>Ga0306918_10000026_pt1 | contig 46697 bp, 38 predicted proteins | sample tim00Cox0000000H_FD_203315 | JGI IMG/M metagenome (GOLD analysis project Ga0306918, IMG submission 203315) | Lab enrichment of tropical soil microbial communities from Luquillo Experimental Forest, Puerto Rico - timezero.00C.oxic.00.000.00H (v2)... | ecosystem: Environmental > Terrestrial >... | reverse complement strand
CATTGAAAGGCGCGCACGAGATCGCGGAAGAGGTGCGTAGGCGGGGCCTGGCTATCGGCGTGATCGGGGTACCGAAGACCATCGACAACGACATCTCCTTCGTTGAGACGTCCTTCGGCTTCGAGACCGCCGTGGCCGCCGCACGGCACGCCACCCGCGCCGCCTACGTCGAGGCCTCCGGGCACCGCAACGGCATCGGTCTGGTCAAGCTGATGGGTCGCGACTCCGGATTCATCGCGGGCTCCGTCGCGCTGGCCGACACCCATGTCAGCATGTGTCTGATTCCGGAGAGCCCGTTCACCCTGGCCGGCCTGCTGCGCACGCTGCGCGAGCGGATCGCACGCGACGGGCACGCGGTGATCGTTGTGGCAGAGGGCGCCGGGCAGGACCTGCTCGCCGCGACCGGCGAACGGGACTCGTCCGGCAACGTGCGCCACGGCGACATTGGCCTCTTCCTGAAGGAGCAGATCCCGCGACGGTGCCGGGCCGACGGCCTCGAGGTGAGCCTGAAGTACATCGACCCCAGCTACATCATCCGCAGCCTGCCTTCGAACGCTCGCGACGCGGCCTTCTGCCAGCTGCTTGGATATGCCGCAGTGGATGCCGGAATGGCCGGCAAGACGGATATGGTGGTCGGCCTTTGGCATCGTCGATTCACCCACGTGCCGATCCCGCTGGCCGTCTCCTCTAGGAAGAAAGTGAACACCGCCGGTCGGTTGTGGCAGGGTATCCTCGCCGCCACCGGTCAGCCCCGAGACATGAGATAGCTCATTTCAGACAGCTCACCTACAAGGTCCAACGGCCCGGAACCGGTTATGGCCGCGGAGGCTCACATGCTCAATAAGGCGACGGACGGCAAGCACTCCATGGCGCCGATGCTGTTGGGCCTGCGGGTGGTGATGCTGGGGCGTCAGGGTTCGGGCAAGGGCACACAGAGCGTGCAGCTGGCCCGGCTGCTCGTCGTCCCGCACATCTCGGTGGGCGACGTCCTCCGCGAAGCGGTAAGGTCCGAGTCCCCGGCGGGCCTGCGAGCCCGGGAAACCATGGAACGCGGCGAGCTGGTGGATGACGATCTCGTGGTGTCCCTCGTTGCGGAGCGCCTGGCTGCGGCGGACGCACGCAGCGGCGGCTTCGTCCTGGACGGCTTCCCCCGGACCGTGGAGCAGGCCGAGGCGCTGGCTGGGATCCTTGCGGACGGCACGCTGGACCGCGCCGCAGTCATCGACGTGCCGCTGGAGATGGCCCGGGCCAGGCTGCTGGCACGCCGGGTATGCGCTGGCTGCGGCCGCATCTACAGCGTGGAGCGGGCCCGCGGGCTGGAGACGTGGACCTGCGGGGCGTGCGGCGGGGTGGTGCAGCGGCGCGCCGACGACACCGAGGAGGCCGTCACCCGCCGACTGACCCTGCACGACGAGCAGACCCAGCCCATTCTGGACTGGTTCGGCCGCCGCGACCAGCTGTTGGTGGTGGACGGCGTGGGGACCAGCGAGGAAGTGTTCTCCCGGCTGCTGGCCGGGCTGTGGCCGCAGATCCCGGCGGACCGGATCACCCAGCTGGCCGGGGTCAGCGAGCCGGTCCCGACCGGACCGGCGGCTGAAGGCACCGCCGAGGACCTGAGCGCCGACGCGGTCGAGGTCGTCATCGAGGTACCCCGGGGCAGCCGGAACAAGTACGAGTTCGACCACGACCGGCATGTGCTGCACCTGGACCGGCGGCTGTTCTCCGCCACCGTCTACCCGGCCGACTACGGTTTCGTCCCGGACACCCTTGCCGAGGACGGTGACCCGCTGGACGCCCTGGTCCTGCTGGAGGAGCCGGTCTTCCCCGGATGCTGGGTCCGCGCCCGGCCGATCGGGATCTTCTGGATGGAAGACGAGATGGGCCCCGACGCCAAGATCATCTGCGTCCCGCTGGGGGACCCGCGCTGGGACCAGGTGCGGGACCTAGACGACATGCCGGGCCACCTGCGCAGCGAGATCCACCATTTCTTCGACGTCTACAAGGCACTCGAGCCGGGCAAGTCCACCTCGACGACCGGCTTCGAGGGACGGCAGGCCGCGCTCGGCGAGATCGCCGCCTCCCGGGCGCGCCTTGCGCACCGGCAGCGAACCGGCAAGCCTGGCCACCTGGAAGCCGGGGAAGAGGCGGGCGGCACAGCATCACGGAGTGATGGTCCCTTGAGCGCCGCGTCGTTTCCTTTCGGCTCAGGCTAGGCCCACGCGTCACCTCGGGACCAGTTGGCATTATCCGGTACTGCCGTTACCAGCGGCACCAGGGAGCCCGTGAAGCCCATTGGCATCGTGGTCGTGATTCTGGCCGTGCCGGACGCCTTCTCACAGATTAGTGATCGAGCCGCCACCAACCGGGAATGATCGCACAGTGGGCGACGGCTTCTGAGCATGGCGGAAGGACTACGCCGATGACCGACGATCAGCAGGGCGCATCCGCGGCGCTTCCCCAGTTGGTCCAGGAGTTCACCGGGCAACTCCGGAAGGCCACCGACATGCTGCACGGCCTGGCCGGGTTTGGTGGACGCCTTCCCCCGCCGGCCGACGCGCTTCCGTTGCCTGGCGCCCTGTCGGCAACGCAGATGTCCTCGATCGCCGGCAGCATCGCTGCGCAGCGGCGCAGCATCGAGGCGCTAAAGTCCCAGCTGTCCTCGTTCGATGAGCAGCTTGCGGCACTTGAGCAGATCCTTGGCCCGCTGGCGGAGTGGAGCCGGACGTGGGCCGAGTTTGAACAACGGCTCCTTAACATGGGCCGTAGACCGCAGGCCGAAGGATAAGCCAGCGGCAGGCTCAGCGCATCTTCCATACGGCTTCGCGCTTTTCCCGGAAGGCTGCGACGCCCTCCACGATGTCTTCGGTGGTGAACGCCAGCGCGAGCTGTGCGCGCAGCGCCTCCAGCGCGCCGGGCAGGCTCATGTCCCGGGTAGCGTCGATGGCGTTCTTGCCCAGGCGCATGAGGAGCGGTGACTTGCTCGCCACCTTGTGCGCCCACTCACGAACCACCTCCTCGAAGCTCTCGAGCGGGGCGACGGCGTTGACGATGTTCAGTCGCTGCGCTTCCGCCGCGTCGATCGGCTCGCCGAGCATCATCAGCTCGTTGGCCTTCATCCGGTCGATGTTGCGGTAGATCAGCGCAGAGATCATGAACGGGAACACGCCCACGTTGATCTCCGGGCAGCCGAAGCGGACGCCTTCCCGGGCGATGACGAGGTCACAGGCAAGGGCCAGGCCGAAGGCGCCGGCCAGCACGTCGCCGTTCGCGGCGCAGATCACGGGTTTGCCTAGGCCGCCGATGAGCCTGTACAGGCGCGGGAAGCGGTCCAGTCCGGCGTACTTGCCGATTGCCGGGGTATCGCCGGCGAACGCCTTCAGGTCTCCTCCGGAGGAGAAGACCCGGTCGTGTGAAGAGGTGAGCACCACGACCCGCACGGCGTCATCGGCACGGGCTCGCTCGAGCGCGTCGAGGAGATCGTCGAGAAGGTCGTCGCTCAGGGCGTTGCGCGACTCCGGGGCGTCGAGGGTCACGAAGGCGGCGCCTCGGTCGTCCACCTCGTAGCGAACGCGGCCAGTCATGGGTCCTCTTTCCTTGACGGGATGTGTCGCGGCCGGCGTTCAGGCGATCTGGAGGACCACCTTGCCGAAGCCGGCGCCGGTCTCGAGATAGGCGTGTGCGGCGGCGGCTTCGTCCAGGGGGAACGTCCGGTCGATGACGGGGGCAGGAATGTCATAGGCGTCGAGCATGGCGAGCAGGCCGGCGAAGTCGCGGGTACTGCCCATGGTGGTGCCGAGCAGGTCGAACTGGCCGAAGTAGAATCGCCGCACGTCGAGGTTCGCGTGCTCGGCGCGGGAGGCGCCCAGGACGACGAGCCGGCCGCCCGGGCGCAGCGCGCCAATCGACTGCTGCCAGGTCCCGACCGAGTCGAGGACGACGTCGAAGCCGTGCCCGCCAGGTGACAGTTCCCGCGCCGCCTGCGGCCACGACGGGTCGGCGTAGAGGACCCCCGCCGAGGCTCCCAGCTCCTGGGACCGGCTCACCTTGTCCGGCGAGGACGAGGTGACCACGACGGTGCACCCTGCGGCCGAGGCGAGCGAGACGGCCATCGTGGCGACACCACCACCCGCCCCGAGGACCAGCAGTGACTCGCCCGGTGCGAGCCGGGCCCGGGGAAACAGCGCCCGGTAGGCGGTCAGACCCACCAGCGGCAGCGCGGCCGCCTCCGGCCACGACAGTCCGGACGGCTTGGGCACGACACACTCACGGGGGACGCGCACCATCTCGGCGTAGGTGCCCGGGCGATGGTCGCCGAGGATCTCCCAGGAGGGACCCGGCGCCGACTCGTCGTCGCCCCACCACAGTGACGGCACGATGAGGACGTCCTCCCCGGTCTCCACGTCGGTCCCCGCACCGTCCGCCCCTGGGACGTGGGGCAGAGGGGACTGGTACCTGCCCTGGCGCACGAGGACGTCGTGCCAGTTGAGGGCCGCAGCGCGCAGCCGTACCACCGCCCAGCCCGGATCGGCCACGGGATCCGGCTGCTCAGCCGGCCCGAGGCACTCCGGGCCGCCGTATTCCTTCATCACGATTGCGCGCACATAGCCTCCTCAGCCGACCGGCGCGAACTCGGCCTGGAGCAGGCGACGCACCTCGGCGGCCAGGTCAATGCCGTCGTGGACGGAGTCGGCGACCGTGACGATCGTCAGGTGCTCGGCACCGGCCGCGACGAAGGGCGCGAGCTTCTCGGCGACCTGTACGGGCGTCCCCGCGGCCGTGACATGCTGGAATCTCTCCGGCGGCTGGTTGTAGAGCGCCTGCATCCGCCGACCGAGCAGCTCGCGGGCACGGTCCCCGTCGGAGCCCAGGCCGCACCACATACTCAGGCCGAACCACCACGGTGCCGGACGCCCCAGCTCGGCCGTGGCGTCGCGGATGCGCTCGACGGTCTCACCGAACCGGCGAGCCGAGCAGAAGATACCCAGCCAGCCATCGCCGTACGTGGCGGTGCGCCGGACGGCGGCGTCGCCCGAGCCGCCGATGACCAGCGGGACCCGCGGATCCGGCGGGGGCAGGATGCGGGCGTTGCTGAGCGAGAAGAACTGTCCCTGATGGTCGACGGCCTCGCCGGTGGCTAGCCTTCGCAGTACCTCGAGGGTCTCGTCCAGCCTGCGTCCTCGCGTCACGGGGTCCACGCCGGCGTTCGAGATCTCGCTGCGGTCCTCGCCTCCGACACCGACTCCGAGTATCAGCCGGGCAGGCGCTATCTGGGAGATGGTCGCGAGCTGCCTCGCCGTCATCATGGGATGTCGCAGTCCCGCGAGGTAGACGCCGACCAGCACCGCGAGGGTGTCGTGGGCGGCGAGGATCGACGTCGCCGACGCCAGGCCGTCGAAGCCTGTGCCGCCCTGGAAGCTGATGTGGTCACCGGTGGTGACGTGGTCCAGGCCGGCAACGGCGATGTGGTCCAGGATCCGCCGCCGCGCCGCCGGGTCGGGGATGAGCAGAGCCTCGTTGACCGCCACCCCCAGCTTCGGAGTGGCGGGCGGCGTCTCCGTGGCTGTCACAGAGCTGCCGCCTTGCCCATCATCGTGGTGGCGATGATCCGCTTCTGGATGCTGGCGGTCCCGTCAGCGATCAGGTAGCTCGCGACGTCGCGGTACCTCTGCTGGAGAGGCATCTCGGTCGAATACCCGAGGTTGCCGAACGTGACGATCGCCGTCTCGATCGCGTCCTTGGCCACGATCGGCGGCCACCACTTGGACATCGCGGCGAAGTGCGTGTGCTTCTCCCCGGCCTCCCGCGCCCACAGCGAGCGGTAACACAGCCAGCGAGCTGCCTCCATGTACGTCGCGTGTTCCGCAAGGGGAAAGGAGACGCCCTGGAAGGCAGCCAAGGGCCGGTCGAAAGCCTCGCGCTGGGCGGCCCACGTACATGCTTCGTCGATGCTCGCCTGGGCTGCTCCGAGGCACAGCAGGCCGAGCGCGGGCCGGCTGAAGTCGAAGTGCTCCATGGCACCCGCGAAGCCCCGGCCCGGCTCCCCCACGACGTGGTCCTCCGGAGCGAAGACGTCGTCGAAGGACAGCTGGCCCCAGCACAGCGGCAGGCACCCCATGCCCGGCGTGTGCGTGCGGGTGACGCCCTTGGCGTCGAGCGGGACGGCGAAGCAGCTGATGCCCCGGTACCCCTGTGACCCGGGCTCCCGGGCGTAGACCAGCGCCATCGACGCCGCCGTGGCGAGGGTGATCGCAATCTTCTCGCCGCGGATCCGCCAGCCGCCGGGGACCCTGCGCGCCTCCGTGCGCAGGCGAGAGACATCCGAACCACAGGAGGGCTCAGTGACGGCGATCGCCGCGACGACGTCGCCGGCGATCAGCTGAGGCAACCACTCGTCGACGACGGCGTCCTGGCCGTTTGCCGCGAGCTGGGCGGCGACGAGGCCGGAGAGCACCGGAGCGGATGCGACGTTCACGTCACCGTAGGCCAGCGTCTCCGCGGCAAGGCCGAGCGTCACAGGGTCGAGCGCCCCGGTCCCGCCGTACTTCTCGGGAAGGCCGATGCCGAGGACGCCGAGCTCGGCCAGTTGCCGGTGTGCGTTCCAGCAGAATTCCGAGCGCGCGGCGCGCTCGATGTACCGGGGCGCGAGCTCGGCCATCGTGAACTTGCGCAGCTGGGCGCGGTATTCTTCCTGCTCCGGGCTGAAGGCGAAGGACAGCATGCCAGCCTCTCACTCCGTCCCCTTGCGGCTTGCGATGTCGGCGATCTCGGCGACGTACCGCCGCACCTCGCGAAGTTCGTCGGCGAAGGCCCTTCGGCGTTTGCTGAGGGCAGGATCGTCGGATGCGATGAGGCCGCGGTGCCGGGCCAGCTGCAGCGCGGTCCGGAACATCTCGGCCGAGACAGACTCCTCGCTGGCCAGCCGGCGCTGGAGTGCCCACTGTCGGCCCACGCGCAGGCACCGGGCGAGGAACTGCTGCTCGTCGAACTCCTCCGAGGCGTCGGCCGCGGCCAACTGCTCGGCAACCAGCCAGTAGGCGTCGAGGAACGGGCGCAGTACCAGGTGCGCCACGTGCGGCTGGAGGCGTTCCAGCCACCGCTGCGCGTCGTCCGGGCTTATCTCGGCGCCCACCTGGCCGGCGCCGGGGTCGATTAGCGCCAGTTCTGCTTGTAGCTCGGCGGCGAAGTCGCGCCGCCGGGCGAAGAAAAAGTCGAACTTCAGCAGGTCCCGTAGGCGCAAGGCTTCGTCCCAGGCACTGCGCCCGGATCCGTCCTGACGCCGCGCGACGGCCACCAGCGCGAGCTCGGCGATCGCCCGCACTACCAGCACGTGGATCGCACTGTTGCGGTACACGGCCGCCACCAGGTGCTGGTCGGCACCTATCCCCCACACCGTCTCCGGACCGCCGGAGTAGCAGGTGAGTACGCTGGAGGCCACGAGCTCCTGCAGCGCCCGGCGCACGGTGGAGCGGTCGGTGAGGCTGGCCGCGCCGGCCACCGGCCAGTCGCGGCGCCGCAGGTAGTCGGCCAGCGGCGCGACGGTAGCCAGCACCTCGGCCATGGTCAGGGCCCGATCGGCGGCGAGCAGCGCCACGCACACGGCCGCGGTGGGCGTCACCGGCGTCGCCTGGTTGATCCGGTGCGATATCTCCAGCGCGATCCGCTCGACGGCATGCGTCTCCGCCGGATCGTCGACGCGCAGCTCGGTCAGCCGCTCCCGCAATCGCAGCGGCTGCCCGAGGTCGACATATACCCGGCCGAGACGGTTGTGCAGCCCCCGGGCGTAGCCCAGCAGCCACCGCACATTCTCGGGCTGCTTGCCCAGCCCCCTGGCCTCGGAGATCATCAGCGAGACCTCGTGCGCCGGCAGCTGGTCGTAGACGATCGACACCGGCACGACCAGGGCCTCTGGCGCATCGACCGCCTCCACCGCGTCCACCACGTAACGCAGAAGGCCGTACCGGGGCGGGCGGAGCTTGCCGGTGCGGGAACGGCCACCCTCGATCGACCAGACGAGGTTCGCCCGGTCAGCCATGAGCTGGCGGATGTAGGCCCGCAGGGCCAGCCGGTACACCGGTGCGTCACTCGTGGACCGGCGGATATGGACGACGCCGGTGCGCCGGGCCACCGTGCCGAGCGGGAAGAAGTTCAGGTTCGCTCCGGCCAGCCCGTAGGGGGGCGAGATACCCGACGAGAGCAGCGCGGGTAGCAGCACCCACTCGTCGAGGTAGGAGCGGTGCGAGATCAAGAAGATCAGGGAGTGCTTGCGATTCAGCTCGCGCAGCCCGCCGAGTGCTTCCTCGTCGAGCAGGGTGTCGTAGCCGCGCCGCATCCACCGGCCGAACCGCTGCCACTGCGCGATCACGGCCTCGTTGTGGGTGGCCGACATCTCCCGCAGGTCGCCGGCCGCCTCGGCCAGTACATCCTCTTCTGGCCGGCCGAGCCGTCCGGCCAGGTCGCGCACCTGGCTCCGGAAGGCTGCCGCCCCGAGCAGGTTGGCGACCTCGGCGGAATCCGACGGCAGCGGTTCCGTCGAGTCCATGGTCAGGCCGACTCGGCTCAGCAGGACGCGCGCACCGCTCCGGTGGAGCGTGCCTCCGCCGAAGTGATCCAAGGCGTGGTGGGTAGCGCTCATGACGTGCCTGTCGCGTCGACCAGCCTCCGCCGGTTTGGGGCCGCCCCGGCCGGGGCGGCGCGGCCGGGGGGCGCGTCTGACTCTCCGGACTCAACACGCTCCGCGCCGGGCCAGTCCTCCAGCGTGTCGACGTAGAGCTGCTGGACCTTCGCCACGGCGGCGTCGAGGTCTTCTCGTGTCCAGCCGCCGGTGTGGATCGGCGGGTGCACGATCACGTCGATGGTGCCGCTCTGCGCGATCTTGGCATCCCGCCACATGATCTCCCCGGCGTTGCGGATGACGATCGGCACGATCGGCACGCCGGCCTGCATCGCCAGGTGGAAGCCGCCCTTCTTGAACGGACCGACTGCCGGGGTCACCGACCGGGTGCCCTCCGGGGAGATCACCACCGACGTGCCCGCGCGCAACCTGTCCAGGGCCGGCTGCAAGGCCGCAATGGCCTTGGCGCGATCGGCACGGTCGAGAAACGCGACATCGGCCATCTGGAACAACTGCCCGATCACCGGGACCCGCGCGATCTCCTTTTTGGCCACGAAGGTGAACCCGTCGCGCAGCAGCCTGCTGGTGACGACCAGGTCGATCAGCGCGCTCTGGTGGTTGATGAAGAACACCGCGGGACGGTGTGACCACAGGTGCTGCTGTCCGACGGCGTTGATCCTGATGTCGCCGACGGCGCCGGCCAGGTCCCCGAACACGGAGGTGGCCACGTCGACGCCGCGCCGCCGGTTGCGGTTCAGCAGGCCCATGGTCAGGCCCGTTCCGCTGGCCCCCAGCAGGCTGCCGTACATGGCCGCGGTGCGGAGAGCCGGCGCTGGGTCCAGCCGACGGGACCGCCTCTTGAAGTGGAGCACAGGCCAGCCAAGGGCGGAAGCCTCCTTGGCCAGCCGCTTCTGCGGGTTGACCGGATGGGGGTGTCCCACGGCCTGCAAGAAAGGCACGTCCTCGTCGCCGTTGGCGTAACCGTGGCTGGCGGCCAGATCGATGCCGTGCCCGGCAGCGAACGTACGCACCGCGGCGAGCTTGCCGGGACCCCACAGGGTCCGGCCCGCCAGCCGGCCAGTGAGGATACCGTCCTCGGTTTCCAGCTCGGTGCACAGCAGGTGCTCGACCCCGAGCCGCCTCGCCAGCGGACCGGCCTGGAACCGGGTGGCGGAGGTGGCGATCGCCACCGTGTGGCCACGCCGCTGGTGTGCCTTGATCAACCGCCAGGCGTCGTGGAACAGCGTCGCCGCGATGCTCTGCACGAACAGCCGCTCTCCCAGCTCGGTCAGGTCGTCGTCGGCCCGGCCCGCCCACCCTCGGATGCCGCGCTCCACCAGCTCGGCGAACTGGTCCTCGCTGAGGGAGCCGCGCAGGCTGGCGAGCACCGTGTGCGCAGCCTCGGCAGGTCCGATCTCGAAGTTGCGCAGTCGGTGTGAGTAGAGCGCCGCTGCCGAGTAGCCGTCGATCAGCGTTCCGTCGAAGTCGAAGAAGGCGGCGATCCGCGGGCCGGACGGGCCGGTACGGATCTCCTCGAGCAACGTGTCGAGTGTGGTCAATGGACTGCCCTTCAAGATGGCGCAGGCCCCGCCTCTGGGTAGCCCTGGGCGGTCGGTCACCGCGTCGAAGCCGTGGCGGATGCTGGCCGTTTTGGAACGCAAGTCAGTCTAGCGCAATTTGGTCTATCCATTCAAGCATTTGTGTCCTAGGCTTATGGCCAGGGCGCCAGCCGCTGACGCGGCCGGCGACCCCCGAACTGTTCAGGGAGGTGAGTTGAGGGATGAACCGCAGACAACCCCGGGTAGCTGTCCTGGGCGGCGGCTCGTGGGGGACGACGGTGGCGTCGATCGTGGCCAGGAGCGCCCCCACGGTGCTTTGGGTCCGCTCGGCGGAGGTCGCCGAGGAGATCGACAAGCGCGGCCGGAACAGCCGTTACCTGGGCGACATCCCGCTGACCGACGGCCTGCGCGCGACCGACTCGCTGGAGCAGGCCGTGCACGATGCCGACGTCCTGGTCATGGGTGTCCCCTCGCACGGCTTCCGGGGAGTCCTCGAGCAGGTTGTGCCGCACGTGCGCCCGTGGATCCCGATTGTCAGCCTGGTCAAGGGGCTGGAACAGGTCACCGACCACCGGATGACCGAGATCGTGGCAGAGGTGCTCCCGGGGCACCCGGCCGGCGTGCTCGCCGGGCCCAACATCGCCAAGGAGGTCATGGCCGGCTACGCCGCGGCCGCCACGATCGCCATGCCGGACCAGAACCTGGCGGCCCGGTTGGCCGACCTGTTCCGTACCTCCCGGTTCCGGATCTACTCCACGACCGACGTGGTGGGCGTGGAGATCGCCGGCGCGCTGAAGAATGTCTTCGCGATCGCGGCCGGGATGGCCGACGGGGCCGGGGCGGGCCACAACACCAAGGCGATGGTGATCACCCGGGCGGTGCGGGAGATGCGCCGTCTCGGTGAGGCGCTCGGCGGTGACCCGCTGACCTTTTCCGGTCTTGCTGGTACGGGTGACCTCATCGTGACCTGTTTCAGCCCGCTGAGCCGCAACCGGCACGTCGGCGAGGAGTTGGGCCGGGGCAAGTCCATCGGGGAGGTACTGGCCGGGATGAGGCAGGTCGCGGAGGGGGTCAAGGCCGCCCCGGTGATCATGAAGCTGGCGGCCGAGGCCGGGGTGGATATGCAGATCGCTCAAGAGGTGGACAACGTGCTATGGCACGGCGCCACCGTCCAGGACGCCTACCGCGGCTTGCTCGGAGTCGCACCCGGACACGAACTCCACGGGGAGGGCTGGTGAAGGGCCGACGACGCCGAGGTTCCGAGCAGGGAGCGGCGCCAGAGGCCATTCCGGTGACGCCCTCGTACGCCGGGGGCTCCGGAACGCCGCTGGTGCTCTTGCACGGCGTCGGCGGCACCTGGCGGGTGTGGCGCCCGGTGTTGCCGCTACTGGAGCGCGGGCACGCAGTATTCGCACCGACCCTTCCCGGCCACTGCGGAGCCGAGCGGCTCGCCGCGGGCGCGGCCCCGTCTATCCAGGCGCTCGTCGACGGGGTCGTCGAACAGCTCGACCGGGCTGGGATCGACCGAGCGCACATCGCCGGCAATTCGCTCGGCGGGTGGACCGCCCTGGAGCTGGCCCGCCGCGGACGGGCCCGGTCGGTCGTCGTGTTCGGCCCGGCCGGCGCGTGGCGGTCGGCGGCGCGTATGACCACTGTCGCCACCGGGATGCGGCTGTCGTTCGTTCTGCTTGCTGGGCAGGCCGGCCGCGCGGACGCGATCGCCCGCCGGCGGTGGGCGCGGCGGCTGCTGCTCGCGACGCAGGTCGAGCACCCCGACCGCATGGATCCGGCCGAGTTCGCGGCCTCGATCCGGGCGATGAAGGACTCCCCAGTGGTGGCCCCGCTGCTGCGGGTGATCACGAAGCACCCGCTGGAATACCTGCCGGCGGACCCGGACTGCCCGATCCGGGTGGTCTGGGCGGAGCGAGACCGGATCATCCCGTTCGAGCGCAACGGCATCCCCCTGCTGGAACGCGTCCCGGCCGCCGAGCTCGTCAGGCTGCCCGGGGTGGGCCACGTTCCGATGTCCGACGCCCCCGAGCAGGTCGCCCGTCTCATTCTCGAGGTCACCGGCGCCGCCGACCGCGCCGATGAGAAGGATCACGGGGCCGCCTCCGTGGCGCCCGGAGTTGAACCGAGCGAGGCGAGCTGAATGCCACACGATGCGGAAGGCGCCGCGTGGGGCGGCCCGGCGGACATGAGCGCCTGGGAGGCCCTCATGTGGCGGGCCGAGGCCGACCCCCGTACCCGGTCGACAGGGGTACTGCTGGAGATCCTTGACCGGGAGCCGGACTGGGATCGGCTGGTCGCCGCGCACGACCGCGTCAGCCAGCAGATCCCCCGGCTGCGCGAGCGGGCCGTCGAGCCGCTGCTGCCTCTGTTCCCGCCGGCCTGGTCACCCGACCCGCACTTCGAGGTCGGCTACCACCTGCAGCGGGTGCGGCTGCCCGCGCCGGGCACGATGCGCCAGCTGCTCGACCTGGCCCAGGGGATCCTGGCGCGACCGCTGGACAAGGCACGACCGCCTTGGGAGGCCGTGCTCATCGAGGGCCTCCAGGACGGCCGGGCCGGCTACCTGCTCAAGGTCCACCACAGCCTCTCCGACGGCATTGGCCTGATCCAGCTGCTCACGCTCGCGCACAGCCGCGCTCCCGAGCCCGGCGACCACCAGCTCGCGCCGCGGGCCGCGCCCCGGCCGCTGCTGACCCCGAAAAGCCTGCTGGCCACCCGCCTGCGCCAACGGCTCACCGATGCCCCAGCCGACTTCATCAGGCGCAGTGGCGACTCCGTCAAGCTCATCGGCCGCACCGTGCGGAACCCGGCCGCCGTCGCCGGCGACACGCTGCGGTTCGGTCTCTCGCTGCGCCGCGTCCTCACGCCCCCGCCGGCCGAACGGTCGCCGCTGCTGCGCGGCGGCGGAGGCGTCGGCTACCGGTTCGTTCTGCACGATGTGCCGTTGAGCGACCTGAAGGCCGCCGGGAAGGCAGCGGGCGGCTCGGTGAACGATGCGTTCCTGGCCGGGCTGCTCGGGGCGTTCCGGCGCTACCACGAGCACCACGGCATCCCGGTCGACCTGATGCCGATCGGGATCCCGGTCTCGCTGCGCACCAGCGACGACCCGATGGGCGGCAACCGGTTCGCCGGCGCGAGATTCGCCGCCCCGGTCGGTGAACCCGATCCACGCGCCCGCATCGAGCTCATCCGCGAGTTCGTCGTCACCGCCCGGGCCGAACCGGCCATCGGGTTCCTCGACCTCGTCGCGCCTGCGCTGAGCCGGCTCCCGACGGCCGCCGTCATCGAGCTCGCCGCCGGAATGACGAACGTGTCCGACGTCCAGGCGTCCAACATTCCCGGGATGGGGCATCCGGTGTACCTGGCCGGGGCCCGGGTAACCGGCCTGTATCCACTCGGTCCTCGTCCCGGGGTGGCCGCCATGGTCGCGATGATCTCCTACGACGGCACCTGCTGCATCGGCCTGAACGTGGACCCGGACGTGATCAGCGACCTTGAGATCTTCGAAACCTGCCTGCGGGAAGGATTCGATGAAGTGCTCACCCTGCGCAAGGAGCAGTAGGCCCTGGGATGCGATCGGGAGATGGCTCCGCAGCACGGGACAATGACCGACTAGGACAGGAGAATCCGATGGAACCGTCGGCACGTTTCACTTATCCAGCGAAAGACGGCCTCGAGATCGTCAGCTACCGGTGGGACCCGGCCAGCCAGCCTCGCGGGGCCGTACAACTCACCCACGGCATGGGTGAACACGTGCTGCGCTACAGCGCTCTCGCCGGCGCCCTCGCCAAAGGCGGCCTAGTGGTCTACGGCCAGGACCACCGGGGCCACGGCGCCACCGCGCGATCCGCGGACGAACTCGGCCAGCTGGGGCCGGACGGCTGGACCCGGCTGGTCGAGGACATCGATCTGCTCGTGTCCCGGGTCCGCGACGAGCAGCCCGGCCTGCCGCTGGTGCTGCTCGGGCACAGCATGGGCTCCTTCGCCGTTCAGCAGTACCTGCTCGATCACAACGACCGGGTCGACGCCGTCGTGCTGACCGGGACCACCGCGCTGGATCTTCTCGAGCCGGCGCTCGACCTCGACAAGCCCATCGATCTCGCCGCGTTCAATGCCGCCTTCGAGCCGGCGCGGACCGAGTTCGACTGGCTGTCCCGGGACGAGGAGATCGTCGACGCCTATATCGCCGACCCTCGGTGCGGGTTCGGGATCGACACCGACGCCGCCAAGGACATGTTCGCCGGTGCCCGCCGGATGGCCGACCCCGGCCAGGTAGCCGCGATACGCCCCGACCTCCCGGTCTATATCGCCGCGGGCGAACTGGACCCGGTCAACGCCAACCTCGCCCTGCTGAACGTCCTGGTCGACCGTTACCGCGCCGCCGGGCTCGCCGACGTCACCGTGCGCACCTACCCCGGCGCCCGGCACGAGATTCTCAACGAGACCAACCGCGACGAGGTGGTGGCCAGCATCCTCGACTGGATCGACCAGGTACTCAGCATGCCGTGACAGATCAGTCCCCGGGCACCTCGATTGCGGTCCGGTCCTCGACCTCCATGACCGCCTCGGCATAGAAGTGAACGTGGCGGCTCATCCGCCGCCTGGCCGCCTCGGGGTCCTTAGCCCGGATGGCCTTGGTGACCGCGCGGTGGGCCCGCAGGGTGGTCTGGCGCACATCGTCGTCGACGAAGCCCTGGTTGTCGGTGGAGGCATAGATGGCGCGGGAGAGGGCCCGCATGAAGCCCGTCAGCAGCTCGTTGTGGCCGGCGACAGCAACCGCCACGTGCCAGTCGACGTTGGCCTGCAGGAACTCGGCAAGCGTGCCGGCGGTGGCCATGGCCTCGTTCGCCGCTTCGAGGCGCCCGAGGTCCTCGTCGGTGCGGTGCTGCGCGGCGAGCTGGGCGCAGAACGGCTCGATCGCCTCGCGGGTCTCGAGCAGCGCCGGGATCCTGATCCGCCGGGCCCGGATCAGGAGGTCCACCGAGTCGGCCACCGAGTCCGGGTCGGGCCGGGATACGTATGCCCCGCCGGCGCGTCCGGTCTTGACCCGGACGAGTCCCTGCACCTCCAGGATCCGCAGCGCTTCGCGGATGGTGGCGCGGCTCATCCGGGTCTGGTTGACGAGCTCGCGCTCCGGCGGCAGCGCCGTGCCTTCGGGGAAGTCCCCGCGGAGGATCCGTTCGCGCAGGTCGTCGGCCAGTACGTCGGGCGCCTTCGGGACCTGCAAGGGCGTCAGCTGGACGGCGCGCCTGCGCGGCCCGGATTCCGCGGTCGCTGGCTCAGCGGCCATGAGATGCCTCCGCAGTCGGGATATTTGGTCATACCTAAGTTAGCATTCGCCATCCTCAACGACGTTGTCCAGCGTGAAGCGGCGTTACGGCGTGGCTGGCTATATGGCCTAACCATTAACACATGGCTTATGATAGGTCCGAGACCGGAGCGATCGCGCGTGAGGTGGAAGTGATGAAGAGCCTGGACACCGAGTACGAGACCCTCGCGCTCGACGAGGCGACGCCCCGCGTCGTGATGGTCACCCTGAACCGGCCGGACCGGTACAACGCGATGACGAACGTGATGTTCGACGAGCTTGAGCGGGTGGCGGTTGCGCTCGACCATGAGCACGGCTGCCGGGTCGTGGTGCTCACCGGGGCGGGCCGGGCGTTCTGCTCGGGCTACGACCTCGCCGACGCCGACGAGCTGCCGGGCCTCGGCGCGCTCGGGATGCTGGACCAGCAGGAACGGGCTGCCCGGGCGCTGCTCGCGGTCCGAGGGATGCGGGTTCCGGTGATCGCCGCGGTCAACGGAGCCGCGGCGGGCGGAGGACTGTCGCTGGCGCTCGCCGCGGACATCCGGTTCGCGTCGACCAGCGCGAAGTTCAACGCCGCGTTCGTCCGGATCGGCCTGTCGGCCGGTGACCTCGGCGCGTCCTGGCTGCTCACCAGGCTGATCGGGCCGGCCCGCGCCAGCGAGATCTGCTTCACGGGCCGGATGGTGGCCGCCGACGAGGCGTTGGCGATCGGGCTGGTCAACCGGGTCAGCGAGCCGGACCGGCTGCTCGATGACGTGCTGGCCCTCGCCGGGGCGATCGTCGCGAACTCGCCGGGCGGTGTGCAGCTTTCCAAGCGGGCGCTGCAGGCGAACCTGGAGATCTCGTCGTACGCCGCGGCGCTGGAGCTGGAGAACCGCGGCCAGGCGCTCCTCACCCGGAGCGCGGACATGCCGGAGGCGCTGGCCGCATTCAAGGAGAAGCGGCCTGCGGTCTTCACCGGAGCCTGACCGCGATGACGTCGACCATGACCGGGTCCACGGATTTCCCCGACCTGCAGGCGCTGGCCTTCGAGGTGGCCGAGGCCGGTATCGGCGTGCTCCGGATCAACCGCCCGGAGCGGATGAACGCCCAGACCGTGCGGATGTTCACCGAGTACGGCCTGGCCGCGGGCGCGCTGCGGGACAGCCGGCTGCGTGCGCTGATCCTCACCGGGGCCGGCGAGCGCGCGTTCTGCGCCGGCTTCGACCTCGACGAGCTCGACGTGATCACCCGGATGGGGGTGCGCGAGTTCCTGGAGTTCCAGGAGACCGCAACCGGCGGCATCCAGGCGATCCGGCACCTGCCCTTCCCGGTCATCGCCGCGGTGCACGGGGCGGCCATCGGCGGCGGCCTGGCTCTGGCGCTGGCGGCCGACATCCGCCTGGTCTCGCCCACGGCAAAGTTCAGCGCCGCGTTCCTGAGGGTGGGGCTGTCCATGGGCGAGCTGGGCACGTCGTACAACCTCAGCCGGCTGATCGGCCCCGGAAGGGCGGCCGAGATCGGCTTCAGCGGGCGCATCGTAGACGCGGCGGAGGCCGTCGCGATCGGGCTGGCCAACCGCGTCGTTCCCGCCGACCGCCTGTACGACGAGGCCGTCGCGCTGGCGAGGCTGATCGCCGCGAACTCGCCCGGCGGCGTCCGGATGTCCAAGCGCGCGATCCAGCGCAACCAGGAGATCACGTCATACGCCGCGGCGCTGGAGCTGGAGAACCGCGGCCAGGCGCTGCTCACCTGCACCATGGACATGCCTGAGGCGCTGGCCGCATTCAAGGAGAAGCGCCCGCCCCGCTTCACCGGGAAGTGAGCAGGCGCCGATGCGCTGGGACTGGACGCCGGAAACGCGGGCGAAGCTGGCCACCTTCCTCGAGGCGCGCGGGCTGACCCGGGGAGATGTCACGACCCGGCCGATCGGCGACGGGCATTCCAACCTCACCTTCCTGGTCTCGGATGGCTCGCGCCGGGTTGTCGTCCGCCGTCCGCCGCCGCCGCCCACCCCGCCGGGCGCCCACGACATGATGCGCGAGGCACGTCTCATCGGGGCGCTCGCGGACACGGCGGTGCCGGTCCCGCGGCTGCTCGCCACCGCCCAGGCCGGCGAGGTCATCGACGTGCCGTTCTACGCCATGAGCTTCGCCGCCGGCCCGGTAGTCACCACCGGCACGCCGCCGCCCCTGGACTCGCCCGCGCTCCGGCGGCGTATCGGCCAGGCGCTGGCCGATACGCTCGCGGGCCTGCACGCCGTGGACTGGCGGTCCGCGGGACTGGCCGACTTCGGGCGCCCGGAGGGCTTCAACGAGCGCCACCGCCGCCGGATCGGCGGCCTGGTGGCGGACGACGACGGGAAGCCGCCGCCGCATTTCGCGGAGATCGACGCCTGGCTGGCCGCGCACGTGCCCGCCGAGTCGGGGGCATCGATCATCCACAACGACTACCGGATCGGCAACGTCGTCCTCTGCGCCGACCGGCCCGGCGAGATCGCCGCCGTACTGGACTGGGAACTGGCCACGATCGGCGATCCGCTCCTCGACGTCGGCTACTTCCTGGCCTCGGTGCCCGAGCGCGGCGCCCCGCTGACGCCCACCGAGGAACTCGGCGTCGCGATGCTGGAGCGCGGCTACCCGACCCGCAAGGAGCTCGCCGACCGGTATGCCGAACGGACCGGAGCCAATCTCGCCAACCTCGGCTGGTACACCGCGGTGGCGCTGTGGAAACTCGCGGCGCTTTACGAGTACGGGCGGCGCCGGGCCGTCCGCGGCGTCGGCGATCCCTACTACGGGGACCCGGCGCTGGTGCGGTCGTTCCTGGAGGCCGCCCACCGCGCCGCCGGAATTCTGCCGCCGCGCGGACAACGCCGGGAGGATTGATGGAGAGCTTCCACGACGAACTGGTGGGGCCGGGCGTCACGGATCTTCCCGAGCGGTTCTTCGACCGGTTCGTGTTCAATCTGCACCGGACGGATGCGACGACGCCGTCGATCATCTTCGGCCTGGGGATCTACCCGGCGCGCGACACCGTTGACGGGTTCGCGATCCTCACCACCGGGACCGAGCAGCGCAACGTCCGTTTCGCCAGCGAGCTGAGCGCCACCGACTGGTCGAGCTGCGGTCAGCTCTCCTGGCAGGTCGTCGAGCCGATGACGACCTGGCACGTGGCCCTCGGCCCCAACCCGGCCAGCCTGGAGTTCGACCTGACCTGGCGGGCCCGCGCGCCTGCCTGGTACGGCGACGTGACGGTTACCAACTCCGGCGGCGGGACCACGGTGTTCGAGCACCTTTTCCAGTCCGGGTGGTATGACGGGACGCTCGCCATCGACGGGGTGCGGCAGCGGATCGATGGCTGGTACGGCCAGCGGGACCGATCCCGCGGCGTGCGCACGATGAGCGGCGGGCAGGGCCTGCACATCTGGTACCAGGCGCAGTTCCCGGACCGCTCGGTCGGTTTCCTGCTCGTCGAGGACCGCGCGGGCAGCCGGCTGCTGCTCGAGGGCGCGGTGATGCACACCGACGGCGGCCTGGACCCGGTCGTCGACGTACGCCATCACCTGTCGTTCGACCAGCTCGACCTGAGGTCCGGCACGATCGAGGTGACCACCGAGGGCGGCAGGGTGTACACGATCGAGACCGATGCGTCCGCGCGCGGTGCGCTGATGGCCGGCGGCGGGTATGGCGGGCGCCACGGCCAGGCCCTCGGGCGTGATCACCTCGAGTCCGACGTCTACCCGCTCGACGGCACGGTCACGCAGCTCACGCTGGATTCGTCGCTGACCGACCGGCTGGCGACGTTCGACTGGGACGGCACGCCCGGGATCGGGATCTTCGAGTTCGCGCTGACCCGGAGCAGGTCGTACTCCTACCGGCCGACGCTTGCTGGGTGACCGGCGTCAGACCGAGCGCTGGGCCTTGCTCGTGGCCGTGGCAGCCAGGCTCTTCTCCTTGATCTCCTGCCAGTCCGCATCGGTCAGCGAGGTGAGGCCCGCGAAGGTGCCAGGGCCGGCGAGCATCTGGCCGCCGTCCATCGCGATCGTCTGGCCGGTCAGGTAGTCGCACGCGTCCGACAGCAGGAACATCATCAGGTTGGCCAGCTCCTCGATCGTGCCCGCCCGGCCCGCTGGTACCTGGTCGGCCTGCGTGGCGCCGACCGAGCTGCTCTGGGTCGGGTTGAGCATCTCCCAGGCGTAGTCGGTAGGGATCGGTCCCGGCGCCACCGCGTTCAACCGGATGCCGTACTTCGCCCACTCGACCGCCAGCGACATCGTCATCGAGTGCACCGCCGCCTTCGCCATAGCGGACGGCACCACGTATGCCGACCCGGTCCATACCCAGGTGGTGAGCGTGGACAGCACGCTGCCGCGGAGGCCGTCGCGGATCCACCGCTGGCCCGCGGCCAGCGTCGTATGGAACGAGCCGTTCATGACCGTGCCGGTTATGGCCTCGAAAGCGCGCGGGCTGAGTCCCTGGGTCTGGGCGATGAAGTTCGCCGCGGCGTTGTTCACGACGCCGGTAAGCGGACCGTGCTCGGACCAGATTGACTCCATCGCGTCGTCGACCTGGTCGAACCGGCGTACGTCGACGGTGCGCACGTGCACGGTGCCGGGGCGAGCTGCTGATACCTCCTCGGCGGCCTCCTCCAGCACGGCCGCCCGGCGGCCCCATAGGTGCACGACGGCACCGTGGTCGACCAGGTGGCGGGCGACTCCGCGGCCGAGGCCGGAACCGCCGCCGGTGATCAGGATGCGCTTGCCGTCGAGCAGCCCGCGGGAGAAGGCCTGCACGTCAGTTCCCGCGGTAGGCGGAGAAGTCGGGGCTGCGCTTCTCGTTGAACGCGGTGATCCCTTCCCGGGCCTCGGCGGTCTCGCTGAACATCTTGAGGCTGGAGTAGGCCATCTGGCCGATGCCGGCGAAGTGCTCGGTGTCGGCGTTGAAGGACTGCTTGAGCACCTTGAGCGCGGTGGGGGACAGCCTCAGGATCTCATCTGCCCAGGCGCGGACTTCCTTGCGAAGCTGGTCCGCCGGCACCACCTTGTTGGCCAGGCCCCACTCGAAGGCCTGCTGAGCCGAGTACTTGCGACACAGGAACCAGATCTCGCGGGCCCGCTTCTCACCCACGGCCCGGGCCATCAGGCCCGTGCCGAAACCGGCGTCGAACGAGCCGACCCGCGGGCCGTTCTGGCCGAACGTCGCGCTGTCGGCGGCGATCGTCAGGTCACACAGCAGGTGCAGGACGTGCCCCCCGCCGATGGCGAACCCGTTGACCGCCGCGATCACCGGCTTGGGAACGTCGCGGATCACGCGGTGCAGCGAGTCGACTTCGAACAGCCCGGTCTGCGAGGGCCCGTAGTCGCCCGTTTCCATCCGCTGCTTTTGGTCGCCGCCGGTGCAGAACGCCTTGTCGCCCGCTCCGGTGAGGGCAATGACGCCGACCTCGGCACTGGCCCAGGCCTGCTTGAACGCCGACACGAGTTCGTCGACGGTGCGCGCGCGGAAGGAGTTGTAGCGCTCCGGCCGGTTGATGGTGATCCAGGCGAGGCCGTCCTGGACCTCGTAGGTCACGTCGGTGAACTCATCCATCGGAATTTTGCCCTTTCGAATTAGGCCTAACCATTTGACTCTAGCGGCTTGAGCGGTCGCTTATCAAGGAGGGAGCCGTGGACCTGGCCTACTTTATCTTTTGGTCTAACCTATAGTATAGTTTGAGATCGACGAGGGCGAGGTGACGGGTGGATCTCTCGGATACGCCGGATGAGGCGCGGTTTCGCCAGGACCTGCGCACCTGGCTGCAGAAGAGCCTGCCCGAGCTGCCCTGGCCCGAGCCTGCGGACCTGGTCGAGAGGGCGCCGTTCTGGCGGCGGTGGCAGGCGATGCTCTTCGAGGCCGGGTACGCCGGTCTGACCTGGCCGCGGGAGTACGGCGGGCAGGGGCTGGACGAGCGGATGCGGGCGATCTTCGGCGAGGAATGCGACCGGGCCGGCGCGCCGGAGCGGCTCAACACCATCGGGGAGGACTTCGCCGGGCCGACCATCGCCCACTTCGGGTCCCAGGCACAGAAGCGGCGCTTCCTGCGGCCGATTCTCACCGGCGAGGAGACCTGGTGCCAGCTCTTCTCCGAACCCGAATCGGGATCCGACCTCGCCTCGCTGCGCACTACCGCGACCAGAGTGAAGGGGGAAGGGGAGCCGGGCGGGGGCTGGCGGATCCAGGGACAGAAGGTCTGGACCAGCCGCGCGCAGCTGGCCGCCCACGCCATCCTCCTCGCGCGCACCGGCGGAGGCCCGCGTCATAAGGGGATCAGCTACTTCCTGCTGCCGATGGACAGCCAGGGCGTCACGGTCCGCCCGCTCGCCCACATGCTCGGCGAGGCGGAATTCAACGAGGTCTTCCTGGACGACGTCTTCCTGCCCGACGACGCGGTGGTCGGCGAGGTCGACGGGGGCTGGGCGGTGGCCATGGGGACCCTGGCCTTCGAGCGGGTCGCCATCGCAACTGGCCGGGTGAACACGACCAGGGCAGTCGACGACATCATCGCGGACATCCGGAGGATGACCGACCCGGCCGGAAACCCGCTCGGCGCGGACCCTCATGTCCGGCAGAAGGTCGCCGACCTGTGGGCGCGGGCGCTGGTGCACTACACCATCAGCCAGCGGGTCGTCTCCGGCGCAGCGGCAGGAGAACCCCCCGGCCCGGTGACCTCCATCGGCAAGCTCTACTTCTGCCCGCTGGTCGAGGACCTCGCCGACTTCCGCCTCTCGCTCGATCCGCTGGCCGGCCAGTTCGGGCTCGACGACACCTCGCCGGAGGCGGCCGGTGCCCGCCGGTGGCTCCGCCTGGCCAACCAGGCACGTGGCACGGCGATCGCCGGCGGCTCCACCTTCATCCAGCGCAACATCGTCGCCGAACGCGTTCTCGGCCTGCCGAGGGCATGACATGACCTACACCTGGCATCCGTCCCGGGACTACCTGGACCGTTCCAACGTGGCCCGGCTGATGCGCACGCTCGGCGTCGCCACCGCGGACGAGCTGCGGGCCCGGTCGGTGGCCGACATCGGCGCGTTCTGGGATGCGGTCGTGCGCGATCTCGGCATCGCGTTCCGCACGCCGTACTCGCAGGTGGTGGACCTCACCCGCGGCATCGAGTACCCCGAGTGGTTCAGCGGCGGCACGATCAACATCGTCGATGCGGCCCTGGGGCGCTGGAAGCGGGCTACGCCCGGCGCGACCGCGATCGTCCACGAGGCCGAGGACGGGACCGTGCGGCGGCACACGTTCGCCGCGCTCGACGACCAGGTCGCCCGGGTCCGGGCGGGACTGCGCGCCCGGGGCATCGGCAAAGGCGACGCCGTGGCGATCTACCTGCCGATGACGCCGGAGGCGGTGGTCGCCACGTATGCCGTGGCGAGCATCGGGGCGATGGTGGTCCCGCTGTTCTCCGGGTTCGCCCCGGCCGCGATCGCCGCGCGGATCCAGGACGCGGACGCCAAGGCGGTCATCACCGCGGACGGTACGATGCGCCGGCGTCGTACCGTGCTGCTGAAGCCGCTGCTGGACGAGGCGCTGACGGCGTGCCCCGGCGTGGAGTTCGTCGCCGTGGTGGATAACGTCGGCCAGGCCGTCACGCTCGAGCCCGGCCGCGACGTCGGGTGGGCCGAGCTGCTGGCGGCGGACCCGGACCCCGGGGTCGAGCCGACCTCGGCGTCGGACGTGCTGCTGCTCGCCTACACCTCCGGGACGACCGGCCGGCCGAAGGGCGCGGTGCACACGCATGCCGGCTTCCTGGTTAAGGTGGCCAGTGAGGTGGCATACGGCTTCGAGATGGCGCCCGGCCGGACGTTCTGCTGGATCACCGACATGGGCTGGATCATGGGGCCGCTGTCGATCTTCGGCGCGCATGCCTGCGGCGGCACCCTGCTGCTGTACGAAGGCTCCCCCGACGTCCCGGACGCCGGCCGGCTCTGGGACCTCGTCGAGCGGCATCGCGTGTCGATGCTCGGCGTCTCGCCGACGCTGGTCCGGGCCGTGCGGGCCGCCGATGCCCGCCCGGCCGGCGACCTGTCGTCGGTCCGGGTGCTGGGATCGACGGGCGAGCCCTGGGACCCGGAGTCCTACGAGTGGCTGGCCCGGGAGGTCTTCGGCGGCAGGGTCCCGGTGGTCAACTTCTCCGGCGGGACCGAGGTGGGCGGCTCGTTCCTGTGCCCCTACCCGGTGGAGGAGATCCGCAGCTGCTCCCTGGGCGGTCCGGCGCTGGGCATGGACGTCGACGTGGTCGACGACGACGGCCGGCCGCTGCGCGGCAGCGTCGGCGAGCTCGTCTGCCGGCAGCCCTGGCCGTCGATGACGCGCGGGGTCTGGAAGGACGACGAGCGGTACCGGGAGGCCTACTGGTCGACGTACCCCGGCCTGTGGCGGCACGGGGACTACGCCCTGGCTGACGAGGCCGGCTGGTTTGTCCTCGGCCGCTCCGATGACGTGATGAACGTGGCCGGCAAGCGTGTCGCCCCGGCGGAGATTGAGTCGGTGCTCGCGACCGACGCCGCCGTGGCCGAGTCCGCGGTCGTCGGGATCCCGGACGCGGCGAAGGGCGAGGCGGTCTGGGCCTTCTGGGTACGACGGCCCGGCACGGCGGACGCTGACGGTGACGAGGACGGGGTGGTGTCGGCGCGGCTCACCGCACTGGTTGCCGCCCAGGTGGGCAAGCCTTTCGCACCTGCGCGCGTGATCCGCGTCGCGCAGCTGCCGAAGACCAGGTCGGCCAAGATCCTGCGCCGGGCGGTCCGCGCCGCCGTGCTCGGGACCAATCCCGGGGATCTGTCCGGGGCTGAAAACCCCGAGGCCGTCGAGGACATCCGGTCCCAGGTCAAGGAGCTGCGATTCTGATGAGGTGGCAGCTGTACGAGGAGCAGGAGGCCTACCGGCAGTCGTTCGGCGGCTGGCTCGCCGACGTTGCCCCCCGCGAAGTGGTGCGCCGGTGGCTGGATGGCGGCGGCGCGGACGAGTTCGCCGACCGGCTGATCCGCGACGGATGGGCCGGCGTCGGCGTGCCGGAGACCCTCGGCGGCCAGGGGGGCGGGCTGGTCGAGCTGGCCCTCACGGCCGAGCTGCTCGCCGGCGCGAGCGCTCCGTCCGCGACCTGGCTGGCGGCCGCGCTCGCCGTGCCCGCCCTCGGCTCCGGGACGGGCGTCGCCGCCTTCGAGGGTGCGCACCCGGCATTGCTGTCCCCGGCTGACGCGATCCCGGATGCGGCTCCCCGCCTCATGATCGACGGCGAAGGGCGTGTGCACGGGACCGTCCCGCGCGTACTCGCCGGTGACCTGGCGGCGTGGTTCGTGGCGGTGGTCAACGGCCCGAGCGGCTCGCCATGCCTGCGCCTGGTACCGGCCGGCGCCGGAGTGCAGGCGCAGGCCCGCCGGCTGCTCGACCGGAGCCGGTCGGTGGCCGACGTGGTGATCGAGGGCGCGCCGTCCGGGCCGCTGGACGTCGACGCCCGGGAGTTCCTGGCGGGCTGCGCCGCGCGCGCCGCCGTGCTGGTGGCCGCGGACGCGCTGGGGGCGATGACGCGGATGCTCGCGATGGCCGTCGAGTACAGCAAGCAGCGCCATCAGTTCGGCGTGCCGATCGGCTCGTTCCAGGCCGTCAAGCATGCCGCCGCGAGGATCCTGGTCGAGGTCGAGGCCGCCCGGTCGGCGGTCTACTTCGCCGCGGCGTCAGTCGACGCCGGCGGCCCGCAGTCGGCGCTACATGCAGCTGCGGTCAAGGCGCAGGTCACCGCGGCCGGCGCGCGGGTGGCCGACAGCGCGCTGACCTTGCACGGTGCGATCGGCTACACCTGGGAGCACGACCTGCACCTGTATTACAAGCGGGCCAAGCTCGACGAGTACCTGTACGGCGGCCCAGCGGCGTGGAACGAACGCATCGCCGACGGGCTCCGGCTGGTGCCCACCTAGTTTATGGTCAGTCCATTTGATATTGTCGTACCAATGAAGCGAGAAAGGAGCGCTCCCGGTGGACTTTGAGCTCTCCGAGGACCAGGCGACGATCCGCCGGGCGGTCGCCGAGCTGGCCGCCAAGTTCGACGACCAGTACTGGCTGGAGAAGGACGCGGCGCACGAGTTCCCCACGGAGTTCTACCAGGCTTTTGCCGACGGCGGCTGGCTCGGGATTACCATTCCCGAGGAGTACGGCGGATACGGTTTCGGCATCACCGAGGCGGCGCTGCTGCTGGAGGAGGTGTCGGCTTCCGGCGCCGGGATGAACGGCGCGAGCTCGATGCACCTGTCGATCTTCGGCATGCACCCGGTGATCGTGCACGGGTCGGAGGAGATGAAGCGGGAAAACCTGCCGCGCATCGTCAACGGCGACCTGCACGTGTGCTTCGGCGTCACCGAACCCGGCGCCGGGCTGGACACCACGCGGATCACGACGTTCGCCAGGCGGGACGGCTCGGACTACATCGTGAACGGCCGCAAGGTGTGGATCTCCAAGGCGATGGAGTCGGAGAAGGTCCTGCTGCTCACCCGGACGACGAGGTTCGAGGACGTCGCGAAGAAGACGGACGGGCTGACCCTGTTCCTCACCGATCTCGACCGGGACCACGTCGACATCCGGCCGATCAGGAAGATGGGCCGGAACGCGGTCAGCTCGAACGAGCTGTTCATCGACGACCTGCGCGTGCCCGAGGCGCACCGGGTCGGTGAGGAAGGGCAGGGCTTCAGGTACATCCTTGACGGCCTCAACCCGGAGCGGATGCTGGTCGCGGCCGAAGCGCTGGGCCTGGGCCGGGCCGCGCTGCGGCGCGCGGTGCGCTACGGCAACGAGCGGGTGGTCTTCGGCCGGCCGATCGGCATGAACCAGGGCCTGCAGTTCCCGCTCGCCGACTCCCTGGCCCGGCTCGACGCCGCCGAGCTCGCGCTGCGCAAGGCCACCTGGCTCTACGACAACGGCAAGCCGTGCGCCAGGGAGGCGAACACGGCGAAGTACCTGTGCGCCGACGCCGGTTTCGACGCGGCGGACCGGGCGCTGCAGACGTACGGAGGGATGGGATATTCCGAGGAGTACCACGTCGCGCGCTACTTCCGTGAGGCCCGGCTGCTGAAGATCGCGCCGCTCAGCCAGGAGATGGTCCTCAACTTCCTCGGTGAGCACGTGCTCGGCCTGCCCAGGAGCTACTGATGTTCTCACTTGCCGGGCGCTCCGCGCTCGTGACCGGCGCCGGCCAGGGCATCGGCGCGGCGGTCGCCAGGGCGCTGGCCACGGCCGGCGCGGCCGTGCTGGTGACCGACGTGGACAAGGACACGGCGGCCGCAGTAGCCGCCGGGATCGTGGCCGCCGACGGGCGGGCCGATTCCGCGGTGCTCGACGTGCGCGACGCCGGGCAGGCGACCCGGGCGGCCGGTCAGGCCGCCGAACTGACCGGGGGCACCCTTCACGTCGTGGTGAACAACGCCGGGATGATCGCGCCCGCCATGTTCGCCAAGATGACGGCCGAGCAGTTCCAGCTGGTGCTCGACGTCCACGTCGGAGGCACGTTTACCGTCAGCCAGGCCGCACTGCCGTTCCTGGCCGAGGACGGCAGCGGCCGCATCATCAACGTCACCTCGGCCGCCGGGCTGGTGGGCACCATCGGCCAGGTCAACTACGGCGCGGCCAAGGCCGCCGTGGTCGGTCTCACGAAGTCGCTGGCCAAGGAGCTGGCGAAGAGGCAGATCACCGTGAACGCGGTCGCTCCGCTGGCGGCGACGGCGATGACCGAGAACATCCGCGCCAACGAGAAGCTGGCCGCGAAAACGCTCGCCCGGATCCCGCTCGGCCGGTGGGCCGACCCCGAGGAGATAGCCGCCACCTTCGTCTTCTTCGCGTCAGACGCGGCGTCGTACATCACCGGTCAGGTCCTGCCGGTCGACGGAGGGACGGTCATCTGATGCCGAAGGAAAGCCCCATGACCCGGTCGGGCCGGGAGGCGCTGATCGTCGAGGCGCTGCGGACGCCGATGGGCAGGTCGCATCCGGAACGCGGCTGGTACCGGGACGTACACCCTAATGAGATGCTGGGCGCCGTCTACACCGCGTTGCTGGACCGCACCGGGCTGGCGCCGGAGGCCGTCGACGACATCGTCATCGGGTGCACCGCGCCGTTCGGCGAGCAGTCACGCAACGTCGCCCGCAACGCGTGGCTGCAGGCCGGCTACCCGGCCGAGGTGCCGGCGGCCGTGCTCGACCGCCGCTGCGGTTCGGCCCAGACCGCGGTGGAGATGGCGGCGGCGCTCGTCGCGTCGGGTACACACGACGTCGTGCTGGCGGGCGGCGTGGAGCATATGGGCCACGTGCCGATGAACTCACCGGCGAAGATCTCCGAACTGTACGGCGACCCGTGGCCGCCCGCGCTGCGCGCGCGGTACGGCTTCGTGCCACAGGGCGAGAGCGCGGAGCTGATCGCCGAACGGTGGGACATCAGCCGGGCGGAGCTGGACGCCTTCGCCGTGCGGTCGCACCGGCTGGCGGCGGAGGCGGTGGCCGCGGGCAGGGTCGAGCGGGAGATGATCCCGCTCGAGCTGGACGGCCAGAAGCGAACCAGCGACCAGGCGATCCGCCCGGGCACGTCGATAGAGAGCCTGGCCGGGCTCAAGACCGTCTTCCGGGAGAAGAACGGGCGGATCACGGCGGGCAGCTCGTCCCCGATCTCCGACGGCGCCGCCGGGGTGCTGGTCGCCTCCCGCGAGGGTGCCGAACGGTACGGCCTTCGCCCGCGGGCCCGCATCCTCGACCAGACCACGGTCGGGGTCGACCCGATCCTCATGCTCACCGGCCCCATCCCCGCCACACGCAAGCTGCTGGACCGCAACCGGATGACCATCGACGACATCGACCTGGTCGAGATCAACGAGGCGTTCAGCTCGGTGGTGCTGGCCTGGGAACGTGAGCTGAAGCCGGACATGGGCCGGGTCAACGTCAACGGCGGCGCCATCGCCCTCGGCCATCCGGTGGGCGCCACCGGATCCCGGCTCTTCGGGACTTTGCTGGCCGAGATGGAGCGTCGCGACGCCGAGATCGGGCTGATCACCATGTGCTGCGGCGGCGGGCTCGGCACGGCCACCCTGGTGCAGCGGATCGGCCCATGATCGACCTCGGCAGCTACATCTCCGCTGGCGACGGTGTGTGGTGGGGTCAAGGCAGCGCCGAGCCGGAGCCGCTGGTCAACGCGCTGCTCGAACAGGCCGACCGCATCGGCCCGGTCCGCGCCTTCTGCGGGCTCACCTGGAACGAGCGGCTGTCCGGCGACCTGCCCGACTCGCTGCCGGACTCCCTCACCGTGCTCTCCTACGGCGGGCTGGGCGAACTGCGCTGGCTGAGCCGGCACGGCCTGCTCGACGTCGTGCCCTGCCACTACTCCGCGCTCCCCCGGATGTTCGAGCGCGGCCAGCTCCCATCCGACGTCGGGCTGCTGCAGGTGTCCCCGCCCGACGCCGGCGGGCTGGTCTCGCTCGGCATCGGCGTGGAGTACGTCGCCGACGCGCTGAGGCACACCCGTACCCTGATCGCCGAGATCAACCACCGGATGCCGCGCACCAGGGGCACTGCCGGGCTGCCGCTGTCGGCCTTCGCCGCCGTGGTCGAGACCGACCGGCCGCTGCGGGAGGCGCCCGCCCGCGCGCCCGACGCGCTGGACCGGGTGATCGCCGACCGCGTGGCCGGCCTGGTCGAGGACGGCGACACCCTGCAGCTCGGCGTCGGCTCGCTGCCCAGCGCGGTCCTGGAGTCCCTCGCCGGGCACACCGACCTCGGCTTCCACACCGGGATGATCACCGACGGCGTGACGGCGCTGGTGGAGAAGGGCGTCGTCACCGGCGCGCGCAAGGAGATCGACCCGGGGCTGGTCATCACCGGCGCCGCCCTGGGCAGCACGTCGCTGTACAACCGGCTGGGCGAATTCCCGGTCGAGTTCCGGCCCGCCAGCTACACCCATGCTCCAGCCGTGCTGTCCCAGCTCAAGTCGCTGGTGTCGATCAACTCGGCGATCGAGGTGGACCTGCTCGGCCAGGTCGGCGCCGAGCTGCGGCGCGGCGTGCACATCGGCGCCGTCGGCGGCCAGGTGGACTTCAGCCGGGCGGCATCGCTGACCGGCGCCCGTTCGATCATCGCGCTACGCTCCGAGTCCGGCGGTGAGTCGACCATCAATCCCACGCTGCGTGGCGGGGTCGTCACGACCGCCCGGGTTGACGTGGACGCGGTGGTCACCGAGCACGGCGTCGCGCTTCTGACCGGTTGCACAGTGGCGGAGCGGGCCCGCCGGCTCGTCGCGGTGGCGGCGCCACATCATAGAGTGCGGCTCGAGCGGAGCCTCGCGGACCGGGAGGTCGTGTCGTGACGGACGATAATCGCAGCGGGGGCGAGAGCCGACGGGTGCGCATTCGGGAGGTCGGCCCCCGCGACGGCTTCCAGAACGAACCGGAAACGATCCCCACTGCGGACAAGATCCGGCTGATCGACGCCCTGGGCCGGGCCGGCTTCAAACGGATCGAGGTTGCGAGCTTCGTTCGGCCCGATGTCATCCCGCAGCTGTCCGACGGCGTGCATGTGCTCCGCGGCATCGACCTGCCGCACGGCGTCGCCCGGATGGTGCTGGTGCCGAACAGCCGGGGTCTCGGCAATGCGCTCGCGGTGCGTGACCTGTTCGAGGAGGTGGCGCTCTTCGTCAGCGCGTCCCAGACCCACAACCGGCGCAACATCAACCGGACGGTCGAGGAGACCCTGGCCGACGTCGCGGTGATGGGCAAGCGCATCGTCGCCGAGAACCTCACCTTCTGCGCGGTGATCGCCACCTCGTTCGGCTGCCCGTACGAGGGCAAGGTCCCGATGGGCCGGGTCCTCGACATCGCCGAGCACTTCGCCGAGGCCGGCGCCACCGAGATCGGCTTCGGCGACACCACCGGCATGTGCAACCCGGCGTACGCGTCGCGGTTCTTCGCGGCGGCCATCGAGCGGCTGCCCGGGGTCGAGGTCACCGCCCACTTCCACAACACCCGCGGGCAGGGCCTGGCCAACGCCTATGCCGCGCTCGAGGCGGGCTGCACCAGCTTTGAGTCCAGCTTCGGCGAGCTCGGCGGCTGCCCGGTGCCGGCCGGCTCGACTGGCAACATCGCCACCGAGGACCTGGTGAGCATGTTCCACGAGATGGGCGTCGAGACCGGCCTGGACCTGCCAGCCGTCATCGAGGCGGCCCGCGAGGCGCAATCGGTCCTCGGCCGCAGGCTCACCAGCCATTCCCTCGTCGCCGGGCCGGTGCACTGGCACCCGGCGGCCGGCTGATCCGCACCACCACACCGGAGGAGACCGCATGAGCAACCGCGTCGCCATGGTCACCGGGGCCGCCCAGGGCATCGGCAAGGGCATCGCCACGGCACTGGCCGCAGAGGGATTCAGGGTCGCCGTGGCGGATCTGAACCTCACCGCCGCCGAGCAGACCGCCAAGGAGATCACCGCCGCCGGAGGCACCGCCATCGCGGTCGAGATCGACGTGACCCAGACCGCCTCGGTCGAGTCCGCGGTGGGTGCCGTCGAGGCCGGGCTCGGCCCGGTCGAGGTGGTGGTGAACAACGCCGGCTGGGACGACTTCATGCCGTTCGTGAAGACCACCGAGGAGTTCTGGGACAAGATCCTCGACATCAACTTCAAGGGCGCGCTGCGGGTTACCAAGGCCGTTGTGCCAGGCATGATGGACCGCGGCTTCGGGCGTGTCATCAACATCGGCTCGGACGCCGGCCGGGTGGGCTCGTCCCTGGAGGCGGTGTACTCCGGCGCGAAGGGCGGCATCATCGCGTTCACCAAGACCCTGGCCCGCGAGGTGGCCGCCAAGGGCGTCACCGCCAACACGGTGTGCCCGGGCCCCACCGACACACCGGCCCTGCGGAGCTTCGCGGCGGGGTCCGGCGACGCGGAGAAGGTCATCGCCGGGATGGCCCGCGCGATTCCGATGCGGCGGCTCGGCACTCCCGAAGACATCGGCCCGGCCGTCGCCTTCCTCGCCTCCGACGGCGCCGGCTTCGTCACAGGCCAGACGCTGTCGGTCAGCGGCGGCCTGACGATGGCCTGAGCCGCGCCGATCGGAGGAGCATCATGACCGCACCTGCGCAGGTCGTTACCTGGCGCCGCGAGAGCCCCGGGGTCTGGGTCGTGACGCTGGACCGGCCGCCGGCCAACGCGCTCGGCGCGCCCATCCTGGAGGGACTGCACGCCGCCATCGACGCGGCCGAGCGGGCCGGTGACGTCAAGGTCATGATCGTGACCTCGGCCCTGGACGGCTTCTTCGCCGCAGGGGCGGACATCAAGCACATGTCCGCCATCGACGCAGAGTCCTTCATGGCCTACGGCGATAAGATGCGTGCGGTCAACGACCGGCTGGCCGGAGCTGGATGGGTCTCGATCGCCGCGGTGGACGGCCTGGCGCTCGGCGGCGGGCTGGAGCTCGCGTTGGCGTGCACGATACGGCTGAGCGGCCCCCGGGGGAGGTTCGGCCTGCCCGAGGTCAAGCTCGGCCTCATCCCTGGAGCCGGCGGCACCCAGCGACTGCCCCGGCTGGTGGGACGGGGCCGGGCCCTGGACATCATGCTGACCGCCCGCCAGGTCAGGCCGGGCGAGGCGCTGGCCATCGGCCTGATCGACCGGCTCGCCGACGGTGACGCCGTCACCGACGCGCTCGCCCTGGCGGGCGAACTGGTGACCTCCTCGCTGCCGGCCCAGCTTGCGGTCGTCCGGGCGGTCAATGCCGCCTTCGAGCTGCCGCCGGACGAGGGGCACCGCTATGAGGCTCTGCTGGTCCAGGGACTGTTCACCGGCGGCGAGGCGGCGGAAGGCATCCGCGCCTTCATCGCCAAGCGCGCGCCGGACTTCACCCGCGAAGTCACGCCCCGGCCAGCCTGATGATGTCCATGGTCCGGGACAGCGACCCTGGCGAATCTGGGGGCGGGTGATGGCAGGTAACGGGGCCCTGGACGCCCGTGACCGTGGCGCGGTGCTCGATCGGCTGGCGGCCGAGCGGTTCGATGTGCTGGTCATCGGGGGCGGCGTCACGGGGGCGGGGGCCGCCCTGGATGCCGCGTCGCGCGGCCTGCGGGTGGCCCTGGTGGAGGGGCGCGACCTGGCCTCGGGGACCTCGAGCCGGTCCAGCAAGCTGATCCACGGCGGGCTGCGGTACCTGGAGCAGCTCGACTTCAAGCTGGTCTACGAGGCGCTGCGCGAACGCGACCTGCTCCTATCGAAGCTGGCCCCGCACCTGGTCAAGCCCGTCTCGTTCCTCTACCCGTTGTACAAGAAGGTGGTGGAGCGGCCGTACGTGGGGGCCGGCCTGGCCCTTTATGACGCGATGGAGGGGACGCGCAGGCCGGTGCCGCATCACCGGCATCTGTCCGCCCGCGGCGCGCGGAAGCGAGCCCCAGCCCTGTCGCCCGGCCGGCTCGCGGGAGGCATGCTCTACTACGACGCGCAGGTCGATGACGCCAGGTACACGCTGACCGTGACCCGCACGGCCGCGGCGCACGGCGCGGTCATCGCGACCCGGGCCAGCGCAGTCGGGCTACGGCGCGCCCCGGACGGGGGGCGGGTGACCGGCGCCCGGGTTCGCGACGAGGAATCCGGCCGCTTGCTGGAGGTGACGGCCGAGACCGTGGTGATCTGCGCCGGGGTATGGACCGACCTGGTGCACGAACTGGCTGGCGTACGAGCCGGCTACCGAGTCCGGATGTCCAAGGGCGTGCACATTGTGGTGCCGCGGGCGGCGGTGGACGCGGACACCGGGATGATCCTGCGCACCGAGAAGAGCGTACTGTTCTTCATCCCCTGGGGGGAGCACTGGATCGTCGGCACGACCGACACCGACTTCGCCGGAGACCGGGCCGAGCCCGCGCCGACTGACGAGGACCTCGAGTACATCCTCGGCGCCGCGAATCGCGTGCTGACCCGCCCGCTGACCCGCCCCGACGTCGTCGCCGTGTACGCGGGCCTGCGGCCGCTGGTGGACCTCAGTGAGGGCAACGGGTCCAAGCCCACCACCAAGTTGTCTCGGGAGCACGCGGTGGACGTGCCGCTGCCCGGGCTGGCCAGCATCGCGGGCGGCAAGTTCACCACCTACCGGCTGATGGCCCGTGACGTGATCGACGCCGTGGTGCCCGCCATCGGCCGCGAGGTGCCCGGATCTGTGACCGACCAGGTGCCGCTGCTCGGTGCGGACGGGCTGGCCGCGGTGCAGCCCGCGGCGGGCCGGCTGGCCGAGGACTACGGGGTGACCCGGGAGGCGGTCGAGCACATGCTCGGCCGGTACGGGACGCTGGCCACCGAGGTGCTCGCCCTGGTCCGGGCCGACCCGGAACTGGCCCAGCCGCTGGCCGGGGGTCACCCGTATCTGCGGGCGGAAGTCGCCTACGCGGTCACCTACGAGGCCGCGCTGCACGTCGAGGACGTTCTCGTGCGGCGGACGCGGCTGTTCATCGAGTCGGCGGACTCGGGTGCCGGGGCGGCGGACGAGGTGAGCAGGATCATGGGCCGGCTGCTCGGCTGGAGCCGGCGGCGGCGCGCGGCCGAGACCCGCCGTTACCTCGACCTGGTCCGGGCCGGGCATCCGGTGCCCACGGTCGATCCTGGCCCCGCGCCCGACCGGGCCCTGGCCGGGTGAGACCCCGGAGCGCAACCTGGCCGCAGTTCCTCATGGGGTCGGCCGATGGCCTGGGCCGCGGTGGCGGTGCCGGCCGCTGGCACCACGGCCCGTTCCGCCCAATAATCGTCACGGGCGGACCGGGAATCAGCCGGAACCGGGACCTACGGTGCAGGTCAGGCGGGGTCGTTGGGCTCGTCCAGGTAGATCGTCTTGAGCAGCTGGAAGGGCTGGAGGCCTTCAGGGCCTAGTTCGCGGCCCATCCCGCTGGCCTTGACGCCGCCGAACGGCGCGAAGGGGTCGTTGACGTATCCGTTCACGCCGATCGTGCCCGTGCGGACCTTCCTGGCGAACGAGGCGCCGCGCTCAGGATCAGCGGTCCAGACCGATCCGCCCAGGCCATATTCGCTGTCGTTGGCGATCGCGACGGCCTCCTGCTCGTCGGCATACGGGATCACGGCGAGCACCGGCCCGAAGATCTCCTCCTGCGCGATCGTCGCCTTGGGGTCGACGCCGGCGAAGATCGTCGGCTCGACGAACCATCCCCGGTCGAATCCCTCCGGGCGCCTGCCCCCGGTCGTGACACGGGCGCCGTCGGCTTGGCCCTTGGCGATGTAGGACTCAACGCGGTCCCGCTGCCGCTCCGAGACCAGCGGGCCGATCTTGGTGGCCGGGTCGAGCGGGTCGCCGATCGTCAGTGACTGCGCGAGGGCCGTGATGGTCTCGACGACCGTGTCGTACCGGCTCTGCGGGGCCAGGACACGGGTACACAGCCAGCAGATCTGCCCGTTGTTGAGCAGGGTGGTGCCGAAGAACGGCTCGAGGCTGGCCGCCAGGTCGGCATCGTCGAGGATGATCGCCGCTGACTTGCCGCCCAACTCCAGCGTCACCGGCCGCAGCAGGCGCCCGCACGTCTCGGCGATGGCGCGGCCAGCCGCGGTGGAACCGGTGAACGACACCTTGTCCACTCCCGGGTGCGCGACCAGGTAGGCGCCGACTTCGCGACCGGCCGGGACGACGTTGAGCACCCCCGGCGGCAGCCCGGCCTCCAGCGCGGCCTCAGCCATCAGGAATGCGTCCAGCACGGTCTCCGGCGCCGGCTTGAGCACCACGGTGTCGCCGGCCGCGAGGGCCGGGCCGAGCTTGAGGAACGAGATGGCCTGGGGGACGTTCCAGGGAACGATCGCCGCGACCACGCCGACCGGCTCACGCCGGATCAGCGACTTCTTACCCAGCATCCCGGCGCGCACTTCCTCCTGGCCCGCCGCCACCAGGCCGGCGTAGTAACGCAGCAGCAGCGCCGGGAAGCCCGCCTCGAAGTTCTGCGCCAGCCACAGCGGCATGCCGTTCTGGACCGACACCCGGCGTGCGGTCTCCGCGCCCCGCGCCTCCAGCGCGGCCGCGAACCGTTCGAGCACGTCCCCCCTCCGGGCCGGTGACCAGGTGGCCCAGCCCTCAGGGTCGTCGAACGCCTTCCTGGCTGCGCCGACCGCGGCGTCGACGTCGCGCTCGGTGGCGGCTGGCACGCTGCCGAGAGGCTCTTCGGTGGCCGCTTCGGTGACGCGGATCCGTTCGGCCGAGGCCGGGGCTGTCCACTGCCCGTCGATGTAGAGCTGGGCATACTCGATGGTGGTCATGTTCGTTCCTTTGCTCGCGGGCCCGGGTCAGGCGTCGGTCAGGCCAGTTCCAGGCACATCGGGAGCCGTCGCAGGCCGCCGACGAAGTTGGTCTGCACGACCTTGCGGTCGCCGGTGATCTCGACTGAGACGAGCCGGGGCAGCAGTTCTTCCAGCATCACGCGCAGCTCCAGCTTGGCCAGGTGCTGCCCGACGCACATGTGCGGGCCGTAGCCGAAGGCGATCTGCCGGTTGGGCTTGCGGTCGAGGCGGAACTCGCCGGGAGCCTCGAACACGTCGGCGTCGCGGTTCGCGGACTGATAGAGCAGCATCAGCCGGTCACCCGCGGCGATCTGCTGGCCGCGCAGCAGGTAGTCCTGGCTGGCCTGCCGGACGAAGTGCTTGACCGGCGAGACCCAGCGCAGCCCCTCGTCGATCAGACCGGGGATGAGCGAGGGATCGGCCTTGACCCGGGCGAACTGGCCGGGATGCTGGGCGAGCGCCTCCAGGATGCCGGCCAGCGTGCTGGAGGTGGTGTCGTGCCCGGCGGTGGCAATCGCGATGAACCAGCCGTACGCGACCTCCTTGGGGTACAGCTCACCGTCGGGGCGGCGCGCGTTGGCGATGATCGAGGCGAGGTCGTCGCGCGGCGCGGCGCGGCGGTCCTCGACGAGGACGTCGAAGTAGGCGAAGAAGTCCCTGATCGCGGCCGACCACTGCTGGGCCGCGGCCTCCGGGCTGAGCGGCGTGACGTCGGCGCGCTGGGCCTCGGGATCGGCGGTGCCGAAGAACTCCTGGGTCAGGGCCATCATGCGCGGCTCATCCTCGGCGGGAACCCCGAACAAGGTCATGATCACGTGCAACGGGAAGGAGAGAGCGAAGTCCCCGACGATGTCCAGGTCATTCGGGCCGGGAGGCAGCCGGGCCGCGATCGCCTCCCGGGCCAGTTCCCGGATCCGGTCCTCCCACTTCTTCAGGGACGCAGGCCGGAACCACTCGGCCGCGATATTCCTGACCATCGTGTGTTCGGGCGGATCCAGGTAGGTCACGGCCTCGAGGATCCGCAGGCTCCCGCCGGTCAGCGACATGGTGAACTCATCACCGGCCTGGTTCTGCAGGATCGGGTTGTGCGAGCCGGGCTTGGCTCCGCCGCCGCTGGGGAAGACCGCGGGCTGCTTCTCGATCTCCATGATGTCGGCGTGCTTGGCGACCAGCCAGAGCGGGTCATAGCCCTCGACGTGGACCTTCGCCAGCGGCGCGTTCTCGCGGAGCCACTGGTACGCCGCGAAGAGCGGCGCGTCTTCACGATGCCCTTCGGGCAGCACCACCTGGCGGGCGATATGGTCAGGGACGCTGACACTCGGAGTTGACTCGGTGACGGTCATGCGAGGCTCCCGGCATTGTCGCGGAGGAGGGTTTGCCCTGGTCAGCTGGCTGCTGCGGAACGTCACGGACCATCGTGTCAATCGGGTCGCGCTATCACATCTCCCGAAGGGGAGATTTTCCTACCCCGGGCGGGCTTTTAACCCCTCCGGGTGGGGCGCGGGGAGCAGGTGCCAGCGGGAGGTCGGGGGCAGCATGCCGTGGTTGCGATACCAGGCGGCGGTCGCTGGGCCGTCTCGGTGAGAGGCGAGGGGCTGGCCGCCTGCCACCCCCGCGGGCAAGCTGTGCAACCCGGCGATACCAGTTGCGACTCCTACGACACCAGCCACTGGCTCAGCTTCGCTCGACTTAAGATCGAGGGCACGCCATGTCGAATATCCCGGTAGTTCACTAACGTGCCGGTTAACAGCGAACGTTCCGCAGAGGCGTAGCCGCCTTTCGCCCCGGCTGGAGTTCAGTCGATGTGGGGGGCGGTTCCATACAGGGCATGGCTGATGCGGCGCCGTATGGCCGGTTGGATGTCGTAGCCGTCCAGGACTTCCGGGGCGACCCAGGCGGCCCGATCGGCCTCGCGGTCGGTGGCCAGCCGGCCGCTGACCGGCTGGCCGTGGAAGCAGATGTTCACCGGGACGCGGACCTCGCCGTCGTCGTAGGCGATCCGGTGCCGCGGGTCGCTGAAGATGCCGACCAGCCCGGTCAGCTCGACCTCCAGCCCGGTCTCCTCGCGGCATTCCCGGATCGCGCACGCGGTCAATGTCTCGGTCTTCTTCAGCGCGCCGGTCGGAATTGTCCACCATTCGGAATCGGTGCGGCGCAGCAGCAGCAGCTCACCGCGGTGGTTGCGCAGGACCACGCTGGCCGAGGGTTTGCGGCTGGTCGGCATGGGGGCGTGCGGGTCGTCCCAGTAGTCGGTTCGCCGCCGGGGCTTGGTCTTGCTCATGGGACGCCTGCCGACCAGCCGGGCGCACGCGCTGAGGCCCAGACCCGTTCGAAGGATTCCAGGTAGGTGTGGAAGAACGCACCGTCGACCCGGCGCAGGTGCATCACCGGGGTGTGGGCGGCCAGGATCCCGTAGGCGTGCACGTTGATGAGCATCTCGTCGTCGAACCGGTAGATCGAGTTGTACAGCGGGGTGTCGTGCAGCCGCAGTTCCACCCCGGCGGGCAGCTGCCGGTAATAGGCCAGCACCGCCGAGACTCGCCCGGCCACGCCGCCGCCGATGGAGTACTCCTGGTCCCGGGCGGCCAGCTGGCCCCCCGCCGGATCGCCCAGCAGCAGCCGGACCCGGCAATCGGTGCCCGCTTTGCCGGTCAGGGCCGGGAGCCAGCCGGAGTGTTCCTCAGTCAAGAACAGCCCGGCGAACGCGAGTACGTCGACGTTGCGGCGGGCCGACCGCAGCAGGTCGGTCCACAGATGGCCGGGTACGTCGGTGCGCCGCGGCCAGGTGGCGGCCAGCTCCGCCCCGGCCAGGGCCGCGTGGTTGACCGCCTGCGGCCACAGATAGCCCTCCTCCTCGCCGAGCAGCGCGGCCACCTTGAACCGGGTCCGGGGAAACGGTGTCACTTTCCCGGCGACCCAGCGCTGGACGCTCTTGCCGGTCACGCCGGCGGCCTCGGCCAGCGTCTCGATGCTGTACCCGGCGCGGAGCATGGCCCGGCGGAGCCGCTCGTTGATCACGCTGCTCATGATCTCACCGTCAGACATCTCGCGGAACTGTTCCCGCTTGCAGATGTCTGTAAATGTCTTCCGGTGGCGTAGCCCTGTCCGCCCGCCCGGAGTTGACTGCCCATATAGCGCAGGCACCCGATCAAGGAGGCAGGAGCCATGGGCAGGGCACCAGGTAATGCCGTGGGGACGCGGCGCGGCGTGATCGGCGTGGCCACCGACCACGCCATCGAGGCCGTGCGCCTGGCCTGGGGAACCGCGTATGACCTCGGGTTCGCCGACGGCGCCTGGCATGCATGCCGGCTCGACGGGGATGGCACTCTCATCACGGGCACGACGCCCGATGAGCTGAACGAGGCCATCCAGGCGGACCGGGCAGCCCGGTGAACGGCGCAGTCTGCCCAGCCCTGTCGCTGGTACCAGACGAGCCAGACCAGATCGTGCGGCTGAACCGGTTCCGCGCCCAGCATCCCGGCATCGCCATCCACGCCGGGCCGGGCTACTGGCAAGCCCTGTTGCCCGAACGTGCCGGCGAGGTCGTCGTCACCCGTTACCAGCTCAAAGAGCTACTAGACAAGCTGGACTCCCTCACCAGCCAGCTCGCCAGCCGGTAACAGGTAACCCCGGCCGGCCCGGACAGCCAACGATGGCCCTCCGACCGCGTCTACGCAGGGACAGTGACCGCCGTGGAACCAGACGTGTCGCCGATGACCTGTACTTGCTGGCTCATCATGATGCGACCGGCAAACTGCTGCTGCAGCCGCGATCTCTGAGCATCGGGCGGGCAGGGGGGCTGCTGGCAGGGCTCATGCTGGGTCGCAGCGTCAGCCTGCGGCACGACGGCGAGACGGTTGCCCGCCATTCGGATCCGCCGATGACCTGGCCCGCCAGGTACGGGATCGGATAGCCGCCGAACGGAATCCCAGGCCCGTTCGGGAGTGGCTGCTATTCCAGGCGCGGAATGCAGCCGAGGATGAGGCCGACCGCCGGTAGGGCGGCCTAGGGCTTGTAGCGCCCCCCGCAGTGCGGAGCGGAGGAGAACGAAGAGAGAGCCCGTCCGCCGACGCGGCCGGATTACCGGTCATTCGGCCTTCCGTCGTTCTAGGTACTAGCCGCTTCTCAAAGCGCTCGCGGCGGGCCGCGGTTTCTGGGGTCTACCTCCGAGGCGGGCGACTCACCCGAAAGGCCCTGGGTTAGACCTGGGCGGGCCCGTCGGGCTGGGTGCTTGGCTGGGCCGTACCCCGATGAGCGCACCCAAGCAAATCACCGGACTCCAGAGAATGCTGACCGAGATTTACAGCGCAACGCTTCGGATTCTGAACGGTGATGCCTAATGATGCCGGGTTTGGAATATCGCTGCCCAGGCAGGTTTATTTTGAAATGGCAACGTTTAGTGTGCTCGGCGTATCGGGCCAGATCACAATAGACATGCCGCAACAACACCTCTACCTGCAGAGTTCCGCAGTTCTGCTGAGGCCGGAAACGATCGAAGCAAGATATGCATAAACCCGGGATATGTATGGACCGGGCGCGGTCCATACATACACTGGCGGCAATAGCCAGTCCTGGGAATTCCCGCTCGGATATTGCGCCGACGGGTGGTCGGAGGCCTGGCCGGGCAATACAGCCGGGAGTGTGCAATGGCTGACGCGATCCACGACAAGGCTAGGCGTAGTGACCTGCAAGGGGGGCGCCGGCCGCGGCAGGGAGCCAGACGAGCCTACCGGGTGGAGTTCTCGCTAACCGGTGAGGAGTTCGAGCTTCTGGAGGCGGCAGCCGGGCGGGCCGGGCGGGCCCGGGGCGCTTATGTGGCCGAGGCGGTGCTGGCCGCGGCCCACGGAGGGCCTGTGGCCGCGGATACGCCGTTGCGAGAGCTTCCGCGGGAGCTGATCCGGGCGTCCGGGCTGGTCCGCAGGATCGGGGTGAACCTCAACCAGGCGGTGGCGAAGCTGAACGCCACCGGCCAGCGTTCCGGTGATCTTCTCCCCTACGCCGCGGAGAGCCTGCGCCGCGCGGAACGTTTGGATGCGGTGGCGGAGCAAGTCCGGAAGGTTCTCCGGTGACCGGCGGAACGCATTCCGGCGGGCCGCGGAGCATTCCGCCGCCTGCCCGGTGGTCCGGGAGCGGGCCCTGGTGATCGGGAAGATCACCGCGCCGCGCGGAGAGCGGATCGAGGGCCTGATCTATTACCTGTTCGGCCCCGGGCGGCGGGAGGAGCATACCGACCCGCACATCGTGGCGGGATGGCGGCATCCGGCCGAGCTCGAGCCGCCGCTGCGCGCTGATGGCCGCCGGGATTTCCGGCGGCTGCTCGGGCTACTGAACCAGCCGCACGCCGCGATGGGCGCCTGGGCGCTGGCCCGCCCGGTCTGGCACTGCTCGATGCGGGCCGCGCCGGAAGACAAGATGCTGTCCGATGAGGAGTGGGCGCAGATCGCCTTCGACGTGATGGGCCGCACCGGCCTGGCGCCATCCGGGCAGGACGACGAGGCGGTGCGGTGGGTGGCGATCCGGCACGGCGATGACCACATCCACATCGTGGCGATGCTGGCCCGCCAAGATGGCCGCCGTCCTCGTGTGAGCAACGACCGGTACCGGGTCCGGGAGGCCTGCCTGACCGCCGAGCAGCGCTACGGGCTGCGCCGGACCGCTCCAGGCGATCGCACGGCCGCGTGCCGGCCGACCCGGGCCGAATCGGAGAAGGCCGCCCGGCAGGGCTTGAGGGAGGCGCCGCGGATCACCCTGCGGCGCCAGGTCAGCACGGCCGCCGCCGCGGCGGCCAGCGAGCAGGAGTTCTTCGCCTGGCTCAGCCACTCCGGCGTGCTGGTCCGCACCCGCAGCAGCACCCGCAATCCCGGCGAGGTCACCGGGTACGCCGTCGCCCTGCCCGGCGACACCGCCACGGCCGGGTCGCCGCTCTGGTACGGCGGCGGCAAACTCGCCGCGGACCTGACCCTGCCCAAGCTCCGCCGCCGCTGGGGCGCTCCAGGCAGCTCTCGGGATGACCGGTTCACCGCGGCCGAACGAGGCGCGGCCTGGGAGCACGTCGCCCGCGTCGCTGATGACGCGACCGCCCAGCTCCATACGCTCGCCGCAGGCGATCCGGCCCGCGCCGCGGACACGGCCTGGGCCGCAGCCGACACCTTGCACGCAGCCGCTGCAGCGCTGGGCAGCAGTATTCTCCGCCGGGCTGCCGACGCGTACGACCGCGCCGCCCGGGCACCCTACGGCCGCGTCCCGGCACCGACGCCCGCCGGCAATAGCCTGCGGCGAGCCGCCCGGCTGCTGGCCGCCTACGGGTGCATCACCAGCGACCCGTCGTTCCGGCCGATCCTGCTGATCACCCGCCTGGCCGCGCTTGTGGAGGCGGTCGCTGCGCTCCGCCACGCCGAGCAGCGCGCAGCGCAAGCTGCCAGCGCGCTCAGCGCTGCCGAGCGGCTCCATGCCGCTGAACGGTCCTATAACTCGCCAGCTGCCGGAGTCCGGCATCGCGCCCCAGCGGCGACCGCACTGGCCGACGCCGGATTCCCAGCACCTCCCGGTCCGATCACCGGCGGTGCCCCTGCTCCCGCGCCGGCGGCTCCCGGAGCCGAGCCGCCGGCTGCATCACCCAGACCAAGACGCCACTGACTAACGGCCACCAAGGAGGTCGCGATGGACACAGCAGACGTTACCCCGACGTGCTGGGCGACGCGCTCAGCTTCTCATCTCAACGTGCCGCACAGCTGGGCTCGCTGGTCACCGCCGGTGCCACAGTCGAGGCTCACCGCGGAGCACGGGCACACGCCGCGATGGCCGCTCGCGACGAACGGGCGCTCAGCGCGCTGGAGACCAGGAACGCGCCGCCTCGCAGCGGGTGCGAGCCGGGTGGTCAGCAAGTACGGGCGTTGCGTGAGCGCTATCGAGTCCAGCCGCACCGTTTGCGGCCGGACCAGAGCGGTCCGGTCAACCGCGTAGTCAGGCTCGCCGACGAGACCTTCCGGACCAATTCGGTCCTCAACCGGCGCTGCCGAAATTAACCAAGGAGAACTGCGATAACCAGCAAGAGTAAATGGAATCCCGAAGCCATCCGTGCACTGGGAACCTACGACGGATCTACCGACCCTCGGCGCCATTTTCGATTGCAGCCGGTGGAAGTCATACCAGATGGCCCGGAAAAGAGAATGACAGCAGGTCGGTATCAGGGTCCTCTCGATCGGGTCAAAGTGCCGAGTCGCCGTCCAGTCGATCCCGGATTTCCTCGGGTATGGTTCCGCCGACGTCGATGCCCCGTTTCCTGACATCGATTCTCATGGCAGCCCGTCCGTATCGGCTCGTCAGGTGGGCTAACGGCCGTCGGCCGCCCGTAGCCGGTCTCTCCGAGGGCAGCCGACCGGGGACTATCGCTGCAGCCGCGGGCGGGGCCAACGGCTTGCCGGACCATCTGGCGCGCCTTGTCCATGCCGGACTGGGCACGCGTACCTTGCCCATTCCTAGATGGTCCATTGTGGCCAGCGTACCAAATTGGTTCGCTTCCCCGATCCATTAAGGCCCGGACCAGGTAAGCGATAAGAAATACTTGACTAAATGAGGACCGGAAAATTAGCTAGCGAGGATTACGTTGAGTTCTTCACTTGAGCGAGATATTTGGTCATAATGGTTAGGCAGCAAGAAAATGGCTCGGCTTTACACGCCGGCTGAGGCCGCAGAGATCTTGAGAATCCGCGAGTCGTGGCTCCGTGACAAGGCCGCGGCACGGGCGATTCCCTGCACGTTCATCGGCAAGCATCTCCGGTTCAGCGATGACGACATCGCACAGATCATGGCCGAGGGTGCCCGGCAGCCGGTGACCCGCGCACGGCGTACCCGGCGATAGCAGCCAGTAACACGAGACGCCCGGGCCTTAAGCATCCAACAAGGGCCCGGTGCGCCAGGAGGTGACCAGGAGACCGTGGCGTACGCGGAGAAACGCGGAAGAGGACCGGCACGGTGGCGCGTGAAGTACAGAATCGCCGGTGGCGAGGCCAGTCGGTCCGGCTTCGAGACCAAGCAGGCCGCGCTCGCCTGGGGCCGCGACCAGGAGGCGAAGGTCCGCGCGGGCACGTGGACCGATCCGGGCGCAGGCGAGATCACGGTCAGCGAATGGATCGACCGCTGGAAGGCCATGCAGGATGTCGGCCCCAGCACCATGGCGAACCGCGAGTACCGGATCCGCCGGTTCATCATGCCGTACTGGGGCAAGCGCCAGCTGAACTCGCTCACCGGCGAGGAGATCGCCATCTGGGAGCACCGGCTGCCCATCACCGAGGAGGTATCCCGGAGCACGGCGAAGGACGCGCGTAGCTTGCTGCACACCGTCCTCGGCGACGCAGCAGCGGCAAAACCCCCGCTGATCCCGTTCAACCCCGCCGCCCGCCCGCGCAACCGCGGCCGGAGAACCGGGCGCAGCCTCGACCGCAGCCCGCAGCGCGCCTGGGCGACGCCGCTGGAGGTGCTGCTCATCGCCGAGCGGGCCGCCCTGCTGGCAGGCCGGGACGACGAGTTCGCCATGCTGATCACGATCGGTTACACCGGGATGCGGTGGGGCGAGACCATCGGCCTGGAGCGCGACCTGCTGCTCCCGGACCTGATCAACGTCGAATGGCAACTCAGGGAGATCAGCGGCCGCTTCCACCGGCTCCCGCCCAAGGACGACTCCTACCGCAGCACGAAATACGAGCCGCTCGTCCCGGTCGACCTTCCCGCATTTCTCGCTGAGCTGCTGACCGTCCAGGCCGGGAAGCGTACAGGGCAGCGATGCGCCTGCGCCGCCGAGCACGGTGGGAGCGGCCGGTACGTATTTCTCGGCCCCGATGGCGGCCATCACCGGAACAGCAACTACGCACGGCGGTTCTTCCGCCCGGCCTGCGACGGACGCCACCAGGCCGCGAACGGCAGCCCAGGCAGGCTGGTCGTCGTGGACGCCACGGCATGGCCAGGCGTCCCGGTCGCGTCGTGGCCGCCAGCCGTGCCCGGAAAGCCATTCGATCCTCCAACCGGCCGGGGCACCCTCCGGCTGATCGGCACGGAGTACACCGGGCGCTGCCCATCGTGCGGGCACGCGGTCAGGCTGTGCCTTGACGACAGGATGATCGCCCACAAAACTCCAGCCGGCCACTGCCCTGGCAGCGGGGAGCCCCCCGCCGACGACGTGCCACTGGCGTGCTGGCTGCCAGTCAAGGACGGGCTGACGCCACACGGCTTGCGGCACAGTCACAAGACCTGGATGGCTGAGGATGGCATTCCGGAGATCCTGGCCGAGCAGAGGCTGGGGCATCAGGTTCCGGGAATGCGCGGCGTATACGCCCACGCATCGCAGCGCATGCGCGAGGATCTGATGGCCGCTTTCCAGGCACGATGGGAAAAATCCCTCCGTGAACGCGTCACCATCGATCCACACTCCCCAGTCCCGCTGCTCAACAATCTGCTGGCGCCATTCCGCGCCGCACCCAGGGGCCGGGGCCGAGGTGATGAAGGTCCCGCCGCGTCTACGTGACGACCCTGTTGATGGTGACAGGCTTCGCCTTCTTGAGCAGGCTCACCCAGATCGCCCCGCCTCCTACTCGGTTCGTGTTCCTTCGTGTAGGGTTCCGCCGCGAGCATCCTTCCCACCCCGCCTCACGACGACGCAGTTGCCTCCAGCTCGGCGGGGATGGTGTGCGGGTGGCCTCTCTCCCCAACCCGCCGTAAGAGTGTTCACGGCAGACGGGTTCGGCAACCAAGAGCCAGTGGGCAACCGCAACGCAGGGACACGATCTCCTTGTCAAGGGACACGATCTCCCAAATTCCTCCCAATGCGGCGACAGCTCCCATCCGCCGCGTAGGATGAGAGCTGTCAGGTGAGCTTCTGACCTGGTCTTTTTCTGGAGCCCCGTTACGGAATCGAACCGTAGACCTTCTCCTTACCATGGAGACGCTCTGCCGACTGAGCTAACGGGGCTTGTCTTAAGTTCTCTGACCTGGGGTTTCGCGTCTAAAGACCGATTCCCTCGGATCCGCTCACCACCGATACGCGCCTAGCCTGCCTGACGGCTGACGCTCGTTCGCGTACCGGCGTAGGAGAGCTTACCGCACTCGTATCGTCGGTGAGACTCCACCCAGAGCCTCCAACCTGACGCCTTCTGCGACGAGGCCAAGCGCATCGCGCCAGCATCCCCAGTACCCTCACGCCCATGCTCAGCACGTTGTCCACGATGGGCAGCGAGTGGACGCGCTTCCCGGGAAGGCTCGCCGAAGCCCCAGCTGCCCCGAGTCCAAGGCTCGCTGGAGCCGGACAGCCCGGCCTTGATCGCCCGCGACGACGGCGGAGACAATACCGAACCGGCGCGCTATCGAGAATCGCTCAGACAGCAATAAACCATTACGGCATCTAACCGGAACAGATAAGCGAATGGACCGAGCTCAGCAACCGCCAGGCTGTTGAAGCACGCGGCGAACGGGTAGCCAGGCAGGCCACTGCTGAACCATGAAACTCATGCGGCCTGAAATGCCTACCTAGAAAATGGCCTGCGGTACACGGTACCGACGCCCAGGCGTCACGGTGCAAGCGCCTGGAAACGTTCGGTGACGCCGGGCACAGGATAGGTACGAGCTTAAGCCGATCGGCACGGCGACCGAACCCTGGATCTGCTGCGCCAGTGCGCCGGAAACCCCTATGAGCTCGGCCGCTATGGGGCACTATAGGACCACATTCGCGAGCGCGATTCCCGCACGAGGCCAGCACAAGCACGAGGCCAGCACAAGCACGAGGCCAGCACAAGCACGAGGCCAGCACAAGCACAAGGCCAGCACAAGGCAGCCCGCTGCGCGCAGCACGTCCTGAGGAACCCGAGTACCCCTGGGGAGGTTGCGATGGCCAAGCACGCTCCGGCGGGCAAGAGTCCGGCCACGTGGGGG
>Ga0306918_10000020_pt1 | contig 48112 bp, 38 predicted proteins | sample tim00Cox0000000H_FD_203315 | JGI IMG/M metagenome (GOLD analysis project Ga0306918, IMG submission 203315) | Lab enrichment of tropical soil microbial communities from Luquillo Experimental Forest, Puerto Rico - timezero.00C.oxic.00.000.00H (v2)... | ecosystem: Environmental > Terrestrial >... | reverse complement strand
CCGGTTCCGCCCCGTCGCCGAGCAGCGCCTCCAGCTTGTCGAGCTTTGTTGCGTTCGTGTCGTCGCGAGCGAACCCCGCGGCGCGCTCCAGCTGGCCGATAAAGGGGTAGAGCGCGCTGTCCTGATCGTGCGGCGAGCAAAAATAGCGAATTCGGGTGTGTGGCTCGGTCTCGATGCTTTGCGACAGTGCCTCGGTCAGGCGCGACTTGCCGATGCCCGGCTCGCCGGAGACCAGCACCACCCGCCCTGCGCCGAGCTTTGCCTGCTGCCAGCGCCGCGTCAGGAGGTCGAGCTCCTCGTCGCGGCCGACCAGCGGTGTGATCCCTGAACGCAACGCTTCGAAGCGGCTGACGACCCCGCTCTCGCCGATCACACGCCAGGCACGCTGCAGCTCGGCGAAACCGGCGAGCGGCTGGGGACCGAGATCCTCGATCTCGAACAAGGTGCCGATCTGTCGCCGGGTGCTGTCGGCAACAACCAGGGTGCCCGGCCGGGCCAATGCCTGCAGACGGGCGGCGAGGTTTGGCGTCTCGCCGACGACGCCTCGTTCCTGCGCCGCACCGGCCCCGATCAGATCGCCAACGACGACCAGGCCAGTGGCGATGCCGATCCGCACGTTCAGCGGCTCTTGTGTGGCGAGCCGGCCGACCGCGTCGATGACCGCGAGCCCGGCGCGGGCCGCGCGCTCGGCATCGTCCTCATGCGCCTCGGGATAGCCGAAATAGACGAGCACGCCGTCGCCCATATACTTGGCGACAAAACCGCCAAAGCGCGCGACGGTGTCGGCGACACAGCGATGGTAGGCGCCGACGATCTCGCGCAGATCCTCGGGATCGAAGCGGGTGGACAGCGGCGTCGAACCGACCAGATCGCAGAACATCACCGTCAGCTGGCGCCGCTCGGCCTCCGCCCCCATCCTTTCCTGCCCCGCGGGCGGGGGAGGGTTAGGGAGGGGGCTGGAGCCGCCGGACGACGCTTCGCGAAGAGCCGCAATCGCCGCCAGGAGCCTGCGGCGATGGCCGATCGATGTGACGCCGAGGCCGATCAGATCATCGACCGTCAACTCTGGCAGAACGCCGGCGTCGATGTCGTTGGCGGCGAAGGCCGGCGCATACTGTTCCAGGCCGAGCCGGCGCAGCCAGTCGGCGACATCGATGGACATTGCGCTTCCCTGTCCGGCTATCCTTGGGCTCAGACATTATATCCTAAACCGAATATCCTAAACCGATCCGGTTTCGCTTTTGAGGTGCGTAAATTATGCCGCAATCACCGGGATGTTTGACCGTCGTCGAACATCCGCTTGTCCAGCACAAACTCTCGCTGATGCGCGACCGCAACACCTCAACCGCGGAGTTCCGGCGGCTGTTGCGAGAGATCAGCCTGTTGTTGGCCTATGAAGCGACCCGCGAGCTGCCGCTCGAGAAGGCCGAGATCGACACTCCGCTGGAGCGCGGGGCCTTCCCGCTGCTCGCCGGCAAGAAACTATGCCTGGTGTCGATCCTGCGCGCCGGCAACGGCATTCTCGATGGCATGCTCGATCTGTTGCCGTCGGCGCGCGTAGGCCATATCGGGATCTACCGCGACCCGCGCACCTTGCAGGCGATCGAGTACTACATGAAGCTACCGGAGGATCTCGCCGAGCGCGACGTAATCCTGTGCGACCCGATGCTCGCCACCGGCAATTCGGCGGTGGCGGCGATTTCACGCCTCAAGGAGCTCGCGGCGCGCTCGATCGAATTCGTCTGCCTCGTCGCCGCGCCCGAGGGGGTCGAAAAGGTGAACTCGATCTTCCCGGACGTCCGGATCGTCGCCGCTGCTCTCGACCGCTGTCTCAATGCGACCGGCTATATCCTGCCCGGGCTCGGCGACGCCGGCGACCGGCTCTTCGGCACCAAATAACGGACTACCACGCCGCGTCGAGCAGTTCGCGGATAACTGCCGGGCCGTCGATCTTGCGCGGGTTGGTGTGAACCCAGCGGTCGTGCATCGAATTCTCGGCGATCTTTTCGAGCTGTTCCGGCTTGACCCCGACATCGCGCAGCCGGGTGGGCAAGCCGAGCCCGGCGATCAGCTCGGCGACGACCTCGGCTGCCGGCTCATCGGGCCGGCCGAGAGCCTCGCTGACCCGCATTTGTTTCTCGCGGTTCACCGCCTCGTTGAAGCGCAGCACGTGCGGCAGCATCACACAGGAGGTGTAGCCATGCGGCACGCCCGCGGTGCCGCCGAGCACATGCCCGATACCGTGGCTCGCCCCTTTGCTGACCCCGGTCTGCGAGCCGACCATCGACATCCAGGCGCCGATCTGGCAATCGAGCCGAGCCTCGCGATGCGCCGGGTCCGCGTGCACCTCGGGCAACCCTTTGCCGAGCAAGTGCAGGGCATGGTAGGCGGCGCCCTCAGAGATCGGCTGACCATCTACCGAGCAGATGTCCTCGACGGCGTGGTCGACCGCCCGAATTCCGGTGGACAGAAACAGCCATTCCGGCGTCGGCTCGCTGGCGGCGGGGTCGAGGATGACCGTGCGCGGGATCATCAGCGGATGGCTGAAACTCTCCTTGACGTGGCGCGCCGTGTCGGTGCAGCCGGCGCCGGCCGAGAACTCGCCCGCCGACAAAGTCGTCGGGATCGCAATCATGCGCACCCCTGGCGGCTCGGCCTTCGGGCGTCGGGCGGTGCCGTCCGCCGCGATGACCGCGCGGTATTGGTCGAGCTGCGAGGGCTCGGTAACCCCGTTCCCAAGGCATAGCCCGACCATTTTCGCGGCATCGGTGACCGAGCCACCCCCCAGGGTGACCAGCAGATCGGCATTGGCCTCGCGAGCCGCATTCGCGGCTGCGACGACGTCGCTGCGCGGCGTGTGCGCGCCGATCTTCGCACAGAGCCCGGCAAAGCGGTTGCCGAGCACACGCCGCAGCCGTTCGACGAGGTTGGTCTCACGCGATAGCGTACCGCTCGCAAGTACGAAGACCGCGCGGGCGTCGAGCCGGTCAACCTCCCGAGCAAGGGTCTCGGCAAAGGGATTGCCAAAGACGACCCTTTCCATCGCCGGGAAGCGATAGATCCCGCTCAGCATCGATGTTCTCCTCAGAAACAAGAGCCCCTCACCCCAACCCCCCCGCAAGCGGGGCGAGGGAGGCATCAAAGCCCCTCTCCCGCACTGCGGGAGAGGGTGCCGAGCGGAGCGAGGCAGGTGAGGGGCTACGCCCTTACATCGCGGTCATGCGGGCGGCGCGGCGGCGCGCCAGCGGCGTCGCCGGCTCCGGGGCCGGGGCGGTCGGCATCCGGCCATTATCGCGCGGCATCCACCAATCCCACTCGTCCGCACCCATCTGGTAGTACATCAGGTTTTGCTTGGTGTTGCGGTTGACGAGTTTGCGGTTGTAGAGCGGGTGCGTGATCGAGCGGACCTCGTGCTCGATCTTGAACAGGCACTTGCCGGTGTCGAGGCAGGCGATGTCCTCGAACCGGTACTGGTGCTGGCTGCTTTCTTCGGTGATCAGCCCGCGCTTTTCGAGTTCGTCGTGCGGCCCCGAGAATTCCTGGATATAGACCTGCAGGTGATGACCGTCGAATTCGGGGATCTTCTTGTCGGTCTCGCGAAAGACCAGGCATTGCCCGAAGCCGGCGCTGACGCGCGCTGCGCGGCCGTCGCCGTTTTCCTCCATCTTGACCGGCGCATAAAAGATCTCGCGGTAAAAGCGTGCGATGCCGTCCGCGGTTCCCTCCGGCACGTCGAATTCGACATAGGGCATGCCGAGCGTGACCGGACCGAACTTGTCCGGCTGCGGCTCATAGAGGCGGAAGCGGTTGCCCCACGGGCAGGTCGCCTCGACAAAAGCGTTGTGCCGCTTGCAGTCGAATTTGCTGCCCTCGAGACGCGGCTTCACCGTGTTGAGGCGCTCGCACAAATCCTCGAGGCTCGGCACGACGAGCCCGACATGCCCGCGCAGCACGTTCGGGTCGCCCTTCGGCAAATGGAACTGGCTCCTGCCGACATTGACCCACATGTTGTTGGTGCCGGGCATCATGTAGGGATCGCGGGTCAGGCCGAGCCCGGCGAGGTAGAAATCAGTAGCGGGCTCCTGGTTGGAAACCCGGAGGTTGACGTGTTCGAGACCGACGATGTTGCCGACATCCTCGGCAGTGCGGTCATAGGTTTGTTGCGCCATCTGGGCCCTCCTTGTTTGGCGATCGGCCGCTGGCGAGCGGCCTCACCTGATGCGGCTCGTAGACGCCGCCATCAAAACAGCTTTTCGAACCTCTCGTCTACTGGAACGCGATAGCCGTTGGCCAAGCTGTTGGTTTCGTTCGCCATGCCGACGATCGCCATGACTTCGCCGAGCATCTCGCGGGTCATGCCCTCTCGCTTCGCCGCCGCCGCGTGCGAGGCGATGCAATAGGCGCAACCGTTGCTGGCGCTGACCGCGAGGTAGATGAGCTCCTTGGTCAACGGGTCGAGCGCGCCCGCCGCCATCACCTGTTTGATGCTCTCCCAGGTACGCCGCAAGGTCGGCGGATCGTTGGCCAACGCCTTCCAGAAATTGTTGATCCAGTCGGTTCCGCGCGTCGTCATGATGTCGTCATAGACCGCCCGTACCTCGGGGCTCGCCGCGTCGTATTCGATCAGCTGCACCACAGTCACAATCTTGGCCTCTTCCGCAGCTCGTGGCCGAGCCGGCCCGACAAGAACAGCCCGAGCATACGAAAATCGCTGATCAGCGACCAGCCCGGATGGCGGAATGTCTCGGGCTTGTTGCGCTCGAATACGAGATGACCGAGCCAGGCGGAGCCGTAGCCGACGACCGGCGCGGCGAGCAGCCAACGCCAATCGCGCCCGGCAGCGGCCGCGGCAAGGGCTAGAAAGGCCGAGATCGTGCCGAGATAGTGCAGTCCGCGAGTACGCGGGTCCGCATGCGCCGACAGATAGCGCTGCCAAAACTCCGGATAAGTCATGACATGCAATCCTTGTAATGCACCGGCCGGCATCGTAACTCAGACGCCACAATCCTGATATTGGCCCGCGGGGTTTCGAGATGGGTTACAGGGTAGCGGTGGTCGGCGCGACCGGCAATGTCGGCCGCGAGATGCTGACCACGCTCGTCGAGCGCGAGTTTCCGGCCGACGACGTCGTGGCGCTAGCATCGTCGCGGTCGATTGGACGCGAGGTGTCGTTCGGCGAGGATGACGTGCTCAAGGTCCAAGGCCTCGACACCTTTGATTTCCGCGGCATCGATATTGTCCTCTCCTCGCCGGGCGCCAAGGTGTCGGCGGTCTTCGCACCGCGCGCCACAAAGGCCGGTGCGGTGGTCATCGACAATACCTCGTATTTCCGCATGGAGCCGGATGTGCCGCTCGTCGTGCCGGAGGTTAATCCGCAGGCGATTTCGCATTACGCAAGGCGTGGTATCATCGCCAACCCGAACTGCTCAACGATCCAGATGGTCGTGGCGTTGAAGCCGCTGCACGACCTCGCCCGGATCAAGCGGGTGGTCGTCGCCACCTATCAGTCGGTTTCCGGGGCGGGGCGGGCCGCGATGGACGAGCTGTTCAATCAGACCCGCGCGATCTATGTGAACGACCCGGTCAAACCGGAGCGGTTTACAAAGCAGATCGCGTTCAACGTCATCCCGCATTGTGACGCCTTCCTGGACGACGGCGCGACCAAGGAAGAGTGGAAAATGACTGTCGAGACCCGCAAGATTCTTGACCCGGACATTGCGGTCACGGCGACCTGCGTGCGGGTTCCGGTGTTCATCGGCCATGGCGAAGCGATTAATGTCGAGTTCGAGCGGCCGCTCGGCGAGGAGGAGGCCCGCGCCGCGCTGCGGCGGGCGCCAGGGGTCAGCGTCGTCGATCATCGGGTCGACGAGGGCTATGTGACCCCGGCCGAGGCGGCCGGCGAAGATCCGGTCTATGTCAGTCGCATCCGCCGCGACCCGACGGTGCCGCATGGACTCAATCTATGGGTGGTTGCCGATAATCTGCGCAAGGGTGCCGCCGTCAACGCCGTGCAGATCGCCGAGCTTTTGGCGAACGAGCATTTCCACGACCGGCGTGGCAAACGCTCAAATGTCGAGCCGCTGCGCCGCACTGCCGCTCATTGAGAGCTGACACTCTCTCATCGGCCGTTCACTTGTCGCCCCGGCGCAGGCCGGGGCCCAGCATTCCGCAGCTCGGAACCGACGTTTACTGGTTAAGCCATTGCGGACACGTGAAAGCCCGGAGTCGCGGATCCATGGATCCCGGCCTTCGCCGGGATGACAATCGGGAATGACGGCGCATTCGGAGCCCGCCCGATACCGCGCACCCCCGGTCGACCACTTCCTCGGACTGCGCATCACGCCGCTGACCCGGCGGCGGCTGGAGGCGTTCCGCCGCAACCGCCGCGGCTTCTGGTCGCTGTGGATCTTTCTCGCCATCTTCCTCATCACCCTCTTCGCCGAGTTCATCGCCAACGATCGGCCGATCATCCTGCGCTATGACGGCGCGTGGTACTTGCCGGTTTTTGTCGATTATGCAGAGACGACATTCGGTGGCGAATTTCCGACCTCAGCGGATTATCGCGACCCGGCCGTAGCCAAGCTGATCTCCGACAAAGGCTGGATGATCTGGCCGCTGATCCCGTTCAGCTACAATACGATCAACTACAACCTGCCGAGCCCGGCGCCATCGCCGCCGTCGAGCGTCAATTGGCTCGGCACCGACGATCAGGGACGCGACGTGCTCGCGCGGCTGATCTACGGGTTTCGCATCTCGGTGCTGTTCGGCCTCACCCTGACCGTGTTGTCCTCGGTGATCGGCGTCGCCGCCGGCGCCGTGCAGGGTTACTTCGGCGGTTTTGTCGATCTCGGCTTCCAACGCTTTATCGAGATCTGGTCGGGTCTGCCGGTGCTTTATCTGTTGATCATTATGGCGAGCTTCATCGAGCCCAATTTCTGGTGGCTCCTGGGCTTGATGCTACTGTTCTCATGGATGGGGCTCGTTGATGTCGTGCGCGCCGAGTTTCTGCGGGCGCGCAATTTCGATTATGTGCGGGCGGCACGGGCGCTTGGCGTCTCCAACCGGGTCATCATTCTGCGTCACGTACTGCCCAATGCCACGGTGGCGACGATCACGTTTCTGCCCTTCATCCTCAACGGCTCCATCACGACCCTGACCTCGCTCGACTTTCTTGGTTTCGGTCTGCCGCCGGGCTCGCCGTCGCTCGGCGAGATCCTGGCGCAGGGCAAGGCCAACCTGCAGGCCCCCTGGCTCGGTCTGACGGCCTTTTTTGTGCTGGCCTCGATGCTGAGCCTGCTGATCTTTGTCGGCGAGGCGGTGCGCGACGCATTCGACCCGCGCAAGGTGGTGCTGTGAGCGAGGCACGCCGCAACGCGCCGCTCCTCGAGATTCGCGATCTCTCCGTCACCTTTGCTGGCCGCGGCGGCTCCAAGTCAGTCGAGGCGGTAAGAGGAGTCTCGCTCACGCTTGACCGCAGCGAGACCGTTGCGCTGGTCGGCGAGAGCGGCTCGGGCAAGAGCGTGACTGCTCTGTCGATTCTGCAGCTCCTGCCTTACCCGCTGGCGACGCATGGCGCAGACAGCAGCATCCGCCTTGCCGGCGAGGAGCTCGTCGGCGCTGCGCCGGACGCGCTGCGCCGCGTGCGCGGCAACCGCATCGCGATGGTCTTCCAGGAGCCGATGACCTCGCTCAACCCGCTGCACACGCTCGAGCAGCAAGTCAACGAGACCTTGCTGATACACCGGCACATGTCGGCAGCCGCGGCGCGCGAACGGACGCTCGAATTGCTGCGGCTCGTCGGCTTGCCCGACGCAGAGAGCCGGCTCGAGGCCTATCCGCACCAATTGTCCGGCGGGCAGCGGCAGCGGGTCATGATCGCGATGGCGATTGCCAACGAGCCCGACATCCTGATCGCCGACGAACCGACGACCGCGCTCGATGTGACGATCCAGGCGCACATCTTGGAGCTGCTCAAAGACCTGTGCGACCGCCTCGGCATGGCGCTCTTCCTGATCACGCACGACCTGACGATCGTCCGCAAAATGGCGGACAACATCTGCATCATGACGCAAGGCGAGATCGTCGAGGCGGGTCCCACCGCCGAGATTTTCGCGCGGCCGCGCCACCCGTACACCCAGCGCCTGCTCGCCGCCGAGCCAAAAGGCCGGGCGCCGCCTGCCGACCCCGCCGCCGTGGAGCTGATGGCAGCACAGGAGCTCAAAGTTTGGTTTCCGATCCGCCGCGGCGTGCTGCGCCGGGTCAGGGGTCACGTCAAGGCGGTCGACGGCGTCTCGCTCGCGGTGAGGAACGGTACGACGCTCGGCGTCGTCGGCGAAAGCGGCTCGGGGAAGACGACACTGGGTCTGGCGCTGCTGCGCCTGACCGAGGCGCAAGGGCAGATCCGGTTTGCGGGGCAGGATCTCGCCGCGCTTGGCCAGCGCCCGTTGCGGCCGCTGCGCCGCGAGATGCAGGTGGTCTTCCAAGACCCGTTTTCGAGCCTGTCGCCGCGGCTGTCGGTTGCGCAGATCGTCGAGGAGGGGCTCAAGGTGCACCGGCTTGCGGCAACCGCCGCCGAGCGCCGGCGGCTGATCGAGACCGCGCTGGTCGAGGTCGGGCTCGACCCTGAGGCGGCCGACCGCTACCCGCACGAATTCTCCGGCGGTCAGCGCCAGCGCATTGCGATCGCTCGCGCCCTCGTTCTGAAGCCGCGTTTCGTCGTGCTCGACGAGCCGACCTCGGCGCTCGACATGTCGGTGCAGGCGCAGATCGTCGAGCTGTTGCGCGAATTGCAGGCTCGTCACAACCTCGCTTACCTGTTCATCAGCCACGATCTCAGGGTCGTGCGCGCGCTCGCGCACGAGATTCTGGTCATGAAGGACGGCAGGATCGTCGAAGCCGGACCCACCGACCGCGTAATGACCCGGCCGCAGCACCCCTACACTCGCGCGTTGATGGCCGCCGCCTTCGACCTTGCAGCGGTTCCCGCGTAGCGCGCGCTTGTTCCGCTCCTCGGTTAGACCGGGTCGAGCGGCCAGATGGGGCGGCGGACTTTGGTGAAGAGTTCCGGGGTGTAAATCTCCGAGCACAAGGCACTGGTGTCGACGAGCACGACCTCGCGGGCGATCGGCTCGAAGGCGGCGCGGAAATGCTGCATCGATTTGACCGCCACCGTCCCGTAGCGGGTCGGATCGATCCCGAGTGAGGTGAACTGGGCGAGATCGACGGCTTGACCGTTGTTGGTGATGACGATGATGTCGATGCCGCCGACACGGAACACCATCGAGGGACCGTAGTTGCGTTCGATGCCGCCGCCCATCGGCCCGTATGCGACGAACCGGCCGTTGGTCAGGCACGTTACTTCGCCGAAAAGCGGGAGCGGCCCGCCGCCCATCGACGGGTCGGTCTTGCCGCCGAGCGTCAATGTCACCTTCGTCCCGATTCCGGCGCGCATGCCGTCTCGCACGGCCTCGGGGTCGCAGATCGCGTGAAACACGACGCTCTCGACCCCGGCCTCGACGAGGCCCTTCAAGAATGCCGTTGCATCGCCATAGCCGCCGCCTCCCGGGTTGTCGGTGTAATCAGCGACGACGAGCGGCTTGTCCCCAAGCTTGCCCTGCTTCGCCCGTGCCACCGCTTCCGCGACGGGCAGCAATTTGACCGTCGTGAAGCCGCGCGTTTCCCACGCGTAGTCCATAAATTCTTCGGCGATCGCTTGGCCCCGCTCGACATTGTCGTCAACCGTCACGGTCACCGAAGGGCCGACGTCATGGATATTGGCGCGGCTGAAGCCGGCGCAGATGCTGACGACCAGCGCCTCGCCGCGGCTCTCGAGCCCTTCGCCGCGGGCAATCAGCTCTGCCATCGGCCCTTGCTGGGTGCGGCCGTGGTCGAGACCGTAGAGCATCGGCCGGCGGGCGATCACGGTCTTTGGCCGGATCTCACCGCGCATTGCCGGCTCCAGCAACTCGGCGCCCTGCCAAGCACGCTCATATTGATCGATATGCGGATAGGTGCGGTATGCGATCAACGCGTTCGCATTATCCGCCATGCGCTGGGTTACATTGGCGTGCAGATCGAGGGTAACGACAACCGGCACGTCCGGTCCGAGGCGATGGCGCAGCCGCGCCAGGAATTCGCCCTCGGCGTCCTCGTGGCTCTGGCTGACCATCGCGCCGTGGAGGTGCAGCAAGACGCCGTCGATCGGACCTTTCATATCGACCGTATCGAGGATCATCCCGGTGATCTGCTCGAACGCATCATTGGTAACGATACCCGAAGGGTTGGGGTTGGCAGAGACCGGATGGATGAGCGTCCACCCGAACTTGTCCGCTGCCTCGAAGGTCGCGCCAAACGCCGAGCGCGTGCCCCGAAACGCCTCCGGGATCTCGTTGTCGAGATGGAAGTCGCGGCGACGGATCATCGCCATGTCGGTTGGCACCTGGCTGAAGGTGTTGGTCTCGTGCATAAATCGGGCAGTCAACACACGCTTCACGGACAACCTCGTTGATTAGCGGCGGCGTCGGGTCGCCGTAGTATCTGCGCGGGCGTGGCCCGGGCAAACGAAAACGCCCCCGAAAGGCTCGGGGGCGCTCACATTTTTCCGGACTGCCGCTGATCAGGCAGCTTGGCGCTGGGTCACCGGCTCCAGCTCCGATTGGCCAGTACCGATCGCGATCTTGCGCGGCTTGGCCGTCTCGGGGATCTGTTGGGCCAGGTCAACATGCAGCATGCCATTGGCGACGGTCGCGCCGGCAACCTTGATATGGTCGGCGAGGCTGAAATGCCGCTCGAACGCGCGGCGCGCGATACCGCGATGCAGATAACGGCTCTCGTGTTCGTCCTTTTTCGCCTTACCGGTTACAACCAACGAGTTCTGCTGAACGGTGACGTCCAGTTCATCCGGCGAGAACCCGGCTACCGCCATCGTCAGCCGGTAGGTGTCCTCACCGGTCTTTTCGATATTGTACGGAGGGTAGCCGAGAGAGGCATTGTCGACGCGCATCGTGGCGTCGGCCAAGCGGGTCAACCGATCGAAACCAATCGTCGACCGAAACAGCGGAGAGAAATCGAAACGATCCATGACCACATTCTCCTTTGAGCAACATGGGTTGTCGCACCCCCCGGAATTCGGCCGGGTGCCAGTCATCCATGCGCAGCCCCAGAATTGGCAACCGCGCAAGGGTTAAATGGTGATTATGGCGACTCGGTCAAGGGGATAACCGCGACCCGCTCTCTTATTGTTTGATGCCGAAGCCTTGGAATCGCTTGTTGAAGCGAGCCAGTTGACCACCGGTGTCGACGAGACGCTGTTGCCCGCCTGTCCACGCAGGGTGCGATTTCGGATCGATGTCGAGCCGCAGTGTATCCCCCGGTTTACCGTAGGTCGAGCGCGTCTGATACGAGGTCCCGTCCGTCATCACGACGGTAATCTCATGATAATCGGGGTGAATGCCTTCTTTCATCGAACCATCCTCCGCAACACTGCCCTTATAGCGGAGCCGCAACACGAGCGCAATTTGCACCCGACAGAGCCAATCCTGTTACGGCCTGTTTCCAGCTACGGCCGGAGCGGGGCTACTCACTGGGCGCAGCCAATCGCACGGCGGGGCAGCGCGTGCGAGCCGGCGAGTGTGAAGTGGCGATCGACAAAAGCGTAGACGCCTGGCGATGCAGCGGTCTGCGGCGTCGCCCCCGTCAGCGACGGTGAGCCTTGGTCCGCGATATCGCACATTGCAATCACAGATCGAGCGATGTTTTTGAGGCTCAAGCCGCTATTTATTGCAGGTAGCCCAACGTCCCCTTTCGCGGATACGCGCGTCCGTGATTCGATGACCGCCTGAGGTGCCGATAAGGAAAATACCGATGCCTGCTACGCTTCGCCCACGCCGCAGCCTCCTCTTTGTGCCCGGTGCCAATCCGCGGGCGCTCGCGAAGGCGCGGACACTCGCCGCCGACGGGCTCATCATCGATCTCGAGGACGCGATCGCGCCGGACGCAAAGGAGAGCGCGCGGGCGATCACTGCGGCGGCCCTAGCGGAGGGCGGCTACGGCGGTCGCGAACTCGTGCTGCGCGTCAACCCTATCGACACGCCCTGGGGCCATGCCGACCTGGCCGCCGCCGCTACGATGCCCATCGATGCGGTGTTGCTGCCAAAGGTCGAGGGCCCCGACCGGATGCCGCTGACAGCATCACTGCTCGACGCATTCGGGGCACCGGAGCGGCTTGCGATCTGGTGCATGCTCGAGACGCCGCGCGGTATCCTTTACGTTCGCGAGATCGCCGCGGCGAGCCCCAGGCTCGCTGCGCTCGTGCTCGGCACCTCGGATCTAACAAAGGACCTGCACGCGCTCGCGACCCAAGATCGCCTGCCGCTGATTACCTCGCTCAGCCACGCAATTCTCGCCGCCCGCGCAAATGGGCTGGCGATTCTCGATGGCGTCCACCTCGATCTCGCGGATGATGAGGGATTAACCGCATCCTGCCGGCAGGGCCGCGAATTCGGCTTTGACGGCAAGACCCTGATCCACCCCCAGCAGATCGCCGCCGCCAACGACGCTTTTGCGCCAACCCCAGTGGAAATCGAATGGTCGCGGCGGATCATTGCGGTGCATGCCGAAGCCGCCGCCACGGGTAAGGGGGTGGTGCTCGTCGACGGCAGGTTGATCGAGAACCTGCATGTCGAGAATGCGCATCGCCTGCTGGTGTTGGCCGACGAAATTGCACGGCTGCCATTGGCAGGTGCGGGGCAGCCCGGCACGAGCTTCCGTTGACACTCTTCGGTGCGCGGTCTAATTCACAGCCGGGCCGGCACCCGGGCCGCGCTATTTTGTGGCGAGGCCGGAGTGTCGTCAGTAATGCCGGAATTGCCGTAGCATGAGATCCGCCGACCGGCCGCTTTCGCCGCACCTTCAGGTCTATCGCTGGCAACTCACCTCCGTCCTGTCGATCCTCCACCGGGCCGCCGGGATAGTGCTGGGCACCGGCACGCTTTTGCTCGTTTGGTGGTTGGTCGCCGCCGCTTCGGGGCCCGAGGCCTTTGAAGGCGTGGAGAACTTCCTTGGCTCCTGGCTGGGGCTCTTGCTGTTGTTCGGCTGGACCGTCTCGCTGTTCTATCATTTGTGCAATGGTATTCGGCACCTCGTCTGGGACACCGGTCACGCTCTCGATCTTAAATCGACCTATCTTGGCGGTTGGATGGTTGTCGCCGCGACCGCCGTGCTGACCTTGGCTGCCTGGGTCATTGGGATCTCTCGCTGGGTTTCTTGACATGTTGGCAACGAGAATGCGCTCGCCGCTCGGCCGCGCGATGGGGCTGGGTTCGGCAAAAGAGGGGCTCGACCACTGGTGGGCGCAGCGAATTACCGCGGTCGCGCTCGTCCCGCTGAGCCTGTGGTTCACCAGCGCCGTCGTAGGGCTCGTCGGCGCCGACCTCGAGACGATGCAGAATTGGATGAGCCTCCCGCTACCCGCAATCCTGCTCATATTGCTGCTGATCGCGACTTTCTATCACCTCAGTCTTGGCCTGCAGGTGGTCATCGAGGATTACGTTCATACCGATTTCGCCAAACTGGGCTTCGTCGTTGTTCTCCGCCTGCTCTGCTTCGGCATCGCGGTGGCCGGTATTTTCGCCGTCGTAAGCATCGCCGTCGGCGGGACGAGCTGATCGGGAGCATTGCGGATGCCAACGGCGTACAATGTTATCGACCACACTCATGACGTGATCGTCGTCGGTGCCGGCGGCGCGGGTCTGCGGGCGACGCTGGGGACGACCGCCGCAGGGCTGACGACTGCCTGCATCAGCAAGGTCTTCCCGACCCGCAGTCATACCGTTGCCGCCCAGGGCGGGATCAGCGCGGCGCTCGGCAATATCGGCCCGGACGATTGGCGCTGGCACATGTACGACACCGTCAAGGGCTCGGACTGGCTCGGCGACCAGGATGCGATCGAATACATGTGCCGCAATGCGATCCCTGCGGTCATCGAGCTCGAGCAGTTCGGCGTGCCGTTCTCGCGCACCGAGGATGGCCGGATCTATCAGCGGCCGTTTGGCGGCCACATGATGGAATATGGCGAAGGGGATCCGGCGCGCCGTGCCTGCGCTGCCGCCGACCGGACCGGGCACGCGCTCATTCACACGCTCTATCAGCAATGTCTGCGCAACAACGCAGAGTTTTTCGTCGAATATTTTGCGCTCGATTTGGTCATGGACGAGGAGGGGGCCTGCCGCGGGGTCATGGCGTGGAATCTCGAGGACGGCAGCCTGCACCGGTTTCGCGCTCACCTCGTGGTGCTCGCCACCGGCGGCTACGGGCGGACCTACTTCTCTTGCACCTCCGCCCACACCTGCACCGGTGACGGCAACGCAATGGTGCTGCGGGCCGGATTGCCGTTGCAGGATATGGAGTTTGTCCAGTTTCATCCGACCGGGATCTATGGCGCAGGCTGCTTGATCACCGAGGGTGCCCGCGGCGAAGGCGGCTATCTGACGAACAGCGATGGCACGCGGTTCATGGAGACGTACGCGCCGCATGCCAAAGACCTAGCCTCGCGCGACGTCGTTAGCCGGGCGATGACGATCGAAATCCGCAAAGGGCGCGGCTGCGGAGCTGAAAAGGATTACATCCTGCTGCATCTTGAGCATCTCCCGGCCGAGGTCCTGCACCAACGGCTGCCGGGGATCTCCGAGACGGCGAAGATTTTTGCCGGCGTCGATGTCACGCGCGAGCCGATCCCGGTGCTGCCGACCGTGCATTACAACATGGGCGGCATCCCAACGAATCATCACGGCGAGGTGCTGCGGCCGACCCAGGACAATCCCGACGCTACCGTTGCGGGGCTGATGGCGATCGGCGAAGCGGCGTCGGTATCGGTGCACGGCGCCAACCGCCTCGGCTGCAATTCGCTGCTCGATATCGTCGTCTTCGGCCGCGCCGCGGCTCACCGCGCGGCGGAGCTGGTACACCCGGGGACGCCGCATAAGCCGCTCTCCAGCAGCGCTGGTGAAGACGCCGTCGCCCGCCTTGACGCGGTGCGTCAGGCGAAGGGTTCGCGCAAAGCCGCCGAGATTCGCCTCGACATGCAGCGGGTGATGCAGAACAACTGCGCGGTCTTCCGCACTGCGCAAGTGCTCAGGGAAGGTGTCAGCAGGATTGACGTCGTTGCCAACAGCTTCGGTGAACTCGGAATTTCCGACCGGTCAATGATCTGGAACACCGACCTTGTCGAGGCCCTCGAGCTCGAAAATCTACTCGAGCAGGCGGTCGTCACATTGCATTCGGCCGAGAACCGTACGGAAAGCCGTGGTGCGCACGCGCGCGAGGATTACCCCGAACGAGACGACCGGAAATGGATGAAGCATACGCTCGCCTGGCTGGACGGTGACGGCGCGGTGAGGATCGGCTCCCGCCCGGTACATCTTTTTACTTTGTCGAACGAGGTATCGGTCTTTCCGCCCAAGGCACGCGTGTATTGAACCCCGATGGCCGAATTTACCCTTCCCCGGAACTCGAAAATCGGTGTCGGCAAAACCTTCGCCGGGCCGCCCGGAGCGACGCATCTGCGCGAGTTCAAGATCTACCGGTGGAACCCGGACGACGGCAAAAACCCCGCCGTCGACACCTTCGAGATTGATCTCAACGATTGCGGGCCGATGGTTCTCGACGCGCTGATCAAGATCAAGAACGAGATCGACACAACATTGACGTTCCGCCGTTCGTGCCGCGAGGGCATATGCGGCTCGTGCGCAATGAACATCGACGGAACCAATACGCTGGCTTGCGTCAAGGCGATTGAGGATATCGACGGCCCAGTGCGTGTCTATCCATTGCCGCACATGCCGGTCATCAAGGATCTCGTCCCCGATTTGACGCATGTAATCGCGCAATATCAATCGATCAAGCCATGGCTGCAGACGGCGAGCCCGCCGTCGCCCGACCGCGAGCGGCTGCAGTCGGTCGAGGAGCGCGAGAAGCTCGACGGGCTGTGGGAATGCATTTTGTGCTTCTGCTGCACGACCTCATGCCCAAGCTATTGGTGGAACGGCGAGCGCTATCTGGGGCCGGCGGTGCTGCTGCAGGCCTATCGCTGGATCGCCGACAGCCGAGATGAGAAGACAGGTGAGCGGCTCGACGATCTCGAGGACCCGTTCCGCCTCTATCGCTGCCACACGATCATGAACTGCACCCGCACCTGCCCGAAAAACCTCAACCCGGCGAAAGCGATCGCCGAGATCAAAAAGCTGCTCGTGCTGCGCCGATAAATTGGTACCTCATGCGGCGCCAGATTATCATTGACACTGACCCGGGGCTGGACGATGCCGTAGCGATCCTGATGGCGCTGGCGGCGGCAGATGAATTGGAGGTGCTGGGCCTCGTCGCCGTCGCGGGCAATCTGCCGCTGGCGCAGACGGAGCGCAATGCGCGGCGGATCTCTGAGCTGGCGGAGCGGCGTGACCTCCCTGTTTATGCCGGCTGTGCGCGGCCGCTGATGCGCTCTCTTGCGACCGCCGAGCAGGTTCATGCCGAGACCCATCGCGAGCGCCTGCTGCTGCCCGAGCCGACGATGCCGCTGCAGGCGCAGCATGGCGTCGATTTCATGATTGAGACCTTGCGCTCGGCGGAGCCCGGCAGAATCACGCTGTGTGCTCTGGGGCCTTTGACCAACATTGCGATGGCGCTGGTCAAGGCGCCCGACATCGCCAGCCGGATCCATGAATTGGTCGTAATGGGCGGGGCCTGTTTAGAGCTTGGCAATGTGACGCCGGCAGCCGAATTCAATATTTATGTCGACCCGCATGCGGTCGCAATCGTATTGGATACCGGCATTCCGATCACGATGATCCCGCTTGATGTCACGCATCACTTGCTCAGCACGCCGACGCGAGTCGCGGCGCTGCGCGCGCTGGGCAATCGCTGCGGTCCGGCGGTGGTCGGACTGCTGTCCGCATTTGAAGAAAACCGGCGCGCGAAGGGCAGTGCACGTCCCCTGGCTCTCCACGACCCGGCAGTGATTGCCTATCTGCTGCGCTCGGCTCTTTACGAGGGACGCCACGTCAATGTCGCGATCGAGACGCAAAGCCCGCTGACGATCGGCATGACGGTCGTTGATTGGCGGGGCGTTACCGGCAGAAAACCCAACGCGCGGTTTATGAACACGGTCGATGTCGACGGCTTTTACGAACTTCTGACGGAGAAGCTCGCGCACCTACCTTAGCCGGGTTTCTTGCTCTAAACTGATCGCGCCAACCCAGAAAAAGGGAGTGAGGTTGATGATCTTTGAGATGCGGACCTACCGGTTGCAGCCCGGCTCGGTGCCGGAGGTCGAGAAACAGTTTGGCGAGGCGCTCACCGAGCGCGTCAAGGTGTCGCCGCTCGGCGCTTTCTTTCATACGGAAGTCGGGCCGCTTAACCATATCATCCATATCTGGCCCTATGACGACCTCCAGCACCGCACGCGGGTGCGCTCGCAATCGATCGCGAACTGGCCGCCGAAGATCCAGGAATTCATTGTTGAAATGGAGAGCAAGATCGTCGTTGCGGCGCCGTTCTGCCCGGCGTTCACGTCGCGGCAACACGGCAACCTCTACGAGATCCGCACCTATACGATGCTGCCCGGCGTCACTCAGCAGGTCGTCGAACGTTGGGCCGAGAGGATCGAGGGGCGCGTGAAGCTGTCGCCGTTGGCGGCGGCCGGCCACACCGAGCTCGGGCCGCTCAACCAGTGGATCCACATCTGGGCCTATAAGGATGCGGCGGAGCGTTTCCGCATCCGTGACGAGGCTCGCGCAGCAGGGGCCTGGCCCCCCAACACGCGCGGCATGTTTATAAAGCAGGAAAATATGCTGGTCGTCCCGTCGTCGTTCTCGCCGTTGCGCTAACGGCACCAGGCTCAGTGCCCGTCGCGGAGCCGTGGTGGCTCCGGCGGCGGGCCGGGACGGAACAGCCCGAAAAAATTCTCGAAGATCCCGCCGCCGCTGCGCGACGGCGCTTCAGCCACTACGCCGGCAAGCGGCAACGGAGCGGCCGGCAGAGGCCGCAACGGCATTGTCCGCGTCGCGGCCAGCATGAACCGGCGCCAACTCAGCGCAGGCAATGAACCACCCGTCACCTTGGCCATCGGCGTATTGTCGTCGTTGCCGAGCCAGACCCCAGCAACGAGGTCCGCGGTGTAGCCGATAAACCACGCGTCTTTATATTCCTGGGTGGTGCCGGTCTTGCCGGCTGTCGGACGAGGGAGCGCGGCGCTGCGGCCGGTGCCGTGGCCGATGACCGCGCTCAACATTTCGTTCATTGTGCCGACCAAGTCCCCGCTGATTACTTGTCCGACCCCCGAACCGCTACGACGGAACACGAGCTTGCCGGCGCCGTCACGGATCTCGACGACGCCATGCGGCCACACACCGTTTCCGCCATTGGCGAACGGCGCATAGGCCGAGACCAGCTCAAGCAGGTTCACCTCATTGGTGCCGAGCGCAAGGCTCAACTCCGGCGCGAGTGGCGAGAGAACGCCGAGGCGATGTGCGACCGCGACGACATTAGCGAGGCCGGCGCGCTGGGCGACCTGAACCGCGATCGTGTTGACCGATTGTGCGAGCCCCTCGGTCAGGCTCATTGTGCCTTGGTAATGCCCGGTGTAGTCCCGCGGCTGCCAATTGCCGATGCGGATTGGTGCGTCGACAAATTGGTCGAAGGGCTGCAGACCGGCTTCGAGGCCCGCGAGATAAACGAACGGCTTGAACGCCGATCCCGGCTGCCGCTGGGCCTGCGTCGCACGGTTGAACTGGCTGCGGTCGTAGTCGCGGCCACCGACCATGGCCCGCACCGCGCCGTCCGGCGACATCGCCACGAGAGCACCTTGCGTCACCGCCTTTCTGCCGCCCTCTCGAGCGATGACATCGGCGATCGCAGCCTCGGCCTCGGCCTGCATGCGCGGATCCAGCGTCGTGACGACGGTGAGGTCACGACCCCCGGTACTGGCAAGCTCACCGAGCTGCTCGGTCACCCAGTCTGCGAAGTAACGCGCTCCCGGTCGGACGGCGGCGACCTCGGCCAGGGACCCGCCTCGCTCGATTGCGGCCGCGGCCTCATTGCGGGTGATGAAGCCGCCATCGACCATGTTGGCGAGCACCTGCTCGGTCCGCGCCGCCGCCTTGTCGCGGTCGCGGGTCGGGTTGAGCCGGGTCGGCGCCTTCAACAGACCGGCAATGGCCGCGCTTTCATAGAGGTTGGTATGCCTCGCCGATTTGTTGAAATAGCGGTGCGCGGCGGCGTCGACGCCGTAGGTGCCGGCTCCGAGATAGACCCGATTGAGGTAAATCTCGAGAATTTGATCCTTCGAGAAACGATGCTCGAGCCAGAGTGCAAGCAGAGTCTCCTGTACTTTGCGTGTGAGGTTCCTTTCGGGGGTCAGAAACACGTTCTTGGCCAGTTGTTGCGTGATCGTGCTGCCGCCCTGGACGACGCGGCCGGCGGAAAGATTGGCGAAGACCGCACGGATCAGCCCGACTGGATCGATCCCGAAGTGACTGTAGAACCGGTGGTCCTCGGTTGCGATTACCGCTTTCGGCAGGTAGGGCGACATTTCTTTCAGCCGCAACGGCTGCCCGTAGAGGTCGCCGTAAGTCGTCAGCAGGCTTCCGTCCGATGCCAGGATAGTAATGCTCGGACGCCGCTCCGCCCGTGTCAGCTCGCTGGTGTCGGGCAGGGTGAGTGCGAAATAGCCGAGCACGACGCCGGCTAAAATCACCGCCCACAGAAACAGCAAAACACAGAGCTTTGCGGGGCGCATCGGGAGGCGCCGCCCGACAGCACGCCGTCGCGGCAAACGCCTGGCTGGCGCCGCTCGCACGCGGTCCGCGGGGTCGAGCCGCAAATTTCGTTCAGCCATCGACCCCCGCCGGCGCTGTCTCGCGTTTCGACACGCACCCCCCGCCTAAACCGGTTCCCCCGTCGCCTGTGAGCGGCGCTATTGTCGATTATCGAGCAAACTGTGGCGGCGTTACGACAATGAATTTAACGCGAATGCCGCCGGCGTTGTAGGAATTGGAAGTCGAACAAAGCCGTTCTCACTGCAAGATGCAGGACGCGGCTCTTCAGGGAGGACTATAATGGCGCACAGCATCAAATTTCTCCTCCCGCACGATGCATCAGATCGGGGCGGCAGGGCATCATGGCATGCCGCGTACTGGTGGAGAGCATGGCGGAAGCGTCGCGGCCGAGTTCTTGGACGCAGCCCGATCGGCCGCCGAATCGCTGCTGAAAGAGCAGAAAGGGCAGGTCGCCGACACTTCGCAGGTGCGCTGCTTGCTGCGCTGCTCGCCGCAACAGCAGTCAGAGCACAGGTGCCTCCGCCACCTGCGCCGCCGTCCGAACCCGCCGAGATCAGCGCGTGCTTGTGTTTGCAGCAGTTGGTGGCGACGCTCTCGGCGGAAATGAACCAGAAGAAACAAGCGCTGGACGGAGTCAACCAACAGCTCTCCGACCTCGATGCGCAGCTGGCGCAGGCGCGGGCGAATCTAAACGTGAACGATCTCGACGCGGTCGCTCGCTACAAGGCGGTGCTCGAGCACCGCGATGCCGCCTATCGCCAATCGATCGGGCCCGTCCACGCCGATGCGACGCAGGCCACCGCGCGCTACAACGAGCGGGTCAACGAATACAACGCGCGATGCGCCAACCGGCCCTTCAACTCGGCGCTGGTTGCCGATATCCAGGCGCACTTATCGTGCCCGCGTGCTCGGTGAGTTCACGGACCGTGACGTTAGCCGCTTTCGGGATATAACGCTTCCGGCGCGACCTGGGGCTCGGCAATGACCGCCCACCCGCCCTCCCGCCATGCCGTGAAGAAACAGCTGCGCCGGCCGGTGTGGCAGGCGACGCCGGTCTGCTCGACCAACAGCAGCACCGCGTCGCCGTCGCAATCGAGGCGCAATTCGCGTAACCACTGGACTTGTCCCGAAGTCTCGCCCTTCCGCCACAGTCTGTTGCGGGATCGCGACCAGTAGCAGGCGCGGCCTTCGGCAAGGGTCGTGCGCACCGCATCGCGGTTCATCCATGCCAGCATCAGGATTTCGCCGGTGTCGTGTTGCTGCGCGACAGCCGGCACGAGACCGTCGGGACCGAACCGGATCTCGGCCAGCGCCATCTCGATCGGATCTTCCACCTGCCGTGTCCTTCCGCCGGTCGTCTCTATCCCAGGTCGGGATTAGGGTAGGCGCGGCGACCAAAGCAAGTCTGGCTTCATTACCTTCTGCCCGGCCGCCGAGCCGACCTCAGCTGCGCCACTCGAGCGTGCGCGGTTCGACCGGATTCTCGAAGGGCCGTTCCTCGGCGCGAGCCCGGCGGTATTCGCGCTTGAGACGAAAATACCATTTGGCTTGCGTATCGGCGTCGTCGATCAGTGTGAGCGGCGGATCGAAGCGCAGCCCCTGCTGCTGGCGCTCGACGATGTCGCGGTCCTGGCGCAGAAACGCGCGCACATAGCGGCGCAGAAACGGCTTCAACGCGCCCAGCCAAGGCGCGGTCCAATAGACGCAGTGATTAATCTCGCTCACCCGATCGTCCACCGGCGTGATCGCCGTCAGATTGCACACCAGATTCCCGCCGGCGCGAACGTGCTCGACGCGCACGCTCGGCAGCCGGAAGACGATCTCGGTTTCCGGCGCGCCGCCCAGCAGCCGATACGCGCGCGAGTTCTGCGACGGCGTGTGGCGGCACATCGTGAAGCCGAAGGGAGATGGGGTGAATGCTTTCGCTTTGTGGTGGATCGAACGGCGTGAGCGCCACCACCATGCGCGATGGACAAACGGCCCGTGCGCCGGATCCATCAGGCCGACGACGGCATGGTCGATCGCGGCGCTGAACCGGACGGTTTCGGCGAGGTTTGGTCGGCATTCACCAAATCCTTCGAGCACCGGGATCTCCGGAGCCCCGGCCGGGTTCTTGCCCAAATAAACCCACAAATTCCCCTGTATCTCACGTATAGGGTAGCTGCGAGTACGGATGCGCGCAGGAGCGAAGGCTTGACCCGGCACCAGCGACGGAATCGTGGTGCAGCGCCCGCTCGTGTCGAATCGCCAGCCGTGGTAGCAGCACTCGATCTCGCTTCCGTCGAAATGACCGGCGCTGAGCGGCATGCCGCGATGCGGACACGGGTCCCGCAGCGCAAACGCCGTACCGGCCGCATCGCGGCCGATCAGGATAGGCTCGCCGAGCATCACCTTTGGCAGCATTGACCTGCGGCGCAGCCGGCGGCTCGGCACGGCGTAGTACCAAGCCTCACGCAGCGGCGCGGCGGCGTCTTCGGGTCGTGCTCGGGCAGGTGGCTCCATGCCTCGCACTATAGCCGCTTTCGGTATACGGCCACCCGTTGCATGCGATCGGCTATCTTCCGGTCGCCACTCGGGCTATTTTCGCGGCAACTCGCTGATGATGAGCCTTTGTAACGCGTTGCCGCCGTGATCCGCGTCATCCGCCATCCTGGTCCCCGGTCGCACCATCCGTCGGGCTCGGTTCTCGCGATGGGCAATTTCGACGGGCTGCATCGCGGACATGCCGTACTGATCGGCCACACGCGCGATCTCGCGCGGGCAAAGGGCCGGCCAGCTGCGGTGCTGACTTTTGAGCCGCACCCGCGCAGCGTGTTCTTCCCTGCCACCGAGCCGTTCCGCCTCACGCCGTTCCGCGTCAAGGAGCGCGAGCTGGCGCGGCTCGGCATCGACCTCCTGTTCGTGCAGCACTTCGATATCGCCTTTTCGGCAAAGAGCGCCGAGGACTTCATCGCCGACGTAATTGTTGCAGCGGTCGGCGCCTCGCACGTCGTTGTCGGCTGGGACGCCACTTTCGGCAACCGCCGCCGCGGCAACCCCGAGCTGCTGCGGGCCGCGGGCGTACAGGACGGTTTCGGCGTGACCGTGGTCGAGCCCATACGCGGAGAGGATGAGACCGTCTATTCTTCGACGCATATCCGCGAGCTGTTGAAGGCCGGCAAGCCGCGCGAAGCGGCGGCGCTCCTCAGCCGGTTCTGGGAAATCGACGGCCGCGTCGCGGTTGGCGACAGGCGCGGCCGGACGATCGGGTTTCCGACCGCGAATCTTGGTCTCGACGATTATCTGCATCCAGCCTTCGGCGTTTACGCCGTGCGCGTCTGCGGCGACGGCGCCGACGATCCGCTCGCCGGCCGCACAGTGGGCGGCGTCGCCAATATCGGTTTGCGCCCGACGGTGGGCGGCCTTGTGCCGCGGCTGGAGGCGCATCTTTTCGATGTCGATGTCGATCTCTACGGGCGCCATCTGCGCGTCGCGCTCATCGATTTCATCCGACCCGAGCAGAAATTCGCTGGCCTCGACGCACTGAAGGCGCAAATCGCGGCCGACGCCGCCCGCGCACGCGCCATTCTCGCCACCGCCCCGGGATCGATTTAGCGGCAGGAGAGCGATGCTTGCTCTAATCGCAACGATCCTAAAACCGCCACAATTGTGGGCCATACTCTCGCCTTGTCAAGGATGGCGGTACAATCTAAAGTAGATTTTGCTCCAGATTCGCTGCAGATTGCAGCAAACGTTAATTATCATCTCAATTTTTGATTGTATTGGCAGCCCGATACCAGCGGCACCTTCGTTGACGGGGTTGACGGCCTTCCCCATATTTGCCGCTCGTTTCGGAAAGTGCCGTGTCAATGCCGACGGATTATCGTCCGACCGTCTTCCTGCCCAAGACCAGCTTCCCGATGCGCGGGGATTTGCCCAATCGTGAGCCCCAGATCCTCGCGCGCTGGGAGGAAATCGGGCTCTATCGTCGGCTGCGCGAGGCGTCGAAGGGCCGCGAAAAGTTCATCCTTCACGACGGCCCTCCCTATGCCAATGGCGACATTCATCTCGGCACCGCGCTCAACAAGATCCTGAAGGACGTGGTCAACCGCGCGCAGCAGATGCTCGGCAAGGATGCGCCCTTTGTGCCGGGCTGGGACTGCCATGGTCTGCCGATCGAGTGGATAGTCGAGGAAAAGTACCGAGCCAATAACCGCTCGAAAGACAGCGTCCCGATCGACCAATTCCGCCGCGAGTGCCGCGAGTTTGCGGCGCATTGGATCGAGGTGCAAAGGCGCGGCTTCAAACGGCTCGGGGTCGTCGGCGATTGGGACAACCCCTATACGACGATGGCCTACGCGGCTGAGGCGCAGATCGTGCGCGAAATCGGCAAATTCCTCCTTAGCGGGGCGCTCTATAAGGGTTCGAAGCCCGTCCTGTGGTCGGTCGTCGAGCAGACCGCGCTCGCCGAGGCTGAAGTCGAATATCACGACCACAGATCGACGACCATATGGGTGCGTTTTCCGATCCTGCGCGCCGATCGGCCGTCACTGCGAGGCGCCGCGGCACTGATTTGGACGACGACCCCTTGGACCTTGCCGGGCAATCGCGCGATCGCCTTCAGCGCGGGTGTCGATTACGTCGTCATCCGCGTCGACGCAATGGCCGAGGGCAGTCGCGCCCAGGCCGGCGAGACTTTGCTGGTGGCCGAAACATTGGCGACGGAGGTCGCGGCGCGCGGTGGGATCGATTCCTATTCGGTTATTGACCGTTTCTCCGGCGAGCGACTTGCGGGGACGATGGCGGCGCATCCGCTGCGCGGGCGAGGTTACGATTTCGATGTCCCGCTGCTGGCAGCCGGGTTTGTCGAAGCCGACCAAGGGACCGGGCTCGTACATATCGCCCCCGGACATGGCGCCGACGACTTCGAGCTCGGCCAGGCAAACGGGCTGTCCGTCTCGGACACGGTTTCCCCGGAAGGCGTCTATCTGTCCGATGTACCGCTCTTCGCCGGCCGTTCGATCTACCGCCCGGATGGCAAGCCCGGCGATGCGGACGCAGCCGTGATCGCTGCGATCGATGCTGCCGGAGCGCTGCTCGCCCGTGGCACGTTGGTGCATTCTTATCCGCACTCCTGGCGCTCGAAGGCACCGCTGATCTTTCGCACCACGCCGCAATGGTTCATCAGCCTCGAGGCGAATGGATTGCGGCAGAAGGCCTTGGCAGCGATTGCCGAGACGCGTTGGATACCGCCGCAGGGCAGGAACCGCATCGAGGCGATGGTTGAGAGCCGGCCGGACTGGTGCGTCTCGCGCCAGCGTGCGTGGGGTGTGCCGATCACCGTGTTCGCGCACCGCAAGACCGGCGAGCCGCTGCGCGATCCTGCTGTCGTCGAGCGCGTTGCCGCAGCGGTCGAGCGTGATGGCGCAGATATCTGGTTCAGTGCCGAGCCGGCCCAGTTTCTCGGGAATGCCTACGATCCCGCCGAGTGGGAAAAGGTTACCGATATCATCGAGGTGTGGTTCGATTCGGGCTCGACCCATGCTTTTGTGCTCGAGCAGCGGCCGGAGCTTGAATGGCCTGCCGATCTTTATCTCGAGGGCTCGGACCAGCATCGAGGCTGGTTTCAATCTTCGTTGATCGAGGCCTGCGGCACCCGTGGGCGCGCCCCCTACAAAGCCGTGCTGACCCACGGCTTCTTTATGGACGAAGAGGGGCGCAAGATGTCGAAATCACTCGGCAACGTCATTGCGCCGCAGGAGATCATAGAGCGAAGCGGCGCCGATATATTGCGCGTATGGGCGGTCGGCTCCGATTATACCGAGGATATCCGCATCGGCTCGGAAATCCTCAAGCATCACACCGATGTCTACCGCCGCCTGCGCAATACGCTGCGCTATCTGCTGGGCGCGCTCGACGGTTATTCGGTGGCAGAGGCGGTTGCGGTCGAGGCCATGCCCGAATTGGAGCGCTGGGTTTTGCACCGCCTGGCCGAACTCGACCAACTGGTACGCCGCTCGGTCGAGGCATTCGATTTCCATGGCATGTTCACAGCAGTGCACAATTTCTGCGCAGTGGATCTGTCAGCTTTCTATTTCGACATCCGCAAAGACCGGCTCTATTGCGATGCACCGGATGACGTCCGCAGGCGATCGGTGCGGACGGTGTTCGACCACTGCCTTGACTGCCTCGTCCGCTGGCTTGCCCCGGTGATTTGTTTCACCGCCGAGGAGGCTTGGCTCGCCCATCATGGTGACGCGCCGAAAAGCAGCGTCCATCTCGAGCTCTTCGCCGATGTGCCACCGACGTGGCGCGACGACGAGCTCGGCGAACGCTGGGCGCGGTTGCGCGATTTGCGTCGCGTCGTGACCGGCGCGCTCGAGCTCGAGCGTGGGGCGAAGCGTCTGGGGTCGAGCCTGCAGGCCGCCGTCGAGCTCTTCATCCCGGCGGTGCTGGCCCAGCAGCTCCGTGATGTCGATCTTGCGGAGCTCTGCATCACTTCGGCAGGAACGGTGCGGCCGGAGCCGGCGCCGGAAGGTGCCTTCACGCTTCCCGATGTTCCTGATGTCGGCGTGCAGGTGTCGGCCGCACCGGGGAATCGATGCGAGCGCTGCTGGAGGGTGCTGCCGGAGGTCGGCCAGGTGCCGAGCCACACCGACCTGTGCCATCGTTGCGCAGTAGTGGCCGGGTGATGCTGGCGCGCGGCCTCGCAACGGCGGTTGTCGTTGTCGTTCTCGATCAGCTGACCAAGGCCGCGATTCTCGCCTCCCTTGCGGGGGACGGGGTCAGCGGGCGCGCAACGATCACCTCGTTCTTTAATCTCGCCCTGACCTACAATCGCGGGATCAGCTTTGGCCTGTTCAACGGCAGCGCCGGGCTCAACGCTCTCGTTTTTTCGGTTGTGGCGATCGCCATTGTCGGGGTCTTGGTCTATTGGCTGAGCCGCGCTTCGAGTCCACTGCTTGCCGTCGCGATCGGGCTCATCATCGGCGGGGCCGTGGGTAATGTCCTCGATCGGGTTCGCCTTGGCGCGGTTGTCGATTTCCTCGATTTCCATCTCGGCGCTTCGCATTGGCCGGCCTTCAACTTGGCCGACAGCGCGATTTGCATCGGCGTCGCGGCAATGCTGCTCGACGGCTTGGTTCTGCGCCGCGAAGCGCATTGAAGAGTTGGGCTACGAGCTTGCTTGTGGTGCGCGAAGCGGATTAAATGGAGGCCGGGGAAGGGTTAGTGCCATGTCTTTTCATTGTCGGTCGCGCAGCGGCCGCCGAGCTGTTTTAGCAGCGAGCGCGCTTTGTTCAGCGGGAGCTTTATTGATTTCGGGGTGCACCGATCTAAAAAAGGCGATCGGCCTCGAAAAGAGTTCGCCCGACGAGTTCGCAGTCGAATCTCGTGCACCGCTCGAGATGCCGCCCGATTTCGACCTGCGCCCGCCGCAGCCCGGCGCATCGCGGCCGCAGGAGAAGAGTTCAAACAAGCTCGCCCGCCAGGTCATCGAAGACGCCGGACCTGGCGAACCGGGTAAGCAGGCTCCCGATTTCCGCCTGCGCCGGTCCGAGGACGGGCTGCCGGATATCGGTGCGCCGAGTGGGCAAGCACCCGATCCGAACGCCCGGGTCGCCGACCAGAGCTTGTCGAAGAAGCTCCTCGATTACCAGAATAGCGGCGATGCAACCGCTCCGGTCGAGAAGCGCGAGACCACGCCGCTCAAGGACGTTTATTGAGCGCATCGATTCGCGTCGGGATCGGCGGTTGGGTTTACCCGCCGTGGCGCGGCGTCTTCTACCCCGCGGGCCTGCCACAGGCTCGCGAACTCGGCTTTGCCAGCCGCCAGGTCACCGCGATCGAGATCAACGGTACGTTCTACGGTGCGCAACGGCCGGCGAGTTTCCGCCGGTGGTACAGCGAGACGCCCGAGGACTTTGTCTTCTCCCTCAAGGGACCACGCTACGCAACACATCGCCGGGATCTCGCGACCGCGGCCCCCTCGGTCGACCGCTTCTTCGCCAGCGGCGTGCTCGAACTGCGCGAGAAGCTCGGCCCCGTCCTGTGGCAATTCGCGCCATGGATGCCCTTCGATGAGCCCGGCTTCAACGCGTTTCTTCAATCGCTGCCGCAGCGCCTCGACAGCCGCGCGATACGCCACGTCGTCGAAATCCGTCACCGCAGCTTCGGAGCGCCCGCGTTTACCGAGCTGTTGCGCCGCCATGGGGTTGCACTCGCCTTCGTCGACGACGACGACTATCCCGCTTTCGACGAGGTGACCGCCGATTTCGTCTACGCCCGCCTGCGCCGCTGTGCCGAAGGCGAGCCCACCGGTTACGCGCCCGACGCGCTCGATCGGTGGGCGGAGCGCTTCCACGGGTTGCTGGCACAGGGCGGTCGGGATTGCTTTGTCTATTTCATCAATGGCGCCAAGATTCGCGCGCCCGCCGCCGCCCAGGCTCTCCTGCGAAGACTGTTGGCCGAATAGGGATCCACGACCACGCTGTCGAGCAAATTTACTCCGGCACCAGCAGCAGGTTGTGGGCATCGCCTGCCCGAAACGGCGGATCGACTGCAGCATAAGCCTGCCAATTGGCCTCGGCCATGCCGTGATCAAGAAGAATGCCGAGCATCCGATAGCCGAGCGCATGTAACCGGCGATGAATTGCTTCAGGGTCTCCCTCACCTTCATGACCGGTTTCGAGCACCAGGACGGGGCGATAACGGTCGAGGAGCGCGGCGGCGCCATCGAGCACCCGGCGCTCGTGTCCCTCGACATCGATCTTGACGAGGTCGAGCCGATCGAGGCGACACTCGTCAGCCAGTGAATCGAGGCTGCGCAAGGGAACCTCAAGGGCCTCCTGACCAGCGCAAGCGAACCCGATCCGCGCGGTACCGGTATCGGTGCGCGCCGAGGTCACGACTGGCACGGCAAACCCCACTGCGCCATCGTGGTCGCCGATAGCGCAGCGGATCACCTCGGCCTGTCGGAGGCCATTGGCCGCCAGCGTCGCTTCGAGGGCTGCCGCGCTCCGCGGCCCTGGTTCGATGGCAAGCACTCGCCCCGTCGCACCAACCGCGCGGGCGATTGGCACGGTCCACTCCCCGAGACTGGCGCCGATGTCGACTGCAACCGCACCCGGACGCAGAAAGCCGAGGGCTGCGGGGTGGGCGCGCGGCGGGTGCAGCAGCGCATGTCGCCCGCGGGCATCGAGCGGCGCCGGCACATTGACCAGATCGCCGGTGCGGTGGAGGACAAAGCCACCGGGCCAGTCTCGCTCGAGCCGCGTGAGCAGACGCTTTTCGCGCCATCGCCTGACGAGGCGCGCGCCCGGTGGCTCCGGCTCTCCCGGCGGGCGCAGCTTCCAAAGCGCCTTGAGGAGGGCCATCATGGTGCGCAGATCGCCGTGACCTCTTCGGAGATGTTTGATGAGCATGTTCGATCTAACCGGACGCGTCGCTGTCGTCACCGGCGGCAATGGCGGGATCGGGCTCGGCATGGCCAAGGGGCTTGCCGCGGCCGGCGCCGCTGTCGTCCTTGCGGCGCGCAACGCCGAGAAGGCCGAGGCGGCGGTTGCCGAGCTCGGCGGCAAGAGCGTCTTCATCGCGCTCGATGTCGCCGACGAGGCCTCGTGCCGGGAAATGATCGCGCGGGTGGCGGAGCGGTCCGGGCGGCTCGATGTCCTCGTCAATAATGCCGGAACCTCGATCCGCAAGCCGCCGCAGAACTATACCGCGGCAGAATGGCATGCGGTGCTCGAGACCAATCTGACCGGCGCGTTTCTTTGTTCGCAAGCCGCACACCCAATCATGAAAGGAAGCGGCGGCGGCAAGATGATCAACATCGGTTCGATGTTCGCGTTGTTCGGCTCCGGCTATGCCGCGCCCTACGCCGCCAGCAAAGGCGCGCTGGTCCAGTTGACGAAATCGCTGGCGGTCGCCTGGGCCGAAGACAACATCCAAGTAAATGCCGTCCTGCCGGGGTGGATCGATACTGAGCTAACTCGCGACGCGCGCCGGCAGGTCGCAGGGTTGCACGAACGGGTGCTGGCGCGCACGCCGGCCGGCCGCTGGGGCGTCCCCGAGGATCTCGCCGGCATCGCGGTCTTCCTCGCCTCCGCCGCTTCGGATTTCATCACCGGCGCCGCGATCCCGGTCGACGGCGGATTCTCGGCGATGGGTTGAAGCCGCGGGCGTCATTAATGGACGAGCGGCTCCAGCGCAATCGTGCTGCTATAGTCACCGCGGATCTCGGCGATCGCCTCGGCGAGCTTCGCCCGGATCTCGTCGCGGCACACCGCATCAGGCAGCCTGACGGTGATCTCGCGGCGCACCGTTATGGTCTGGCTCTCGCGGTTCCACTCCGATTGGTAGTGTAGATAGGGATTTTCGACGGTCTTGCCGGTCGGCAGCGAGTTGACGTTCCGCCCCGGCGGGAGGGTCAGCGACAGTACCTCGATTTGGTGTCCAGAAAAACAAGGGGTCGGCGCCGCTTTCGGCAGTGTCCAGGAGCCAATGAGAAACTCGCCCGGACGAACCAGCATCGGGACCCCTTCGGGCGGTCCAAATGCCTTGCCGTCGAGAAATTCCGGCCGCGCTTCGAGCTCGAAGGATGCCGAGAATGCGTAGACGGGGGCGAGGCGATCGCGAGGCGGATCGAACTGGAAACTCGCTGTGCCATGCCAGCCGCGACTTTTGAAATATGTTTCGGCCCACTGTGATTGTCCGCGTGCCTCGACGCTGGCAGCCAGTTGCCGAAGGCTGATCCCGAACGGTCCCGAGGCAACCGTTATTGACTGGCCCGATACGGTGCCGTCGGGCATCAGCTGCGCCGTGGTCTGCAACTTTTCTTCATTTTCGTCGGTCACGACCAGCGGCAGCGTGTCAAGGAAAGCGCTGGGCTCGGCGGCGACCGCGACCGGCTTGCCGTATTCGCTGGCCGTCAATGTCCCGAACGGCGCCACGCCGACGGTCGAATCGGCGTAGAGGTTGAACTCCGGCAGGTAGCTCAGCACGTGGTTGAAGGTGGCGGGGGTGGCCGCTTCCGGAAGCCGGTAGCGATTGCCGTTGTTGATCAGTACCGGCGCGCTCGCGATGCCCTTGGCCGCGAGCAGCGCCTCCAGCACCACGACGTGGTCCTTGCAGTCACCGTAGCCGTTTTCGAGGATTGCGGCCGCGGCATGTGGCTCGTAGCCGCCATTGCCGAGGAAGATCGCGACGTAGCGGACGTGCTTGGATACCCAATCGTAGATCAGATGCGCCTGCTCGCGCCGGTCGGTCGTTCCCGCAGTGATCTCGTCGGCGAGGGCCTGGATGCGCGGCGTCACCGCCGCCTTGCCGTCCGCCATCCGCCGATAGGCGGCCGCCACGGCGGCATAATCGGCAAAGGTCGAGATCGTATATTGCGGATCGGTATCCCATGGCGACAGGGCCGCGGCTGCGGCGGCCGGCGGCAGCGGGTTCCGGTAAACAAAGATGTGCGTCGTGTTGTCTCCGGCTTCCTCGATGTGGTGCTCGACATCGCGCGCCTCGATGTGCGCCGTCATTGCCTTCGGTAAAGTAACCCTCTCCTGCACATCTTCGAACGCCCACTCGCGCTGAAAGACATCGCCGCCAAAGAACTGGCCGGCGAAGGACGGCCTGTGGCTGCGCTTGATCGTGAATACCACGGTGTCTCCGGGCGCGACGTCCGGAAAGACCACAACCTTCTGCTTGCGGTCGGTAAACATCGGCACGCGTGGCGAGCCGGGCGGCGCCTGCGGGAAGATCCGGCTCCGATCGACCTGAAGAACCCTGCCGTCCGTTTTGCGGGTGAAAGCTTCCGCGATCTCTGCCGTTTCCAGACTCTCGCTGTACTCGAGCGTATGCTGGGCGATCTTTTGCGCGGCGCTCTGATTGGTCGCGAGCCTCTCGACATGGAACGTCGTCGTGTAGGTGCCGTCGGCCGCGACGACCTCATCGACGGTCATGGTTTTTACAATGACCGCGGGTTTCGGCGGGGATGTTTCCGCGAACACCCCGCTCGACGCTGCCAACGCAGCGAAAGTCATCGACAGGGCGAGGAGAATACCGTGGCCGCGCACAGCCCGATCTCCACCGGCTGCTTTCCCGGGGATGATGCTATCACGTTTCGATCATCCGATCCGGCTTCAATCGCGGCTTGCTGGCAGCCGGTTGCAATCCGAAATTGTCTCGATTCTTTCTCTCTCTAAATCTGCAGCAAATCAGCAGCGAGATTTCTCCTTAAGGGTGTAATTGCGATAAACGCGAACTCGGCGATCGCGGCCCTACCGGGTCATATGTTCCGCACGCTTGTTTCTGCAGGGAATCTACAGGTGTTAACCATTTACAAAATTACATCTTGCTTGTATAGCACGGAATTCGGCAATTTGCAAGTTCGACGCTTGGTACCCGGTTCGAAGGGCGACCCTCGATCCGATAGGCGTCATTGAGCGCGCGCCCAGCGGGAGTGCATAGCGGCCATTTGGTCAAGCACTCGGCGCGCCTCCTTCGATAACGCGGAAAGCCGCTTGACTACCTGCAAGCGGCACGTTGTAGGCCACGACCGGTTGGGTGAGGCCCTTCAAGGCGAGCGCACCGACCTGTTCGGTTGCGACGCTTCCCCTTAGCGCGACGTTGACGCGCTGACTGAGCAGAATTTGGCCGTCCTTGGCCTCAGCACAAAGACGGGCGGCGACATTGCACACCGTGCCGATCGCCGTATAGCCGGAGCGCTCGGAGAACCCGATCTGGCCGAGCGTCGCATAACCCTGGGCAATACCGGCGCCAAACCCCAGATCGCGGCCACGCTCGCGCCAGTCGGCGATCAGCGTGCCGGCCGCCTCGCGCATCGCCACTGCCATCTTGACCGCGCGCTCGGCTGGGTCCGGGATCGGCACAGGATCGTTGAAGAAAACCATGATCCCATCGCCGGAGAATTGGTCGAGCGTGCCCTCGAACTGGCTGACGAGCGGTCCCAGCGCTCCGTGGTATTCGCGCAGGAAATCCAGCACTTCCTCGGGCTCGGCCGTCTCGGTAAAGGCGGTGTAGCCACGCAAATCGCAGAACACGACGACGATCTCGCGGCGATGGCTTTCGAGGATCTTCTCGTCGCCGTGCGAGACAATGAGTTCGGCCAGCTGCGGCGCGAGAAACCGCTTCAGCCGCCCGACCCGCCCCAGCTCCTCGACCTGTTCGGCGACCCGCGCTTCCAGACCGCGGTTCAGCTCCGCTACTTGATCGGTGCGCTCGTGCAATTCGCCGATCAGCCGCGCGTTCTCCATTGCGATGACCGCTTGCGCGGCGAAATTCTCTAACAGCGCGATTTGCTTGTCGGAGAAGGGCCGCACCTCCTGGCGATAGATCGACAGAACGCCGAGTAAGGATCCGTCTTTGCGTAGCGCTGCCGAGAGAAGGGTGCGGGCGCCACCGAGATCGAGGAGCGCACGACCTTGCTCGGCAGCCCGGGATGTGTCTTCGGCCTCAAGGTCGACGATATGGACCACATTCTCGCCCTGAAGATGCCGTCCAACGTTGGTCCGCGGCGGGAATGTCATCGACGGGTTGCGCCGCCGATGCTCGGCAAAGGCATCGGGTACACCCTGGACCGCCGCGTGTTGAAACTGCTGGCCGTCATAGGTGAGCATGATGCCGAACGCGGCCTCGCACAGCCGCATCGCCTTTTCCAGCATTGCGTCGAACACCGGCGTGAGATCACCGGGCGACGAATTGATGACCTGCAATACCTCGGCGGTCGCAGTCTGCTGTTCGAGCGCCTCGCGCGTCTCGGTCAACAGCCGCGCATTCTCCATCGCGATGACCGCCTGAGCGGCGAAGTTCTGCAGCAGCGCAATCTGCTTGTCGGAAAACGGCCGTACCTCCTGGCGGTAGATCGTGAACGTCCCGACTACGGCATCGTCCTTGCGCAACGGTACAATCAGGCCGGTACGGGCACCGCCAATATCAACCATAGCGCGGTGCATGGGGTTTTTTCCGCTTCGATAAGCCTCATCGTCCTTCATGTCCGCAAAGTGGACGACACGTTCTCCATGGAGCACTCGCTGTTGTCCGCCGCCAGGGCCCGGCTGGTCCGCCGTCGTTGCCAAATACTCGACATACGGAGCGGGCAGTCCTCGCAGAGCAAGGTTGTGGAAGCGCTCGCCGTCGAAACCCACGAGAGTGCCAAAGGCGGCCTCGCAAAGCCGCAGTGCTTTTTCGAGCATCGCGTCGAACACGGGCGCCAGATCGCCGGGCGAGGAATTGATGACCTGCAAGACCTCGGCAGTCGCGGTCTGCTGCTCCAATGCCTCGCGTGTCTCGGTCAGGAGCCGCGCGTTTTCCATTGCAATAACCGCCTGCGCGGCGAAATTCTGCAACAGCGCGATCTGCTTTTCAGAGAATGGCCGGGCCTCCTGCCGTTGGGCGCTGATATAGCCGAGCACCGTCGCTTCCTTGCGCAACGGCACGAACAGCGCGGTGCGGACGCCGGCGATCTCGACAGCGGCACGCCGGATCGGTAGATCTTCATCGGGCACACCAGGCGTGGCGGGATCGGGGACGTGAACGAAGGGTTCTGTGCTCAGCACCCGTCTGAAGGCGGAGGTCGCAGAGAAGCCTTGCCGCGCCAGTGCCTCGTATTCTTGTGGATATCCACGCGTGGCGACCGCGCGCAACTGCTCGCCGTCCCAAAGCACCAACGAGCCAAGCGGGGCGCCACAAAGGGTGTGTGCCTTTTTTAATATTGCTTCGAACACCGGGGTGAGTTCGCCCGGCGAAGAGTTGATGACCTGCAACACCTCTGCAGTCGCGGTCTGCTGCTCCAATGCCTCGCGCGTCTCATTAATGAGGCGAGCGTTCTCGATTGCGATTACCGCCTGCGCCGCGAAATTTTCGAGAAGCGCGATTTCCTTATCGGAAAACGGTCTGACTTCTGTCCGCGCCGCGCTGATGGCGCCGAGCAGCACGCCATCTTTGCGCAGCGGCACCCATAGGACACTGCGTGTTCCGGCAATGTCGACCACCGCCCTGACTGACGGCGCGCCCGCTCGATACGCCTCGCTCTCGGCTAAATCGGCTGCCTGTGCAAAGCGGACCCCAGCCAGCAGCTGCGCCCTAAGTTCGCCGGGAGCCGGGCGGTTCGGCTCACGCGCGATCGCTGCCACTGCTTCAGGCAGGCCGTGTGTCGCGACCGCCCGGAAATACTCGCCGTCGTAAAGCTGTAAGACGCCGCGGTCGACGCCACAAATCGTGTGCGCCTTTTCCAATATCGCATCGAAAACCGGCTGAAGATCGCCGGGCGAGGAATTGATGACCTGCAGTACCTCGGCGGTCGCGGTCTGCTGTTCCAGCGACTCGCGCGTCTCGGTCAACAGCCGCGCGTTCTCCATTGCAATGACTGCTTGCGCCGCGAAATTCTGCAATAGCCCGATCTGCTTGTCAGAAAATAGTCGCACCTCCTGGCGATAGATAATAAAGGACCCGAGGAGCGTACCGTCCTTACGCAATGGCACCGCAAGCATCGTTCGCGCACCGCCCAACTCTACCATCGCTCGGCGGACCGGTTCACCGGAGCGGTAGGCGTCGTCGTCCTCGCTATCTGCTATTTGCACTACATTTTCGCCGCGCCGCAGACGGCTGTTGGCGGTACTAGAGGTCTCCCGATGCGGTCCTCGTGTCAAAAACTCCGCGAACGCCGGTGGGACGCCGCGGAGTGCAGGCACTTGTCCAATCTCTCCGTCAAAGGTCCAAAGAACGCCGAATGCAGCCTCGCACAGCCGCATTGCCTTCTCTAGGATCACATCGAATACCGGAGCGAGATCGCCGGGCGAGGAGTTTATGACCTGCAACACCTCGGCGGTCGCGGTCTGCTGTTCCAGCGCCTTGCGCGTCTCGGTCAACAGCCGCGCGTTCTCGATCGCGATGACCGCCTGAGCGGCGAAGTTCTGCAGCAGCGCGATCTGCTTGTCGGAAAACGGCCGGACCTCCTGGCGGAATGCAGTGATGAAGCCGATGACTACGTCGTCCTTCAGCAATGGCACCATCGCCACTGTGCGAATCCTGCCGAGTTCACTAGCACGCCGGAGTTGTGGCGGCGCATCTTCCAAGAAGGACTCGTCTTGGTAGTCGAAAATGTGGACTATCTGCTCGCCACGAAGCAGGCGCGCCGCTCCACTGCCGTCGGGCGGACGCATCGGACCGAACTGCCGCATGGCCTCTACGAAAGCCGGCTCGCCGTTTGCTGCGACGGTGCGGAACTCTTCGCCCTCCCGGATAACCATGACCCCGTGCGCGGCCCCGCACAGGGTATGCGCCTTTTCCAACATCGCGTCGAACACGGGCGCAAGGTCGCCGGGCGATGAATTGATGACCTGTAAGACCTCGGCAGTCGCGGTCTGCTGCTCCAATGCCTCGCGCGTCTCGGTCAACAGCCGCGCATTCTCCATCCCGATGACGGCCTGCGCTGCAAAATTCTGTAATAGAGCGATCTGCTTGTCGGAGAACGGGCGTACCTCGCGACGGAAAGCAGTGATGGCGCCCAGCAAAGCGCCGTCCTTGCGAAGCGGCACCCCCAGCAGGGTGCGGACTGCTTGGCTGTCCATGTTTGCCCTATAACCCGGGTGCTCGCGGTAGGCGTCCGTCAGCCGGACGTCGGCAATGTGGACCAGCGCTTTGCCTTGAGCCAGCTGCTCTACTGGGGCATCTCCGCCGGGACGCACCGGAAACGAAATTTCGCTGAAGTCCGGTACGCCATGGCGCGCCAGTACCCGGAACTGCTCGCCGTCGAAAACCCCCAGACCGCCGAACTCCGCACCGCAGAGAGCATGCGCTTTCTCCAATATCGCATCGAAGACCGGAGCGAGGTCGCCGGGCGAGGAGTTGATGACCTGCAATACCTCGGCGGTCGCGGTCTGCTGCTCCAATGCCTCGCGCGTCTCGGTCAACAGCCGCGCGTTCTCCATCCCGATGACCGCCTGCGCCGCGAAGTTCTGCAACAGCGCGATCTCTTTGTCGGTGAACGGCCGTAATTCCTGCCGCTGGGCGCTGATATAGCCGAGCACACGGTTGTCGTTGCGCAGCGGAACAGCCAATAGGCTGCGGACGCCGGCGATTTCGCGCAGGGCGTGCCTGATCGGGTGGTCCGATGCAGAAAGTGGTAGCGCTAGCGTATCGGCGACGTGGACGAAGGGTTCTCCCTCCAGTAGCCGATCGAACAGTGGGGACCCGCGCGCCGGGAAACCTTCGCCCGCCAATGTATCATATTTTGCGGGGTAGCCGCGTGTCGCGACGGCGCGCAGGTGCTCGCCGTCGTAGATCACCAAGGAGCCCAGCGGCGCACCGCAAAGCGTGTGCGCCTTCTCCAGCATTGCGTCGAACACCGGGGTGAGGTTGCCGGGCGACGAGTTGATGACCTGCAATACCTCGGCGGTCGCGGTCTGCTGCTCCAATGCCTCGCGCGTCTCGGTCAACAGCCGCGCGTTTTCCATTGCGATCACCGCCTGCGCCGCGAAATTCTGCAGGAGCGCGATCTGCTTGTCGGTGAATGGCCGGACCTCTTGGCGATAGACGCCGAAGAAACCCTGCGCAATACCATCCTTGCGCAGCGCCACCCAAACCGCCGTGCGGGCATTACCCAACTCGATCATCGCAATGAGCCCCGGCGTCCGAAGCTCGGGACCTAAGGTGGTGATGTCCGCAATCTGGATGGTATCTTCGCCGTGCCTCAGACGATCGGGCATACTCCCTGGACGGATTTGGACTGGCTGTCTGACCAACTGCGCCAATCCTGGCGGGACACCCTGAGCAGCGACAACTCGATAATGTGCGTCTTGGTAGGTTGCAAAGACACCAAAGGCGGCTCCGCATAAGCGCATCGCGTTTTCGAGCATCGCTTCGAAGACCCGCGCGAGGTCGCCCGGCGAAAAATTGATGACCTGCAATACCTCGGCGGTTGCGGTCTGCTGCTCCAAGGCTTCGCGCGTCTCGGTCAACAGCCGTGCGTTCTCCATCGCAATCATTGCCTGCGACGCGAAATTCTGCAACAGCGCGATCTGCTTGTCAGTAAAAGGCCGCACCTCTAATCGACCCGCGACAATCATTCCGAGTAGCACGTCGCCCTTCCGCAATGGGACGGACAGCAGGGTCCGGTGGCTGCTGATCATGTCCATACCTCGGTACACCGCATGCTCTTCCAGCGCCGAGTCATGGATGTGCGCGAAAGGCGCTCCGGCCATCAGTTGCTGGCCCGCCCGCGAGTCATTCGCCCCGATGCCCTCTCGCAGCTTGCTGACTAATGGCTCTGGTACGCCATGACTCGCGATCGCGCGGAAGTGGCCGCCATCGTAAAGAAACAGGCTTCCGAATTCGGCCCCGCAGAGGTTGTGCGCCTTATCTAGGATCGCGTCGAACACGGGCTTGAGGTCGCCGGGCGAAGAATTGATGACCCCCAAAACCTCGGCAGTCGCGGTCTGCTGCTCCAATGCTTCGCGCGTCTCGGTTATGAGCCGCGCATTTTCCATGGCGATGACCGCCTGCGCCGCAAAGTTCTGTAATAGCGCGATCTGTTTTTCCGAGAACGGGAGCACCCCGTGGCGATGGGCGCTGATATAGCCGAGTAGGCTCGTGTCCTTTCGCAGCGCCACAAAGAGTGTGGTCCGCAAATCAGTGAGCTCGAGAAATGCGCGGGTCGTCTCCGCATCCGGTGGCTCACTTTCCAGCGTCCGCTGATCCGGGAGGTGGAGGACGCGCTCGCCCTCTATCAGCCTCTGCATGGAGACGTTGGGGAGGAACGGGCGGCGCAAGAATGCCGCGAACTGTTCCGAGTAGCCAAACGTTGCCAAGGCGTGGAAATGCTTGCCGTCATAGGCCGCCAAAGTACCCACCTCTGCGCCGCAACGGCTGTGCGCTTTCTCTAGAATTGCGTCGAATACCGGGGCGAGATCGCCGGGCGAGGAATTGATGACTTGCAATACCTCGGCGGTGGCGGTCTGCTGCTCCAGGACCTCCCGCGTCTCGGTCAGGAGCCGCGCGTTCTCCATCGCGATGACCGCCTGGGCCGCGAAATTCTGCAATAGCGCGATCTGCTTGTCAGAGAACGGTCGCACCTCCCGCCGGAAGATCGAAAACGAGCCAAGCATGGCGTCGTCCTTGCGCAGCGCGGCGTTCAGCATCGTGCGCGCCCCACCGAGTTCGATCGCAGCACGCAGTCCCGGCTTGTCCAGCGGTCGTTTAGAGAGATCAACGATGTGATCGATCATCGCGCCGCGCAGCAACGGGTTGCTCTGGTCGGCCGTAAATCCCCGGCGCACGAAATCATTCAGGCTGACGGAAAGACCGCGGGTCGCCACCGCGCGAAACTGCTCACCTTCAAGAACGAAGAGCCCGCCGAAGGCCGCTTCGCATAAGTCCATCGCCTTTCCGAGCATCGCGTCGAACACCGGCGCGAGATCACCGGGCGAGGAATTGATGACCCCGAGCACCTCGGCGGCGGCGGTCTGCTGCTCCAGGGCCTCCCGCGTCTCGGTCAAGAGCCGCGCGTTCTCCATTGCAATGACCCCCTGCGCCGCGAAATTTTCGAGCAGCGCAATCTCCTTGTCGGAGAACGGCCGGATCTCCTTACGACAGGAGGAAATCATGCCGAGCAACACGCCGTCTTTGCGTAGCGGCAGATAGAGGCCGGTGCGCACCCCGGCGTTCTCGACAGATGCCCGAACCATCGGATGATCGATCTGCACCAGATCGGGGATGTGAACGAAGCGTTCGCCGTCGATCAACGGTCGGGTGAGCGGGTTGTCGGCGCCGCGGTATCCCTGCCGCAACTGCTCCGCGAACGACCCTGAATAAGAGTGTGTCGCCACTGCGCGGAAGATCTCGCCTTCGCGCAGTACCAGGGCGCCATGGGCGACACCGCAGAGCTTATGCGCTTTTTCCAGTATCGCGTCGAACACCGGCGCGAGATCACCGGGCGAGGAATTGATGACCCCGAGCACCTCGGCCGTCGCCGTCTGCTGCTCCTGCGCCTCGTCACGCTCGGCTTTGCATTCAGCAAGCTGACGTCGTAGATCGGCTATGAGCTGTTCGGGATCGGCTAATGTGCTGTCAGGCGTCGGGCTCACTTGTGAACCTCTTTCAACCGTCCTTCTGCCGCGATCATACCGCGCTTTGTACGGGCTACCACATTGTTTTCGGCTAGCGTGATCGGTGCAGTATCGGCGAATGACTGCAAACGCCGACCCAATCGCTATCCCGTCGCATGGTCGGAAGCGGCGCTAAAATGCCATGAGGTGATCTGCTTCCCACGCCGAGCCTCCAAGCGCAACTATCAGCCATCAGATTTCATCCCCCGGTGTGGTATGCTCGCGCCGCGCGTAGAAATAGCAACCCGAGCGGAGGGTGGAGATGAGACTCGGCGTGGCTCTTCCGATTGTCGATATCGGCGGCGGGCCGGCGGCGCTAAAAGAATTTGTCCAGGCGGCGGAGGCGATCGGCTATCACGGCATCGCCGCACCCGACCATGTGCTCGGCGCCAGTGTCGCCAGCCGCCCCGGCTGGACCCAGCCGCGCGCCCGCTCGACCGATCTCTATCACGACCCATTTGTGCTGTTCGGGTTTCTTGCGGGCTGCACCAATATCGGCGATTTCTCGACGCAGGTGTTGATCCTGGCGCAGCGCCAGACCGTGCTCGTCGCCAAGCAAGCCGCGTGTCTCGACGTGCTGTCGGGCGGGCGCTTCCGGCTCGGCATCGGGGTCGGTTGGAACGAGATCGAGTTCACCGGGCTCAACGAGAATTTTCACAACCGCGGCCGCCGCTCGGAGGAACAGGTCGAAGTGATGCGGGCGTTGTGGGCGCAGCCGCACGTCAATTTCAAGGGCCGGTGGCACACGATCGAAGATGCCGGCATCAACCCGCTGCCGAGTGGACGCAAGATCCCGTTATGGTATGGCGGGCACGCCGATGTGACTTTGCGGCGCTGCGCGAAATGGGGCGACGGCTGGATGCCGCTCGCCTATCCGCCCGGCGAGGAGGCGAGGACGGCGATCGCGACCTTGCATCGCTATGCCGAGGAAGCCGGGCGCGAACCGGCCGCGATTGGCATCGACACGCGGGTCTCGGCCGGCGCCGGCAGCGAGGCCGAATGGCGCGAGCAGGTGCGGCTGTGGAAATCGATCGGCATCACGCACCTTACCTTGGCCAATTACTACGAGAGCGGCCACCTGCACCGCATCGCCGGCCGCTCGCTCGCCGATCACATCGCCGCAATGCGGCGTTACTGGAACGCCGTCGCCGATCTGCTGTAGCGCCCGCTCTCGACCGCCAATGACACCCTCCCCCATCAAGGGGGAGGGCTGAAAGCGCGCGCTGCTGGGTCGTGGCCTCCGGGCGCGCAGCTAGCCTTCTTGGGCGACGAAATCGAGCGCCTGCGCGGCGGTGCGCAGGCCGTGATGGCGTTTCATCGGGGTGTCGAGATAGCGGTTGACGGCAGCGCACGCGGTCTCGCCCCAGGCGGTGTCAGGCGCCGCGCGCAATTCGTCCTCCAACGCGACGAGCACCTTCAGCCGGTGACAGGCGATGATCGGCTCGGGGATGCCGTGGTCGTAGAGCGCGTTTGTTGCATCAGCCAAAAAAGCTTCCCGATCGGCGACATTCCATTGCGCCATATCCTCTCTGCAGCGCACATATTTCCGGTTTCGCCCAATGAACAGCGCCAATTGTAATGCCGCTCGCGGCCACAGATCGGGGCGCTCGCTGCAGATGTGGCGGCAGGCATTGGCAAAAGTCAGCGCATGCGTGAAATCGAGCCAGCCGACATTGTCGGCGATCGCATTGCCGGTGGCGCGCTCGAATGCCGTGTCGAAATGCAGGAGGTTGAACATCGCGGCGCCGAGCAGCGCGTCGTAAAGCTCCCTCATCGGCCGGCCCGAGGAAGCCAACGTCCGCCGCAATGCGCCGTCGACGGAGAGCCCGATGAAATCGGTGGCGTGCGCCGCCGCAGCGCCGCGCCCGTCCCATTCGGTCAGCGCCTTCGCGTAGCCGCGGAACTCCGGCAGTCGCTCCTCGCGCCGCGCACGCACCATCATCCGCGTCAATGCGAGCGATACCGGCTCGGCAACCTGCTCGCCAAGCCTTTCGATGAGCTGGCCGGCTTTCAGCGTGTAGATCGCGCAATGACCGAACGCGGCGTAGTGGGCGAGGGCTGCTTCGCCGAACGCACCGCGCAGTGATGCATAGGGTAGGGCTTGCGCCAGCGCGCCGCGGATATGAGCGATCGCGGCAGGCTCGTCTTCGGCCTCGATAGCCGCGATGAAGCCGGCTCCATTCCATTCGGCCGCGGTTTCAGCGTAGGGGAATTCGCCAGCACCCTCGACATCCCAAGCGATATGGCCGAGCGGTTCGAGCTGCGCGGCCAACCGCTCGGCCGGCGTTTCTGCACGCGCGGCGAGGAGCAGCCAATCCGCCGTCGCCGCGTAGGCATGCGTCATGCCGTCTTCGAGCCGGCCGTTGCAGAGCCGGAAGGTATGTACGAGCGCGTCGCGCGCGTCGTATCCGGCACGGTCGAGCCGCGCCGCTTCGCGCGCCATGCGCGCGCGGTCGTTATCGAGGATCGCGGCCTCGATGCCGCGCAACGCGCGGGCGCGGCACTCTTCGGCCGGCGGGTCGCGGAAATCGATGAAGATCTCACCGTCGCGCTCCGCGACTTCGTAGGTGCGGACCGGGTCGCGGCCGACCAGCGCCGCGCCGCTCGCGAGATCGAATTTCCAATTGTGCCAGTTGCAGGTCAACACGCATCCCGGCCCGATCGTCCCTTCGCTCAGCGGATAGCCTTCGTGCGGGCAGCGGTTGGCGATCGCGAATACGCGGCCCTCCTGCGCGACGACGAGCAGCTGCTTGCCGTCGTGCCGCACGAGCTTTTTACCATCGCTGCCGAGTTCATTCCGTTTCACCCCTGTGGCGGTAAGCATCTCATCCTCCCATCAGGCAGCCGAAGTTATCCGGTAGGTGCACCGACGCGCGCCGGCGAGCACATGGTCCTGGCGCTCGATCTGCCAACCGGGACCGAGCAGGTTCCGAAAGACCTGCAACTCGATGCTGCAGAAGCCCTGGCAGCTCATTGCTGCAGCGCAGATCGGGCAGTGATCTTCGACGAGCAGAAAGCCTTCGCCGGGAAGCGTTTCGACCCGCGCCATATAGCCCTCGGCCGAGCGCATGTCGGCCAGCACGCTCAGCTTTTTTGCAATATCGGATTCGCGGGCGAGCCGCTTGCGGTAGGCGCCGGTGATTTGCTCCCGGCGGCGCTCGAGTAGCTTTGCCAACGCGGTCTCGCCGAGTTCGCTGCGGATCGTGCCGATCAGATCGACAGTGAGCTGGGCATGCGTGTCGGGAAACAGCGACGCCGCGCCCGGCGTCAGCGACCAGAGCCGGCGCGGCCTGCCGCGGCCGTGGGCGCGATCGGAATATGCGACGAGTTGCTCGGCGAGAAGCCGTTCGAGGCGCTGCCGCACCGCCTGTACCGTGATGCCGAGCCGCCGCGCGAGGGTTTCGGCCTGTGCCTGACCGAGGCTCTTCAATTGGAACAGGATGGCGTCGCCCGCCGTCTTCACGCCGTTCCTCCTAAACAGGATATAGCAAGGGTAATCTTGCTTAAAGGGACTCACCCTGTCAACTATGTCGTGGAGAAGGGCAAACCGCTCGCGTCTCGCGCCTGATTAATTAACTCAACCGCGCCCTGAACTCCTGACGAAAGACGCGCTCTCCCTTCGGCGTGATCGTGACTGCACGCGTGCCATCGGCGCGGCGTATCCAATCCTGCGCGAAGCTGTGCGCACATAGGGCGGCTCCGATCGCACCGGCGATATGCGGGCGCCGCTCGCTCCAGTCGAGGCAAGGCCGGCACAGGATGCGGCCCGAGCGCCTGCCGCTGCCGGTTGTGATGGCGTCGAGTTCGATGCCGATGCCGCCGAAAAATTCGATTCCGGTCTCGGTCACCAACCCCGCGTCGCCTGCCAGCTCGACGTAACCGCCTCCAGCCAGCGCCTCCGCGACCGCCACGCCGAGGCGGCCGGCAAGGTGGTCGTAGCACGTCCGCGCCGCGCGCAAGGCCGCATCTTTGGGGCCGACCGTTAGCGGCGGCCGCTTCGGGTCGAGGCCTGCCGCCACCTGCATAATGCTTTCCATCATCTGCGCCACACCAGGCGAGGCGATGCGGTGGTAGCGGTGCCGGCCCTGCTTCTCGACGCTGAGCAGACCGGCCGTCGCCAGACGCGCCAGGTGGCCGCTGGCGGTTTGCGGTGTGACGCCGGCGACCCGAGCCAACTCCGACGCCGTCAACGCGCGCCCGTCCATCAGCGCGTGCAGCATTCCGGCGCGTGCGGGATCGCCCGCAAGGGCAGCGACTTCTGCGAAGGTGGACAGGTTGGCCATTGTTCGAATCCTCGTTGGAGCGCGTGCATTCTACGCATTCCCGCGTCCCGATACTTCGGTCATCGCCGTAACAACTCCTCTGCGCAGGCAGGCGCTCCAGATCGGCGCAGCCCTTTGTGGAACCGAGGCGAGCAGGTTATATTCGACCGCAAGAAGTTCCGAGCCGAAGGAGCATGATCATGGCGGACGGCACCTCTTCGATCGTCCCGGCCACCCCTGCGGAGGCGGTGACCCCGCGCGGCGTCAACCATCTCGTCATCAATGTGCGCGACATCGAGGAATCGCACAAATTCTGGACCGAAGTCCTAGGCTTCAAGCAGGTCGCCTACTCGAAGCGCCGGGGCGGCAAGATGCGCTTTTATTCGGGCGATCATGACGGCCGCATGAACCACCACGACATTGCGCTGTGCGAGAACCCCAATCTGCCAAAGCCGCCGGCCGAGTGGTCGATGTTCGATCAGCCGGTGGCGATCAATCACATCGCGATCACGATGCCGAACCGCGAGGCGTGGCTGAAGCAATTGGCCTGGCTGCGCTCGAAGGGCGTCAAGTTCTATCGCCGCGTCAACCACGGCATGACGCACAGCCTCTACATCGTCGATCCCAACGGCTACGGCGTCGAGGTGCTCTACGAATTGCCGCGCGAAGTGTGGGGCGACAATATCCAGGGCGCGATCGACTACGCCGAGCCCGTGCCGACCGAAGGCGACGAGGCCTTCATTGACGACACGAACTACCCGATCTTCGGCACCGCCGAGACAGCCGCCGAATAGCGCTACAACGGTAGGGCGGCTCCGGTCACGCCCTATGTTTAGCCCACCGACCTAGGTGAGACGGCAGGGCCGATCGTGCGCTAGAGAATGCCCTCCCGGCGCAGCGCCTCGACCTCGCCGGCGCCAATGCCGAGCCAGCTGTGCAATACCTCGGCGCTGTCTGCCCCGAGCGCGGGAGAGCCTTTGAGCTGCACCGTTTTGCCGTCGACCCGCACTGGCCAGGTCGCCATCTTGTAGTCGCCATTGTGGTGATGGACGGTCTGGAAGATGCCACGCTCTTCGAACGAAGGCTCGTTCAGCAATTCCATCGTGTCGAACACCGCGCCGGACGGCACCCCAACGGCAATCAGCCGCTCCATCGCCTCGCGCTTGTCGTGCTGACGGGTCCATTCGCCGATGATCGCGTCTAATTCTTTTTCGTTCTTGACACGGAGATCGCCGGTCGCGAAGCGGGGATCGTCGATCAGCTCCTCTCGCCCGATCAATTTCATCAGCCGCGACCAGTGCTCGGGGTTGGCCCGGCTGGTGGTCAGGTAGACGTAGTCGTTGGGGCCGCCGCCCTTGGCCGGGTAGAGCCCAGAGGGCGCGTTGTTGCCCCCGCCCGACTTGGCCCCGTTGCGCCGCGCTGGCTGGCCGGTGCGCGCCATATTGGCAAAGCAGGTGCGCATGTAGTGGATCATCGCGTCCTGCATTGCCACCTGCAGCCGCCGGCCCTGGCCGGTGCGGTTGCGCTCGTGCAGCGCGCCGAGGATCGTCGCCGCCATCAGCATGCCGGTGCCGGTGTCGCCGAAGGAGAGGCCCGGCTTGACGGGCGGGCGGTCGGGCTCGCCGGTGACGCTGATCGGGCCGCCAGCCGCCTGCGCGATCATGTCGAAGGCCAGCCCCTTCTCGTGCGGGCTGCCGCTGCCGAAACCCTTGACCTGGCAGTAGATGATGCCGGGGTTCAGCTTTTTGACGGATTCATAATCGAGCCCCAAACGCTCGATCGTGCCCGGCGCCATGTTCTCGACCGTGACATCCACCTTTTTCAGCATCTCCTTGACGATCTGGAGACCGCGCTCCGACTTCAGATTGATCGCCAGCGACTTCTTGTTGACGTTGAACTGGTGGAAATACCACGGGTCGTCGTCGGGCTTGCCGGGGCGCAGCCGGCGGCCGGGATCGCCCCGCCCCGGGTTCTCGATCTTGACCACCTCGGCGCCGAACCAGGCGAGCACCTCGGTCGAGGTCGTGCCCGCCTCGAACTGCGTAAAATCGACCACTTTGACGCCCTGCAGAAAATTAAAGTCCTGCGAGATTTCGCTCATCTTGTTCCTCCGGTTTGCGCACGAATCCCGGGACACAGCCTGCGCCTTCCCGCGCCGCGCCGCAACGCCTTCAGTTCTACGCATGGCGCCAAAGATCCGACGGCCTCGCTGCAACCACATTAAATACAATCGATTAATCAGAAGGAGACCAATTGTTGATCCCGCTCGCCGGTCCATGGATTTTGATACAGGATCACAACAGCAAGACGGAGCGCCAAATGGCTCGGACGCGCCGCGGCACCTGCTTCAAGCTTCAGTTCGACCCCACAGACATCGCTAGGCTCGCAAAGTCCTATGGACCCGAACAGGACGACGGCGCACTCGCCGCCGGCCGTCGTATATTTCGAGGGGGAATACACACGCGAGAACCTGACGGCCATCTTTGAGTGGAAAACCAAGGGGCGAGGGCGATCCCGACTCATGGCGAACACCGACGAAGAGATCGCCGACGCATTAGCCCTTGCGGTGAGGGCGAAGACCGAACGGGCGGCGTTGGCTGTCCTCACTGGCCTGCACGGTGTCCACGTGCCTGTTGCTTCCGCCATTCTCACCGCTGTCGACCCCGAACGCTACACAGTGATCGACTTCCGAGCGCTCGAATCGCTCGGAAGCAAGAGCACAGACCGTTCAGTCAATTTCTACCTTGACTATCTCGAAACTTGCCGTCGCCTCGCAAGGGAACACCGCATTACCTTGCGCGACCTTGATCGCGCCCTCTGGCAATGGTGGGGCGAGCGCGACGCCGACACAGGATAACCGCCGTTATGCCAAGCTGCCGTCGAGGGGATCCACTCACCGCCTCGGCGGATGCGCGCGGACGAATTCCTCGTTCACATCGGCGCCCCAGCCGGGACCCTTCGGCAATACGAGGTCGCCGTTTTCGATGACCGGGGGCACGGTGACGATGTCGTCCTTCCAGCTCACATCGTCGATGTCGATCTCCATGACTTTGAAGTTCGGCACGACAGCGCACATGTGGGCGCTGATCAGCGAGCCGAGATGGCCGTTGAAATTGTGCGGCGCGATGTTGACCTCGTAGGCGTCAGCCATGGCGGCGATCTTCAGCGATTCGAGGATCCCGTTCCACGCCACGTCGATGATCGCGTAATCGACCGACTGGTTCTCGAAATAGGGCCGGAACTGACGCCTGCCATACAGTGATTCGCAGGATGAGATCGGCGTCCGGGCCGAGCGGCGGATCAAGGCCAACCCGGCCGGGTCGTAGAGGTCGATCTCGAGCCACACCAGATCGAGCGGCTCCAGCGCCCGCGCCAGTTTGATGTAGCCGTCGATCTTGTAATTGAAGTTCGTGTCGAGGTGCAGCCCAACATCACGGCCGGCGCCGCGGCGGAACGCCTCCAATTGCGCTACTGCGGCATCGACGATGCGGTGGTCGACATTGAGTTCGGGGAAGCCGGGCGGGTTGCCGGTTCCGGGGCCGTACATATAGGGCTTGTCACGGTCGAAGCGGATCAGGTTGGTCTTGAGCCCCTTGAAGCCCTTTCGCCTGACCTCCTCGCCGAGCGCCACGATGTCGTCGAGCGAGCGCACCGGGTTGACTCCACACCATTCCCGGATACGGTCTGCGTGGCGGGCGCGATAGGTGCCGCAATGCGACCAGTAGAGCTGCAGCCGGTCGCGCACCGGGCCGCCGAGCATCTCGTAGACCGGCACGCCCAAGGCCTTGGCCTTGATGTCGACGAGCGCATTTTCGATCGCCGCGACCGCCATCTGGTTGACCCCGCCGGCGGCCTGTCGCGTCGCGGCGTAGAGCAGCGTGGAGATAGCCTCGACCGGGCGCGGATCGCGCCCGATCAGGAAGCGTTC
>Ga0306918_10000019_pt1 | contig 48950 bp, 42 predicted proteins | sample tim00Cox0000000H_FD_203315 | JGI IMG/M metagenome (GOLD analysis project Ga0306918, IMG submission 203315) | Lab enrichment of tropical soil microbial communities from Luquillo Experimental Forest, Puerto Rico - timezero.00C.oxic.00.000.00H (v2)... | ecosystem: Environmental > Terrestrial >... | reverse complement strand
TCCGCCTCGCCATCGTCAACGGCGATGCCCTTTGCGGTGATGCGCCAACGAACCTCGCCGTCGGCGTCGATACGGCTCTCGATCATTCCCTTGCGTTCGAGTGTACGCAGCACGGCTATCAGCTCGTCCTTTGTCATCTTTTGTCATACTGCTCTCTTAGTGAACCTTACCGTTTGGTCGGATCAACTGGCGCGAGTCGTTCAGGCTCTCAACCTTGCTCTCGGTGCTGCTGCGCTGCTCTTCAGCGGGCGCCCAACTCGCGGGGCGCAGCTATTTTTCAAATTGCCCATTGTCATTGGCTTCCTTCCTCGTTGGTGCGAACGTCGATCGCAATTGACGCAGGTGCGTCGCCCACCAATACTGACTCAATGCCGGGCGATGGACTTGCGTCATTTCTCGGCGTTTGAGCTGGCTCCTTCGTTCGCCCACCTCTTTCTTTTGCAGCGGCAGAGGGAGGGCGAAGCCTCGGGGCCGCGGCGCGGCCAGCGCGCGGCCAGTGCCTGTCCGCGCGATCATGCTGGCGACGCCGCCTGCGGCGCTCCCAGGTCCGCCGATGAATGCCGCATCGCTTCCAAGGCTGCGTGCGGGCGAGGCTGCGAGCCAGGTATTCCGGCCGTGGCAGGGCGCCGCGTTCGGCCCGCTTCCGGGCTTGTCGATCTCGATCCCGGATTCGCTTACGGTGCTTACGCCGCTTGGCCCGCTCTCGCTTGTTTACATCGAATGCGCCGATAGTGGTGATACCCAGCCGAGTTCGCTCCGCATAAGAGAGCCGCAACTGCGCTGCGCAGTCATCTGCAGTGTCGATCCTTAGCCGCCGCAGCGCGTCATGGGCGGCATCGCGGCGCTGAAAGATTGACGTTTCAGGTGCCCATCTTTCGCACCAGAGGCTTAATCTATCGACTAGATCGTCGAACTCAGGTAGCTGTCCCAACTTCTTCCGGCGCATCTGCAGCTGGCAGCAAGCGACCTGATTGAGAAAAATATCGACGTCATCGGTGTCGGGAAGAACCCCATAACGATGTTTGATGATCTGCTCGATCTCGCGCAGCCGGTGGACTGTTATGTCGTATGGTTTCTTGTGCTTGCTCATCGTCGGCGACGCCCCGTACCGCTGTGAGCATCGGGCCAGGATTTTGCTGAGGCTCGAACCACTGCGCCGGGTGGCGCGCTGGGTTCGTCGGGCTGGTCAGGGGCATCACCCGGACGCATCCGCCACGTTTGATGGAGTCCCGGAAACAACGCATCCCTGCCGCCAATAACCTGCGGATGGGCAATAATTTTCTTTGCTATATCCGGCTCAACACGGCCGCCGTTTGGGGTAATCCAAAAATCAGGTCGGCCCTGATAGTTAGTTTGTATCATCCGCGAATCCGGCCTGCGCATCGCGTCCATGGCGTCGTTAAGTTTGTTGATGCTAGCCTTGACGCTCATCACGCGCCCCCTTTGCACAATTATTCGAGTTGGTTGAATAAGGCTGCGCCCGCGCAGAGCCATGCCCGCTGCTGGGCCTTTCGCAAGAATCAGTTTTGACGCACAGGCGGCCTTCTGACGGTCTGTGCCGCCCGCGCCGGCGACGCTCCTCGGTCTCCATGAAGCAGGCGACGGCGTCCTTAGCCCGCGTGAGGTTCGTCATGTCCGACAGCCGGCCGTCTGGCCATCGCACCCGCCACATGCCGCTATGAGCCGCATCGGGCACCACCTTGGGTTGGCGCGGACTCAAGTGGCATCCGCCCCGGTGCGCTCGACCCCATCGAGCAATCGCTCCATTGCGCGCACCGGCACCCTGCTCAGGCGCCCCACTTTGATTGTCGGGATTTCGCCTCTCGCGGCGGCGGCATAACTCCCGTTGCGGCTCAGTCCGAAATACCTCCGTCCGGCCTCGGGAACGGAAATCGTCAAAATCTCGTCCGTCATTGGTCCCTCGATTATCGGGGGCGTCTTAATTCGGCCCCAAAACTATATAGAGGCAGATGTGCACCTATACAAGGGGCACTTGTGCCTCTATAAGATTTTGTGCTATGGACTGTCCCATATCGTCCTTTTGGATCACGGGACAAATGGCAAAACGCAAAAGAACCGATGTCGTTAAGCTGCAATTGCGTATCCGCGAGGCATTACGACGACGGCTTGAGGGGGTCGCGAAGGCCGAGGAACGATCCCTTAACAGCGAAATCGCGCATCGACTTGAAAACTCGTTCGAGCAAGAAAAAAATTCGCTCCTGCTCGAAGAGTTGTTGGCTCCAGGCGCAGGCCTTGAGCTTATCCGGGCCGTTACAATAATTCTTAGGAGCGCGGGGCGGCGGGATTGGTATTTTCAAACTATAGGGGAGGCGGCGGCGAACAAACCACGGAGATATGATGCTGTGTCCGAGGCGATCACAAAATTTATTGGCGTACTAAGCGGCGAACTCGAGCCGATCGAAAGCTCATTTCCGAACCGCAATGAGACAGGCAGCGCCGATCAACTGGCGTGGCTTGCTGTTGCCGCTTACTTGGCCAACCGGCGTGGCGACGCCACAGTCAGAGCTAGACCAGTGGGGAAAGCGTTATGAAGGGCCATGTACGCGAACGCGGTAAGGGCAACTGGTACGCGGTCCTCGACGTCCGCGATCCGGCCACCGGAAAGCGCAGACGCAAATGGCACTCGCTTAAAGCCAAGGGAAAACGAGAAGCGCAATCCGAATGCTCCAAGATTATCGCCGCGATGGATACGGGCGGCTACGTCGAAACGATCGGGCTGACTGTGGCACAGTTCATGCGCGACCGGCTCGCCCTGTGGGAAGCCTCCGGGCGAGTTGGAAGCCGGACCCTGCAGCGGTACCGCGAGCTGGTCGAGAATCAGATCAGCCCGCGCCTCGGCCAGGTCCGACTACAGAAGCTTACGACGCTCGATATCGAGCGGTGGCATGCCAGCCTACTGACCAGGGCCACAAAGGCGGCCAGCGCGGTGTCAGCACCAGGACCATAAGGCACGCCCATACGTTGCTGAAACAGATGCTCGCGGAAGCGATGAAGCACGGCCTCGTGGTGCGAAACGTCGCCGCGGTGCAGTCGCCGCCGAAAATTGAAAGCGATGAGGTCCAGATCGTCGGCGCGGACCGACTCAAGGAACTCCTTGCCCGACTCCGCGGGCATGCTCTGTACCCCAAAGCAGCACTTGCGCTATTCGCCGGACTCAGAAGGAGCGAGCTGATGGCGCTCCGCTGGCGGCATATCGATTTCGACCGCAGGGTGCTGCAGGTGCGGGATGCGCTCGAAGAAACCCGAGCTAATGGGATACGAGTGAAAGGGCCCAAGTCGAAGGCAGGCCGCCGCGACATCACCATGCCGGATATTCTGCTGGGTGCGCTGCGCGCGCACCGCCAGTCACAGCTCGAGCTGCGATTGCAGCTTGGCCGTGGGCGACCCGATGGCGACGACCTCCTATTCCCGAATATCGACGGCGGCCTGACCTCTCCCCAGCAGCTCTCGAGTCAATGGTTTGTGTTTGCCAAGTCGATCGGCATGCCGGACGTCACATTCCACGCCCTGCGACATACCCATGCCGCCCAACTTATCGATGCCGGTGTCGACGTGATGATGATCGCGAAGCGGTTGGGTCACGCTAGGGCGAGCACCACCCTCAACCATTACGGCCACCTATTCAGGAGCACCGATGACAAGGCGGCGGCTGCCATCAACAGTGCGCTTACCGGATGGAAAGGGTAGCAAATCGGTAGCAGGCGGCCCGTTTTGTTCCGTCTGTGTTCAGCTGCGGGACCGACTAAGCCGTTGATCGTTAGGGTATTTTTCCTGCTATTTTCGCAAACGGTCAAGCAGATCGCTCGATGCGAAGCCATCGGGGATTGCCCCGATCGAGGCCTGGAAATTGCGGATGGCAAGCCGGGTCCGCGGACCGAACATGCCATCGGGCTCGCCGGCATCGAAGCCACGCCGCGCCAGCAATTGCTGCATTTCATAGCGCTCGTCGAGACTGAGAACGCGCTCATCGCGCGGCCAAGCCCGCAGAAAGGGACCACCGCCGCGCAGCCGGTCGGCGAGGTGGCCGATCGCGAGCGCGTAGGCTTCGGCGGGATTGTATTTCATGATCACATGGAAATTTTGCAGCATGAGGAATGCCGGACCGCGCGCACCTGCTGGCAGCAGCAAATAGGCGCGGGCATCGGGCTCGCGGAACGAAGCGCCGTCGGCGCGATGCACACCGAGATTTTCCCATTGCCGTAACGTTAGCTGCCGCGAACGATCGGCCAAAAGAAAATCAAAGCCCGGCGGCAGAACGACCTCGTAGCCCCAACGCTGTCCGGCAACCCAGCCATCGGTCTTGAGATTGTTTGCGGTGGACGCAATCACATCCGGTATCGAATCGACGACATCGCGGCGGCCGTCGCCGTCAAAATCGACGGCATAGCGCTTGAATGAGCTCGGCATGAACTGGGTCGGCCCGAACGCGCCCGCCCACGAACCGACCAGATGGTCGGCCGGCACGTCGCCGCGCTGGAGGATTTCAAGCGTTGATAAGAATTCGTCACGGAAATAATCCTGGCGGCGTCCGACGCAAGCGAGCGTTGCGGTCGAGCGGATAACCGGGCGACCGCCACCGAGCGTTCCGTAGTTGGACTCGACCCCCCAGATCGCGGCGATGATGGCAGGATCGACGCCATAGGTGCGCGCAACTGCAGCGAATGTCGGCGCGTGCTGCGCCAGCACTTCACGGCCGCGCGCGATCCGCTCGTCGCTGACCAGCACATCGAGATAGTCCCACGGCGCTTTCGTGAACTCCGGCTGCGCGTCGAGCTTGTCCATGATGCTTAAATCGGGGGTAAGCCCGCCGGTGAATTGCTCGAACGTCGCACGCGAAATCCCTCGGCGCGCGGCCTCCGGCCACAAACGTTCGATGCAGTTTGGGAAATCGGCAGCCGCCGCGCGTATAGCTTCGGCGGTCATCAACGGGTTGCCGGACGCGCCGGATTGTCCACTCCAACCACTTTCGGCGCTTGTGGCGTCAGGCAGGGATGCCGGAGTGGAGCTTGGCGATGGGGGTTGAAACAAGCGCGTCAGCCAATTGTCGCTTTGTTGAGCCAAAGCGTGGCCCAAAGGAACAAAGGCCAGCATGGCTGCTGCAAACCCGCGAATGATGTGTTTTTGTACACTCATGGAAGCTCAAGTCTCGTATTTACAGACCTCGTATCTACGGGTCTCGTGTTCACAAGTCTCGTGTCTTAAGCGAGGCGAGCGTCCGCTTTGAGTGTGCAGCGAGTCCCTAACGGCGGGTTTCCCTTGCTGCCCCGCAGGCGATTTGCCACAACGATCCCTGGTGCAGCGAGAGTTGGCGGCCTGACGTGACACAGTTACCCCTCGTGACTCCGCCCGTTTCCCTTGGTTTGACCCTTACAGGACAGTTTGGACAATAATTTGGACAACTGAACCAATCCCCCTCGATTCTCAATTGCTCGGACCGATCGCAATCGCATGAAACCCGTCCGTAAAGCTGTATTTCCCGTCGCCGGCCTTGGCACCCGGTTCCTGCCGGCCACCAAGGCAATGCCGAAGGAGATGCTGCCGGTAGTCGATCGGCCCCTGATCCAACATGTTGTGGACGAGGCCCGCGCGGCCGGAATCGAGCATTTCATCTTCGTGACCGGCCGCAACAAGGGGGTCATTGAAGATCATTTCGACCGCCAGTTCGAGCTTGAGATGACGCTGCTGGAACGGCAAAAGCACCAGATCCTCGATTATCTCAATCAGGACTTGCCGGTGCCCGGCTCGGCCAGTTTCACCCGCCAGCAGGAGCCGCTCGGGCTTGGTCATGCGGTGTGGTGCGCGCGTGAATTGCTCGGGCGCGAACCATTCGCGCTGTTGCTGCCGGACGTCCTCGTGCAGCACCAACAAGGCTGCCTGGCGCAGATGATCGAAGCGGCGCGTGAACTGCCGGCGAATGCGAATATCGTCGCTGTCGAGGAGGTGCCGCATGAGCGCGTCGACCAATATGGCGTGGTCGGCATCGGCGAGCGCAAGGGGAAAATGTTCTCCATCACCACGATGGTCGAAAAGCCGGCGCCCGAGCGCGCGCCGTCCAACCTCATCCTGACCGGGCGCTACATTTTGCAGCCGGAACTCCTTGAGATTCTCAGCAGGCAGGAACGCGGCACCGGCGGCGAAATTCAATTGACCGATGCGATGATCCAGCTCGCGCGCACGCAACCCTTCTACGGGCTGCAATTCGATGGCCGGAGCTTCGATTGCGGATCGAAAATCGGATTCCTCGCCGCCAATGTCTCTTATGCTTTAGCGCGCGACGATATTGCGCCGGAGTTCCGCGCCGAGATTAAAAAGATCCTCGGCGAATTTTAAGGCTTGGTCATTTAAGGCTTGGTCGCAGTCAATCCAATCACGGCCGACATGCCAGCGTGTGAGGCGCCTTCGCGCATTTCACGCTCTTCCTCGACAATTTTTAAATCGCGCAAGTCGCCGAACGCCTGTTCCAGCATCGCTCGGGTGTAGAGGTTCTCCAGCTGTTTTGGACCGCCGGTGCCATACTGCAATTGCTTGGGCGTGTAGCCCTGAATGATCAGAAGCCCACCGGATTTAAGCGTTCGTCGCATGCCGGACCATTTTGCTGCGCGTTCCGCAGGCGAGCTGAATTGCGCAAAAATTTCGACCACAACGTCAAAGGTCGAAAGCGGATAATCCCAGGCGTGAACATCGGCCTGAACGAAGCTGACTTTGACCTGCCGCTCGGCGGCCAAAGCGCGCGCTTTCTTCTGCGCGGCGGGCGAGAAATCGAGCGACACCACGTCGAGGCCTCGTTGTGCTAGCCAGACGCCATTGCGGCCCTCACCATCGGCGACGGCCAACGCCCGCCCGCGGCACGGCAAGACTTCCCGGCAAGACTCCAGAAAGTAATTCGGCTCCTTGCCAAACGCATAATCAGGCGTCTTAAAGCGAGCCTCCCAGCGCGCGAATTCGTTCAAGCAGAGCCCTCCTCGCGGGTTGACGCTTTATCCATTGGCGGTGAGAGCTATCCGCCGCAATCAAATATTACAAGCGAGAGGTTAAAGTTGCGCTCGCGGTCAAGCTCTGCGCTCGTACCGTCGCCAAGCCGGAATAAACAGCGCGGCAAACACAACCAGCGCCAGCATTTCCGCCGGCAACGGCCAGCGCGCCACCGATGCAATCACGCCGACTAACACCGCAGCGAAGCCGAGCCACAGTGCAAAACGGCCCGGCCGGAGTGATTCGATCGCGAACAAGACAAGTGCGAGCAAAAACCAGGTCCAAGAGACCAGTGAGCCGTCTCGCATCATTCAAGCCCAACCCTTGAGCTCGCGGGTGGCAAGTTGCCGCAGCATCAGCATGCCGGCATCGCTGTCGTTGAGACAGGGGATCGCCGCGAAGTTCTCGCCGCCGTGGCGTTTAAACATTCGGGCATTCTCGACCGCAATCTCCTCTAGGGTCTCCAGGCAATCTGCGGCAAATCCCGGCGTGATGACCACGAGATTTTTCACGCCCTTGCGGGCGAGCACTCTCACTGTATTGATCGTGTAGGGCTCGAGCCACTGCGCACGCCCGAACCGTGATTGGAACGACATCATCAATTTGTTTTCGTCGAGCCCAAGCTGCGCGCGCAATAGCTCGATCGTCCGCGTGCATTGAGCCGCATAAGGATCGCCTTTGGCGACGGCTTCTCTTGGCATGCCGTGATAGGACGCCAGAATGACATCAGGGGTGAACGGCAGCGCTTTCAGCTCGGCTTGAAGTGACGAAGCCACCGCCTCGATGTAATACGGATCTTCATAATAGGCGGGCAAAAACCGCAACGCCGGTTGACGCCGCTCCCGCTGCATGAAGCGAAATACCTCATCGCATACCGTTGCCGTGGTCGCGGCGGAATATTGCGGATAGAGCGGCATGATCAGGATGCGCTCGCATCCCCAGGTGACGAGCACTTCGAGCCGCGATGCGATCGAGGGATTGCCGTAACGCATCGCCCAATCGACGATGACATGCTTGCCGAGCGGTTCGAGGACTTCGCCCAGTTTTTCAGCCTGCGCCCGGGTAATCGTTTTGATCGGCGATTCGTCTTTGTCGCGATTCCAGATTTTCTCATAGTCGCGCGCTCTGCGCCGCGAGCGCAGCGGCAAAATGAAGCCGTAAAGCAACGCTTTCCACAACGGTGAATTCTTTTCGATCACGCGCCGATCGGTCAAAAACTCCTTCAAATAACGCCGTACGGCGACGGGAGTGGGAGCATCGGGTGTGCCGAGATTAACGATCAGCACGCCGATGCCTGTGGTGGACGGCGCAGACTTGATTGCGGTTTCAGCCGTGGCTGGCTCGGGCGAAGGGCCAGCCGGCTGCGCCTCGCTCGCTGCGATTGCTTCGCTGCCGGGGAGGCGCTCGTCAGGCTCGCTTGGACCCTGCTCCTGCCGGGCAAGAGCATCGTCCGTGCTGATAAGCGATCCGTTATTCATTGGCACAGCATAACATTCATAGGCACAGCATAATTGGCTCAACGGCGAGGCGCATGCGGCAAAAACTTTGCCGGAGCAATAACTTGAGGATTCAACCGCCCCTCACCGTTTCATACGCTAGCAGCAATCTTTGACGAGTTTGCGATTATTCCGCGGCTTTCAACAGCGCCGGCGCACCAGCGCGGAATTGCTCGAGCAAGGCGGCTTCGTCGGCTTTGGCCGTTTGAAGGTGCCGCTGCTTGACGTGCCCGAAACCGCGGATTTTTTCCGGAATGACGGCAAGGCCGACTGCGAGGTGATGGTTCTGCGACGTCAAATTGGCGAGCACTTCGTCGAGCATCGCTCGGTAGTCTTCAATCAATTTTCGCTCGGTGCGGCGTTCGCGCGAATAGGCGAAAGGATCGAGCATCGTGCCGCGCAGAACCTTCATCGCCGCCAATAGCCGAAAGGCCGGAACGATCCACGGCCCAAAGCTCATCTTGCGCGGCAGGCCGGTTGTCTTGTCGCGCCGCGCCAATAATGGCGGTGCGAGGTGAAATTCGAACCGCAGATTGTCGCCGCCGAACTCGGCCTCGACCTGTTTTTCGAACGAACCGTCGGTGTAAAGTCGCGCGACTTCGTATTCGTCCTTGTACGCCATCAGCTTGAAAAGATAGCGGCCGACGGCGTCAGCAAGCCCGCATTTGTCGGGCGCACGTGCGGCCTCGACCGCTTTGACCTTATCCACCACAGTCCGGTATTGCTGGGCGTAGTCGGCATTTTGGTACTTGGTGAGAAATTCCACCCGCCGTTCAATCATTTCATCGAACGATTCCGATAAATGCTCGGCGTCACGTTTTCCACTTGCCGGCTCGGCCAAGGCTTCGACAGCGGCACGATCGATCGCGGCGCGGCGGCCCCAGTGAAATGCCGCTTGGTTCATGGCAACGGCTTCGCCGTTCAATTCTATCGCCCGCTCAATGGCTGCCGCCGACAGCGGAATGGCGCCGAGCTGATAAGCGTAGCCGACGAGGAACATATTGGCGCCAATCGACTGGCCGAACAGCGCGTTCGCCAGTCGGGTGGCGTCGATAAAGTGCGCATTCTCGCGACCGGCATCGGTAACGATGGTGCGCTTGAGCCGTTCGCTCGGCAGTGAGAAGTCGGCGTTACGGGTGAACTCGCCGGGAAGGAACTCGCTGGTATTGACGACCATCTGCGTCGCGCCGTGCTTCACGGCCGCTAGTACTTTGCGCGTGCCGGCAACAATGATGTCGCCGCCGAGCACGACGTCAGCGCGGCCGGCGGCAACGCGGATGGCGTGAATGTCGTCCGGCCTATTGGCGAAACGGATGTGGCTATATACGGCGCCGCCTTTTTGCGCCAGACCGGCCATATCGAGGACGCCGACGCCCCGGCCCTCAAGATGCGCGGCCATGCCCAAAACACCGCCGATGGTCACTATGCCGGTGCCGCCCACCCCGGTGACAATGATGTTGTAGGTCTGATCGATCGCCGGCAGGCGTGGCTCCGGCAATTGACCAATGTCGTGGTCCGCCGCCACCCCGATTCCCTTTTTGAGCTTGGCGCCGTGGATCGTGACGAACGAGGGACAGAATCCTTTCACGCAGGAGAAATCTTTGTTACAGCTCGACTGATCGATGGTGCGCTTGCGCCCCCACTCGGTTTCCAGTGGCTGCACAGAAACGCAGTTCGAGACAACCCCGCAATCGCCGCACCCCTCACAGACGAGCTCGTTGATGATCACGCGCTTGTCAGGGTCGGGATAAGTATGGCGCTTGCGGCGGCGGCGTTTCTCGGCGGCGCAGGTCTGATCGTAGATCAGGACGGTGACGCCCGGAATCCCTGCAAGCTCCTTCTGCACCGCATTGAGCTCGTCGCGATGGTAGATGGTCAAGCCTGACGGCCATTGCGTGTCGCGCGGGTATTTGCCGGGCTCGTCGGTCACCACGACGACGTGCTTAACACCTTCCGCCGCGACCTGACGAGCCACTTGCGGCACGGTGAGGCCGCCATCGTTCGGCTGGCCGCCGGTCATCGCTACCGCGTCGTTGAACAAAATCTTGTAAGTGATGTTGCTGTTCGATGCGATCGCTGCGCGGATCGCCAAATAGCCGGAATGATTATAGGTGCCATCGCCTAGATTCTGGAACACGTGCCCGCGATTAGAGAATGGCGCTTCACCGATCCAGTTGGCGCCCTCGCCGCCCATCTGCGTGTAGCCGAGCGTCGAGCGATCCATCCACTGCGCCATATAGTGGCAGCCAATTCCGGCATAGGCGCGGGCGCCCTGCGGCACGACGGTGGAGGTGTTGTGAGGGCAGCCTGAGCAGAAATAGGGGATACGCTGAGCCACGTCAGTGGTCTCTGCGGCGATGCGCTGGAATTCCTTCAGTCGCGCCACGCGGGCGCCGATGTCGTCATTGCGGTGATATTTGAGAAGCCGTTCGCCGAGGCAGATCGCGACCTCGTTGGGATCGAGCGCGCCCTTCACTGGGAAGAGCCAATTGCCGTCCTCATCCCTCTTGCCGATGCAGACCGGCTGGTTCGCTGTTCCATAGAGTTCTTCGCGGACCTGCACCTCGATCAGCGAACGCTTTTCCTCGACGACAATGATCAGATCGAGGCCTTCGGCAAACTCTTTCAGCTCCCGCCTGCTGAGCGGCCAGACGCAGGCCACTTTGTAGAGCCGGATGCCAAGCTCGTTGCATTTGACCTCGTCGATGCCGAGTTCGTCGAAAGCTTGGCGAACGTCGAGATAGCTCTTGCCGGTCGTGATAATGCCGATTTTCGGATTACGGCCGCCGGAAGTGATAGTGCGATTGAGTTTGTTAGCGCGCACAAAGGCAAGCATCGCGTCGCGCTTGTAATCGTGCAGCCGCGCTTCCTGCGCCAGGATCTGATCGTGCAGACGGATATTGAGACCGCCTTCGGGCATGCGGAAATCATCAGGAATGACGATGTTGATGCGCTCCAAGCTGGCGTCGATCGTCGCGGTGGATTCGATCGTTTCGTGCATGGTTTTGAGCGCGGTCCATGCGCCGGTAAATCGCGACATCGCCCAGCCGTAGAGACCGTAATCAAGAACTTCCTGGACCCCCGCCGGATTGAGGACGGGGATCATCACGTCGATGAAGTGATATTCCGACTGGTGGGCGGTCGTTGACGATTCAGCGGTATGATCGTCGCCCATCAGGGCCAGCACGCCGCCATGCTTTGCTGAGCCGGCCAAATTCGCATGACGGAAAACGTCGCCGGTGCGATCGACGCCAGGACCCTTGCCGTACCACATGGCGAAAACGCCGTCGTACTTTCCCTCGCCGCGCAGCTCGGCCTGCTGGGAACCCCAGATCGCGGTGGCAGCCAAGTCCTCGTTAATGCCGCCTTGAAAGCGCACATCGCTTTTCTGGAGAAAGCGTTTAGCGCGCAGAAATTGGCTATCGAGATTGCCGAGCGGCGAGCCGCGGTAGCCGGTCACGAAGCCCGCAGTATTGAGGCCGTTGCGCCGGTCGAGCTCCTTCTGCATCAGGCAGAGCCGCACTAAAGCTTGGAAACCAGTCACGAAAATGTGGCGCTGGCCGAGATCGTATTTATCGTCCAGTGTGACGTCACGCAGCGCCATTACGCACCCTCCAAGCGCCAGTCTGCCCTCACGCGCCCGACATTTCCAGACAGGATTTCGCTATGCACGGAAATATAGGGCGGGCCGGAAATGAAACAACCGGCCGGCGTCCGGGCGACGCGGAGCGCCGCCATAGCATGCGCACAATTGGCTAAGCTGCCCGAATTCTCGGGCGCAATCGTCGCAGCAGGGCCGGAATTTCTGCCGCCGGCACTGCTTGGCTGAAAAGAAATCCTTGGACCTGCATGCAGCCTTCGGCGCGCAGGATATCAAGCTGCTCTTCGGTCTCGACCCCTTCTGCGGTCGTGATCATGCCGAGGCTGAAACCGAGCCGCATCACGGCTCGGATGATCGCCATGCAGTCTTTATCCTTGCTGAGTTCGCGAATGAAGGAGCGGTCAACTTTGATTTTGTCGAACGGGAAACTCCGTAGATAGCTCAGTGACGAGTAGCCGGTGCCGAAATCGTCCATACAAATGCGCACCCCGAGATCGCGGAACTGATGCAGTGCATCGAGCACGGTCCGGTCCGCCTGTAACAACACGCTCTCGGTAATCTCCAATTCGAGGCGCGAGGCCGCAAGTCCGGACTGCCCGAGCGCGGAAACGACCGACAGCGCTAGCATCGGATTGCGGAACTGCACCGGCGAAAGATTGACGGCGACAGTGACTTTCACCGGCCAATTGACCGCGTCGCGGCATGCTTGTTTGAGAACCCAATCGCCGAGCGGCACGATCAATCCGATTTCCTCGGCCACCGGGATAAATTCGTCGGGCGGGACCAGGCCACGCTCCGGATGCTTCCAGCGCAGCAGAGCTTCGAAGCCGCAGGCTTCTCCGAGCGTAAGATCGATGAGCGGCTGGTAACTGAGCTCAAATTCATCGCCCTGGAGCGCTTTGCGCAGATCAAGCTCCAGCTTGCGGCGCTCTTGCATCTGCGCGTCCATCTCCGGCTGAAAGAAATGATAGGTGCCACGCCCATCGGACTTGGCGCGGTAAAGCGCCATATCGGCGTTACGCAGAAGCTGGTCGGGTTCGCGGCCATCGGCCGGCGCCATGGCAATGCCGATACTGGTCCCGATGATCAGCTGATGGCCTTGCACGTCGAACGGGTCGACCAGTTCGGCGATAATCTTGCTGGCGAGCTCGCTGGCGGTGGCCGGTGCCGCGTGCCGTTGTACGATCGCGAATTCGTCGCCGCCCAGCCGCGCCACGGTGTCGCCGGGGGAGACTACGCGCCGCAGCCGCTCGGTGACGGCGCAGAGCAGCGCATCGCCAACCGAATGCCCCAGCGAATCGTTGACGCTTTTGAACCTGTCGAGATCCAGAAACATCACCGCAATCCGATCGCCACGGCCAAGCGCTTTTTCCATCTTGTCTTGGAACAGGACGCGATTAGGCAGATTGGTGAGCGCGTCGTGTCGAGCCATGTGCATGATCTTGGCCTCGGCCTCGCGGCGCTCAGTGACATCTTCGTAGGTCGCGACCCAGCGGCCATCCGCCGTCGGGCAATACAGACAAGCGACGACGCGACCATTTTTCAGTTCGGAGAGGTGCGGCTTGGCCGTTCGCTCCCTTAAGAACTGGGCTTGTTCGGCCAAGAGTTGCTCGACAGTTTTGCCGGAATGATTGTTGACGCCGATGCTGATCGCCAGAACGTCCTTGTAGCTGACGCCGGTTTTGATCTGATCGGGCGGCAGCTTGAAAATCTCTAAGAACCTCCGGTTGAAAACCTCGAGCCGGTTCTGCGCATCAAACAGACAGAGACCTTGCGACATGTTTTCTAACGCGGCATCGAGCAACAGATTGGATTGACGAAGCGACCATTCCTGTTGCTTGAGCCGACTGACGTCGCCGCACAGCACGATGAAACCGCCGTCGCTCGTCGGGCTGCGGCTCAACCGCAGCCAGCGACCGTCCGCCATCAGCGTCTCGCTGGTGGCGTGCAAATTCTTGTCGCGCCGCATGAGCATGTGCGAGGCGTCGGCGGCGCCCCGCAGCGCCGGCGTCAATTGCATTAGCGGCGTGCCAGGCTTCAGCAGTCCTCCGGATATGCCAAGGAAGTCTGCAGCCTGGGCATTTGCCAGGACGATCACGTCATTGGCGTCCACCACGACGACGCCTTCCTGCGAGTATTCCAGCGCATCGGCGAGCCGCGCCTGTGCGCTGCGGCGCTGCTCGACCTCGCGGTCCATCATCATTTTGATGTTGCCGCGCATCACTCCCATCGCCGCGAGCAACGCACCGAGCTCATCGGCGCTTCCGCGCGGATGTGCCCGGTCATGGGCAGGATCAGGGGCAGGATCATGTGTCATGCGACCACGATTATCGGCTCGCGTTGATGAATCGTTAACATCATGTGAACAGGGCGGGGTATGCGGTTATGGCGCGTTTACCTTAAGGCTCACTGCCCGTGCGCATCTGAGCCTTAGCCTCTGGGCATTCACTCAAAAGCACACGACGCCGGCGCGACGCCAAGCGCGAAATGGATCGCTTAAATCCTATTTCCAGCGCTCCAGCTCCAGAAATCACGGCCTTCCTCGCGCAGGAAGCGTGCCAGCACCATGTTGTGCACTTCGGAAGCACCATCGACCAGGCGCGCAGCGCGAGCGGCGCGATAGATCCATTCCAGGATCGTGTCCTTCGAATAGCCGCGCGCGCCATTGAGCTGGATCGCGGTGTCCGATGCCTCGTGCAGCGTATCGGCGACGTGCACCTTCGCCATTGAGATTTCCTTGCGCGCGCGATCGCCGCGGTCAAGCTTCCAGGCCGCATGCATGGTCAACAGCCGCCCGATTTGAATGCGCTGGGCGACTTGGCCGAGCTTGATTTGCACACTTTCGCGGTCGGCGAGCTTGACGCCGAACCCTTCTCGTCTGTTGACGTAATCCTGCGCGATCTCCAAGCAGCGCTTGGACCACCCGAGCCAACGCATGCAGTGCGTCAACCGCGCCGGGCCGAGCCTGATTTGGGTCACTTTCAATCCATCACCGACGCCGAGCAGCACATTTTCGTCGTCGATTTCGAGGCCGTCGAATTCGAGCTCGCAATGGCCGCCGTGTTCCTCAGGCCCCATGATCGGGATGCGTCTTACGATGCGCCAGCCCGGCTGATCGCGGTGATAAAGAAACGCGGTCAACCCGCGGCGCCCATCGTCAGAGGTTCTTGCGACGACGATGAAATGCGCCGCCTCGCCCGCGCCGGTGATGAACCATTTACGGCCGGTGATGACCCATTTGCCGTTTTTCTTCTCCGCGCGCGTGCGGATCATGCCGGGATCCGAACCGCCGCCCGGCGCCGGCTCGGTCATTGCGAAGGAAGATTTCACCTTGCCCTCGACGATCGGGCGCAGCCACCATTCCCGCTGCGCCGGCGTGCCGATGCGCGCCAAGAGATTCATGTTGCCGTCATCGGGCGCGGAGCAGTTGATCGACAATGGCCCGAATAGGGACCGCGCCGCCTCTTCGTAAATGGCCGCCCAGGCTACGATTGGCAGCGCCATGCCACCAAACTCCTTGGGCGATTGCGGTGCCCATAACCCCGCCCGTTTTGCTTTTTGCTGCACCGGCGCAAGCCGTGCGAGGGGAATGTTTTCATGCTCGGAAAAATTTTGCGGATCGGATTCAAGCGGCAGCACGTTTTCTTCAATAAAGGCGCGCGTACGCTGCCTCAGTTCCTCGATTTCCGGCGAAAGTGTAAAATCCATATCGTCAGCCCTTCGTCGATCAGCCCTTCGTCGATCAGCCCTCGTCGATCAGCCCTTCGCAAGCTTGCGATCGTCATCAAAGCTGCAACGATCGCCGCGCAAGATCTGGCCCGCAACAAATGACACCACCGGGAACTTATAGCGAAGGGAACGCCGAGGTGGAATTGCAATGGAGCGTATTGGTCCCGATGTCGAATGCGACTGCAACTATGCCTCGCCCGAGGCCCGCACAAACAACCTAATCGCCGGTGATCGCCCCCTTTGTCAGTTGAAGCCGTCCTATTGCCCCGCACCGCCTTATGGTGCAGCGCACATTAAGAAAGTGCTGCGGCCGCGCCGGCAGCCCCGCCCCATGACGGCCTGGCCGAGGGCTCATCTCGGGCTCGAGCGCAACTATTTGCTGCCGGAAAATGGCAGTGCGACAATGGCGCGCCGACCGGCGCAGGGACCGATGCCATGCTGGATTCGATTTCGGGCGTATCGACGCAATTTGCTCTCGACGCCGACCAGATCGCGATTCGCGATATGGCGCGCGCCTTCGCAGCGGAAACATTAGCGCCCAATGCAGTCGCCTGGGACGAGGCCAAGCATTTTCCGGTTGCGGAAATGCGCAAAGCCGCGGCGCTCGGCATGGGCGGAATCTTCGTTACCGAAGATGTCGGCGGCTCCGCCCTGTCGCGTTTAACTGGAACGCTGATTTTCGAAGCGCTGGCGACTGGCTGTCCGACGACATCGGCCTTTATGTCTATTCACAATATGACGGCGAGCCTTATCGATGCGTTCGGCTCAGATGAGCAGCGCCGTCACTGGCTGCCGAAATTGTGCGCCATGGAGTTCTTGGCAAGTTATTGCCTCAGTGAGCCAGGTGCGGGATCGGATGCGGCGGCCTTGGCGACGCGCGCCGTGCGCGATGACGGAAACTATGTCCTCAACGGCCAGAAACAATTCATCTCCGGGGCCGGCGCGAGTGACCTTTATCTCGTCATGGCGCGAACCGGCGGTGAGAGACCTTCCGGGATTTCCGCGTTTGTCGTGCCAGCCGACACGCCGGGACTTTCCTTTGGCGCCAACGAACGCAAAATGGGTTGGAACGCGCAGCCGACCCGCGCAGTCATATTCGAGAACGCGCGCGTGCCGGCGGACAACCGGCTCGGCGCCGAGGGAGGCGGTTTCAAGATCGCGATGGCAGGCCTTGATGGCGGGCGGCTCAATATCGCCGCCTGTTCGCTTGGCGGCGCCCAATGCGCCTTGGACAAGACACTTGCCTATATGAGCAATCGCAAGGCTTTCGGCAGAACGCTCGACCAATTTCAGGCGCTGCAATTTCGCCTTGCCGATATGGCAACGCAGCTCGAAGCGTCGCGCGCGTTGTTGTGGCACGCCGCGGCCGCGGTCGATCGCAAGGACGCCAATGCTACGCAGCTTGCGGCCATGGCCAAGCGCTTTGTCACCGATGCATGCTTTGAGGTCGCCAACCAGGCGCTGCAATTGCATGGCGGTTACGGCTATTTGTCGGAATACGGCATTGAGAAAATCGTGCGTGATTTACGCGTGCATCAGATTCTCGAGGGCACCAACGAAATCATGCGCCTCATCGTGGCAAGAAGCCTTGTCGGTCGATGAGTGAAACGCTTCTGCGCTACGATGATCTGATCGTGCGGAGCCACGGCGCGCTGCGCCGCATCACGCTCAATCGCCCGCAAGCCTTGAATGCCATTACGCTCGACATGGCGCTCGCCATGACGACGCTGCTGCGGCGATGGGCCGCCGACCCGGCCGTCGGCGCGGTGCTGCTCGATGGGGCCGGCGAGCGCGGCTTTTGCGCCGGCGGCGACATCCGCGCGCTTTACGAGGCTGCCAAGGATATGTCCGGCAAGGACAAGGTAACGAAGTCGGGTGACTCCCTCCCGGCGCGCTTTTGGGCGACCGAATACCGGCTCAATGTCCTCATCGCACGTTACGCAAAACCGATCGTTGCGGTGATGGACGGACTGGTAATGGGTGGCGGCGTCGGGCTGTCGGCGCACGCGGCCCATCGTGTCGTCACAGAGCGCTCGGCGATCGCGATGCCGGAAGTCGGTATTGGGTTCTTTCCCGATGTTGGCGCGTCTTTCTTGCTGGCGCGCGCGCCCGGTTGTGTTGGGACCTATCTCGCGTTGACTGGCCAGCGCGTTGGCGCCGCGGACGCGCTTTGTTGCAAACTGGCCGATATTTATGTGCCCGCAGTTCGCTTGGCTGAACTGCCGGCGGTTCTCGGCGATTGCCGCAGCGCCGATGACGTCCGCACCGCGCTCAAACAATTGGCTGCCGCGCCCGCTTCCGGCCGGCTGTCACAGGAACGTGGATGGATTGACGCCTGCTATGGCGCCGACGAGGTCGAAGAAATCGTCAAGCGATTGCGCGCCTGCACCGCCGAGCCGGCGCGAGCGGCGCTTGAAATCATGCGTAAAGCCTCGCCGACGTCCCTCAAAGTGACGCTGCGCAATATCCGCTCGGCGTCGGCATTCGACCGAGTTGAGGAGAGTTTTGCGCAGGATTACCGTATTGCGCTCGCTTGCGTTACCGGGCACGACTTCATCGAAGGCATTCGCGCAACCATCGTCGATAAAGACCGCAATCCGCGCTGGCTGCCCGAAACAATTGAAGCGGTGACGCGCGCTATCGTCGACCGGCATTTCCAATCGGTGGGTGAATTGGAACTCAAATTCTAGGGTCAAAAACTCTCAGGAGCATCCATGCCAAATATCGCGTTCATCGGGCTTGGCAATATGGGCGCGCCGATGGCCGCCAATCTCGTCAAATCGGGCGACCGTGTCCTCGGCTTCGACGTCGTCGCGGCCGCGCGCGAGGCCTGCGCACAATCCGGTCTCGAGATCGCGCCCAGCGCCAAGGCCTCGGTCGAATCCGCCGATATCGTGATAACGATGCTGCCGGCCGGCGAACATGTGCGCGCGGCCTGGGACGAGGTACTGCCATCGGCAAAGCGCGGCGCGCTGTTCATCGATTGCTCGACGATCGACGTGACCAGCGCACGCGCGGCGCATGCGCTCGCCGCCGAACGCGGCATCGGCGCGCTCGATGCGCCCGTCTCCGGCGGCGTGGCCGGCGCCAAGGCGGCGACGTTGACTTTCATGGTGGGCGGCGCGGCGGAGGCTTTCGCCCGCGGTAAGCCGATTCTGGAGCGCATGGGCAAACGCGTCGTGCATTGTGGCGATGCCGGCAACGGCCAGGCGGCGAAAATCTGCAACAATATGATCCTCGGCGCCTCGATGATCGCAGTCAGCGAAGCCTTCGTCCTTGGTGAGAAGCTTGGGCTCTCGCATCAGGCGCTGTTCGACGTGGCCTCGGCCAGTTCAGGCCAATGCTGGTCGCTGACGAGTTACTGCCCGGTGCCCGGCCCTGTTCCGGCGAGCCCCGCCAATAACGGCTACAAGCCGGGCTTCGCCGCGGCTTTGATGTTGAAGGATCTCAAGCTTGCCCGGGAAGCCGCAGATGCCGTTGCGGTCAAAACCGCGATCGGGGCCCATGCCGCGGAGATTTATGAACAATTTGCCAAAACCGGCCACGGCGCCAGCGATTTCTCCGGCATCATCAATTTCGTGCGCGAAGCATCGAAACAAGGCTGAGCTTGCAGGTTCGCCAGCTTATCCACGCAACGCAATCATTTGCCCGCCGTCCGCCACGATCGTGGCGCCGGTGACAAACCGCCCGGCATCGGACGCCAACAGCAGCAGCGGGCCGTCGAGATCGCGTTCTTCGCCAAAGCGGCCGATTGGAATCTCGCGTTTGATCGCTACGCCACGTTCGGTCTGTAGATAATCGCGGTTAAGTTCGGTGACGATCCATCCCGGCGCAATGGCATTGACCCGGATGCCCTTGAACGCGAGTTCCAGCGCCATGGCTTTGGTGATTTGGATGACGCCGGCCTTTGCCGTGGCATAGGCGATCACGCCTTTATCGACGCCGAAGCCGAGCACCGAGGCAATATTGACAATGGCGCCCCCGCATTTCGCCGCCAGCATGCGGCGCGCCGCTTCCTGCGCCCAGAAGAACACCGCATCGAGATCGATCGAAAGCACGCGCCGCCACTCCTCCTCGGTAAGCTCAACGGCGCGGCCGGCATGCGCCACGCCGGCATTGTTGACGAGGATCGTCACCGTGCCGAAAGCCTTTTTCGCAGCGTCGAATGCGCCTGCCATCGCCGCTTGGTCGCGCACATCGGCTGCGACCGCAATCGCCTTGCCCCCGGCCTTCTCGATTTGCATTTGCAAGGCTGTGAGCCGCTCCGCCCGCCGCGCCACCAGCACGACCGACGCCCCGTTCGCGGCCAAAACCTCGGCGAAGCGCGCGCCAAGCCCGCTTGACGCGCCCGTTACCAGCGCGACTTTGCCTTTGAGATTAAAGATATCTGCTGCGGTCATCGCCTCACCATTTGTAGGATGGGTTGAACACAGTGATACCCATCACATCGCCCAAGCTTGAGAATCACGGCGCATAAAGCCGATGCGGCAGGGACGTCGCAAGCCCCGGCACGAACCAAAGCGCCACCAACATCGCCAGCTGAATGAGCACGAACGGAATGATGCCGATGTAGATGTCGCGCGTCGTAACTTCCGCCGGCGCGACGCCGCGCAGATAGAACAAGGTCGGACCGAGCGGCGGATGCATGTAAGACGTCTGGAGATTCACCGCCAGCATGATCCCGAGCCAGACCGGATCTACTCCCGGCATTTGCAGCAGCACGGGCGCCACGATCGGCACAACGACGAAGATAATCTCGAATGCGTCCATGACGAAGCCGAGCAGGAAAACGGCGACCATGACGGCGAGAACCGCGCCACCGGCGCCGCCCGGCAGATTAGTCAGCGCGCGCTCCACCAGGCCGTCGCCGCCGAGCCCGCGGAACACCAGGCTGAAAACAGTCGCGCCGATCAGGATGACGAAGATCATGCTTGTGATCTGCGTCGTGCGGACCATCACCGGAATGAGCAGACCCTTCGCGCCGGCTTTGCGCGCGGCCAGGAGAATGGCGCCCACCGCGCCGACCGATGCGGCTTCCGTTGGCGTTGCGATGCCCGCAAGAATGGAGCCGAGAACCGCGAGAATGAGCGCGAGCGGCGCGACGAGAACCGCGACGAGCCGCGCTGCGAGCGCACCGCCGACCGGCGCCGCCGGATCGGCCGCGATCGCTGGAGATTTTTCCGGTCGCAAGAGCGCCACCACGATGACGTAAATGAGGTAGAGCAGGACCAGGACTAGCGCCGGACAGATCGCGCCGGCAAACAGGTCGGCGACAGTCACCGTCCGCGGCGCAAAATTACCTTTCGCCAACTGCGCCGCCTGATAGGAGTTGCTCAGCTGATCGCCGAGCAGAACCAGCACGGTCGCGGGTGGAAAAATCTGCGCGAGCGTCGCGGTGGCTGCGACCGTGCCCGCGGCGAGCGCCTTGTCGTAGCCGTGGCGCAGCATGGTCGGCAGCACGATCAGGCCCATGGTAACGGTAGTCGCGCCAACCACGCCTTTGGCCGCCGCTAGGAGCACGCCGACCACAATCACCGAAATGCCGAGGCCGCCCGGCACTGTGCCGAACAGGCGTCCCATGGTTTCCAATAATTCCTCGGCAATGTGCGAACGTTCCAGCATCACACCCATGAAAATGAAAAGCGGTATCGCGAGCAGCACATCATTTGTCATGATGCCGAAAATGCGCGCCGGCAACGCCCCGAGCAGCGCCAGGTCCATGATGCCGGCAGCGGCGCCGAAAACGGCGAAGCCGAGCGACACGCCAGCGAGTGTGAATGCGACCGGATAGCCCACAAGCAGCAAGGCGCAGACCGCGAGCACCATCCCAACCGCAAGCGCTTCGCTCATGGTCAACGCGATTGCCGAGACGGAGCGCCCAAGACGAGAGCGGCACGGATGGCCTGCGCCACGCCTTGCAGGCCGATGAGAGTTGCGAACACCAAAATGATCGTTTTGAGCAGATAGACGAACGGCAAACCGCTCGGCTGCGGCGAGCTCTCAAAGATCAACCAGGACCGCTCTACATAGGGCAATGTCAAAGCAAACAAGGCGGCCGCGAAAGGCAAAAGAAAAATAATCGCGCCGAGAAAATCCACGATTGCGCGCACCCGCGGCGTGCTCCGCGTATAGAAGATGTCGACCCGCACATGTCCTTCTACCTGCAGCGTCCAAGCTGCCGCCAATAAAAACAGGCCGGCATGCGCATAAAGTACTGATTCTTGCAGCCGGATCGAGCCAAAGCCGGCCGCGTAGCGCAGCACGACGACGGCAAACTCGGCCACCACGACGTAAAGCGCGCACCATGTTGCGATGCGGCCGATCGTCGCCGTGATGCGATCGATTCCATCGGCAATGCGTGTGGGCGTGTTTTCCATGGTTGGCGGTCATACTATAATCTGCCTTAATCGCTTTCGGGAAACGGAATAGGACGCCATGGCGGAGAAACACGAACATACTCATGATCATAGCGAGCACGGCTCCGAGCTCTCGGAAATGCAATTGCGGGTCCGCGCGCTCGAGACAGTGCTGACGGAGAAAGGTTACGTCGATCCGGCCGCGCTCGACGCCATCATCGAGGCCTACGAAACCAAGGTCGGGCCCCATGTCGGCGCCCGCGTCGTCGCCAAGGCGTGGAGCGATCCGTCATTCAAGCAAGCGCTGCTTGAGGATGGCACCAAAGCGGTGCTTGCATTGGGCGCGATCAATCGTGTCGGCGACCACCTAATCGCGGTGGAGAACACGCCGAAACTGCACAATATGATCGTCTGCACATTGTGCTCCTGCTATCCCTGGGAAGTGCTGGGATTGCCGCCGGTCTGGTACAAGTCGGCGCCTTACCGTTCGCGCGCGGTCAACGATCCGCGCGGCGTGTTGGCCGACTTCGGCGTCACCTTGCCGGCGGATACCGCCATTCGCGTCTGGGACTCGACCGCGGAGACGCGATTTATCGTCTTGCCGATGCGCCCGGCCACCACCGAGGGCTGGAGCGAAGAAAAACTAGCGAGCCTCGTCACCCGCGACAGCATGATCGGGACCGGATTTCCCAAACAGCCGGCCGAGGTGGCGTGATGGACGGCGTTCACGACATGGGCGGCATGCACGGCTTCGGCAAAGTCGAAGCAGAGAAAAACGAACCTGTCTTTCACGACGAGTGGGAAAGACGCGTCTATGCGCTTTATCGCGCGATCAGTTACGCCGGAGTCTGGTGCATCGATCAAGCGCGTTTTGCCCGTGAGCAATTGCCGCCCGATGTTTATCTGGCGAGTTCCTATTACAGGAAGTGGGAATTGGGCATGGAAAAGCAGCTTGTCGAGTCCGGCCTTGCCGGGGCCGACGAGCTTGCAGCCGGGCGCGTGCTGCGGCCCGGCAAGCCCCTCAAACGCAAATTGACCGCGGCCGAAGTCCCGAACACGGTAACGCGTGGCTCGTTCGCGCGGCCGCCGCAAAAGCCGGCGCGGTTCAAGCCGGGCGATCGCGTACGCACCAAAAATATTCATCCGAAGACGCATACCCGCCTGCCGCGCTACGCCCGCGGCCGCGTCGGGGTAATCGAGGCGTTACGCGGCTGTCACGTGTTTCCCGACACCGTCGCGATCGGCAAGGGCGAGGACCCGCAATGGCTCTACACCGTGCTGTTCGACGGCCGCGAATTGTGGGGCGACAACGCGGAGCCCTCACTCAAAGTTTCGATCGAGGCTTTTGAGCCATATTTGGAGCCAGCATGAACGCGGACGTGACGCAGCTCCATACGTTCGGCCGTAATGACAAGCTAGACATTCCCCGCGATGAAAACGGCCCTGTCTTCCGCGAGCCGTGGGAGGCCGAAGCCTTCGCCCTCGCCGTATCGCTCAAGGAGCAAGGCCTGTTCACCTGGAACGAATGGGCGAAAATACTCGGCGAGGAAATCAAGAAGGCGCAAGCAGCGGGCGATCCCGACACCGGCGAAACCTACTATCGCCATTGGCTCGCAACGCTCGAACGGATTCTCGCGGAAAATGGCGTTGTCGAAAGCGGCGTGCTGGCGCGAACCCGCGACGCTTGGCAGCACGCTTGCGCCCGTACACCCCACGGCGCGTCGATCGAGCTAGGCCCTGAGGATTTTGAGCATTAGGGGCAAAGCTGCGCGACGCCGTTGCAGCGCATCTACCAAAGTGCATTGGGCGCGCAGCGAATTCAATTGGCGAGCTTCGCCGCATTCGTCGCCGAATTAGTCGAAAGCTCGCGAATAAGACTATGGCCGAGAGAATTGCGAAAATCATCGGCGAGATCGACGCACAAGTTCAAAAACAGCGGCCGTATTTACAACCACAATCTGTCGCAAGCCGGTCTGAATGATGATATACGACGCCCTGCCAAAAGATCGGGGTATGGCAACATGACCAAACACTCTGCTAAGGGGGCAAATCCCAACGTGGACGCGCATTTAAGTCGGACAAAGAGTGCGCCGGGCCGCAGGCCGAGGTGCGCCTTCTTATGGCCGGGACAACGGTGGTTTGCGCGTGTCATTGGCTGAACTGGATTAAACCGCCGCATACGACTCCACATAGATGCACTCCGGCAATAATGCAGACGATAGCTAAGACGTTACCGGGCGATCTCGGCACTGTCCGTCACGGCCAAATCGCAGAAAGGCCGGTGATGAAGTATCGCGTGAAATTGACGGCCTGCGAGCAATTTCGGTCCTATCTGTCTTCTTGTTTCATCTCGGCGACAAGTCTGCATCGGGTGGACTCGTAGGAGTCGATGTCTTCTTTGTCATATCTGGTTATTTGATAACGACGCTCATCTACACCGAAAGCAAGAACGATCAGTTCTCGCTGGCTTCCTTTTACGTCAGGAGAATAAAGCGCATCGCTCCGGCGCTCTTGACATTAATCCTTATGGTCATGGCCACGGGCTACCTAATCCTTGCTCCAGGCGACTATGATGTGCTCGCTCGCAGCAGCCTGTTTGCGCTCGCCGGAGCGTCAAATTTCTTCTTCCTAAATCATACCGGTTACTTCGACGCCGCGGCCGAAACGATGCCGATGCTTCATACGTAGTCGTTGGGAGTCGAGGAACAGTTCTATGTAGTTTGGCCGAGTCTATTCATCCTTCTGTGGAAGATCGCCGAAAAGACAAGAATGTCCATGCTTTCTTCAATCTTCGTGCTGATCGTAATATCGTTTGCGACCTACCTTGCGATCAACAACACAGATCCACAAGTCGCTTTTTACATGCCCTATACGCGCGCCTGGGAACTGGCGCTGGGCGGCGTCATCGCATTTCTTCCCGAAATCGCCAACAAGCGTTTTTCTAACTTCAGAAAATTACTGCCTTGGATAGGAATCATCTTAATCGGCGCTGCCGTTTTTCAATTCCGTTCGCCAGTAGATTTTACCGGAAACAAGGTTGTTGCGTCGGTGTTGGGAGCTTTCTTACTTATTTATGCAATACAGCCAACGTCACTTCTCTATCGGATTCTGGCGTCGCGACCGTTGGTCTTCGTTGGAAAAATCTCATATTCGATCTACTTGTTCCACTTGCCGATGATTGTGTTGTGGAAGCACTATGCGGGCACGTCAATAATCCCCCACGGCTACGGGCTACTCTTTATCATTACCACGATTTTCATCTCGTGGCTGTCGTGGCGTTTTATCGAGCAACCCTTCCGGCAGGCTCAATGGAATTGGAGGGCAGTATTCCCCACGTTTTTCGTCAGCGAACTGGCAATTGCTTGTCTGTGCGGGATCGTTTTGTTCACAGATGGTGCCGCCGCAAGGGTGACAGCATCAGCCCAGTCGATTGATTCGCTGGACGTGATGTGGAATTGGTCGTGTCCAAATCTTTACACTCTTGCTGAAAGCCCTCGCTGTACGGGAGGCACGCCTTGGGATAACGCAATTGGCCACGCTGTCATCTGGGGGGACAGCAATGCTGCACATTTCATGCCGATGCTTGATGCCGCCGCGCACCGGCAAAATGTTTCCATTTCACTCTTGTCCTCTTGTGCTCCGATGGTTGCGACCGGGTATGCAATGGAGTTTGCTGATAACGCCCCGTCCCGCATGCACGAATGCGACGCGATGCATCGCTCAGTTGTGAATGCGTTGAACAGGCAAGACATCAGCATGGTCATTTTAGCCGCCGCGTGGCACAGAAAAACGCTTCGGCTCTACAAGAACTCAAGCGATCGGCTTGACGAAGACAGCGGACTTTTACTGTTGAAGTCGGCGCTGAATAAGCTTCTTCCTGAGATTGCTACGGAGGGTAGAACCGTGGTGATCATCTCCGAAGTGCCGAATTGGTTTGTTGATCCCATCCCATGCGTCCTTGCCTTAAAAACCAACCTGCTGCGCAGCTCGTCATTTCGGAGCACCTGTCGTGATAAGATCGATAATTTCGATAGAACTTATTACAATCTTTACCAGGAAAGGACCGACAACGTGCTACGTACCTTTAACAACAGAAAGGGCGTTGTTATTTGGCCGACTGTTGATGATCTATGCTCAAAAAAATCATGCACGACAGTGGTGGATGGAGAATTCATATACCGGGATGAGGGTCACCTACGGCGTAATCTGAAAGCGCAAACGAATGTCGATTTGGCCGATCTGCTGCAATTTGGAAAGTTGATGGAATTGGCAAAGCAATAGCGGCGTAGCGCTGATCACATACACGCTAAAACTTCTTGAGTGCGGCCATCTTCACCATTTTTACAATGGTGGCGCGGTCGCGAGCCTATCGCCCTCACGTCGCATCGATGCGCCGACCGCCAGACGTTATAGCATTCCGAGCGCGCGCGGCAGCCACAGCGACAGCGCCGGAATGTAAGTGACCATGGCGAGGAAAATCAGCATGGTGATGAGCCACGGCAGCACGGCGACCGTGAGCTCCGTGATGCCCATCTTGGTGATGCCGGCGGCGACATAGAGATTGAGCCCGACCGGCGGATGACAGAGCCCAACCTCCATATTGACCGCCATCAAGATGCCGAGATGGACGGGATGCACGCCAAGCGCCGCCGCCATGGGAAAAAGGATCGGCGCCATGATCAGCGTGATCGCCGCCGGATCCATGAAGTTTCCGGCGGCGAGCAGCACGACATTAGTGACGAGAAGGAATGCGATGATACCGAAACCCTGGGCAGTCATCCATTCCGCCATCGATTGCGGAATCTGCTCTGAGGTGAGTAGCCATGAGAACACCGCCGCGTTGGTGATGATGTAGAGGATCATCGCGCTCATCGACGCGGCCTTGAGCAAGACCGCCGGCACCTCGGCAAGCGGTAGCCCCTTATAGACAAATACGGCGATGATGAAGGCGTAAACCGCCGCCACCGCGGCGGCCTCGGTCGGCGTGAATAGCCCCGAATAGATGCCGCCGAGAACCAAAAGGATCAGAAGCAGGCCCCACACGCTTTCACGAAACGTGCGCCAGCATTGCCGCCAGCTGGCGCGCGGCATGCGCGGATAATTGTAGCGCCAGGCGCGGTACCACGTCGTCGCGCCAAGCATCGACGACAGAATGAGGCCGGGCACCAAAGCGGCGATGAAGAGCTGGCCGATGGAGGCGGAATCGACGACCGCGCCGGTCGGGCCGCGCGGCTGCATGCCGCTCGTCGCCACCGCGTAAATGACGAGATTGATCGAGGGCGGAAACAAAATGCCGAGCGCGCCGGATGTGGCGATCACGCCGGCGGAAAAACGCGATGGGTAACCCTGCTGCATCAACGCCGGCAAAATGATCGACCCGATGCCCACGACGGTTGCGACTGACGAGCCGGAAATCGCGGCGAACAGCGCGCAGGCGACCACGCCGGCGAGCCCAAGTCCGCCGTACCAATGGCCGATCAGCGAGCTGGCGAAATCGATCATGCGCCGCGCCACGCCGCCGGCAGTGAGAAAATTGCCCGCCAGAATGAAGAACGGAATCGCCATGATCTCGAAGCGATCGATGCTGGTGAACAATTTCAGGCCGACCATTTTCGGATCGACATCGGACAAGATGAACAAATAAGTCAGCACCGAGAGTCCGAGTGCGATCGAAATCGGCATTCCGGAGGCCATCAGCGCGAGCAAGAGCGCAAACAAGAGTTCGGCGCGCACGGTATGCGATAACTCGATGACGTGGTGTTTCGCGGCGAAGCAGATCAGCGCCAGCGCGATCGGAATGACGACAATGAGAGTCGCGGTGATGGCGGCGCTGACCGGATTCGGCGCTGACGGCTTGGAAACGTGCAACAGCGCGGTCATCGCGCCGCCTCGATTGCCGCGGGGGGTGTTACATTATGCGACTCCTCGTATTCGACGCCGTGCGCTGGATGCGGCACCACACCGGTGCGCAGGAAACGCCACATCACTTGCAGGAAGCGGAAGCACATCAGATAGGAGCCGAGCGGGATCGCCAGATAGATCATCCAGCTCGGCCATTCGAGCTCAGGCGACACTTGGTCAGGATCGAGCTCGTAGACGTAAACCGCGCCCAATGTGCCGATGACGCCGGTGAACAACGCACCGCACAGCATCGCGAACACGATAACCGGCTTGCGCGCGGCAGGCGTCAATCGATTGACGAAAACATCGACGCCGACGTGAATGCCGGTGCGCACACCGAGCGCGGCGCCGAATTTCGCCATCCAGACGAACATGTAGGTGGCAAGTTCCTGCGCCCAAGAAAGATTGATCGAGGAAAGCCAGCCATAGACGGCGTTGGCGACCTGCTTGAGCAGCAGGTATTGATGCACGCTGGCCCACCGCGCCAGGCTTGCCGAATTGCTGGCGCCGTAGCGGTGCACCACGGCGACGAAGGTCAGAGCAGTCGCCGCCGCGATCAACGTGACGATGATCCACTCTTCAAGCCGGTCGAGAATGCGGTCGAGCACGCGGTACCCCCCGGCGAGCGGATGGCACTTACAAGCGTTTAGGACTGTGGCGGTACGAAGCCTGACTCCTTGTAGACCCGTTCGATGAATTCCTTGCCGAACCGGCTCTGCATTTCCTTATGCACCGGCATTAGCTTCGTAATCCACGCCTGCTTTTCAGTGTCGGTAAGTACATGCATTTGCACTTTGCCGGACGCCTTGATCTGATCCAGCGCGTCGGCGTTGTCCTTGGCCGCGGTGTCGTTGAAAAACTGCGTGGCCTCCTTCACCGCACGATCAAGCCCCGGGCGAACATCGGCCGGCAGCCCGTCCCAGAATTTTTTGTTGGTGATGAGCGAATAGGTGAGCCGCCCGTGATACGAGACAGTGAGGTATTTCTGCACGTCGTAGAATTTCTGGGTCCAGATGTTCGAGGGCACATTGTCTTCGCCGTCGACCACACCGGTTTGCAACGCCGGATAAAGCTCGCCAAACGCGATGATTTGCGGAATCGCGCCGAGCTGCCGCGCTACCGCGTCCAGCACTTTGCTGCCTTGGATGCGCATTTTTAGTCCACGAAAATCGTCCGGCATGGTCAACGGCACGTTGGCTGTATAGACATGGGCGCCATTATCCCAATAGGCCAGCGGCTCGACTCCCTTGTCCTCGAGCTTCTTGTTGAGCTCGGACATCATTGGGCTCGCCATCATCTGCCGGGCATGCGTATCGTCGCTCATCAAAAATGGCAGATCGAATACGTCGAATTCCTTGACGCCGAGCGGTCCAAACTTCGAGATTGACGGCGCCAGAAGTTGCACTGAACCGAGTTGCAAGGCTTCGAGTTCCTCCTTGTCCTTGTAAAGCGACGAGTTCGGATAAACCTCCACGCTCACTTTGCCATTGGTGTATTTCTCGGCGAGTTGCTTGAACAGCAAAGCCGCTTTGCCCTTCGGCGCGTCGGGAGAGACGACGTGGCTGAATTTGATAATGATCGGGTCCGCAAGCGCCGACCTGCCCGGCGCAAATACGAGCGCGGCAGCGAATACCAAGACCAGCCATTTAGCAGCTGCATTCTTCATAAAGCTCCTCCCCAAGTGAGCATGTTGTCCGTGACCATGTTGGCCGCCAGACTATTGGTTTTTCTCTCATTTCTCCATAGCGCGAATGGTCGAGCGGGCCAAGGACGCTCGGATGGGAATTTTTCGTCGGTTCCAAATAAAGCTAACAGGCCGGCAGTTATGGCGACGCTATGCCGCGTTTTTGCTCAATGCGTTGCGACAGCACCACGCGGCAGGAGCGCGCCCGGATGGCTAATGATATTGGCCGCGAGCCGGTGCGCGGCGCCGGCAGCCGGCGTCCGCCCGCTCCCCGACAACCGCGCGGCAAGGTAGCCGGCATTAAATCCGTCACCAGCCGCGGTCGGATCGACCGGCACCAAAACTTCTGGCACCGGCACAAACTCCATCGCGCCCGACGTGGCGACTAGCGCGCTGTTGGGTCCATTCTTGACCACGATTTCGCCGACACCGAAGGCTTGCAGCCGCGCCACTGTGCTCTCCGGCGACGGGTCACCCCATAACACGGCCTCGTCATCGAAGGTCGGCAGCGCGATGTCGACACGCTTGAGTGCCTCCATGAAGACAGTGCGTGCACGCGCCACGTTTCCTTTCCAGCCGATCGGACGAAAATTGCCGTCAAAAGCGACTTTGACGCCCTGCTGGCGCGCAACTTCGAGGGCGGCGAACAAACGGCCGAGCCCGTTATTGGAGTAGAGCGACAGCGTGATCCCCGAAAAGTAAATCAGCCGCGCCGTTATCAGGCTCTGGGCGATCCGCATCCAGTCTGGCAGCTCGAACAATTCTCGCGCCGGCGCGCCCTCGCCCCAAACGCGGGTCACGCTTTCGCCGGACCGGCCGCGCTCGACCAGAGACAATGCCGGCAGACGCCCAGGCACGCGCAGAATGAGATCCGTGGCAAGCCCCTCCGCCAAAGCCAGCGCGATGATGCTGTCGGAATAAGGATCGTCGCCGACCGCAGTGGCGAAGCCGGCGCGCAGCCCGGCGCGTGCGAGGTAGACGGCGGTGTTGAAACTATCGCCGGCGCACGCGGGCGCGAAGGTGCCATCGGCCCCACGCGTCAGCTCGATGAGCCCCTCGCCGACACAGATAACCCGCGGTGGTTGCTCACTCATGCTCGAACCTTATCAGCAACAGCGCAATGATTGGCAGCGGCGGGGCGGGGCACTCAGTCGGACAGACACACCTGCTTAATGATCGAATGAGCCGCCGCTGGTGCGCGCCGGTGATGATGTTATATTGTAACATTCTGTGTAAGACCCACATTATGAGGCTGACCAAACCGACCGATGAGTCATCATCACCATCATGAGGACGCGCCGCATCCGTCCGCGGCCGTTGGGCCGTCGTTTCTGCGGCTGTCGGCGTCGCGTCGGCTTGCAGTTGCCGGAATCGTGATCGCTCTCATGTGGGCGGCGTTCTGGTGGGCGATCCGCTGAGCGCAGAGCAAAGCAATGCCAGAATTGCGATTCCAAAATCTTACGCTCGGCTATGACCGCCATCCGGCCGTGCATCATCTCGACGGACTTGTGAAGAACGGCGCGCTTGTTGCGATCGTCGGACCAAACGGTGCCGGCAAATCGACTTTGTTCAAGGGAATTGTCGGCGCGCTCAAGCCACTCGCTGGTTCGGTCGAGCGTTGCGGCGTTGATGGTCGCGGCATCGCCTATCTCCCGCAAGTGCCAGACATTGACCGCTCGTTTCCGATCAATGTGTACGACATGGTCGCCATGGGACTGTGGCGCAGCCGCGGCGTCTTAGGCGGCATCGCCGGCAAGGATCATCATGCCATCAAAACGGCAATTGCGTCGGTTGGACTGACCGGCTTCGAACGACGCCCAATCGGAACCCTCTCCGGCGGGCAAATGCAACGCATGCTGTTCGCGCGCCTGCTCACCCAGGATGCCCGCCTGATTTTGCTCGATGAGCCGTTCGCCGCGATCGACGCAAGAACCTCGACTGAGCTTTTGGCCGTGGTGCAACGCTGGCATGCCGAACGGCGGACGGTGCTTGCCGCGCTTCATGACGTCGATCTTGTCAAAGCGGTCTTTCCAGAGACGTTGTTGCTTGCCCGCGAAACCGTCGCCTGGGGCCCGACCCGCGAGGTGCTGACCGCCGAAAATCTGAACAGAGCGCGGCGCATGTGCGAGGCCTTCGACGAGAGCGCCGAGGCCTGCGCCGTGGCGGCGGAATAGAGCAGTCTTGCAATGCTCTATGACAATCTCATCGCTCCGTTCGCGGATTTTGAGTTCATGCGCCGCGCGCTGATCGGCACGATCGCGCTCGCCTTTGGCGCTCCCCCGATCGGCGTGTTTTTGATGCTGCGGCGCATGAGCCTGATCGGCGATGCGATGGCGCACGCCATCCTGCCTGGCGCGGCGATCGGATTCCTGCTCGCGGGCTTGAGCTTGCCGGCAATCGCCGGCGCTGGCCTCGTTGCCGGGTTTTTGATCGCCATCGGCGCCGGCCTGATCTCACGTTCGACGGCCTTGAAGGAGGATGCCTCGCTGGCGGCATTGTTCGTGATTTCGCTGGCGCTCGGCGTCACCATCGTCTCGCTCAAGGGCAGTAATATCGATCTGATGCATTTTTTGTTTGGCTCGGTGCTTGCAATCGGCAATGCCGCGCTCGTTCTTATTCTCGCCATCACGTCGGTTTCACTGATCGTCCTGGCGCTGATCTGGCGTCCCCTGGTGCTCGAATGCGTCGATCCCGGCTTTTTGCGCTCGGTGAGCCGCGCCGGTGGGCCCGCACACGTCGCCTTTCTTGCGCTGGTGGTCGTCAATCTCGTCGGCGGCTTCCAGGTGCTCGGGACGCTGCTTGCCGTCGGCATCATGATGCTGCCAGCGATCGCGTCGCGGTTCTGGGCCCGCGACATAACCGGAATGATCGCGGTGGCAGTCATGTGCGCCATTATTTCCAGTTATGCCGGCCTGCTCCTGTCATATCGCGCCGAACTGCCCTCCGGACCGGCCATCATTCTGGTCGCCGGACTGATCTATTTGCTATCGGTCGCGCTGGGGCCGGTCGGCGGCCTGATTTGGCTTGTTTTACCGCGCCGCCACCTCGAAGCGTAAGCAATGCAGTCAGAAACCTGGCGGGGTTTTGAGTGCGCTCGCGATCGCCTATATAGCCTCTCGGGTTTAGGATTTGGGCATCGAAATACCCGCGATTAACCGCAAGCCAACAGCATTTCCATCGCCGCAGCAGAGCCAAAACCCCCAGCGTGCCCTCGGTCCCATACCTTGCGCCGCAGTAAGCGCCGCAGGCGGAGGCGCCGGGACCGAAATGGCAGGAGAATGTGAATGTCCGAGCAATCTTCGTCTTCTGAAAAGATCCCGGTGACGGTGCTGACCGGCTATCTTGGCGCCGGCAAGACGACTTTGCTCAACCGCATCCTGTCCGAGCCGCACGGCAAAAAATATGCCGTGATCGTCAACGAATTCGGCGAAATCGGCATCGACAATGACCTCGTGGTCGGCGCCGACGAAGAAGTGTTCGAGATGAACAATGGCTGCATCTGCTGCACGGTGCGCGGCGATCTCGTGCGCATTCTCGACGGCTTGATGCGGCGCAAGGGAAAATTCGACGCCATCATCGTCGAGACCACTGGTCTTGCCGATCCGGCGCCGGTCGCGCAAACCTTCTTCATCGACGAGAATATCGGCCGCAAGACCAAGCTCGATGCCGTTGTCACCGTCGCTGACGCCAAGTGGCTTAATGAGCGGCTTAAAGATGCGCCAGAAGCGAAGAATCAGATCGCATTTGCCGACGTGATCCTGATCAACAAGACCGATCTGGTATCGCCCGAGGAATTAAGCGAGGTCGAAGCGCGCATTCGCGGCATCAACCCTTACGCCAAGCTGCACAAGACCGAGCGCGCTCAGCTTCCACTCGACGCCGTACTAGGCCGCAATGCCTTCGATCTCGATCGCATCCTCGATCTCGAGCCCGACTTCCTCGGCAGCGACAAGCATGACCATCACCACAATCATGATCACAGTCGCGATCATGACCACAACCATCATCACGGCCATGATCATACGCACGCGCATTCGCGTGGCGGACTCAAGCATTACCACGATGAGGAGATGCAATCGATTTCGCTACACACCGACAAGCCACTCGATCCGGACAAATTCTTCCCGTGGGTACAGGACCTGGTGCAGAAGGAAGGCCCAAACATTCTGCGCTGTAAGGGCATTCTCGCTTTCAAAGACGACGATCAGCGCTTTGTGTTTCAGGGCGTGCACATGATTCTCGACGGCGATCATCAAAGGCCGTGGAGCGCCGACGAGAAGCGCGAGAGCCGGATCGTTTTCATCGGCCGGAACTTGCCCGGCAAGATGATTACCGACGGCTTCGAGAGCTGCATCGTCACGTAGCGTATCCCCTGCCGGCGGCGTTCAGCTCTGCGCGCGGCGTGAACGCGGTAGCAATAACGGAGTATAAATAATGGCCGCGAGCGGCAGCGACACTGTTTCCGTCGTCGAGCGCACGCGGCCGATTGCCGTCGTGGGCGGCATCGTCGCTGCACATTTTCTTGGCCCAACCGCCGCGTTTGTTCTTGGTGAAGAGGCCATCGTGCTGGTGCCGCCAGACGGCGATATGCGTCGCATCATCACGCATGGCGACGCGATCCTGGCTACGGCGGCCGACGGCGCGCGCATTGTCAGCGGCGGCGATGACGGCAAGGTCGTCGCGACGGACGCGAATGGCGCAAGCCGTGTCTTGGCAAACGACGCGAAACATCGCTGGATCGATCACGTCGCGCTCGGCCCGGACGGCGCGGTCGCTTGGTCGGCCGGCAAGACCGCCTATGTGCAGGCTAAGGAATCGAACAAACAATCGAACAAGGAATTGCGTGAATTCGAGGCGCCCTCCACAGTCGGCGGACTCGCTTTTTTTTCCAAAGGTTTTCGCCTCGCGATCGCGCATTACAACGGCGCCACGCTTTGGTTTCCCAACGCTACCGGCGCCGCGCCGGAAAGGCTTGAATGGAAGGGCTCGCATCTCGGCGCGACCGTGAGCCCGGACGGGCGATTTCTGGTCACCACCATGCAGGAGCCGATGCTGCACGGCTGGCGGCTTAGCGACCGCCAGCACATGCGGATGTCAGGCTATGCCGCGCGCGTGATGTCGCTGTCCTGGAGCGCTGGCGGCCAGTGGCTCGCGACTTCCGGGGCGGCGCAGCTGGTGCTCTGGCCGTTCCAGACCAAGGACGGACCGATGGGCAAAACCCCTCGCCTGCTGACGCCCTCCGGGCACCGCATCGATGTCGTGTCCTGCCATCCCAGCACCGACGTCGTCGCCACAGGCTACAACAACGGCCTCGTCCTGTTGGCGCGCATCGAAGACGGCGCCGAAATCCTGGCCAAGAAACCCGGCGACGCCCCGATCACAGCGCTTGCCTGGAGCGGCGACGGACGCCTTCTCGCGTGGGGCACCGACAGCGGCGAAGCCGGAATTATCGACCTTGCCTGAGCGCCAAACGCGCCAGGAACTGGCATGACGCGCCAGTCGTTATTCCGCAGTGAACGCGATCATTGCTCGCTATGGTAAAAGCGCCGACGCCGCCGGCCGGGAAAACGCCGGTTATCCCGCCGCCCGGCAGCCCGGGCGGCGATCCCAAAGTCCAGCCGAAATGAAAAACCTGGAGCGGCCGCGCCGCGTCAGATCACATATTGCCGCAGTGGCGGATAGCCGTTGAAGCCGACCGAGGAATAGGTCGCGGTATAAGCGCCGGCCGCCTCGATCAACACCTTGTCGCCGATCGCGAGCGAAACCGGCAGCGGATAAGGCGTCTTCTCGTAGAGCACATCGACCGAGTCGCAGGTCGGTCCGGCGATGATGCAGGGCGCCGTTTCGTCGCGATCATGCGTCGTGCGGATCGGATAACGGATCGACTCGCCGATGGTCTCGGCGAGGCCGTGGAACTTGCCGATGTCGAGATAGACCCAGCGAACCTCGTCTTCCGGGCTGCGCTTGGCGATCAGCACCACTTCCGCCTCGATGATACCGGCATTGCCGACAAGGCCGCGGCCCGGCTCGACGAAGGTGTTCGGCAGATCGTTGCCGAAGTGCTTGCGCAGCGCTTTGAAGATCGCCTTGCCGTAGGACTCGAGCTTCGGCGTCCGGCGCACATAACGGGCCGGAAAACCGCCGCCGAGATTGACGATGGAAAGCGCGATGCCGCGCTCCGCGCAGGCGCGGAAGATCGCGGCGGTCGAAGCGAGCGCACGGTCCCAGGCTTGGACATTGTGCTGCTGCGAGCCGACATGGAAGGAGATGCCGTATGGCACGAGCCCTCTTTTGTGGGCCAGCTCCAAAACATCGGCAGCGTAGGCGGGCTCACAGCCGAACTTGCGCGACAGCGGCCATTCGGCGCCGGAGCCGTCGCAATGGATGCGGCAGATGACCCGGCTGCCCGGCGCGGCGCGGGTGACCTTCTCCACCTCGGCCTCACAATCGACCGCGAACAAGGTGACGCCAAGCTGGAAGGCCTCGGCGATCTCGCGCTCTTTCTTGATCGTATTGCCGTAGGAGATGCGGTCGGCGGTGGCGCCGGCCGCCAGCGCGGCGTGGGTCTCGGCGATCGAGGCCACGTCGAAGCAGCAGCCGAGCTCGGCCAATAGTTTGAGGATTTCCGGCGCCGGATTGGCCTTCACCGCGTAATAGACTTTGGTGTCCGGCAGCGCTTTGGCAAAGTTCTGATAGTTCTCACGCACGACGTCGAGATCGACGACGAGGCAGGGTCCGATATCGGTACGTTGTTTGAGGAATTCGCGGATGCGTGCAGTCATCTCACCCAGCTCCTAATCCGACTGGCGGCGTAGCCGCCGAGATCAACCTCCTGCGACGCTGACAGCGCTACGCATCACGCGGAGCATCTGCGTCGCCGTGTTTGCTGCCTCGGTCCGGATTAGGGGAAGCCCCGTTCCGCACTGTTGGCAAAGAAGGACAAGCCCTTTCGGTGTCCCCGGCATTCGCGCCGGCAGTAACCAAAAAAGCCCTTCCGTCGTTGCTTTAAGCCGCGTCGCCCGTGGAGAGCGGGCATCGCCGGTTCGCCTCCGGCTGCCGGTCGCGGGAGCAAGGAAGTAGTGTCTCTTCCTTAGGCGGCTGTCCGGCCTCTTGTCCGGATGCCCACCGACCGACACACGGCCACAGGCACGTGCGAAATTGGGCAAACCCGCAATAAGCGATTTAGTTCGCTCGTGCAACCCTTTTTGTTTTAAGGAAACGTAAAATCGCAAACTTGGCTGTGCACGAGACCGGTCGCGAGCGACTAGTCTGCGGTGAACGGCTCGACGCAGTGCGCCGCGCGCACGAACTGCACCATCACCGCGACACCGCACAGCATGAACACCCCGTCAAGGACGCGCGCACCGAGCGTGCCGAGCGCGAACAGATTGGCGATCGCCCAGCTGCCGGCAAACGCCGCGCCAAACACTTCGGCGCTGATCAAGATCGCCGCACTGACCACCGTCAGGACGTTCTGCCAAACGATGCGGCGGCGCTGGGGGGATGGCTCACTCATGGTGGCAGCAGTTAGGCCGAACGGGCGGGCAATTCAAGCCGCCGCGTCGCAAAGCCTCACGCAGCGTCACGCGCCGCTTTTGCCGACAAGAGCCCCGCCTCGACCAGGGCTTCTCGAATGCGGTCAATCTCGGCGCGGCCAAGCTTGACCAGCGGCGGCCGCACGACCGCCCGCGGCAGGCGCCCGAGCAACACCAAAGCCTCCTTCATGCGGTTGTGCATGTCGGCCCAAGGCTCGGCGTAAAAAACGCGCGCGAGCGGATAGATCCGGTCGTTCAGCCGGCGGGCGTCAGCGAGATCATCGCGCTGCACTGCCCGGAACAGCGCCGCCTGCAAGTCCGCTATGACGCTGCCGCTACCGGAAAGAAGCCCGTTGCAGCCAAGCACCAGCGAACTCAAAAGCCAGGCGCTGTGGGTGGTCAGCACGTTGACCGGGCGTTTGCGGCTTTGCAGCGTGCGAATGTGCATTTCGTGCTGGGCAACGTTGCCGGCCCAATCCTTGATCGCACGAATGCTCGGCACCGCTTCAATCATTTGCAAAAGCGTGTCGCGTGGATAGCCCTGCCCAGTCGCCAGCGGATATTGGAAAGCGATGAGCGGCAGGCTGGTCGCATCGGCGATGCGCTTGAAGTGCTCGACGGCCATGGCCGGGGTCTGGCCAAGCGGGAATGGCGCCGGCGGGAAGACGAGCAGCGCGGAGGCGCCGGCCTCATCGGCCATGCGGGCGATGCGGGCAGCCTCGATGCTGCCGTCGGCCCACACCCCATTGACGATCGGCAGGCGGCCGCCGATTTCGTCCTGAGCGATCTCGAGCACGCGGCGCTGTTCGTCGAAACTGCACGAGGCAACCTCGGTCGAATGGGCATTGACCGTGATGGCCGAGAGACCCTCGGTCGCGGCGACATCGGACAGGTGCTTGCGGAAGCTCTTTTCGTCGATCGTCAGATCATCGGCGAACGGCAGGAGAACCGCCGGTATCACGCCGTGGGGCAGGTAATGGGTATGACGGGGCATTTTCGGCTCTCCTGACGACTCGGCAGGTCTCGCGGGGTTTTGGTGCGTTGAGGGCTTGCAGGCCCTCCACTTGGTTCATGATCCCTATATCACGCCTGTAACCGCATTTGCTAAGACCCCCGCTATGCCGAAAATCGACGTGCCCAAAACAGACGTGCCCAAAACAGACATGCCCAAAACAGACATGCCCAAAACAGACATGCCCAAAACAGACATGCCCAAAACGGATCACAATATTTCCGTTAGCGCGGCAACCGCGCCCGATCGCAATCCGCTGTTGGAAGACTGGACCGCCTCAGACAGCGTCCCGCCATTTTCCCGCATCACGGCCGAGCACTTCCTGCCGGCCTATGAGCGTGCGCTTGCCGAGCACGCTGCGGAAATCGCCGCAATTGCCGCAGAGCAAACGCCACCGACATTTGCCAATACCATCGCGGCGTTGGAGCTGAGTGGCCAGACCCTGGAACGGGTCGACAATGTGTTTTCGCTCCTTGCCGGCGCACATACCGACAACGCTTTGCAGGAAATAGAGCGGCTGATAGCGCCACAGATCGCCCGCCACTGGAACCAGATCCGCACCAATGCCGCCCTGTTCGGGCGCGTCGACGCCGTGATGGCGGCCACCGAGCGGCTTGGACTGGATGCCGAGCAAAAGCGCGTGGTCGAGCGCTATCACACCAGCTTCCGCCGCGCCGGCGCGGCACTGGATGAGGCGGCCAAGATGCGGATGGCCCAGATCATGGAGCGGCTCGCGGCGCTCGGCACCGCATTCGGCCAGAATATTCTTGCCGATGAGCAGGCTTTTACGTTGCGACTGCAGGGCGAAGCGGAGCTCGCCGGCCTGCCCGATTACATCCGCGACTCTTTGCAGTCGGAAGCGCGTGAACGCGGGCTTGACGGCTATGCCGTGAGCTTGTCCCGCTCAACGGTGGAACCGTTCCTGCAATTTTCCGATCGCCGCGATCTGCGCGAAAAGGTTTTTGGCGGCTTCGTGAGGCGCGGCGATAATGGCGGCCCCACCGACAACATGGCGATCATCGCCGAGATGGTACGGCTGCGCGCCGAGCGCGCGCAGCTTCTCGGCTATGCCGATTTCGCCCACTACCGGGTCGATGATGCGATGGCGAAGACGCCAGCAGCGATACGTCATCTGCTCGACGCCGTTTGGCGGCCGGCGCGCGCCAGTGCGCTCGCCGACCGCAACGCGATGCAAGCGCTGATCCAGGAGGAAGGCGGCAATTTCAAGCTCGAGCCGTGGGATTGGCGGTACTACGCCGAAAAGCTCCGCCAGCTGGTTTGCGACTTCGACGAAGCCGCCATCAAACCATATCTCGGTCTCGATCGCATGATCGAAGCGGCGTTCTATACGGCGACGCGGTTATTTGGCCTGCAATTTAAGCCCCGTCCGGACGTGCCGGTCTGGCATCCCGACGTGCGGGCTTGGCAGGTGTCTGGCGCCGACGGCAAAGTGATTGGTCTGTTCTTTGGCGACTACTTTGCGCGGGCATCAAAGCGCAGCGGCGCCTGGATGACGCCCCTGCGCGAGCAGCAAAAACTCGTCGGTGACATTACTCCGCTGATCGTCAACGTCTGCAATTTCGCCAAGGCGCCCGCCGGCGAGGCGACGCTGTTGAGCTTCGACGATGCGCGCACGCTGTTCCACGAATTTGGCCACGCGCTACATGGCCTTCTTTCCACCGTGACCTACCCGATGATTGCCGGAACCAATGTCGCCACCGATTTCGTCGAGCTGCCGTCGCAGCTGTTCGAACATTGGCTGCAGCAGCCCGAATTGTTGCGGCGCTTCGCGCTGCATTACCAGACCGGCACGCCAATGCCGGAGGACCTGCTGGCCCGGCTCATTGCTGCGCGCAATTTCAACAAGGGCTTCGCTACGGTCGAATACATCGCCTGCGCCGAACTCGACCTCGACCTGCATTCGCTGTCCCCGCCATATGCCGGCGATGGGACAATCGATCCGCACAGTTTCGAGGCGCGTAACCTTCGCCGCATCGGCATGCCGGAAGAAATCGTAATGCGGCATCGACTGCCGCACTTTGCCCATATCTTCGGCGGCGGCTATGCCGCGGGTTATTACAGCTATATGTGGTCGGAAGTGCTGGATGCCGACGCGTTTGCAGCTTTCGAGGAGACTGGCGACATTTTCGATCCGGCTACGGCGCAACGGTTGCGCGACTGCGTTTATGCCGCCGGTGGACGACAAGAGCCGGCTGAGGCCTATAAGGCTTTCCGCGGTCGGCTGCCGACCGCCGACGCGCTCCTGCGCAAACGCGGCTTTGCCGCGTCCGGCGCTACGAATTGAATGACGAATTGAATGTGGTGAATTGAATTATGGCCAATGCAGCGAACTTGCACAGCGCTGGACACCGACGCGGTGTCGTTTGCGCACCCCATTTTGCGACGGCCGAAATGGGGCGCTCGGTGCTCGCCGAGGGCGGCAATGCGCTTGAAGCCATGCTGGCCATGGCTGCATCGATCGCTGCGGTCTACCCGCATATGAATCACCTCGGCGGGGACGGTTTCTGGCTCATCCGCGAGCCATCCGGCCGGGTGCGCGCGATCATGGCGGCGGGTCCGGCGGCGCTGGCCGCGAAGCCCGAGCTTTATCGCGATCACGACAGCATGCCGACGCGCGGACCGCTCGCAGCGCTTACCGTGCCCGGCGCGATCGGCGGCTGGACGCTCGCCCTCGAAGCGGCCAAGGCGCATGGCGGAAAGATGCCGCTGACGGTCCTCCTGACGCCAGCGATCACGCAAGCGCGTGCCGGCTATGCCGTCACCCGCAGTCAGAAGCGTTTGACCGAAGAACAGTTCGGCGGGCTCAAAGACGTGCCCGGCTTCGCCACGCAGTTTCTGGTCGACGGCAAGGTTCCAGCAGTCGGTGCCGTTCTCAAGCAGGAGGCGCTCGCCGCCACTCTCGAACATCTGACCTTTGCGGGCCTTGAGGATTTCTATCGCGGCGATGTCGGGCGTGAGATCGCGGCCGACCTCGAACGCATCAATAGTCCGCTATCGCGAACCGATCTGCAGCGATATAGCGCGACACTTGCGGAGCCGCTGCATGTGCGTTTGGCTTCGGGAACACTGTTTAATACCGGCGCGCCCACCCAAGGCGCCGTCTCGCTCATGATCCTCGCTTTGTTCGCTCGCCTTGGCGCGCACGAGGCGGAGAGTTTCGATCATATCCACTGCCTAGTTGAGGCGACCAAGCGCGCGTTACGGATGCGCGACCGCCTCATCACCGATCCGAATTATCTTTCGCATTCCCTGGAACGCGTGCTCGAAGAGCGCTATCTCGCCGGCGAGGCGATGAAAATCGACCGGCGCAAGGCGGCGGCGTGGCCGCTCGCGCCAAATGCTGGCGACACGATCTGGATGGGGACGGCCGACACGTCCGGCCTGGTTGTCTCCTACATTCAATCGCTCTATTGGGAATTTGGCTCCGGCTGCGTGCTGCCGCGCACTGGCCTGTTGATGCAAAACCGCGGCGCGAGCTTTTCGCTGCAATCCGGCGCACTCAATTATCTCGCGCCGGGGCGGCTGCCGTTCCATACGCTCAACCCGGCGCTTGCGGCGCTCGAGGACGGGCGCATCATGGCTTATGGCTGCATGGGCGGCGACGGCCAGCCACAGACGCAAAGTGCGGTGTTCACCCGCTACGTGGACTTCCGCGAGTCGTTGCTCGAAGCGCTCGACCGGCCGCGCTGGGTGCTCGGCCGCACCTGGGGCGCGCCGCGCACGAGGCTCCGCCTGGAGCCGCGCTTCGACGAGCGCTTGACCGAGGCGCTCACCGTTGCCGGCCACGACGTTGAAATGCTCTCCGAGCCTTATTCGGACGTGATGGGCCATGCAGGCGCGGTGGTGCTGCACCCGAACGGCAGTTGTGAAGGCGCGCATGACCCGCGAGCCGACGGCGGCGCCGCGGGGATATAGAGGCCGGTTCGGTATTACCCTTTACGCTTCTTCGCCGCCGCCCGCGCATCGGCGATGATCTGCTTGAACACTTTCATCTCGACCACGCCCGGCACACGGAAGAACCCGACGATGAAGCCAGGCGTGCCCTGAAAGCCGAAGGCATCGGCCTGCTTGTCGTTGCGGGCTAACACGTCATCGATGGTCTTTTGGTGCGCCTGCAGATCTTGCTTGGCCTTTTCGACATCGACGCTGGCCTGGGTCAGAAGCTCCGGAATGTTGGCGTCGCTCAATTTCGCCTTGGCGCCGATCAGCGCGTCATGCGCTTCCTGATATTTATTCTGATATTTCGCCGCCAGCGCCAGTTGCGCGGCGGACTTCGACACCGCGCCGAAGATCGGCCAGTCTTTCAGCACCAACCGGATTTTGCCGTCGTCGCGAATGACCTGCGCGATTTCCGGCGCGAGCTTCTTACAAAATGGGCATTGATAGTCGAAATATTCCACAACAGTCAGGTCGCCTTGCGGATTGCCGAGCGCAGGAATTTCCGGATCGCGGAGCACCGCATCGCGGCTAAGAGTGTCGTCAAAGCCTTCGCCGAACGCCGCCGCCGAGCCTATGCCGATAGCGACGGCCATCAAATAAGCGCCGATGACCGAAAATGCTGCACGCATTGATAATAATCCCTGGCAGTCGGATTTCGGGTGAGCGAGTTGACGCGAGTCGTTATTCCATGGGGCTCAAGCCCAGCTTCTCGATTAGTTCACGATCGCGGTCGCGCTCCGGATTTCCCGTGGTGAGAAGCTTCGGACCGTAGAAAATCGAATTGGCGCCGGCGAGGAAGCAGAGCGCCTGTGTCTGTTCGCTCATGTCTTCGCGCCCGGCCGAAAGCCGTACCACTGACCGCGGCATCGTAATGCGCGCGACAGCAATGGTGCGGACGAATTCAAAAGGATCAAGCGCCGGCTGGTCACCAAGCGGCGTGCCGGCGACGCGCACCAGCATGTTGATCGGCACCGATTCCGGATGCGCCGGCAGCGACGCCAGCGCCGCGATCATGCCAATGCGGTCGGCGCGCGTCTCGCCCATGCCGACAATGCCACCGCAGCAGACATGGATGCCGGCGTCGCGCACATGGCGCAGCGTCTCCAGCCGATCCTCATAAATCCGCGTGGTGATGATCTCGCCATAAAATTCTGGCGAGGTATCGAGATTGTGATTGTAATAGTCGAGGCCGGAGCGCTTTAGCTTTCGCGCTTGCGCGGCGGTCAGCATGCCGAGCGTGGCGCAGGTCTCGAGCCCCAGCGCCTTGACCGCTCCGACCATGTCGCAGACTTGGTCGAGGTCGCGATACTTGGGCGAGCGCCAGGCCGCGCCCATGCAGAACCGGCTCGCGCCGGCGCTCTTGGCGGCGCGAGCTTCGGTGACCACGGCCTCGAGCGCCATGAGCTTCTCGGCGCGGACGCCGGTGTCATAACGCGCGCTCTGCGGACAATAGGCGCAATCCTCGGGGCAGCCTCCGGTCTTGATCGACAGCAGCGTCGAAATCTGTACTTCGGCCGAATCGAAGTACTGGCGATGGATGCTTTGCGCGCGGAACATCAATTCCGGAAACGGCAGGTCGAACAGCGCGCCGATCTCGCCCCGCGTCCAATCGTGGCGGATCGGACCGGAGGGGTTGATATGCATGGCGGCGTCAGTAGTCAGCGACATAAAGCAAGTGTAGCCGGTAATGCCGAGCCGGTGAAATCCTGCGCGCTTATCGCACTGGCGGGCGGCCGGCGTTCATATCACAATGCCGGCCGTATGAATTGGCGGCTGACAGGACTTGTGGCAGCGGTCGCATTGGCGGCGGCGATTTACGGCGGCGGCTGGGCGGCCGCGCAAGACTGGCCGACGCGGCCAGTGCTTGTCGTCAGCCCGTTTACCGCTGGCAGCGCCAATGACATCGTGGCGCGGCTTATTTTCGATCAGGTCGGCCAGCAGACCGGGCAAGCCTTTTTCATCGAAAATCGGCCTGGTGGCGGCGGCATTGTCGGCGTCGCCTCGGTCGTGCGCGCCGAGCCTGACGGCTACACGCTGCTCTTGAGCTCGGCGTCGATGAGCTCCGCAGTCATTCTCCACAGATCCCTGCCCTATGACGAGCTGCGTGACCTAGAACCGATTGCGATGCTCAGCGCACAGCCGAGCGTCTTGGTGGCCGCGCCGGGCAAAGGCTTTAAAACCGTGGCTGAACTGGTGGCCGCGGCCAAGGCGCGACCTGGCGAACTCAATTTTGCCTCCGCCGGGATCGGCTCCGCTTCGCATATTGCCGGCGAGCGCTTCCGCCTCGCGGCTGGACTGCAGGTGCAACACATTCCTTATCGCGGACCGGTCGAGGCGCTGGCCGATTTGATGACGGGACGGATCGATTTCTATTTCCTGCCGATCGCGCCGGCGCTGCCGTTGATCAAGCAGGGCAAAGTGGTCGCGCTCGCGGTGTCGACGAAGACTCGGGCACAATCGCTGCCTGATGTGCCGACCATCGCCGAGGCGGGATATCCGGATGCCGAATATCTGTTCTGGGGCGCGGTCTCGGCGCCGGCCAAGACCCCACGCACAATCGTCGAAAAGCTTAATCGCGAGGTCAATGCGGCGCTGGCGCTACCGGCCATGCGCGAGAAATTGCGGCAGCTCGGCGCCGAGCCCATGCCGATGACGCCGGATCAGTTCGCTAAATTCTTCGCCAACGATGTTGCCGTCATGGTCAAGCTCGGCAAGGATGCCAATATCGCGCCGATGGACTGAGTGAGCGTCAGAGAAGCGACGGAATTATTTGCGTCATGGCCACCAAGTCTGCCAAATCCGACAAATCCGGCAAGCCGCCCGACCGTCTCTCCAATGACGAGCGCAGCCCGTATTACAATGCCGAAGTGCTCAAGCGCGACGTCGGCATACGATTCAAGGGCGTCGAGAAGACCAACGTGAGCGAATACTGCGTCAGCGAAGGCTGGGTTCGCGTTGAGGTCGGCAAGGCCAAGGATCGTCGCGGCAACCCGCTGACAATCAAGCTCACCGGACCGGTCGAGGTTTATTTTAAGGACGAGAAGAAAGGCTGAGGTCGGCGATAATCACCCGCTCGTCCCGCGAAAGCGGGGACCCAGCGCACAGCTAAGATTTGAAAAGACTGGGTTCCCGCTTACGCGGGAATGAGCGGAATAGGCCGTGTTCCTACTCCGCCGCCACCTTCGTTGCCGGATCGATCGCCTCGACCCGCGCGGCGCAATATTTAAATTCCGGAATCTTGCCAAACGGATCGAGCGCCGGATTGGTGAGAATGTTGGCCGCCGCCTCGACAAAGGCAAAGGGGATGAAGACGACGCCGTCCGGGATCGCGTCATCCTGACGCGCCGCCAATTCCACCACGCCGCGGCGTGTGGAGACCCGGATCGGATCGCCCGGCTTGATGCCGAGTTTGGCAATCGTGCCGCGCGACACTGAGGCGACCGCGCTCGGCTCCAGCGCATCGAGCGTGGTGGCGCGGCGCGTCATGGCGCCGGTATGCCAATGTTCGAGCTGGCGGCCGGTGGTGAGGATGAACGGATAGTCCTCGTTCGGCATCTCGTCGGGCGGCTGCAGTTTTGCCGCCACCAGCTTGCCGAACCCGCCCGGCCGCGGAAAACCCTGTTCGAACACCACGTCGCGGCCCGGCTTATCCGGTGCGTCGGCCGGATAAGTGACCGCGCTCTCGCGCTGCACGCGCTCCCACGAAATATTGTCGAGCGACGGCATCAGCGACGCCATTTCCGTATAAAGTTCGTCAGGGCCGCGGTAATTCCAGGGCAGGCCGATGCGGCGGCCGATTTCCTGAATGAGCCACCAGTCATGACGGGTGTCGCCCGGCAGCGGCAATGCCTGGCGGCCCATCTGCACCTGGCGGTTGGTGTTGGTGACGGTGCCGTCTTTTTCCGGCCAGGCGGACGCCGGCAGCACGACATCGGCATAAACCGCTGTCTCGGTGAGGAACAGGTCCTGCACCACCAGATGCTCGAGATGCGCGAGCGCCTGGCGCGCGTGATTGAGGTCCGGATCCGACATCGCGGGATTTTCGCCCATGATGTACATGCCCTTGATCACATCGGCGTGGACCGCGTCCATGATCTCGACGACTGTGAGGCCCTTCTTCGGATTGAGCTTCATTCCCCAGGCGTCTTCGAAGCGCGCGCGGATTTGCGGGTCTTCGACTGATTTGTAGTCCGGGAAAAACATCGGGATGAGGCCGGCATCGGAAGCGCCTTGAACGTTGTTCTGCCCGCGCAACGGATGCAGCCCAGTGCCCGGCCGCCCGATCTGCCCGGTGATCAGCGACAACGCGATCAGGCAGCGCGCATTGTCGGTACCATGGGTATGCTGGGAGATTCCCATGCCCCAGAAGATGATCGCCGCCTTGGCGCGCGCAAATTTGCGCGCCACGGTGCGGATGACGTCGGCCTCAATGCCGCAGATCGGCGCCATCTCCTCCGGCGTGTAATCCTTGATGCTGTCGGCGAATTGTTTGAAGCCCTCGACGTAAGTCTGAATGTATTGCTCGTCATAAAGCTTTTCGGTCACGATCGTGTTGAGCATGCCGTTGAGCAAAGCGACGTCGGTGCCGTTCTTGAATTGCAACATGTGATGGGCGTGCCGCTTGAGCGCCTGGCCGCGCGGATCCGCAACAATAAGTGTCGCGCCGCGCTTGGCCGCCTGCTTGAAAAAAGTGGCGGCGACGGGATGATTTTCGGTCGGGTTCGCGCCGATGACGAAAATGACTTCCGAATTCTTGCACTCGTTGAAGGTCGCCGACACCGCGCCGGAGCCGATCCCCTCCATTAACGCGGCCACCGACGAAGCGTGGCACAGCCGCGTGCAATGATCGACATTGTTGGTGCCAAAGCCGGTGCGGACGAGTTTTTGGAACAGATAGGCTTCTTCGTTCGATCCCTTGGCCGAACCGAATCCGGCGAGCGCCTGCGGCCCGTCGCGGTCGCGGATTTTCTTCAAGCCAGCCGCGGCGCGGTCGAGCGCTTCTTCCCAACTCGCCTCGCGAAAATGCGTCCAAGGATTTGACGGATCGATCTGTTCGTGCGGAATTTTCGGCACGCCGTCTTTGCGGATCATCGGCTTTAGGAGCCGCTGCGGATTGTGGACGTAATCGAAGCCGAAGCGGCCCTTCACGCACAGACGGTTCTCATTGGCCGGTCCGTCCTTGCCGGTCACGTAAAGGAGCTTGTCATCCTTGATGTGATAGGTGAGCTGGCAGCCGACGCCGCAATACGGGCAGACGCTATCGACTGTGCGGTCCGCTTTTCCGGTAAAGACATTACCCTCGTCCACGAGCGTCGCCGGCATCAGTGCGCCGGTGGGACAGGCCTGCACGCATTCGCCGCAGGCGACGCAGGTCGAGGCGCCCATCGGGTCGTCGAAGTCGAAGACAATTTTCTCGCCGTGGCCGCGGCCGGCCATGCCGATCACGTCATTGACTTGAACTTCGCGGCAGGCGCGGACGCAAAGATTGCAATGGATGCAGGCGTCGAGATTGACCGCCATTGCCGGGTGCGAACGGTCCGGCGCGGGCGTTTGCCGGCGCGGAAAGCGACCCTGCCCGATTTCGAGCCGCGTCGCGATCTTCCACAATTCGGAATCCGGATCATGCGCCACGTCGCGGGCCGGCTGGTCGGTGAGAAGAAGCTCGGCGACCATTTTTCGCGCGGTCATGGCGCGGTCGGTCTGCGTGCGCACCTTCATGCCCGGCGAGGGCGTGCGGATACAGCTTGCCGCCAGCACCCGCTCGCCTTCGATCTCGACCATGCAGACGCGGCAATTGCCGTCGGCGCGGTAACCGGGCTTGGGCAGATAACACAGATGCGGCAGCTTGATGCCGAGACGGCGCGCGGCGCGGAAAATGGTCTCGCCGGCGCGAATATCGATCGCGCGGTCGTCAATCGTGAACGTCTTGGTAGTCGACTGTGCAGCGGACTTGCCGCCGCTATCGGCGCCGCCTGCAGTCGGCGCGTCAGGGGCGACATGCACGCGGCCCTCATTCGCCGCCTCGCCAGCGGTGGCCTTTTTGTCGTGCCCATAACCGGCCGGTTTTTGTTGGTTGCCATCGTTCATCGTGCAGGCCTTGGATTACCAATGTCTGAGCGGCTTGGTCAGTTCATCAGGAAAATACTTTAACACGCAATCGCGGCCTTGGTCAGGACGTGGCCAAATCCTTGTTGTTCAGGTTCGTGGCGTTGCCCAAAATCTAAAATGAAGCTGACCATTTTGTTCCGCCGCGGGCGTTTTATGGTCAGCGCCGTGCGCGGTTGCGTTCGATTTGCTCACCGGTCTCAAGAATTCGAGCGCGCTCCCTGACTGCGCGCGTTGCTGCAGGCCCCCCGCAAGGGGGACTGAAAGCTAAGCCGCCTCGGCCTTGGCCGGCTTGTCCGGCGCGGTGATCGCGCCCGACAATTTGATGTCCGCGATTTCTTTTTCGGAATAGCCGAGCGCTTTGCGCAAAATCTCCTCGGTGTGCTCGCCCAGAAGCGGCGAGCGCCGCACGTCCGCTGGCGAATCCGAAAGTTTGATCGGATTGCCGACAGTCAAATACTTGCCGCGGGTCGGATGATCGACCTCGACCACCGTACCGGTCTGGCGCAGCGATGGTTCTTCCGCGATTTCTTTCATCGACAGGATCGGGCCGCACGGAATGTCATATTTGTTGAGGA
>Ga0306918_10000018_pt1 | contig 49092 bp, 62 predicted proteins | sample tim00Cox0000000H_FD_203315 | JGI IMG/M metagenome (GOLD analysis project Ga0306918, IMG submission 203315) | Lab enrichment of tropical soil microbial communities from Luquillo Experimental Forest, Puerto Rico - timezero.00C.oxic.00.000.00H (v2)... | ecosystem: Environmental > Terrestrial >... | reverse complement strand
TTTTAAGTGAGAACAGCAAGCCCAATCCATACCCGACGATGAGCAGGACGGCCAAGGCGACGCTAAGCTTCTGAGTGAGCGCGGTGCCCGGCACCAAGTCAGCTTTGGCGATCGCCGAAGGACTTACGAGCGCAATGGCAGCGAGGAAGAGCAAAGCCGCATCCAGACGGGCAGTAGCGCGGTTGTATTCCTGGATGTGGTGTTTAAGACCGCCGAGAAAAAAGGATGCTCCGAGCATGAAAAGGGTGTTGGTCACAATGGCGCCGGCTATGGAGCCTTTCACCAGCGCATATTCTCCGGCACGGAGCGCCGCCGCTGCAATGACCAGTTCGGTGAGATTTCCCAGCGTCGCGTTGAGCAGCCCGCCCACAGTGTCGCCGGTCTGTGCCGCAACGGATTCGGTGGCATGGCTAAGCAAGGCGGCAAGCGGCACAATCGCGAGCACTGAAAGGACGAAAAGCAGGGTGTGCGCCGTGGGCAGTAGTTTCGCGGCCAGCAATGCGACCGGCACAAGGACCAGCAGCCAGAGTATGGGGCTATGACGGAATTCCTTGAGCAGAGGGTCCACGTTGCAACCGCTTCCGGTTTCCGGCACCCAAAATTAGCAGAAAGAACCCTAATCCGCTTGGTCAATTGATATGCGGCAGTTCGTGCCAAAAGCGGACATTCCCGCTTTATTCGCTCACCCGCTCGGCGAGCGACGGCGTGAACGCCGAGTCGTCGGTTGCCGGCGTGCGGCCGCTTATATCGGGTTTACCTTCGTCGCCTCCGCGCCACGGCAACTCAAAATGAAAGATCGAACCTCTGGGGACACCAACCGAAACCCAGACCCGACCATCGTGGCTCTCGATGATCGACCTGCAGATCGAGAGACCCATTCCCATGCCGCGTGTTTTGGTCGTGAACATTGGCTTAAAAATGCGACTGAGATTGGCTAAATCAATTCCTTTCCCGGTATCCGCTATCGAAACAAGGACGGTGTTATATTCCTTGGTTTCGGATGTAATGGACAATACGCGAGGTTCTGCCGCTGAAACCATCGACTCAATGGCATTAATCACCAGGTTTAGAATCACCTGCTGCAACTGAACCTCGTTTGCAATAACGGGCGGAAGTTGCTCGCTGAGGTTCACCTGACTTTCAATGCTGTGTTTGCGTAGGTCTAAATAAACCAGCGCTAAAACTGTCCTGATCAGTTTGTTCACATCGCACGGCGTTCTTTCCTGCGTGTCTTTCCCAAATAGCCCGCGGATGTTTGTGATTACCTCACTGGCGTGATGACCGGCCGCCACAACTTTATTCATGGCGTCCCGTGCCCTACCAATATCGGGGCTCTCTCTTGAAAGCCAACGTACGGCCGCATTGGCCATCGCCACCATGCCGGTGATGGGTTGTTTGACTTCATGGGCAATGGCGGCGGACAGCTCGCCAGCCGTCGAAACGCGATTAAGCTGGGTCAGTTCCGCCATCGAATTGCGCGCCTGAACCTCAGCAAAATGGCGACGTCGATGTTCGTAAATCAGCCAACCAATCAAGGCCGTCTGAACGAGAAACACGGCACATGCCGTTATAATCTGCGCAGAATATTGTTCCCACATGCTTGGTGGACGAAATCGAATCTCGCTCCCGGCGGGGAGAATCCTTTCCTCGATCTGCCACTTTTGAAGTTGGCGCCAATCGAATACTGGCTTGGTAAATTCGCTGACAGCAACTGGAATCGCAGCAACACTAGCGCCATTGAGGATGCGGAGGGCACGAGTGGCTACCTCCTGGCCGTAGGCGACGTTGTCGAGAACGAACCCACCTGTCGCGCCGAACCCGACTAGTGACTCCACATCAACAATTATCGGTCGGTTCGCCGTCTTGGCGATGGCAGTCAACGCCTCCGGCGCGGAGTAGCGTGTTCCTTCATCATCGATGAAGAGCGACGTGTAAAGGATCGCGGTTTTGTCGGGGAGCTCCCCCGCACGCGCCACTTGTGCACCTAAAGGTAAGCCGGTCAGATCGATCAGTTTTGTTTCGGTAGCCAACATTGGAAGCTCTACCAGGTATTGAAGTCGGTAGGGGTCTCTCGAAAGCGAACCGCCCAGCACAGCGACCCCCTGGAGGTCGGGGACCAGGATGCGCGCAGCCGTCATCATTGAGTTGATCGTCCGCTGCATAACCAACCCAGTTGAATTGGAATCTGGCTTGAGGTCGGCAGCGGTCATTTCATCGATCGCCGCGAACACGATGGGCACGTCTGGCCACAATTCTGGCCGCCAGCGCTTCACAAGATCAAAAGCGGACGCACCTACAGCCACAATGACACCGAAACGCACATCACTGTATTTTTGTTGAATATAGGTCCGCAGAATTGTTTCCTGTTTTGGACCCGAAAATCGAGTCAAATCGACGGTCTCACCGAAAACCGCCACGCTCGGTTTGACATTGCTCAGGGTGGCTCTCAGTGTTGCGGAAAACGTGGTGGGAGCGCCGCTGGACGGATCAGACTCGTCGATAACAAGAACGGCTCGCGGCAACGGAGCTGCGACCGCGGATGTCAATGTCGCCGTTGCGGTCAGCAACCAAACAATTAGTAGCGCTCGCATGTCCCCTGCGAAAGCAGCAGTTAGTGGGAATCAGAACGGACGTGTGACGTGCGAATCATGACCTCTGGCCGCTACACTATCAGAGTGCATAGTAGCAAATATGGCCGGTCGATGTCTGCTTTGCTCCCAAAAGCGATCATCAGTTGAGCGGCAATCCCCAGCACGTATCCACGAAGTCTAAGAGCGTCATGGCCCGAACAGACCGGATACGAACGCTCGTGCGCGTCAAGCAAAGTTCGACGACCGCTGTAGGCTACAGCTAATTCTTATTTGATAAGAGTGACGCTTTGGGCAACGGCGGAGAAGCAGTTCGGTGAGATTTTTCGATATCAATCGCTCGAGTGATGTCGGCGAAAGCGCGTTGGAATTTGTGCATGCGGTAAAAGGCGACGCCGCGATCGATATAGGCAGTTTTGAAAGTTGGATCGAGCCGAATTGCCAGATTGAAATCAGCAATAGCCAGGGCAATGTTGCCACTGTGATATGCAGCTACACCCTGTTCACGGTAAAACCTGGCGTCTTTCACATGAGGGCTCGAAGTCAATTCATCAGAGTGAATTGCGGCGATAGCCTTCTTGGTCGCTGTCGGAGCGACACTCGGTGCAGAAGCAATATCCTCGACCGGATCGGCACTGCTTGATGCAACAGGACTCGGCACGGAACCGTCGAGGCTCTCAGATGTGTCGGGCGCGCTCGCGCTATTTAGCGATGGAGGCTGGAAATCGACGACATCTGCCGATTCATTCACGGCCGTCGGCGTCTCTGCAACCCCCAGCGCGGGAACGACATCCTCGACTGCAACCGCATTGCTCGTCGGCGGTGCTGCAGTGCTGGGCACAGACGCGTCCGTGCCGTCAGACTTGTCGCGCGCACTCGTATCACTTGGCAGCGGAGGTCGAACATCGACGACGTTGGCCGCTTCGTGCGCGGAATCCTCGGTTGCTTTGACTCTCGCAACCGGTGCTTCTGAAATGTAAGTGAATAGCGTAAATGCGCCGGCTAGCACGATCGCGAGGACGACAATATGCCTCGCGTCAAAGGTAGTGGCCAGCCTCGAGGGGGGACGAAACTGCTGCTGTTCGAAATCCAGCATGCGGTCGTAATCTGCCCGCAGCTCGGGATCGCTGAGGATGGTCTTGGCGCTGACTATCAGCCTGAACCGCGCCGTCGCGTCTGGATCGTCCAAATTAAGATCAGGATGGTTGACCTTGACGGCCTTGCGGAAGGCCTCCTTGACTCGTTCGACATCACAATTCGGGCGGACGTCGAGCACGTCATAAAGCGTCTTCATCATCGAATGCTCAGGGACGAAAAGGTATCCACTGCAGAATCGACGGCCTACGCCGAATTGCAAAAGCCAATAAACTTTTTCAGCGAACGGTAGCGTAATTGTGGCGAAATGCTGGCAAGCTAGGCGATGCATTATCACTGCATTGGCCTGATACTAGCAGCCGCCGCAGTCGCTTGCGGGCGAGTATCTCTGCCTGCTTATAGCAATGCCGCTCGTAATCGAGCTTTAGGCGCGCCCATACATCCGCATCGATTGTGTCGGGCTCCGGTCCTGCTAACTCGCAGTTGGGTGGTGATCGGGATGCAAGCAGGGCGCGATGAGATCCGTGAGTTCCAGATTGTGGGTAGACCACCGACGCTGTGGAGTTCCGGATCGATTTATCGTTGGTCGCGGCGGATTTGTCCGTGGTCGCATACGACGAACAACCAGCAATCGTCAGCGCAATCGATATCGCGGACAACGCCTCGATTGCCTTACGTTTGGTGGTACGCGACGCCCGGCCTAACGACATGCACGGTTTCCTGAGCCCGAGAACAGCAGGTTGACTTCTCCGCGCGGCAGAATCGCTTCTGCCCACACGGATTGAGTGTGCTTCCTAAAATGGCGAAAAATTTTAAAGTAAACTCTAAGGATTAGGCTGAATCGAACGTAAACGTTTCCTCAGGTTTGCTCGGGCGCGCACCCTACATTGAAAAGCCCGCAAATTATTTGCTCCCTCACCCCAGCGTAGAGGGCTCTTGCGAGGCTTGCTCAGGCTCCGTCGCTGGCTTGCGCTCAAATGGCAAGAGCATGTCTCGCCAAGTTTCGCCCAACGCTTGCCAAGCCTGCCTGTCTTTCGGGTGATTGGCCTTCTGTGCCATCAGCTCACAATAACGCGCGTGAGCACGATATTTTTCAAGGTTGGCCATCTTACTCTACTCAAACTAATACTACTGAACCCTACGGGCATATTTGATCGCAAAAGAGCAAAGAACGTCAATTCATAAAATTAGCTGGTCACTCTGGCACACGAACGCTGCCGCACGATATGGGTGCAGCTTTGCAAAGCGGCCACCCTAGCGTGCATCTCATGGCGCATCCACAAATCATGGCGCGTCCACAAAGCTGTACTGAGGCGCGCCAATGAATTTTGTGTTGGCAATGGGAATCAGCTCACGCCCTGCACGAATCTATTCTCGACCGCGCGGTTCAACTTAGCGAGTATGTATGCATCCAGATCGCCGCCAGCGGCTTCGGCCAGGTCTGCTTTTGTTATGCCCCGCGTCTGTGCTTCCCAAACGCAGTCCTGAGTAAGATGCTGCGCCGTATCTTTATTCTCGTACATCGTCGCGTTGACGTTCTCCACGATCCACGACTGTAGGAAGTCGAAAGCATGATCGGACATCACTGCGCTCCGCAAAGGCCCGAACTCTCACCCGAAGAATAAGCGTCGTCCATAATGTGGCTTCGGTGCGGCGATTTCTTTCTAAGAGATGGATTATGAGTACAAAAAACGTGTACAAAAGTTACAAGGCTCGGTCCTTTCGATTTCAATAGACTGCAACAGCGCCCTTGAGCCGCCAACGATTGTGAGTTTTAGCTGCTAGTCAGATTGTTGGCGTGGTCGGCCCGACGGGCGTGCGCGTTGCTACGTCCTCTGTCGCTGGCGGCCTGCGGATCGGTGGAAGGCCATCGATATTAGAAGCGGCATTGAGCCAGACTTGCGCCAACTGCAGGTAGGACACGCGAACTGCACTTGTTCGCGCCTCGCTCGCCCATTTAAAACATTCTTCGGCCATCTCACGATACTCGGCCGCCGTTTTCATGGAACTGCCCTCAAGGCCATTACTAGAAAGGCGAGCCGCCAATGAGGTAGATAGCGACGCCAAGGCAGGTAAAACCTGTAATCAGCAAAAATCCCGCCGTTACCTGTAGGGCGGCTGCATCTTTGGAATAAGCGCGGTAGGCCAATGTTTCGCCGGCCAAGGCCGTCACGCCCAGTTCGCCAATTAAGGTTGGATGCAACACGCAACGTCCTACCCGATTACGCCGCCAACTTCAGCGCGCTGGAAATTTGCTGGAGCGTGGCTTTTTCTTTGTCGCTTACCGGCGCGCCACTCGTGCCAAAAAAACCACCCTCTCTAGACGCTTCGGCAACGTGTTGGCTGATCTGGCGCAACCAGCCCTTGAAGGCCTCTGCATCATCGGGCGCTTTTGCATCAACCAACATTCCAGCCTGTCCTAACGTCTCGATGCACTTGGCCGTGATCTCGGCTGGCTTTAAGCCGGCAAGCTTCTCTTTCAGGCCGTCACGCGCCACGCCTCGGCCCTGTGAGGTTTCAAAATCGGCCACTACAGCTTTGATCAGTGGCTTCGTCGTCGGATCGGTTTTGGCCGTCATCAGTGCTGTACCCTCGGCAAAGCTCTCCTTCAGAAGACCCCACAGCCCGCTCGGGTCTGCAGCCGACACCGCGATTCCTGCCATTGTGACGCTTTCGAGAATGAGCTTCCATTCATCTGGTGTGAAATTTGATTTGTCTGCCATCGGCATCGCCTTTTTAGGTGCAGTTCACAATTATCATTTTCAGATTGATTGAATTTTCAGATCACGTTGAAAGTCAGACAAGCGTATCGATCATTGATGTTGATCAAAACGCCGAGCAGTCGGACTTATCCAAAGGTATTGGACTGTGATGCAATGGTATCAACGAGTGAAGAAATGTTGATTGCGGTATCGAATCTGTCTGATTGAATTCAGAATCGTCGGCGATCAGTTGATTTTGCCGATATGACAATCACCTGCAGCTGTTTTTCCGGGATGGTTGTAGATCCCGTGGGCGCATCGGAACAAATGTTTGTCCCAAGATCGCAATCTTTCTCCGATGCGACCGAATATGTACGGCTCATCGGGTCAAGGTTCGGGGCATCGCAGCCAAAAGACTGCTTTGTCCATGCGCTACGAACGCTCTGGTAAAGAAACGCCAAGGCCGCCGCTGTGTTCGCGATGCGCTCAAATCATGTCGCTCGTTCGAATAACGTGGCGATTTGACGACCTACCGGAGCTTTACACTTTTGAGTGCCGACCTTGCGGCGTGTCGCATATCGAGGCTGCGTTCCATGGTTTTTTGCCGCCTGAGCATAATTGTCCGGCAACCAGCAGCTAATCCTCAAACGCCTATCACCTGCTCATAGGCAGAGCCTCTAGCCGTCAATCCAGGAGTATCTAAATGGCGAAGCGCTTGCGCGCCGCGATTTGCGGCGCTGGAATCGTGTTGCTTTGTTCATCCGTTGCAATGGCTCGATCGGAAATCCGCAGTGTTCAATCTGCCTATGGCATTTCGATCGTTGGTGCAGCGTCGATGTACAATCCCTATCGGCCTGGATACCGAGAGGGAGGTCTGGAGACTGCCTCAGGCGAACGTTATAACCCTTCTGCGTGGGCGGCTGCGATCCAAATTGATTTGCGTGAAAAATTTGGCGGGGTCCGCCACGGCAACAGGGCTAGCTATGCCCTGGTTGAGGGAATCGATAAGAAGGTCATCGTCAAAATAAATGATGTCGGCCCGCTAAAGCCGGGTCGTATTATTGACTTCGACGAGCAAACAATGCGCTATTTCGATCCAACATTGCGACTTGGACTACTTCATAATATCAAGGTCACACCGCTAAGTGGTCATGATTGGGCGCCTGGACCAATCGCCGAAAGGTGACCATCGCAATCGCGATGTTCCTTAAGCGCCATTAGCGGAATTGATTACCGCGTGCTGTTGAGCAAGCGCTCTCCCGTTCGCCTGGCACGGTGAAGAATTTCTCGCCGTAGGCAAAACGATTAGGCTTCAGAAAAAAGCCAAGCAGCACCGCGCCATTCGGTGCAACTGCCTCGTGCTGATTTCCGGCGGGGCGCCAAACGAATTGGCCAGGCCCGCATTTTCCTTCGTGGTCCTCCAGCGAGCCTTCGATTACGTAGGTCTGTTCGAGCGCGGTGTGCTCGTGTAGTGGCACGACGGCGCCCGGTTCGAGCTTGAACAAAGCCGTGGTGATGCCAGTGTCGTCTGTATAGAGGACCTTGATCTTGATGCCCGGAAACTTCGTTGATTCCCACGGCATGTTTGGGGCGTCCAAAAAATGCGCCGCACGCTCCGGTGGATTTTCCGGCTTGATATCGGAGTGCACAAGCTTGCGTTCTGTCATGGACATGACGGGCTCCTTAACGATCTGCTCAGGTCTGAAAACCTCGAGGCATGAGCATACTGGGCGCACCGCATGGCCGAAAGTGGTTCGAATTTGGTCGGCTACAGGCGAACGCGCTGTATCGATTCACACCGGAACAGCCGGCGTCTGACAAACTGAGGCCCCCGTGACCGGTGGTTTATTGCGCTGAATCGGCCGAACTATTTCCCGCAATAGTGGTTAAAGACCCGGACGCAAAGCGTCCGCACAGCAAATAGCCAAGACATAGGAAACATAGAATGGGCAAGATAAATGGGGAGGATCAAATGACCATGCTGCCGAGTCTCATGATGGTCACTGCGCTGCTCGTGAGCACAGCTTCATTAGCAGTGGCACAGAACGGCCCCGCGACTGGCGGCCAACCCCCGATAGGTGGTGGTGCAGCAGGCAATTTTGCGCTGCCAGGTCCCGCACCCAGCGTCATCCCGACCCGAACTAGTCGTCATCACGGAACGCGGCACCACAGGATGTACATGATCTCGGTAAACCGCACCCACAAAGGTTCTAAATTGACGCCCGCTAATAGTGGAAATCAGTAGACGAAGTACTATGCGTCCGTCGATTCAGACGCAGACAAGTAGACCATGTCTTCAAACTGATATCCACAGGCTTCGCAGGCCCACACGTTTCGAACGCAATGGTCGGAGAGATGCTCACGCCAATCCGGCGCCACTATCTCGGCACCACACTGCGCACACTCACTGAGTGATACTCTATTCACGAAACGCTTCCTCCAATCCCGTCCCTTATGACTTTGCGCTGCGACGGGCAGGACACTAAAACATCAAGACAATGGCGGGATGAGGACAATCGCGGGCGGGTGGCTACCGTCAGCCTTTTTCGCGTCCGCTTCGCCTGGAAAGCAGACATTCCGTCCCGATGTCCGCTAAGTGCCAAAAACAGGCTCATGCACTGCAGCAATCAATGCCAGGTCCGGCTTAGGCGAGTATTGCCCGATTTTCGCCAATAGTTGACGCAGGCTGAAGGCTTAAAGGCCGCGATCGCGGTGTTGAAATTGCGCTCAATCGCTCGCCAAGATGACGTTCTTTAGGATAGGATAAATTTGGTTTTCCCAGCGTTTTCCCGAAAACACGCCGTAATGGCCGACACCGGCCTGCATATGGTGGCGCTTCATATAAGGGCGCAGCTTGCTGCAGAGCTCATGCGCCGCCATCGTCTGCCCGACGGCGCAAATATCGTCACGCTCGCCCTCGACCGTGAACAGCATGGTCTTGCGGATTGCATTCGGGTCGACGAGCTGACCACGCCACTTCAATCGCCCAAGTGGCAGCGCATGGTCCTGAAAGATGAGCTGCACCGTCTCGAGGTAAAATTCCGCGGTGAGATCGAGGACGGCGAAGTATTCGTCGTAGAACGCCTTTGTCACCGCGGCCTTTTCGACTTCGCCATTGGCCAGATGTTCGTAAAGCTCGCGATGCGCCTTGAGGTGCCGATCGATATTCATGCTCATGAAGGCGACGAGCTGTACAAAACCCGGGTAGACCCGACGAAAAACGCCGGGATAGCGCAGCGGTACGGAAGCCGTGAGCGCGCGCTCAAACCAATTGATCGATCGCTTCTTGGCGAGCTCGTTGACCTTGGTTGGATTTACCCTGGTGTCGATCGGGCCGGCCATCAGCGTCATGGAGCGCGGCTGCGCCGGATTACCGGCCTGAGCCATTACCGCGACTGCCGCCAGCACCGCGACGCAAGGCTGGCAGACCGCGAGAATGTGCGCGGGCGGCCCGATCACTTCCAAGAATCTGATCAGGTGATCGGTATATTCGTCGACCCCAAAGCGGCCCGCGGTGATGGGGATGTCGCGCGCATTATGCCAGTCGGTGACGAAAACATCGTGCTCCGGTAGCATGGTACGCACGGTCGCGCGCAGCAGTGTCGAGAAATGTCCGGACAGCGGCGCCACCAGGAGCACCCGCGGCTGTGCCACCGCGATGTCCTTTCTAAAGTGCAGCAACGTCGCGAATGGCGTGCTCTCCGCCGCTTCTTCCCGGACTTCGATCTCGCGGCCATCGACGATAATGGAATCGATGCCAAAGGGCGGCCGCATGTGGGTGAGCCCGGCGCGCGCAATGAGCTCGTAGACCGCGGTGAGATTGCGCAACGCTGGATGGTCGGCAACGAGCGGCACGTTGCCGGAGCTTGCGGCTGCGCTGGCCCAGCCGCGGATCGGCGCCATGATGTCGGACTGCAGCTGATAGGCGAGGTAGAGCATCCCCCAGGCCCGCAGTGGCGCGAGCCATCTGGCGACGGCTCGCCCTCAACCACCCGGCTCTTATAAGCTAGTGGATTTTTTGTTGCACCGCGACAGAAATTTGAACATCCTGCCCAGCGGACATGCCAGCGGCTTGTTTGGCGTCAGTCGCGCCGCCGCCGTCCCGCCGGGGTGCTTGTAAGTCATTGATAATGCGCATCCACGCGAGGAGGGCCAATGCATGGCGAAGGCTATACTCAGCATCGCAAGCAAGAATTACGGGTCGTGGTCGTTGCGCGGCTGGTTGCTGTGCAAAATGTCGGGCCTTGATTTTGAAGAGCGGCAAGTCTCGGCAGACGATCCCTCGACTCGAGCGGAATTGCTCTTGTTGTCGCCGTCGTTCCTGGTGCCATGCCTTACTCACGACGACCTGAAAATCTGGGACACGTTGGCGATCGCTGAATATCTCCACGAGATCAATCCTGATGCAGGATTGTTTCCTTCCGACCGGGCACAGCGCGCCCATTGCCGCTCGATCTGCGGCGAAATGCATTCAGGTTTCAGCAATCTGCGTTCCGCGCTACCGATGAACATCAAGGCACGCTTTGTTGGCTTCAAAGCCTGGGCGGGGGCGCGCGCTGACATCGACCGCATCACCTCAATCTGGAGGGAATGTTTTGACGCCTATGGCGGCCCTTACTTGTTCGGACAGCGCGCCTGCGCCGCGGACGCCATGTACGCGCCGGTCTGTTCTCGGTTCGTGACCTACGACGTTGCGCTCGACGACGATGCCGCAGGCTATTCTCGTACGATGATGGACTATCCCTACATGCAAGAATGGACCGCGGCAGCGAAGCTTGAGCCGGATGAACTCGAAGAATTGGATGTCGAGTTTTGATTTCGTGAATGGTCCTTTGCATCACAGCAAAATTAAAGGCTGATGTCCCGCTGTGAGGGAGCCTCGCCTAGCGAACGCGCCCCGACGTCCGTCATGACCCAAAAGCGGATATCAGTCCTTTGCTGTTGCACGCTGCACTATAGGATTGCATGATGTGGTAAGTTTGCGCGTCCGCTTTACTCCAGAAAGCAGACATTCCGTCCCACATTCGCGATGTCCGTTAATCGCCATGAGCGGACATTAGGATGGCTTCCGGATATGATTTCCTGGTGTACCTGAAGAAAAGGTGCTCAATCCGAGGAGCATCGCCATGAAAGTACCGCGCCGCAAGCTTCTGCATCTGACAGTGAGCGCTGCGGTACTCACGGCAGCGTCACGCATCTCGTTGGCTCTCGATTATCCGACGCGGCCGGTACGCTTGATCGTCGGCTTCTTTGCTGGCGGTCTTAGCGACATCCTGGCGCGCGTACTAAGTCCGCGGCTGTCCGAACGATTCGGGCAGCAATTCATCGTAGAAGATCAGCCCGGTGCCGGCACAAACCTCGCTGCTGAAGTGGTCGTGCGCGCGCTCCCAGACGGTTATACGCTTCTTATGGCCACGTCGGCGAACGCCATCAATGCGACGCTGTACAATAATCTCAAATTCAATTTCATCCGCGACACCGCGCCGGTCGCGAGCATCGCTCGGACTCCGCATGTCATGGTGGTCAATCCCTCGTTTCCCGCCAAGACTGTCCTTGACTTCATCACCTATGCCAAGGCCAATCCCGGCAAGATCAATATGGCGACATCCGGTATTGGGAGTCCGGTCCATCTCGCCGGTGAATTGTTCATGATGATGACCAAAATCCAGTTGGTCCCAGTGCATTATCGCACCAGTTACGTGCCCGATATGCTCGCCGGACAGGTGCAATTGGTGTTCAGCCCCATACCAACGACGATCCAGCAGATCAGAGCAGGCAAGTTACGCGCCCTCGCAGTGACCAGTGAGATACGTTCGCAGGCGCTGCCAGAGATTCCGACGATCGGCGAGTTTGTACCGGGCTACGGGGTTAGCACGTGGAACGGACTAGTCGCGCCGAAGAACACACCCCCTCAGATTACAGAAAAGCTTTACAAAGAGATCGATGCGGTGCTCGCCGATCCCGAAATAACGGCGCGCTTCGCCGACGTCGGCAGCGTTCCAAAATCTATGAGTCCTGCCGACTTCAGCAAATTCATTGTTGAAGACACTGAGAAGTGGGCAAAGATAATCCAGGCGGCCAATATTAGAATGGATTGACTCGTTCACTCGTGGCTATTCGATAAGCTGCATAGCGATCACAGCCACAAGGCAGCGTGATATCATCCTGCGTTTGGACGACGTTGGCCTTGCGGTGTCAGACGCACATACATCCAACTGCAGATCGATTTTTTGCGAAGTGACGGCCAGCACAAAGAGCCGAAGTTCAGAAACAGCAAAGCCGCCGGCCAGGTGAGGCACACCACCGGCAGCTTTGCCTTGTCGCCCCACGATGCCAACGGCACCAGCAGGGTTTCCGGATCGGCTGGAATTTGCCACCGCCAAGAGGACGGTCAATCCGGCGGAAGAACCATAACCCTCACGTCCTCCCGGGCTCAATCGCTCAACCACAGCTGTGACGTTATGCGCTGTGCTTTCTGGGCAACGCTTGCAAGATTTGACGCGCGGCGTGTTGACAGGCTTGCCCGCTGGGCGGGCGATCAAGAATCGGTCACCCCGCCACTATCGTCCAAGTGGTAGGTCAGAGCCGGGATGATGCGCTCACGGTGGTACACGCGGGAGGCCATCGTCCCGGCTCGCACGTTTGCCGCCGGTATCAAGAGCAGTGTAAATAACACCAGTTACCGCTAAACCATCGGCTATTTCGTCAGCCTGCGACGTTATAGTCGGTCGCTATGAGCCCGGACGAAGCGACATAGCAAAGATTCTCCCGCGCCGTGTCCGATCAAGAATTCTAAAATCAGCCGCGCTAGGGGACAGATAGATCTACGAATCGATCCATAAGGCAGTGCAGTACAAGAATAGTGGGGCAATACAGATCGCAACCAGTATGAACGAAATCGACGGGATCACGATGGGCCTCAACGAAGACTCCCCAACGTTCCATTCAATGCCGAAGAAAGTGAGGCCGCTGCACGAAAGTATTGTGAAGGTTTCACAGCGCGTTTCCGGGTTTGTGAAGTTATCGAATACATGTGTCCTCAAAGTTGCAGAAACGCGCAATCCGCAGAGTCGTAATCCGCAGAGTCTCTGACGCAAGGCAGCCAATTGCGACGGTCGCGAACGGTTTGGAAGTCTCCGAGACGTCACGTTGGCAACGTGATGCGAATGATGATTGCCGCGATCGTTGCCGCCACGTCCACAATATCAAGCTCTGCGCAGGAATTCTTGGCGGGCTCGGGCATGCCGGCTACCGCCTTTCCGAGTCCAGATCGCCCGGTCGCAAACATCGTCAGCCCAATCTGGCACGACGAAAAGGAGCGCGACGATGCCGGCGAATCACACCAACTCGTGCGCCTGCTCGGGATCAAATTCGGGATGACCGTGGCTGACATTGGCGCGGGCAGCGGCTATTACGTCGTACGGCTGTCGCCGATCGTCGGTCCCGGCGGCCGCATCATCGCAGAAGATGTCGTACCTGAATATTTGCAGAGCCTGCGCAGTCGAGTGCGCGCTCTCGGATTGCAAAACGTGGTGATCAGCCTTGGTGAGTCGCACGATCCGAGGTTGCCAGCCGATTCGCTCGACACTGCCATCCTGGTGCATATGTACCACGAGATCGCTCAGCCCTATGGCCTGCTCTATAATCTCGTTCCGACGCTTAAACACGGCGCGCGAGTGGGCATTGTGGATGCCTATGCGCCGACGCCGGAGCATGGCACCCCGCCAAGCCTTCTACGGTGTGAACTTGCAGCCGTAGGATACCGCGAAATCAGTCTCGATCGGCTTACGGGCAGCGACGCATATCTCGCGATCTTCGCGCCACCTTCTGTTGCGAGCCGCACTCGGCCGGAAGCTATGGTCGCCTGCAAGGCGCCGTAGCCGATTGCCAACCGCCTCTACCCGATGTCTGCAATTCTCCCACAGGCCATTCGCCAGTGCGATTGGCATGTCCGCTTTGTGTCAAAAGCGGACCAAGTGCAGTACAGCAAAAAGATGGGCCATAGCGTTCACCGCACGATCATTAGGATGCCGAGCTCGCGGCCGACATGTTCTGCATAAAGTTTCGCAGAGCATCCGTATCAAAGGGCTTGCGTAATATAGGCAAATTGGGCGGCACTGTCTGGGCGGCGTCGCTGTAACCAGTTGTCAGGACAACTGGCAAGTGCGGATACAGCGATCGGACTTCGCTCGCCAGCCCGACGCCGTCGATCGCCCCCGGCATGACGATATCGCTGAAAACAAGATCGATCTTGGCGCCATTTCCAAGCAAGTTAAGCGCTGCTTCGGCTGAATCACTATAAATCGTTTCATAACCGAGCTGCTCGAACAGCGCCGATGTTACTTCAGCGACTTCGGCACTATCGTCGACAATCAAGACCATGGGGCGCAGCGAATGTCTCGCCTCGCGTTTGGAAGCCTCCGGCGCATCGACCTTTGCACCCGCATAAGCCGGCAAATAGATCGTAATCGCCGTTCCAACCCCCACTTTGCTGTCAGCACGCACTCTTCCACCGGCTTGGTGTGCGAACCCATAAACCTGCGATAGGCCGAGCCCAGTACCCTTGCCGACTTCCTTAGTGGTGAAAAACGGGTCGAAAATCTTGGACAGAAGATCGGGCGGAATGCCACTCCCAGAGTCGGTAAATGCGATAGCTACGAAATCCGTGGTCCGCCGATCCTGATCGACGTCATTATTTGCCATCACGTTGTCGGCGCTCACCGTGAAGACGCCGCCGTTTGGCATAGCGTCGCGGGCATTCACTGCGATATTGACAATTGCCAGCTCCAGTTCGGCAAGATCGACCTTAACCGGCCACAGCGCGGCGCTGATCTTTTCTTTGTAAACGATGTTCCCGCGCAATGAACTTTCAATCATCGGCCGAATGTTTCTGATGCTGGCATTCAAGTCGACCACCGTCGGGCTGAGATGCTGGCGGCGCGAAAACGTCAGTAACTGACGCGTCAGGCTTTCGCCACGTTTCGCTGCAATCTGAATCGCCTCGATTGCGCGCGGCAACTTGGGATCAAGCAAACGTTTGAATATCTGAGCGTTGCCGCCGATAATCATCAACAGATTGTTGAAGTCGTGGGCGATGCCGCCGGTCAGTTTGCCGATCGCCTCCATTTTTTGCGCCACAGCAAGCTGTTCACGCGCCTCAACCAACTTCTCCTGGGTGTCGCGCCGTTCAGTTGCATCACGGAGGACGCTGGCAAAACCGATCAGGTTGGCATTGTCGTCGCGAATTGCAGTAAGCACCCATGTGACAAAAAACGGGGTGCCGTTCTTCCTGATACGCCAGCCTTCCACTTCGTGCTTGCCCTTCTGAATAGCCATTTCGAGCGCGCGGATCGGCACGCCGGCGCGTCGCTCGTCAGGCCGATACAAGATGCTGAAGTGTTTGCCGACGACTTCTTCGCTGGTGTAACCGATGATTTTCTCGGCGATCTCGTTCCAACTGGCCACGTGGCCGTAGGGATCAAGGACGAATATCGCGTAATCAGAGACGCTTTCGACGAAAATCTGAAAGTGCCTTTTGGCGCCTTCCTGCCTGCCGCGATATCCCGCGATAACCGTGCTCAAGAGCAGGGACGCGACTGATGTGCTTATTGAGAGCGCTAGCAAAAACAAAAGTGATCCATTCAGTCCTGTCGCCGCAAGTGAGCGGCCGGCATCGGGGAGGCTCCATGCAGCGAGCCCGCAAAAAATCAATGCCGCTGTCGCTGCGGCGCGCTGGTTGCCGCGCAAGCTAGCCCATATCAAGGGCAACAAAATCAGAAAGCTATACTGACGTTGTTGGGATAGGAGTTCATTGAAAGCGCTGATCGTTATAGGAAGGAACGTGACGGCGCCGATCACTGCCGTGGAAACCAAAATTGCGGTTGTCTCCAGCAAATCCCACCTGGCGACTGCCTGCCGTGGTGGCATCGCCCAGAGCACGACGACCGGAGTAATAAGGATGGTTCCGGCCCAGTCCGCCAGCCACCAGCCCAAAAAGAGAGTGACCAAACTGGAAAGATTGAGATCACTGGCGGATAGCTGCCCCATTATCGCGCTAGTGGAACTCATCATCGCGGTCGGTACGAAAGCGATAAGCACAAACCGTCCGATACCGAGTGGAGTGGAAAACGTGTTCGTCCCGTATGACTGGCGATTGATCAGCCATGACCCGGCCAAGGCTGCAAGCGTCGTGCCGATCGCAATGGACATTGACTGCAATAGCAAACTGTCCGTCATCGTGCCGGAAGGGACCGCACTGGCGCAAAAAGATGACACGAGAATCGCAGGCCAAATGCGATAGCCACGCAGTAACACGAAAGCGAGTGCGAGCCCGGTTGGCGGCCAGAATGGTGTTGCAGCCGGATTGATGCCGGGCAGCAATAGCGCTGCCTCAGCGAGACTAAGGTAACTCGCGGCTATAGCGGCGAATTCAATCGCGTAAATAGCAACGCTTGGAACTGCGCTAAGAGCGGGAAATCTTGCTGCGCCGCTTCCGGCTTCTGTCATGGCGGACAGCCTCGCGGGTGATCAGCAGCTCAGCGGCGACATCACTCACCTAGCAGGTATGATCGCGGAGAACTCGACCCTCAAACATGGAATTAGACAACAATCGGCACAAAACGCAACGACACCATGAGTCTTCTGTCCTATTTGGATCGCATTTTGACTGAACTGCGCCAACTCTTAGGATTAGCAACAGTTATCACCATCATTCTGCCGGCCGCGCCTTTAAGCAGTCTCGCATTCCGAGAGTTACCGCGCCGTCGGTTGCAGCGGTTTAGAAGGTGGGACATTGGCCGCCTTCGGTGCAGGCGGGGCCAGGGCTAGTATATTCTGACTGATGTCCCGCTCGGCTGCCTGCAATGCCGTGAACGCCTGCGTCATCTGGTCTTGCTTGCGGGCGAGTTGATCTTGATTGCTGGCGAGCTGCTCTACGCTGCGCTTCATGATGGCAAGATCAAGCGCCACCGGTTTAAGCAGCGCCTGTAATTCTGTAGAGGGGGAGGTTGGGAACAACCAGCCGAGCGATGGAGCCCAAGCCTTGACCATCTCCCCACCGTATGACTGCCAAGCAAGCGTAGCGCCGACACCGATGAGAGCAACAACCGAAAAGCGTCCGACGGTGCGAACTATTCGCCTGGCAATCGATGGCCTATCACTTCTGAACTGAGCGTTCTTGGGGCCTGACGCGCGATAAGGCCTGCCTGGTCTTAGGCGATGAACTTTATTAGTGCGCTCGATATCGACATCGTCAATATCACGTTCAGAATATTCGGCGTTGAGAGGTAGGCTTTCGGTGGAATGCATTGGTCCCTCGACCCGCTTGATCGTTACCGCAAGAGGCCATTACGATTTGACAGCACGAAGGCGAGAGGGCGACCGTCACGATAATCAAACTTTCGGCACAATTTTTTTGGGGGGCGTATCCAAAATGCAACATAACCACCCGAGGTTCGAGTGCTGGATCAATCGTCCACGATAGGCAAGTCATTCGGGGCGCACCTCACTTACTTCGCAGGCGCTTGAGAAGGCCGGTTTTGCGTTGCTGTTAGGAGTTTGCGTTTCTGAAGCGTCAAATGAAATTGCGCGTAGGGCATTTTCCAAAGATTCACACGTTTGCGCTGCTGCTTGATCAGAACGCCCTGAGAAAGCCATGAACAATCTCTGAACTGGTATTGACCTGTTGAGCCGGTCGTAAGGGGGGAGATCGGTATTGGCACGGCTAGTTGTCGTTTCTAACCGCGTTTCGGTTCCGGGCGACAGCTCCAAGCGCGCTGGGGGGCTCGAAGTTGCATTGCGGCCAGCACTCCAGAACAACGGGGGCGTTTGGCTTGGGTGGAGCGGCAAGGTCGCGGCCGGGAATGAGCTAGAGGCGCGGTCGGTCCGACATAAGAATGTCGAATATGTAATCACCGACCTTTCGAAGGAAGGCTTTGACGAATACTACAGCGGGTTCGCCAATCGGGTATTGTGGCCAATCCTGCATTACCGGCTGGACCTGGCCGAGTTTGCGCATCGGGATCTCGGCGGATATTTCAAGGTAAATAATCATTTCGCCACCGAGCTCGAAAAGATCATCGAGACAGATGATCTGATTTGGGTCCATGATTACCATCTAATACCGATCGCGGATGCGCTGCGCCGTCGCGGGCATAGCAACCGCATCGGATTCTTCCTCCATGTTCCGCTTCCCCCGCCTGAGATTCTGACCTCACTGCCGAACCACGAAAAATTGATTCCGTTGCTCATGCAATACGATGTTGTGGGCTTCCAGACCGACGGCGATGTTCAGAATTTCGTTCGTTATCTAAATTCCGAGTACGATCAGACGCGGCAGACCCGGGTGTTCGAGACGGCCGGCGAGGGCGTCACCCTGAGCGTGAATGGTCAGCAGACGCTAGTCGGCAGTTTCCCAGTTGGTATCGAGCCGCAGGCATTTGCGCGAGCAGCGCGGCGTAACGAGCAGTCTCCACTGGTAAAGGATCTCGTTGCAAGCCTTGGCGGCCGCAATCTTGTGATCGGAGTCGATCGTCTGGACTATTCCAAGGGGCTGATCCAGCGGCTTGATGCCTTCGAGATCTTTCTAGCGAACCACAGCGAGTGGCTTGGCAAGCTGACTTATCTGCAAATAACGCCGACAAACCGTCTCGGAATTCCCGAGTATTCAGAATTGCAAGCGGCCCTGGAATCCGCTGCCGGACGTATCAACGGAAAGTATGGTGAGGTGTCGTGGACGCCCATCCGCTATGTGAACCGCGTATATGGTCGATCAGTGCTGGCGGGATTGTACAGAATGGCGCGCGTCGGTCTGGTGACGCCACTTCGCGACGGCATGAACCTCGTGGCGAAGGAGTACGTCGCCGCTCAGGATCCGAATGATCCGGGCGTCCTTATCCTTTCGCGATTCGCTGGGGCCGCGACCAAGTTCCGGAATGCACTATTAGTTAATCCATATGATGCAGAATCGGTCGCTAGCGCGCTTGCGCAGGCGCTCGTCATGCCGCTTGAGGAAAGACGTGCCCGGCACGAGTCGCTGTATGCCGCCACTTGCGAATACGGAGTCGACCGATGGCAACGAGAATTCTTGGCGGCGCTGCGACAGGGACGTGACGGTTTCCGATCATATGGGTCCAACTGCGAGCTCACGAATCTGGCGGCAAGCGGCCCCGACTGGGCAGTCAGCCCCTTAGCCGCCGATGCCGCATAATAGTCATGAAGTCGCGTCGCCTTATTCGATCACCTTGTCGGCTTGATCACCCCATACGAGATCAAGCCGCCTTACCTGACCGCGAGCGCGTAAGGATAAATCGCAGGAACTCCATTCTGCGCAGTCAGCCCAATTATTCGCTCGCGGCGAACGATGTAGAAACTGTCGGGTATGACAATCAAACCGCCGGAGAAATTCGCTCTACATTACTCAATTATTTTATCGTCTAGCTGTTGAAACTGCTGCGTCACATTGAGCCCAAGCGCCGCCACGGGTAGTATTGCGCACCACATTCGCGATGTCCGCCAATAAGCGACATGCCAGGTATGATTATTTGTTCTCGAGCCGCCATGAGCCATCCCAATCGGCGCCGGGTGGATTTTGCTGTAAATTATCAATGCGCTTGAGCAGTGTTATCGAAGGCCCGTCGCCTGGGACAGCCTCCAGCACTGCAACGAAGGCGTTGCGCGCGTCGTCCCATTGTTGCGCCCGATACGCCAAGAGCCCGGCTAAATACCGAGTTCGCAACAAGTTTTGCGTTGGCGTAAGTTCTACTTTTCGACCTAAGAGCTCGAAAACCGCTTGCGCTGTCGTTTGGCCAACCACAACCAAGCGATCAACTTCACGAAATTGAATTGTGTCATCAGCCTTGGCGACTGCGGCTTGCGAAACTAAAGAGCGAGTGCCGTACAATTTGTTTGCCGACTCCAGGCGAGCTGCGAAATTTACCGTGTCGCCCATTACGGTGTAATTCATCATGACTTCCGAGCCAATGCTGCCGACCAGAGCCTCACCGGTGGCGATGCCGATCCGAATATCGCATTCGGCTGGTATGACACGTACGCCGAACAGTTCCGCCAGTTCGTTTCGCAGCGTTGCAACCCGTTCAATCATTTCGATCGCTGCCACGCACGCGAATTGACCTTCATCTGCGTCTTCGACGAACGGAGGACCCCAATAAGCCATTATCGCATCACCGATGTATTTATCGATAACCCCTCGCTGCCGACGGATCGGCTCGGACATTGTCGACAAATAGCGATTCATGACTTTCACGAGACCTTGCGGCGTCATCCCCGCGCTCAGCCCGGTGAAGCCCTTCATATCGCAAAACATGACAGTCATTACGCGACGCTGGCCTTCGGTAGCCGCTAATTTCGGTTGATCGATCAGACCTTCCACGACGCGCGGGTCGACATATCTGCCGAACGTCTCCCGGATGCGCTCTTTGTGACGCAATTGCTCGATCATACGATTGAAGGCGGCCGAGAGTTGGCCGATTTCATCACCGGTGGTGACATCTATTGATCGGTCAAGATGACCCGCCTCGACTTGCCGAGTGCCCTCCAGCAGTAGTCGGACCGGGCGGGTAATGCCGCCGCTCACAAGCATCGCAAAAATTAGTCCAAGTGTGGCAGCAAGGGCAGTCACAACAATCGTAATCAGAATCGCATGTTGCTGGTTGCGCAAGACCACCGAAGCGCTTGCATCAACTTGAGCCAACATGTCGGCACGTATCTTATCGATCTCTTGATTGAATTCATCTCGGGCCTGATCGGTGCGCGCAAGCGAGCGCCTCGTTTCCGGAAAATCTTTAGATTCAAGCTGCCGTAGAAGTTGAGCACTTTCTTCGTTCAAGTGCCGATGCAGGTCGTTTACCGCATTGTCTATGTTAGTGTCGATGCGCGTCAGCGCTACATTGTCCGATGGCGTACTGGGATCGTCGATGATCGACGCGATCAGCTTGCGGGCCGCGTCTGCTTCCTGCTCAACCTCAGGCTCCGTTTGTTGGTAAGCGCGCAAACGTTCCGTATAGCCAGCTTCGTCCGGAGGGTTCTGCATTTTCGCGATGACCATTCGACGAAGTGCAAGCGACCGTTCCAGTGATCGAATGTTGGCTCGTGCCAAGTGACCGTAAGCCGGGATGTACTTGTTGCTCAATTCGTCTAAGAGATGGCCGACTTTGCCGGCCATCACCATCGATAATATGGAGGTGGCCACCATGAGGATGACAAGCCCTATCGCGATCCCTACAATTTTTTGTCTAATTGATTTTCGGAACATTGCTTATTGCTCAATCTGTTGATGCGACAAGCGCCAGGGTGCATGCGGACAGTCGAGCTTTTCTTCCAGCTGTTCTTCAAGCCGTCAGGACGCCGAAACAGCTTATTCCATCAGGCCGTTGCGCGTGTCCAGCCAGCGGTTACCCGGCCGCACAGGAAAGCAGCCTGACGAAGTGGCACCGATCGCTGCGCCCGCAACACTTAGACGCCCATCGTAGCGAGTTAAACTACGGGTCTGGAAGCACCCATGTCGTGACTGCCTCGACGTCGAAAACAGTCCAGAGCCGACATGAAGGCTTGTCAGGCGGATGGCCGCTTGGCGCCCGAAAGCGGACGTCGCTACGCGATCACCATGTCAGCGAGATAGCGCCGTCAGCGCACGTTATGCCAGGGATCGAACGGTTTGTCGGGTAAGCTTTTGAGCGCCGCGTTATAGGCTTTATCGTCTGCTTTCGTCTTCTGCGAATCCGACTTGTCCGCCCTTTGCTGGTGTTGCTTGCGCGCTCCGCCATCGCCACCGGTTGCCTGGGCGTGAGCAGACCCTGCCAACATAACAAGAGCGAGGGCTGTTGCGACAATGCGCGTCATTGTGATGGGCTCACTAGGACGAGATCCGAATTATCAGCCATTGGTGGCCATGGCTCTTTCGCTGCGCAATCCGAAGCTGTTCGATCGGAACCGGGCCTTACAATCCCGCTGACATTGTGACGCGCCCGGTCTTGTACAGGCCGATGGCTCGAGCGGCTGCCGGTGACAGATCGATGTCTCTACCTCGAACCCAAGGACCGCGGTCGTTGATCCGAACTGTGACGCATCCGCTGTGGCAAACGCGAATCTGAGTGCCGAAGGGGAGTCTACGATGGGCGGCGGTCATTGCCGCACAATTTAGTCGTTCCCCACTCGCGGTCCGGTGGCCGCAAAGACCGTCACGGCCGCCATATATGCTCGCTACTTCGGCATGCGCAGTGCCGGCCAAAAACAACAGCACAGCCGCAGCAGCGCGGCCCAAACGAATCAGCCTCTTCATGCGGCTTCCCCCGTGCAGTTATCGCGTCGACTCAAATTTAGATATTTGGATCAACAAAAGCTGTGGCATAAATTGGATGAACAAGGGTCGGAAATTGGACAAGCTAATGAAGTGCTTAATCAACGACGCAGGGTCTTAAATACCGGATGGAACACTCACATAGGCATCTTACCGCCCGGCCGACCGACTTCTGGCTGGCTAGGGGCGCCATTCTCGTCATTGCCATGCTTCAAATCGGGCTCGTAAACGATCTAGCGGTTGGACCGCGTTGGCTCGCGCCGGGCTTGGAGCTTGCCATCTTAATCCCATTGTCACTCGCGACGGCCTGGACACAGACACGCGCTCGTCGCGCATCTACGGATGCCCAGTGGACCAATATTGGCCGCTACCGCCGAATGGTGCGGCGGCTGGCTATCGTTCTCACGGCAATCTGCACGTTGATGAATTTTGGTACGCTCGCTCGTTTGATTGATGCGATCCTGACCGGTCATGCGGCCAGCGGAAAGACGCTGCTGGTGGACGCGATAAATATTTGGGTCACCAATGTAGTCATCTTTGCGCTCTGGTTCTGGTCGCTGGATCGTGGCGGGCCCGCCATAAGAGGACTCATATCGGAGGCCAAAAGCGATTTTCTATTTACCCAACAACAAACAGGCGTCGTCGACCGCGAACAGTTCCAAAATTGGTCGCCTGGATTTATTGATTACCTGTTTCTTGCTTTTACAAACGCGACGGCCTTTTCACCAGCTGATACCTTCCCGCTGACGACAAGAGCAAAGCTGCTGATGATGGCTGAAGCTGCAATATCTCTTTGCACGATCGCGATCGTGGCATCACGAGCGGTGGGAATTCTGAGCTGAGCAAACGGGGGTTTCGGGCCACAGAAAGCATTCGATGGTTCGGCGTCGCTTGGATTATGATGTACTAATCTAAATCGACCGTCGCCCAGGCGTGACCATGCCAACGCGTCGTCGCTTGCTCGCATTCGGTGCTGCGTCGGCACTCTTGCCGGGCTTATTTTGCGTCGCTCAGGCAACGACTTGGCCGGACCGACCGGTCCACATGGTCGTGCCGCTCGCGGCGGGCGGGCCGACGGACGCCAATGCGCGCATCGTTGCCGAACAGCTCTCCAAAATCTGGGGTCAACAGGTCGTCATCGACAACAGGGGAGGCGCTGGTACCAACATCGGCAATGCTTTTGTCGCCCACTCCGATCCTGATGGTTACACACTGTTGTTTGGCACCTCATCACTTGCCTCAAATGGCGCGCTATATCGGTCGCTTGACTACAGTCCGATGACCGACCTCGCCCCGATCTCCCTGGTCGCAAAATTTCCGTTTTTTATGTTCGTACCCAACTCCTCTCCGGCCAAGACGGTCAATGAGTTCATCGACTATGTGAAGGCTCAGCCTGGAAAACTCATCGTGGCCTCTCCCGGCACCGGGAGCGGGCCGCATCTCGCTGAACTGTTGTTCCTGCAAATGGCCAGCCTGCAAATGACGCACGCGCCCTACCGCGGCGCGGCGCCAGCATTTACCGATCTCATTCCGGGCCGCGTCCATTGCTATTTCGGCAGCGGTGAATTGCTCACTTATTCGCGGTCTGGCCAGGTCCGCGTCCTCGCATCAACCGGTGGTGAGCGATCGCCCGCAGCGCCGGACGTGCCGACCATCGCGGAGGCGGGCGTTCCCGGTTACATGGTTGACTCGTGGCAGGGCGTCTTTGCGCCGGTCAAAACCCCAACTGAAATCGTGCAGAAGATAAACAGCGACCTCGCGAAAGCGCTCGCTGATCCAGGTCTTGTCGAGAAGCTTGAACGCAACGCCTATACTGTCGGGAGCTCCTCGGCGGACGACCTTGCGAAGTTTCTGCGAGCGGATACCGAGAAATGGGAAGCTGTCATCAAAAAGGTAGGTATCAAAATCGATTAAATTTGACGTTGGAGCGGCTGGCTCGATCGGATAGCCCGCCAATCACTTTGGCGAAGGATCTGATCGTTCACTTGTTGAAGTTGTTACACCGTCTTATGCTTGCTACCGCGCGCCGGGAACAGTCCGCCGGCAACACTCCCGGCGCTCTGGGAGAGCAAAATGAGATCAATGTTTGTCTTGTTGACGCTACTCTGTGCGACAGAAGCATTCGCTGCCGATCAATACCAAATCATTCCGCTATATTCCCTCGCGATTCAAGGACGACCTCAGATTCACGGGGCTCTAATAATCAATGAGATGAATGGCGATAACTACACATGCTCAGCTTTCGTTCACCAGGAAATGCCGATCAGTTTCGACTCTATAGAATGCTCCAAAGCGGTGAATAAAGTAGGTACTATGCCGCCTGGGCGAGCGGCGCTTTCCCCTTTTGCCCACCAAACTGCGGCTCCATATCCCGCAATCTGGAAGATTGATCAAACGAACGGCACGCTGACGTTTTGCGCCGCGACAGAAGTACCGGCTGGCGGTTGGCTCTGCGGATCATCGAAGCTGCCATAGTCAAACTAAATTAGAGCAGTCGGTCTCCGTGTGCGTCGTTTTCGCCGGCACAGCGAACGCGGCGGCGTATTCGACGGCATCACGGAGGGGCCGTTTTCTGCATTGAAGGGAGATCGGAGATGGAGCGCATCCAATGAGCGAGCCGCCGACGGCCGGCAGTGAGATCGCCAAGCCCGCGCTTGTGCGCCATCTCGACGGCGACGGCTAGGATCAGGTGCGCCATGCCGGGCGGTCCCTGCATCAGCGGATCAGTTACGCGATCCTCGAAGAAGTCCGCCATTCGCTGAGCGCGTGCCAACTCATGAGCGAGTGTGGTTGGCGAGCGTTCGCTCTCGGGCCGGGCCATTTCCCGACCCCATACCGCGATTCCGTCGCACATGCTGCGCGCCGCGAACTCGAGCCGAAGATACGCCCAGTCAGCCGCGCTGTGGAAGCGCTGCTTGCCGTCGAGGCCGTCGAGGTAGGCGCAGATGAGCTGACTGTCTTCCATGCCGCGGCCGGTATCGTCGACGAGATAAGGCACGCGGCCGGAGGGATTGATCTGATAGTAGGGACTGCCGGCGGTACGTGTTTTCGCCTCGATAATCTCGACGCGATCCTCGAGCGCCTTCTCGATGACAATGATGCGCGCAAGGCGGGCGTACGGTGAGCCAGATGTGACATAGAGCTTCATAATCCTCGCCCTTCATTCTGTTCAATGATATCGCGTGCAAATTAGTTAGCATTTCTGGGCATTAAAGCGATAGACAAACACCCCGCTATTACGTCTCGTGCTATTCCGTTCTGCGCGGTTTTCTCAAACTTGGGTCCAAAGTTGGGTCCAAGATTGCGCTGCTTCGCCCGTTGTCGGTTCAGGGGTATTGCCAAGCTGCCGGAGTTGCATGGCGCGCCGATGACGCATCCGTCGGCTCACGAGCAGCAGCAGAACAATCGCGATCCAGTCAACGTGCGGTAAGGGTTAGCTCCATCTGAAAAATATTTGGTCATGGATAATCTTCGCGGCGTGATCGACCATTTTTAATCTCCTTAAATAACAACGTGGTATCCAGGGCGGCCCACGGGCCTCTATGCATTATTGAAAGGCTTTGGTAAGCGTATTTGTGGGTGAGCCTTGCTTGCGCGAAGAACGCAAGGCAGCGGATGGGTTCCTTGCAATTAAAAGGAGCCACATTATGTCGAGCTATCAAGACTACCAAGACGAGATCACGAGAGCTTCTAAAACTGTTCAGAAGAAAATCGCTGAAACAGAGAAGAAAATCGGCGATACAACACTTCAAGTTCAAAACGAGTTTTTCAAGACATGTGAGGAAATGGGTCGAGCGGTCATTTCGCGCGCGACAGCCCAGATCGAACTGACATCAAAACTTACCGAAAAGCTGGGGGCAGCCCATTCGCTTCCTGATGTCGTGTCGGCCTATCAGGAGTGGCTGAGTAAGCAGATGAATGCTTGTTCCGAAGACGCCCGTCAGTTCATGACCAACAGTCAGGAGTTCATGACCACTAGCACACGACTTTTTTCGTACGGTTGGTCGAGCGTGGGCATGAGCAGGTAATGCCGCCTTTAAGCGCCTAGCAAATTACAGTAGTGCGCAAGCGGCTTGCTCATAGTCAGCAAGCCCTTGCGTTCGCTGGTCTGAAACAGCTCGCATTAAGCGGTGCGAAAAATTATCTAAATGCAAACTCTCTTCGATGATCCGCTGGCTGCTTTTATGCGCAAGGAGAAAATCCCGTTGACGCGCAAGAATTACATCGCGCTGACTTACCTCGGCGAATTACCGGATGACTGGACACGGGCGAACGAGGCGGACCTGCCGGCCGAGCTGCAGGACTGGAGCTTGTTTGGTCTTGTCGATGGCCAGTTTGTGTTGAAAAAGCCTATGGCCCGTAAGAGCATTAGAGGTCGAATATTACGAAATCGCAGACATGGGCGGCGGCTCCATCGGTGACTTTCCATCTGTGAGAGTGGTTCCCGTTTGACTGATCGAGCGAGCCAACCCCGCTCGATCGGCACAGCAGCGGATGCAGCGTTGCGAGTTCAATAAAGCCGCACAGAGTTACCCGCCCGCCGCTTCCCGCCGCCCTGGTCTGTCGAGCAGACCTATACGATGAACGATTGCAACCAAGATCAGACTGACGACGACGCTCCCCTGAGAGACGACGTTTCCGACGACGCGATAGAGGCTGCTGCCGTCGCGCGGGGAGGATTTCCAACTCTTTTGTATGGCACTTATTGCTTCGGTTGTCCTTCCGGGCCGACGATCCGCAGCCAAGCTGTTGACGCGTGACGAATCCCGCCGAATCGCAGTAAATACATCGCGAAGCTGCAAGAGCTTTTGAAAAAGCCGTAAACTCAGAAAGATTGCGGGAGCACTTGCTGTGGCGGGAGCATGGCGAACTGTTGCGCAAAAGGCCACGCCGCCGGCCCTCTATTGGCTTGTTCTGAGCCTCATCACATTTCTTGGGATCAGCACAGTAATTAAGATCGAAGCCACGGGAACGCGTCTGTCCCTCATCGTCGTGGTCGTCGGTGTTGCTTTCAACGCAGCATGCTTTCTGGAGCGCTTATTGCGGGACTACGCAAAACACCGAGGAAAGGGAGAACGGCGCGCCGAACACCAAACTGCCGCGCCACAAACCCAAGAAGGTCTACTTAACCTCAATGATGTCATTCGATTGCTTCGCTCGGAAGTTAAACAAGCCGGAAGCCAAAGAGCATTCGCGAGAAAATCCGAGGTAAACGTTGGCGTGGTCTCCAAAACGCTGAGGGGAATTGTACTACCGTCTGAAAAAATTCTCCGCGCGCTCAACCTTCGTGTCGTCTATCTATCCAAATGACGTTTTGCTCTTGCGCAGCGCTGATACAGGCCAAGGCACGACGGATCGCGGCGAACGTCGCCAAGCTACCGGAGTTTTTGAGAAGACACTAAACTGACGCGAGGCCGAGGAGGATTGGGGTCGATAGTCCTTCGCACTCCATTACTAAAAATGACCATGCCCCGACCAGACCGCTTGGGCAGACGCTAGTGCTTAGCGCCGCAGTGATCGGGATCGCTGCGCTCGGCGCTGTTGTTCTGTGGGCGCCTACAGGCTGGTTGTGGCTGGTCGTTCATGAGGGGCTGCATTGACCGCCCGCCACCGCGCCGCCTTAGTCTTTTGAAGAATTCAACGACGCTTGCTTTGATCATGGAGGGGACAACGTTGAGCCGATGTGATCCAATCATTGACAGCAGAACATCTGCTCAAAGGAGACCGCGATGCCTACAAGGCGATTTGAGCGGGAAGCACTAGAGCGGCTTCTAGTGGGCGGATGCGCAGTCGCATTTTGCGCCTGTGTTCTGATCGAACATGCACAAGCACAGCCTGGGTATGTGCCTCCATCTCCTCCGCCGCCACCGCCAGTCTTCAATCCATCCAGCCCCTATACCGTGCCTCAACCGAGCTACACACCCCTAGCGCCCTCAACACCAAGCACGACACCTTCCATACCAAGCGATGAGGTTACGTCGCCCACCATTCCAAGACGTGAGGTTACGTCGCCTCCGAATGAAGAGCCTGCGAGTACAACCGCTCAATCTGAACGAACGTCCGTCGCAAAAACGCGCTCAGTCCATCATCACCACCGAGGCCGCCATAGCGTGATGGAGCCCACACTGGGGTCTTTTTACTGCCCTTACGGTTGGTGTGTTCGTATTTCTCCTCCTTATGCCTATTCCCAGCGATACGGCTGGTATCGCTAATGAGGCGCGACGGATCGCTACGAAGATCGCCAAGCTGCCGGAGCTTTTGCGCGACAGCCAGTCGCGACGGGCCTATTTCCGCTGTGGGCTCGTCTATCTACCGTCCGGGATCCGAACGCCGATCCAGGCGTCGCGGACCTGTTGATAATGCACCTGCGGATCATAGATCATTACATTCAGTCCCAATCGCTGCATCGATAGTCTGCCGACTGCCGCCAGCAGCGTGTAGGAAGCTACGACGCGATCATGTTGCGCGGTGACCAGAGCCACACGCGCATTCACCAGTTCCTGCTGCGCATTGAGCACGTCGAGCGTGGTTCGCTGTCCGACCCGCGCCTCCTCGCGGACACCGTTGAGGGCAATTTCGGAGGCGTTCACCTGCGCGGCGGTTGCCTCGATCTGCGCCTTGGCGGCGTCCAGTTGGCCCCAGCTCTGCACCACCGTAGCCCGCGCCTGATCGCGATTGACATCGAGATTGAGCCGCTGCTGGCCAAGCGTTTCCTTGGATTGGCGAATGGCGGAATATTCAGCGCCGCCCTGATAAAGCGGGACGGTAAGTTGTCCCAGAATAGAGACGTTTTTCGTCCGAAGTTCTTGCGGTATCGTTTGGTAATTCTGCGTATAGGCGGCAGTGAGCCCGAGGTTGGGATAAAGCGCGCCCTCGCTGATTTTCACCGCGAGCTCGGCAACGTCGACGCCGTACATTGCCGCCAACACCGTTGGACTTTGCGTCTCGCCCGCAGTGATCGCTCTCTGCACCGTTGCTGGCGACAGACGATCGACCGGCGTACCGGGACTAAGGCGGCCGGGATCGACGCCAATCACGCGCCGATAGTTCGCCTGTGACGTGACGTAGTTCGATTGCGCCTGCAACAGCGCTGATCGTCCCGCCGCCAAGCGCGATTCCGCCTGAGCGACGTCGGTGCGCGTCACTTCACCGACATTGAAGCGATCGCGGGTCTGTTTCAATTGTTCGGTGAGCACTTCGACGTTGCGGCGATTGAGCTCAAGGATCGCCTGGTCGCGTATCAAATTCATGTAGGCGGTAGCGGCGTCGAGAAGAACTTGCTGCTCGGTGACGCGCAATGTCTCACGCGCGCCCGCAACCTGGCTTTCCGCTTGGCGCGTTCGATTGGCGGTTTGAAATCCGTTGAAAAGCGTTTGCGTCGCAGTGGCGCCGAATTGGCGGGTCGGCAGGTCCGAGCCGAGGCTGGTATAGATGGCCTGGTTTGGAAACACTTGTTGGTTGACCGTTTTGTTGACCTGGTCGAAGTAATTGAAGCCGCCGGACGCAGTGACACTGAGTTTCGGCCGATAGCCTGACAGCGCTTGCGGCACGTTCTCATCCGCAGCGCGCAGCGCGGCGCGCTGCGCGTTAAGCGATGGATTGTTTTGATACGCCTGAACGAGCGCCCATTCGAGCGTATCGGCGCGCGCTATCACGACTCCGCCTGCGATGGCGGCGCAGCCTGCTGCCAAGAGCCCCCGAAGACACGTCCGCAGTCCTAGTCCCCACATGACGCAGAGAATCTCGGATTATTCCATGAATGTTACCGCGAAGGCACACGCCCTGGGCACCAGTTAGCCTGAGATAGCGACGTTAGGGAGGTCGAGTGGTGGATAAAACCCTATCTCCCGGCGATTAGCGCAAATTTTGACGTAAAGCGTTGCTCCGCGGCCACACTCTGCCTGCGTGTTGGGCAGGCCATAGGCGCGAGGACAGGAAAGAGGGTATATCCTGGCGTGAACGAGGGGCAGCTTGGAAACAGGATCACAAACGTCGCGACTGCTATCGGCGCTGGTGTCAGTGCTGATCGTGTCATCAGGCGCGCAAGCTGCGTCCCTATCGTTGGAGTGCACGGGCACGGTGACGACATCCAATGTTCCCAAGGACGGCGTCGTCCCTGATCCGGACAAAGATAACGTCTCCGACTATTCCGTCGTGGTCGACCTCGACCGACATGCCGTATTCGGTTTTTGGTTTGAAACTCCTACTACAGGAATGACTGCCGCGCAGACTGCGTTGCCAATTACGCAGGCTAACGCTACCGGCATTTATTTTGTGGCCAGGAGGAAACAGAGCGCGATAGGCGAGTCTATTTACGGCTCAGTTGACCCCATTACGGGTGCAGTCTCCGCCATGGAGAACAGGCTTTACCCGAGCGGCAACGTGCAGACTACAGAATGGGATTTGCACTGCAAGCCAACGCGCCCGCTGTAACAGTCTGCCAGCGCCTCCACCTGATGCCGCGTCGCGACGTACAACAGGCGCACCACCTCGCGCTGCTCGCTCCTCGGCACATGGACGCCCGCCTCCAATCGCGTCAGCAGGGCTTGCGTATTCGTCAGCGTCGGACAGAGCACAGCCCGCATTACATGGCCCTTGCTGAGGAGATGATCGAGTGCGGCGGCGGATCTCTGCTCTTGACACAAAGCGGACATTTCACGGCTGAATCCCAATGTCCGCTTTTGGGGGTAAGCGGACATCACATGGACGTGCACCAATGTCCGTTCCCATAGCGGACGTTGATTCCGATGTGGTGGCATTCTTACGCCGTGCCGCAAGCGTTCGGGTGTCGCCAGAATTTGATTTCAGATCAATTGCGGAAGGGACCGAATTGTTGCAACCTTCACTGAAAGAGCGAAATAAGTGGGAGGCTGTCATTCCTGGGGTTAGCCCGCAAAGCTCAACCAGGAGATACTAAAATGTTCGGCAAGACAAAAATTGCGCTTTCTGCCGCAATGGTTCTCAGCACCGCCTTTCCGGCATCGGCCGCGACCAAGCATCATCGCGTCACCCATGTTCATCCGGCCATTTACAATACGGCCCCCGCAGCGCGATCCGATGACATCCCAACCCTCGATGTGAACCCGGTCTGTCACGGGATTGCCATGCAGGGGGAGTTGGAAGCAGGTCTTCAGAAGACCAGTTTTGAGCAATGCGTGAAAAGTGAGCAAGACACTCGTGAGCAGATAAAGAAAGAATGGTCCACTTTTACGACAGCAGACAAGACCGATTGTGTCGCGCTGGCTAAGACCGGGGGAGAATCGAGTTACACCGAACTCATCACCTGTATGGAAATGGCGCGCGATGTACGAGAATTACACAAAAATGCTAACGCCTTGCCCGAGCAGAACATACCGCCCGCACCGGTGGGTCATCGCCAGCCGACGTCGCAATAGTGTCTAACGATTTCGTTGGCTGCACGTCCGGAGTAAAGCGGGGCCGATATTAGGGGCTGGAAGGTGGCAACAATGAAGATCTACCACACCTAGCGATCAACTCGCCCCTGACGTAAGCGATCATCACCGGCTCGCTCAACCTTGATCGCGCGCAGACCGAAACGGCGCAGCAAAATCTTCAGCGCAGCACGTAACGTGCGAATACTGTCGCCGCCTTCTCTAGTACGCAGTGTGATCGTGAATGTCGCCATTCCTCGCATCATAGCAGAATGGCGCAATTCGCGTTGGCCGCCAGATTCCGGGGGATGCACGCACTTTTAGGATGTACGCTTTGTGAGGGCAGATGTACGCTTTAAAGGGGGGTACGATGGATCGTGACGACCATGCGGTACCCAAACCCTATCTGCAGCTACCAATCAGGTGGCGCTGCGATGGTAGCAAGCTTATTGCTCCTCCTGACGGCAGTAGCGACAGCAACGGCGAAGCCCTGCTTGACCAAGGAGGAGGCCAAGAACCTGTGGCCAAATGAATGGCTGTATTGGCATACCGAACGACATTGTTGGGATCACATAAAGGGCACCAGCGGCACGTACGAGGAACGACAGCCGGAGCCGACCCAGCAGGCCGCCAACATTGTTCCGGCTCCACTGCCAAAGCAGGTGACGACGACGAAAGAAAGAAGCTTGCCCGAACCCGAAACTGTCTATCCAACGATGGTGTTCAATAAGGCCAATATTCTCGAAATGATGCCGCTGACCATGAAACAACCGTGGCTCTCACCGCAGTCGATCTCGGGCTGGCCGCTGTTGCTCGATATCGATCGACCATCATTTAAGGAGTGGGACAAGAGAATCGGAATGGAATGAAAGGAGGTCACTCTCTCGCCGCGCCAGATTGGCTTCTGAAAGCCCATTAAAAAAAGAAGACCCAGCTTAAAAATCTCACAAAATTTGCGAAGGGGTATCGAACACCAATCGCCAACCAATTTTTGGGGGTGGGGGTGCCTCACACTACCGATCGATTGCTCTGGTCGCTCGCGCGCCAGCGTCAAGGAGAAGCCTCAGGATTAGTTTTTGTTAGCTGGGCGGCGGTCGATGCAGCCGATCTCAAGCAACGCTTCAATGAGCGACTTCTTCGGTCGTGTCGATGTCAGCCTCCGCCTTGCGCTTCTCGCGCTCGGCCTTCTGCTTTGCCAAGCGCTTCTCGCGCTCAGTTCGGCGTCTCGAGCACGCCAATAGTCGTCGCCGGGGGCACAAGCTGACGCATTTGCTCCAGTCGTTTTGCCCCTACCGCGGCAGCGAAAAAGTTTACGCCCGTGACGTTCCCGCCCGGCCGATTGAGGTTAGTGACCAGGCCGTCCTTGACCGGGTCGCTACCGGTCGCGAAGACGATCGGCACTGTCGTGCTAGCGACCTTGGCTGCGAGTGCCACGGCGAGATTTCCGACGATCACCGCGACTAGCCGATGAATAGAATCTTTCACAAGAGCCGTGAGTTTATCGCGATCATTTTCCGCAAAGCGATATTCGGTCGCGACATTCTGGCCCTCGACATAGCCGGTTTCCTGCAAACCCTGGCGGAATGCGGCCATGAGGTTCGTCGCGTCGGCAAGCGTCGAACTCCGGAGAAACGCGATCACCGGCATCGCCGGCTGCTGCGCGCGCGCCGTGAACGGCCACGCGACTGCCATACTGCCGAGAAGCGATATGAACTCACGCCGCCGCATTCGATCACCGTGTCGGCGGTGGCGAGCACTGATTGAGGAATTGTCAGGCCGAGCGTTTTGGCCGTTTTGAGGTTGACGGCGAGTGCGACTTTCGTGGACTGCTGGACCGGTAGCTCGGCTGGCTCCTCACCCTTAAGAATACGACCAGTGTAGATGCCGGCCATGCGATAGGCATCGGCAAGATCGGCTCCGTAGCTCATCAACCCGCCGAATGTGACAAACTCGCGCAATCCATGGATTGTCGGCATACCGATTCTTGTGGCGAGCGCAGCAAACTTGGTGAGCTGACTATCGAAATATGGATCTGCACCGATGACGAGCGCGCCCACTTTCAGTTCAACTGCCTTGGCAAAAGCCGCGTCAATATCTCGGCTAGTGCTGGCTTGAAGAACGGTAGTTTTGATCCCAGGCAGCGCTTGAGCCTCTCGCGCCTCGCTAATTTCTTTGGAGTTGTTTGGGTTGTGCGAGTTCACCAATATCGCGATCGGTGCAGCACTTGGTATGACCTCGCGCATAAGCTTGATTTGCTTTGCAACGACACCGTCCGACATGCTGACAACGCCCGTGACATTGCTGCCGGGCTGCTTCTGCGTAGTAATCAGCCCTAGCTGGATCGGATCGGCCCTTGACGCAAAGATTATCGGAATCGCTGTAGTCGCACTCTTAGCCGCCAGTGCCGCGGGGCCGCCGCCTGACATTATCGCTGCTGCCTTGTGGTTCACTAAAGTAGCTGCGAACCACGGCAGCAAATCATAATCGCCCTCTGCCCAGTGATATTCGATAGCTACGTTGCGACCATCCACAAAGCCTATCTGATTCAGTCCATCTCGAAATGTCGCCGCCATTTCCGTGTACGAACTAGATGACGCGCTGTTGAGAAAACCGATGAGAGGTTTTGCCGGCTGCTGCGCGCGCGCTGGAGCGGACACGCGAGTGCCGTACCGCCGAGAAACGATATGAACTCGCGCCGCCGCATTCGATCACCTCGTAGGCGCGCTGCTGCAGACTGGGTGGCACCGATAGACTCAGCGCCTTGGCCGTCGCCCGGTGGTACGCCCTCGGCGCGTGCAGCAAAGCATAGCCATTCACGATAGTCTGCGCGCGCCGAACTTGGATTTGATTCAGGTCAAAAGCCCGTAAAACATATTGTGCGTCACGACAAATTGGACGGCTAACGTCTCTTTTGGGTCACCGGAATAAGCGACCTGCAATTTGAGCTCGATCAAACTAGCTTTGGCGATTTGATGAAATATGGGGGTGAAGTTGGTAGTTAATATTCGAAAACGCGATGCGCTGCCACCCGCGGGCTCAGGAAGCTTGAGGTGCACTATGCGGAATTGGACAATCAAAACCCAAACCGATAGTCCTGATCGTGCGCTTGAGATTGTTCAGGAGCAGCGGGGCAGGGGATACACCGCTTGGATCGAAGATGACCGTGGTCAGAGTGTTGACGAAGATGCTCTAAAAAGCGGCAAGCCTGCACGATCCAAACCTACACTTTACGACAGGGAGGTGGGTGCCCTGGTTGTTATTGCGACGGCAGTCGTTGCAATCGGAACTCTCTATCTGGTCGGCATGTGGGTCGACCATTAACGTATCCCATCAACCGTTAAAAATCGCCGCGACGTCCGCTTTAGCCCCGAAAGCAGACAATCCGTCCCACATTGGCAATGTCCGTTAAGTGCCAAAAGCGGACATCGCCTAACGATATTTTACCGGACTAAACAGCTGAACCACGCGGCCATCATCATGGCGCCGATCACCGCCGCTACTCCGATCGTCGCCCGGGCGCTAACTCAATAGTCGCTGCGTAATGGCGGCAACCTCAGCAGATATTCAATCAGTCGATCCCAAGCCTTACGCTCGAACCGTTGCACCGCACCTGGTGATATCTCGGGGGATGGCTTGCTTTTTAGATGGCGCACGTCGTGCAGATCGGCAAAGATTTCCACAACCACACGATCGGCTTCCTGGAAACGCTGCATGCGTTCCGATTTTTCTCGGCGGCTTCCGCTCCCCACGTTAAACCATGGCATGACACATTCCTTAATTGCGAAGATCACCAGCGGTGGTACCAGCCGTAGTGATGTCCACCTGACCAGCCGTAGCGTCGTCCGCGGTAGTAGTTGTAATATCTGTGGGGCCCGACCCGCGCGCTGGCGCGCGAATCGATTGCGGGTTTCTCGTTCGCATCTTTCTTGGTGTCGGCTTGGTTCTTGCCATCGTCCTTAGGCGTGTCCGGCGCCACCGCAACGGATTCAGGCGAAACCTTTCGCCTTGCACTCGCATCGCTTCCAGAACGCGGCCATGAAAAATCATCGGCGCGGCCAGCAGGCGCCGCCAAAGTTTCACCGCGGCTCAAGACTTTCGCCGCGATCGAGTCTGACGTTGTCCGCGTTGAGTGGTCTTTCCCCCCGAGGAGTTCGCTGTCGTGGTCGCCGCCGCTTGCAGTCAACGGCAATACTGGACCGACATCGGGCCTCGCGCTGGCCGTCCCAGATTTCGGCGTCGGTTCAGGCACGGGCAGCGCCACTGGCGTGACATAGCTCGGCATCACCCGTCGGAGTTCGCGGTCAACGTAGCTTGCGATTTTTACCGCCCCGGCCTTGGTGAAATAGATGCCGTCGGCAGTGCGCAGTCGTCGGGTTTGACCCTCGAAATCCGGACCCTGCACTGCATAGTCGCCATCTTCATCGACAAAGCCGTCCCAAATGTCGACGTAAATAATTCCCGCTCTGTCGGCGCGCTCGCGATAAAGCTCGTCAAGATAACTCATGTCGCTGGTCGCTTTGGTGCCACGAATTGCCGGCAACCCTACCCAAATAACCGGCACCCCCTTGCTCTTGAGCGCCGCAATCATGGCGTCGATGCGCTTGGCGTAGAGTGTCGCCCATTCGTCGGTGTGGAAATCATAGGGACCGCTCGGCACCGGCTGCTGCGACGCGGCCTGCGACGGGGTCTTCGCCTCCGCTGGCGCGGCGGCTTTATCTTGCGAAGCTTGGCCCGCCGACTGATTTGCTCCCTGGGCAGGTTCACCATTTCGCTGTGGCTGGGCCGGAGCTTTCTCGCGTAGCGGTAACCGGTCGTTCAGTCCCAGCATGACCACGATGGCGTTCGGTTTTTCGTTCGACAACGCCTCCTTGGCTGCCTCCGGCCAATCCAGCGCCTCGTTCTTCGCATCGTAACGAACTAGTCCGGAGCTAGCGCGGATTTTACGCTCGACGCCGATTTCTGGCTGGTCGGCGTATTTTTCATCTAGTCCATGGCCCAGCCAATCCGCCATTGAATCGCCGACGACTACCACCGTGCTAGTCGCCGGCGTTTCCAATTTGCGCGGCAGCGGCGCCTTCGAGTAATCGACGGTTGGCGCTGGACGATTATGGCGCTCGCCAGAGAACGGGGAGAGAAAATCGCGGTGGGGCGATCGCCGATAGTAGCGATCCGAGCGGTAGCGATCGCCCCAGCCGCCCGATGGACGATTGTCCCAGCTCCAACCACCCGACCGACCCCAGCTGCCCGACGACCGATCGCCGGGGTAAAATTGGGCCGAAGTCGGTCCGCAGGTCGCAAAACCCGCCATTATCACAAGCACGACCGCGAATGCACGCGTACCCAAGGTCATAAAACGCTCTCAGCCGTCAGGCCGTATCGTGCAGACTAAGTTTGCCGATGAGAGGAACCTTGATCTGAATCAAGAATTTCCGCGTACCTTGGTGCGGCACCATGACGGAATGTGGGCCTCAAGTTTTGCTATTGAGGCCAGGTGCAATCGTGCCAATGGAAAGTGCAAGGTGCCAAGGTCATGAGCGGCGCGGCATTAGCAGCGCGTTCGACCGCGTCATCTGGAATATCAAACGTCAGAATACGCGCGTCTGCTTCAGCGACGTCACTCTCGTTACTATCCATGGCACGCACTTAATATGCGATCTGATCAGGTAAGGCGCCCGGATTAAAGATACCGATGCCATCGACCAAATTTTGCGTTTTTGGGACAAAAAATTGTTTTGATCGACCACAAAAGTCTGAGGTTCCTGAGGCGGCGAGTAAAAGCCACGCAATGCGATCCTCTACCCATGTCCGCTTTGTGCCAAAACCGCAAGTGAGCAGGTGCAGCAACAAATCCGCTATCGAAAAGCCAGCTTACTCGATCACCCCGTCGTCGGCTGTGGCCAGAGCAGCGTGTGGAATGCTGAGGTGCTTCCTGCGACGAATGTGACAGCGCAAGCGATGTCTGGCGTGTGCATCGGAGCTGATTTTGCAATTCTTCGAAATCGCATGGCTGATAATCGACTGGACTCACCCGCCCGTCAGATGACGGTCATCCTCAATAATTACCGTTCTTGCCCAGCATTAACCCCGCGAGAGGTGACCGATGGCAAAAGCGGCTGCCCATTTCGACGCCCAAACTATCGCTCTTCTGAAGGTAGCCCTAGACGAGGCGTGGGACTATCTTCCGCCAAAGCTGCAAGCCACAATGCGCAAAACCACACTCGCCGAACGCATCCTAAAATCTGCAGCCGAGGGTGAACGTAATCGTGAGCGCTTGCGTGAAGCAGCGTTGAGGGACCTTGCGGCATAGGCGCAAGGTTTCCGGCAGCAGCACGCCTGTTACAAAATCCCAGTGTGCGCAAATGCTTTTGGCGTCGTCTATCTTCACGCGATGAACGGCACCGGGACAGCGATGTTTTCACCTAGAGCGGGATGATGTTTCTTGGGTCATTTCTTGGGTCATCATCCCGCTTTTGAGGACGACTTTTTCGTTACGGCTGGGATTGCGGTTGTGAAGCGTCGCCCGCGGGGCGGTTGCGGCGCTCTGCCATGAACTGGTCGAACTCGGCCCTGTCTTTGGCAAAACGCAATCGCTGCAGGAACTCCTTAAACTCGCGCTGCTCTTCCTCGAGCCTACGCAGCGTATCGGCGCGATAATCATCGAAAGCGCGATTGCCGCTTGAGGGAGGAGTAGTTCCCCACCAATCGACCTTGGAGCGCACGCGGTCCATCTTGTCCTGCCAACGGTTCATGCCGTTGTGATTCCAGCAACCCATTCGTCCACTCCCGATTGTGAAAGCGAGGATGGCGAGGCCCAAGGGCCACCAGGCCCAAAAGCCGAAGATCATCAGCGCGATCCAGGCTGGTTTTCCGAACTCATCGATCCTTGCTGCGATAGGCATGGCGGGACCTCACTGTGAATGTAAATAACATTTACATCGCATCCTCTGACTGTCAAGAGGGGGGAGATGTTAGTCCGAGGCCGCGCAGGTAGACCAGCACTTGCGCCTCAAGGAGCTCTTCAGGCGACATCGGCAATGTGCGCCGTGCCGCGTCTCCTCGACCAAACAGCGAGGCAATGCCGTGTGACATGGCCCAAATATGCAGCGCGACCAGGGCCGAGACTGTGGCGGCATTTGCGCACACAGCCTCTCAGAAGCGCCACGCAGAATGGCAAATGCTCTCTCCCCGGCTTCTCGTAATTCGGGACTAGTCGCGAGCGGAATTCCGGCCTCGAACATCGCGGAGTAATAGGCGGGTTCGGTTCGCGCAAATTCAAGGTAGGCCTTGCCTAGTCGATCAAGCGCGGCGAATGGCTGCGGGCGGCCATCATCCCACGCCTGTTCGAGCACAATTGCAAAATGCTCGAACCCACGTAGTGCGACGCTGGCAAGAAGTTCATAACGGTCGCGGAAATGGCGATAGGGCGCCGCTGGACTCACGCCCGCCCATCGCGCGGCCTCGGCAAAGGTGAAGCCCGCCGGTCCTTTCTGGGCGATCAATTCCAATGCAGCGCGCAGCAGCGCCTCTTTCAGGTTGCCATGATGGTAGCCGCGCGGGCCACTGCTCCTCTCGTCTCAGGACCAGCTCATGTAAATAGCTTTTACATGAGCCGGTGCGTAACGTCGATGATCCGCTGCAGGCCTGATGCCCTCAAAGTTAAAGGGTTTTGGCACAGGCGCACCGGCGGTCGAGTGGCGCTTTAGAGGGCAGTTGTTTGGGTCACCATCTGCGTTGCGCCGTACGATTACGCAGAACGATCTGACCACACGGCCCTACAGCCGTATATCCGGTGCCGGTCGCTATCCGCTTTTCGGTCATTGTCCGCGTCATGACGTCGGCTTTGTGAAAATTATGACATTCGTCAATTAAATCTTCCACTAATCTCGGAACTGAAAGAGCGCGAAGTGAGCTCTTCGCTCAGCTTCGCGCTCCTAGCAGGTAAATTGAGACTACGGTTGACTCTTCAACCAAGCATCGACTTCCTTGCGCACCATGTCTTTGGCCAGGCCATAGCGCTGCTGGATGATTCCTTCGAGCTGCTCGCGCCGCCCGTTGATCATGGTCAGATCGTCATCGGTAAGCTTACCCCACTTCTCCTTGATCTGACCTTGTGCTTGTTTCCAATTTCCTTGGATGCGGTTCCAGTCCATAGTCGTCACCTCCGAAAATCGGGATGCCCCCTCGCAAGGGGAAACGTCGCGACGTGCCGGACAGTTCCGACTTAAAGTCGCTTCGTTCAATGGCTCAACCAGGAGTTGGGCGCGGAGCTCATTCAACGTTATCCCGCTCTCATCGCAGCTCTTCTTTCGCCCCTTTGAGGCTTCTGTCCGTGATCTCGTGGAAAGCCCAAAGCAACTGCGACAGCACAAACACGCAATCAGGCGGCGTTAGGTCATCAAACTCCGCCCTTAGCACTTCCTGGATGCGCTCCAACGCTTGAACGCATCGCCCCGGGTGTGATCGCATAAACTGGTCCCCCTGGGCTCATTCTACCACTCGGCGGCCGCCAATGGTTTACGCGTCGTGCATTTTATCGTGGATAACGTGCCACGATAATTGCATGCAATTGCGTGGAGTGGCGTCCGTTCGCGGATGGTTGCGCGACCGTAAGGTCATTGGCCCGACTGGCGTCCATGCACCTTCATCCTTCATGGGCCTTTAAGACCATTCCAGATCTGAATGCGCGGATCATTAAAGAGCCCGAGGTGTTGCTCGAGAACATTGGATTGCCGTTGTTGCAGATGGCTTATCGTGGTCAGGTTCAGCTAACGCCACAGCAGATGCGAGCTGCGATCGAAGCGCTACCGTTTGAGGTACCGAAGCTCGGTGTGACGGCTAACGTGACGGTGGATGGTAGCTTTGCTGAGCGCTTGGAAAGAGCTTGGAACGCAGCGCACAGTCAGGGCTGTTACTCCCGCCTACGATTGAGCACGAACCCCTGGTCTCAGCGAACGACTTGAAAAAGCCTTTCCAGAGCTATAGACGCGCGTGATGACTGATAAACCCTACCCCGGCTACGACCCCGAGATCGATCAGCTCCCGATAACTTGCTGGGGTTACGCCCTTGCCGAAGAGGGCTTGGCGCGTGCTTTGGAAGAAGAGCGCAAGAAGGTGGCGCTTTGGTATTGGGACGAGGATGTTCAACCCAATAAAATGAAAAAGGCCGCCCCCTTGAGAGCGGCCCGCTATAGCTTCGATTAGTGGTACTTTCCCACATCACCGATATGACACCACTTCGCGAAATCAAATCCCGCTAGCCATGTCCCCGCTAATCTACCTCCCCGTCACAATCCTCGGCCTCTGCATCATGGCCCTTTCATTCCTTTTTGGCGACGACAGCAATTTCAACATCCGCTACCTTTGCTTTGCGATCGCTTTCCTCTTCCTCGTGTGGTGGATGAACAAATACAAAAAGCAATAGAGGCCACAGCTAACGAAATGGTTGCTGACCGGCCGAGGAAAACAATTCGCTCGATAAATTCGGAAAACAATTTGTTTGATAAATATCAAATATCGCTGCGTTGAAGTCGCTAAAAAGGGGCCGGTTCTCCGTTTCCGGGAACTCGGCCCCGATCTCTTCCCCGTCCCCCGAACCCCCGTGAGGTTGGGGCCGTCATTATCCCGATCAAACTGTGGCGTTCGGTGGGCGAGGAAAGTATTATCTTTTAGAATTACTCTTGTTAGCGACTGAACTACCCGCGATTGTCCCGCGCGCCAGAATAAAGCTAGCCATGACCGGATGCTTCATCTTCCTCCTTGGTTCGATCCGGTTGTGGTGAAGGGGCCAGACGGTGCTGCACCATGCCGTCTGGCCCACTTCATTACGCAAGAATAGAATTGCGGTTAGCCATTGATCCTCAGCCGCAAGAGGGATTGATGGCGAGGGCCCACTGAACGGCCGGAAATTGCATTCCCCTTGGTGGGCCTGATTACGCCAGTCGTGAGATTGTGCTGTGGCTGACGTTGTAGGTTCGCGCGATGTCAACTAAAGCCTCACCCGCTGCTCTCCTCGCCAACGCTTCCTGTTGTTGATGCATAGTGAGCTTTCGCTTACGACCGAATTGCACGCCTCGCGCTTGTGCTCGTTCTCTGCCCTCACTTGTCCTGGCCAGTATTAGGTGCCTTTCGAATTCCGCCAACCCACCCAACATAGTCAGCATCAATCGCCCGTGAGGCGTTGTCGTATCCGCCCATTGATCGCCCAGTGATTTGAAGCTAGCTCCAGCTGCAGCTATAGCAGCTAGAGTGTTGAGCAGATCCCTAGTCGATCGCGCCAACCGATCTAGCTTCGTCACGATCAGCGTATCGCCATTAGCAAGCGCAGCTATCGCCTTTGCTAGTGCTGGCCTGTCAGTGACCGCCCCGCTGATCTTCTCGCTGTAGACCTTCTCTACGCCTGCGCTGCGTAGCTCGGCTTGCTGCGCATCTAATGTCTGCCCGTCTGTGCTTACCCTTGCATATCCGTAGACCATTTCGCACCTATGATCTGCACAGCAGAACCCATTGAATTTGGCTCATTCTCTTTCTGAACGTTCTTGCCGAAGTCGCCTCTGGCCGTCATTAGCTTCGCTCGCTCCAGAGCAGCGACGTATAGCTCGGGATGAGCGGAGAGATATTCGTGCGCTTGGCGCACTAGCTCAGCGTACGGATAGGCTGTTATGCGAATGCCCTGATCACGCAGCTGCTGTTGAACTGCGCGCTTGGCCGCTAGCCGAGCTAGGACCTTTACCGCTGTTATGCCGATAGTGGATAATGAGTTAGCCTGCGCCATTGAGATTGCTCCTCTGTTGGCGGGGTTAGGCGCGACCACGATGCACGAACATCTGGTCGCGCCGCTTTATTTGATCTCGCGCTGTGCAGTAATCAAGTTAAATCGCGCAGCTGCGCTTCTTTTATTTGTTTGATCGATGAGGCAGGGGCGAGGCAAAAACTTCGGCTGCGATCGCAGCCGATCGCCCCTCGCAAATTCATTTCAGAAATCTCGCGATCCCTTGTTTGTGGCCCAGGCCCCCGTTAAACTTTAAGAAGTCCTGCGGAGGCTTCTATGCGAGTGGCCACAGGTATCGCGATAATCATCGCCGCAAGCGCCACAATGGCGCATGAACAATCGGCGCAAGAACAAGCGACTTGTGCCGAGCAAGCGAAGGCGGCATTTCAGGAATATAAGGGGGGAGCTCCTCCAGGAACTAGCGACTATCAGAGCCACTACAGCAATGCACTCAATAAGTGCTTCATTTTAATAAAACAAATGAGTGAACTGAATGGACAACCAATAATGGCGACCGAACTATACGACGTGATTGAGCGGCGCGTGCTTGCTAGCTACATTCAGCTAACAAAGGAGGGAACGGAGTATCTACGTAATTGCGAGCTAACACCAACATTGCAGGAGAAGGAAACAATTTGTGCATCTAAACAGGAATTTGGTGCGTTCGTCTCAAAGTATATGGAGCAATAGACGATTTGCCTTGTCGCGCAAATGGTGAAATTCCCGGACCCCCTGCGCAAATTTTATTTGGAAAAGTGAGGTATAGCTCTTTCATTAACGCCCAGATGGGAACAATAATAGCAAATCCTTAGGAAATTGAAGTTTTCGAATATCTTTTGTGTGTCTTTGAGGATAATCTGGGACGTCTCGATTAATTTGAGGAGCTTGAGGACTTAGTTGTTCATGTGGTTTAATTGGATTAGTCGGAGTAGCTTCTACGGATGGAACGTCACAATGCCGAACTCCATTCTCCTCTGTACATTCCGGATGAATGAATTTTTTATCGTAGGATAGAGCTGAAGTAATTGCAGATAGAGTTATAACAATTATTGCAATTATTCTCATCGCGGCGATCCTGATAGGTAATAATCTCCACGAAAAGTTCGCCACTGTCAGCTCTGGTGACGATAGTACGTCACCTTTGCGCTGATTGGTATAACTACGTCGTTGTGGGTGAGAAATTCCTCGACCCTGCATGCCTTGTAGCGCAATGTCGCTTCGGCGATGTTCACCGCAAGCCGCCACGCCCCGTGGCACGTCGGCCTCTTTTAAGATTTAGCGGGAACAATTAACAGCGCACAAACGTTAGTTATTGAGGGGCCTGATCGGGGCCTTTTGGTTGTCGCAATGCTCCACAAAGCAGAGTTTTTCCAAGAACAAATCAACCAATGTAGACGCCTTGCCGCGCAGTCTTCCAACAAGAACGACCGGGAATTTTGGCTGCAAATGACGCAACGGTGGGAAGGATTGTTGATAGGGGGATCCTCCGACGCTACTGCGCCTGAAAGGATGATATTCCGGGCGCGCCGACGATTTGCGAACCCGTACCGAGCAGCTTAGAGCAGCTTTGTTACAAGATTCGGCAACTTCGCAACGTTCGCCGCAATCCTTCGCGCCTCATCTTTGGTGAGCAACTTGGCCGCTAGACACTAGGCGTTACGCGCCGGGAGGGCTGAACGCCCAAACGAGACCCCAACCAATAATGAAAACGGCGATTGGAATACCGAGTGCAACAGCTGTGCCAGTTCTCAAGATCGTCCAACGATCCACTGTTGTCTCGCATTTAGCTATTAGCCCCAACGCTTCGAGACTAATAAAATCGTTGCGATCCAACTTTTTGCCGTCGCTGACCCAACAGTGTTTGTACGCAGGTACGAGATCATCAGGTTGTCCATGCACTAAGTCAGGCGGCACCACATTTTGATAGGAGACTTTTATGTATGCCCCGGCACCAACAAGCCACAGGGCGCTAAGGACGACCCACAGTCGGAAAAGTCCCGACGCAAAGCGAACTTTCATTTGGCGTTGCCCCCTACCTCTCCTTGGCGGAGTAGGTCCGGCAGTTTAGCAATATTCACCGCAATCCGTCTCGGCCTCATCCTTCGCGAGCAGCTTCGCCGCCGATCTCCGCCCAGGCTCATTCTCGAAATAGATATACGCTAGCTGCTGTCCCGCGCTGTCCTTCACGACGAAGGCGGCACCAATGTCCTCGACAGTCCACGGAGGCGGGAAGCGACGTTCTCGCAACTCAAATCACATTGAGGCGGGCGAGGAGCGGCGGGCGCAACACAAGGTCGGCTGCCTCCGATGTGACGCGCTATTCAAGGAGACATACGAAAGGACTTAGTCGCATCCGTCGCTGCTTTTGTATACGCCTCACCGAGAGACCTGGCCTGTTCAGCAAACGAATTCAATTGCGTCTGCATGAACTCAGTCTGAATTCGAAAAGCCTCTTGAAAATCTCTGGCCTGGCTCAGCTTGCCAACGCATTCGGCGGAAGCGGAGATGTTTCTCGCAGTATAGGTTCTCATTTTTTCGGTTAAATCGGGGCTACACATCTTTTGAAGAAGACTGAAATAGTTATCTACCGCCCCGCGAGCGTTCTCGACCACCTTTTCTGCAGTTTCGCTCAAGGCTTCAAAGGGTTGTTCGTCCTTTGCCATGGTAACCTCCTAACTATGGGGATTAGGTTCAACTCACGAACCTTGGCGTTAGTGCCGCATCACGCTCAGATATTTTTAGGCGGTTCGCCAGCTTGGTCGTGGCGCAAAAGGTCCGGCAGCTTGGCGATGTTGGCTGCGATACGTCGCGCCTCATTAGCGATACCAGCCGTATGGCTGGTAATATGCAGCCGGAGGAGAAATACGAACACACCAACCGTAAGGGCAGTAAAAAGACCCCAGTGTGGGCTCCACGCTTATGGAGCGGCCTCGGCGGTGATGATGGACCGAGCGCTTTTTTGCGACGGACGTTCGTTCAGATCGAGGGGTTGTACTCGCAGGCTCTTCATTCGCAGGCGACGTAACCTTGCGTCTTGGAATGGTGGGCGACGTAACCTCATCTTCTGGAATGGTGCTTGGTATGGAAGGTGTCGTACTTGGTGTTGAGGGTGCTAAGGGTGTGTAGCTCGGTTGAGGCACGGTATAGGGACTGGATGGATTGAAGACAGGCGGTGGCGGCGGAGGAGATGGAGGCACATACCCCGGCTGTGCTTGCGCATGTTCGATCAAGACGCAAGCGCCAAACGCAACTGCGCATCCGGTCGCGAAAAGCTGCGCCAGTGCTATCCGCTTAAATCTCATCGTTGGCATTGGGGTCTCCTTCGACCCGATTTTCTGCGGGCTCGCATCCTGCCCACCGAATGAGTTTAGGGTTTTCTGAGTAACTCCGGCAACTTGGTGATGTTCGCCGCAATCTTCGCGTGCTGGAAATAAATTATCGGCGATGGGGTTTTCAGGAAAGAGTAAGTTTAGGAGCCGTACATGAGGCTTTCGCTGTTCATCGTGGGAGTTTTCGCGGCTATCGTCTGCGTCGCATCCCCAGCATTGGCTACCCATAGAGGCAAGCCAATTTCTGCTTATCAGAATAGATATGTCACACGAAGCCAAGGAAGCGGCGCTCACAATTGTGTCCCGACACCGTCGTGTCCGGAGTTGCCGTAATGTGATCCGTGTTCCGGTATCAGCTACCCAGGGGGCGAGTCGGGTGGTCCCTAGCTGGTCCGATCCGCTCTCGGCCTCATCTGGTGCAGAGCTTATCAAGTTCTAAAAGTATGGACATAAGTTCTTTGCCTTCACTGGAAGTCAGGTCGACTTCTTCCAATCCCCCTGCCATTTTGGAGTATTCGGGACCGAGTTTGTCGACCGTGCATTGCCTTGTTTGGTGAGCCCTACAAGCGTGCTGTTATCGTTCTTTTGCTCAGCCGCCTCGACCTGATCGTAGAGCTTAGTTAAGTCGGCAATAGGCTTGCGTTTTCGCTCTGTCGGCGGTGACGATCTGGACGACGTTTTGAACATCCGCCTTTGTTGGCTTCGGTACATTTGACTGACCCTGTTGCGCGTAAGCAACCGCCGGAATTGCGACAAGAGCGGCAATGAGCTTTAGTTTCATGAATGGCTTTCCAGCAATCATAGAGCTTCGCTCACATTATCCGGTTTTTCGATATCGAGCATTAAATGCATGTGAGACAGAGAATGGCACAATCATCTGAGCATCACGCGCATCGTTTAAGATGACAACCTTCCATGCTTCGACGGGGTCATGTCCAACGCGAAACAATATTCTTTTAATAAGCTTTCGTGCATGCATATAAGCATCGTGCAAGGTATCCAGTTCTTTTCCAATCTCATCGGGAATGTTGGCATTTTTAGAAGATAAATTAAAATAAAAGCGTGGCATCAAATTCTCCATCACACGCATACGCCAAGAAGTTGTGCGTGTTTAGAACGTACACATTAAATTCAGATTGACTTTGGTCATCGTAACTGATGCAAACAATCGTAACATTTGGTGAAAAACTGGAACAATTTTAATCAAAAACATTAATCGCAATTCGCGCATCGATGCGCGTTAACTACGAACACTCAGACGAATGGCGTTCATCGAACCGCATTCGATAAAACGTGCGGGTTACGACAGCCACTAGTTTGGTCTGACTTTGCGCATGAAAACTGAGAAGGTAGGTCACCACGAAGGATGGCGAACTTTATGGCTCGCCATCGCGGGGGTGATGGCCATTACGCTGGCGTGGACTGTGTTAATGCTGAGCTTGAACGGTATCTCGTATTGAGTTGCAACGAATAGCGGCCTTTGCGCGCAGCAGTGATGAGCTTGTTTAGCTCAGCCTGGGTGAAGTACTGACGTCGATTACTGGTCAACCTACTAACGCCTCGATTGCATCGCTCTCAGGAACGTATTCCAGCACCCTAGCGATTGCATCGGCGTCACGGTTCTCGATCATGGCGTCGATGACATCATGCAACACCTTCCTAACTTGCCCCTGTTGTCCGTAGAGCATTCCTACGATTGTGTTCCGTAAACTGTATTCGCCCACGAGTGTCCCCCCGTTGACTTTCCGCTAATCGCCCTTTGGCGACCATCCCGCCCGATCTCGCCAACCGCTGATCTATCTGGCTATAGCGATTCGGAACATTCATCAGAATATGCAAAAGGTAGAAAGTTAGGAGTGAGTCACTTTGACTCAGCCTGCGCGCCAGCTCCGCTGATTTGCTGCGAGCTGCGACAGGCGGGGGCGGGGGGCAAAAACTCCCGCTCGATCGCCGCCGAACGTGCAACGACCATACAGTGCTGGAAGTTCGCCGGGCAGAGTGTCGGAAATCTAGATTAAAGGTATCCGTTTCATGCGTTTCATCCGTTTCGTCGTAAGCAGAGGGAAGAAGAAAACATGAGAATGCCGTACTTTGCTGACCCTGAGAATTTGAAGGTGCCCGATGAGCCGACGAATGAAGCTGTGCCCGACAACATCACGATGCCAGAGTTGGTCGATGGGGTGATTAGGGGAAAGTACAAGCTCGATCCAAGTCAGCTGCGGGTGTTGGTAGCTTGGATGCCGCACTTTGCGCCGAAGCTTAGTGCGACTGCGGTCATTACTGGCGACGGTAAGTCATTCGCAGAGGCGCTAGATCGCTGCATCGAACGCTCGAAACAATCGGTGCCCTTATTGAATGGTCCGGTTGAGCCACTACCTCCTGACGAGCTTAAGAAGCCAATGAGCCGGTATCGAAGGTTTTGATGATCGACGATACAGTTCTACCAGTCACCTGTGAGGGATATAACTTTGCCGAAGAAAGCGCAGCGCGTGCCCAACGCGAACGCGAACAGTTGGCTCTTTGGGTTTGGGATGATTACTGGCAAGGGCAGTTAACGTGGCGCGGGATTATCGAGCAGGAGCGCCAGTGCGGCTGACCATTAACAAAGACGATCCATGATCGCTGCAATGCAAAGTCGCCCGTTAAGCACAATTTAGCGCGAGAGTGATATTTGTGAGCGCAGCGGGTGAGGGGGGTGCAATGGGCGACTTTCTGTTGGGAGCGCGCTGGGGCGCGTGGTTCTTTCTAGCTGCGATCACCGCCGCAGTACTGTGGGCCATCGTCCACTGGAAGGCTTCGCAGATTAGGTCGATAAGCGTTTGGCACCAGAAAGCAGTGACTTACGTTCGGCGATAACTGCAACGCTTTTGTTGACAATAATCAAACTGTTGAAGGTCGTAGCG
>Ga0306918_10000012_pt1 | contig 52396 bp, 45 predicted proteins | sample tim00Cox0000000H_FD_203315 | JGI IMG/M metagenome (GOLD analysis project Ga0306918, IMG submission 203315) | Lab enrichment of tropical soil microbial communities from Luquillo Experimental Forest, Puerto Rico - timezero.00C.oxic.00.000.00H (v2)... | ecosystem: Environmental > Terrestrial >... | reverse complement strand
GCGCTCGGCGGCAATCCAGTACCGGTCTGCTGGAAGGATTTATTGAAACCGCAATATAAAGGCATGGTCGGCTATCTCGATCCATCTTCGGCGGCGGTAGGCTTCGTCGGTGCGGTCGCCGTCAATATCGGGCTAGGCGGCACCGACAGCGACATGAGTCCGGCGATCGACTTCTTCAAACAGTTGCACACGAACGAGCCGATCGTTCCGAAGCAAACTTCATACGCGCGCATCGTATCCGGAGAAATCCCGATATTGTTTGACTACGATTTCAACGCCTACCGCGCCAAATATGGCGAATCGGGCAATTTCGAATTCGTCATTCCTTGCGAGGGCACCGTGGTGTTTCCCTACGTTACGAGCCTCATCAAGAACGCGCCTGATCGAGCCAAAGCGGAAAAGGTTCTCGATTACTTCCTGTCGGACAAAGGACAGGCGATGTGGGCTAATGCCTATCTGCGCCCCGCCCGGCCGATTGAGCTGGCGGAATCGATCAAAAGCAAGTTTCTGTCGGCGAGTGATTATGCACGGGCCAAGAGCGTTGATTGGGCCAAAATGGAAGCCGTGCAAAATGCCTTCACCGAGCGCTACCTCGCTGAAGTGAGATGATGCATCATCGCGTTCCGGTGGCCGCGGCTGCGGAGCGCAATTGGCCATGAGCAAAAAGGCCTTTGTCGGATTTTGCTTCGTGCCCCTCGCCCTGCTGGTCGCGGCATTCTTTTTGTTGCCGATGGCGCACTTGATACTCACCGGGGCGAGCGGAGAGCGGGGACTGCGCGCTTATGCGGCAATACTGATCGATCCTCGTTATCGCGCTACGTTGCTCAACACTGTAGCACTCGCGGCGGCGACCACGGTTGCCAGCTTGGTTATTGCGACCATTAGCGGGTTGTTCCTGCAACGGCACCGCTTTCCAGGGCATGCTTTGTTGCTCGCGATGCTGACCTTCCCGCTTGCCTTCCCGGGTGTAGTCATTGGCTTTATGATCATTTTGCTTGGCGGAAGGCAGGGCCTGGTCGGCGACCTGACTTTGCACCTGTTCGGCCGGAAAGAAGTATTCGCTTATTCATTGCACGGCTTGTTCCTGGGCTATCTTTATTTCTCCATTCCGCGCGTGATCCTGACGATCATGGCGGCGGTTGAAAAGCTTGATCCCAACCTCGAAGAGGCCGCACGCGCGCTCGGCGCTGGTCCTTGGCGCGTGGTGCGCGACATCATCTTGCCGGCGCTTGCTCCGGCTTTCATTGCCTCCGGCGCAATCGCCTTTGCTACCGCAATGGGCGCGTTCGGGACCGCCTTTACGCTCGCGACCGACGTCGCCGTTTTACCGATGCTGATTTATACGGAATTCACGCTGTCCGCGAACATTGCGCTGGCCGCTGCGCTTTCTGTTGGGCTCGGATTGGTGACCTGGGCCATTTTGGCACTGGCGCGCAGTTATGGCGGCACCAGCATCGCGGCCGCCGGATGACCACTATGCGCGATCGCCTGATCTTTGGCGCACAGCTTGCATTTACAATTGTGGTCGCCGCCTTTCTGATCGTCCCCGCCGCGCTGTCCATGCTGGCCGGTGTTACGCTGAATTATTTCCGCGGCATTCAATCGGGTTTGACGCTGCAGTGGGTAATTCAGGTATGGCAGCTTTATTCGGATACGATATTCCGATCGCTTTTGATCGCGCTCGCCACGCTTGCCGTTACGTTAGTAGTCGGGATACCGGCTGCTTACGCGCTGCATTTGCGCAACGATCGGCTTTCCCGCGCGGTGGAAGAAGTCATCACGCTGCCGTTGGCCATCCCCGGTCTTGCGCTGGCTCTGGCGCTGCTCTTGACCTATGGCGGGTTCAGCGATTTCCGCCGTTCCTGGCTGTTCATTCTGGCCGGCCATGCCATTTTCACACTGCCATTTATGGTGCGTTCGGTGATGGCGGTGTTCGGCGCGATTGACGTTAAGACCCTCGACGAGGGAGCGGCATCGCTCGGGGCCTGGCCTTGGCGGCGGTTCCGCGATGTTATCGTGCCTAATGCAACCCCAGGCATTCTTGCCGGATCATTGATGGTCGTCACACTCTCACTCGGCGAGTTCAATCTCACTTGGATGCTGCACACGCCATTGACCAAAACCTTGCCGGTTGGTCTGGCCGACAGCTATGCGTCAATGCGCCTTGAAATCGCTTCCGCATACACGCTGGTGTTCTTCGTGATGATCATTCCCTTGCTCGTTGCGATGCAAATTTTTGCAAGATATCGCGGTAATCCGACGGTCCTGCCGCGATGAGCCTTGAGGCTTCCGGCAATCTCAATGGACACGGCGCGGCACTGCGTCTCGAGAACTGCGCAAAGACATTTGCCGATGGCACTCACGCACTTGAAACCGTCACACTGGATGTCGCACGCGGCGAGACCGTGGTGCTGCTTGGGCCCTCAGGCTGCGGCAAAACCACTCTGCTGCGCATTATCGCCGGACTGGAAACGCCGGACGCCGGCGGACGTGTGCTGTTCAACAAAACCGACGTGACGCGCGTGCCGATTGAGCGGCGCAACGTCGGCATGGTGTTCCAGTCCTATGCGCTGTTTCCAAACATGGATGTGGCGGAAAACATAGGCTACGGACTCAAAATCCGTGGCGTTAACGGCACCGAGCGCAATGCGCGCGTTGCCGAGTTAGTCGCGCTTACCGGCATTGAAGGCTTGGAGCGCCGCCGTATCGATCAGCTTTCAGGGGGCCAACGGCAACGTGTCGCGCTCGCCCGCGCGGTCGCGGTGCGGCCGAGTGTGCTTTTGCTTGACGAGCCGCTTACCGCACTCGATGCCGCGCTGCGCGAGCGGCTGCGCGGCGAACTTGACCGGCTGCTGCGCACGTTGGGGATTACGACCGTCTATGTCACCCACGATCAAAGCGAAGCGATGGCGCTCGGCGACCGAATCGTGGTGATGCGAAAAGGCGGAATCGCTCAGATCGGCACGCCGCGCGACATCTATTTTGCACCGGCGAGCCGTTTTGTCGCCGAATTTGTCGGCGCCGCGAATATTGTAGAGGCCGTCCACGACAATGGGTCACTGCTGCTTCCGGGCGGCAAATTTACCGTCGCAGGCGCCCATGGCGCGAGTTTGAAAGATCGGGTCCTGGTGATGATCCGCCCAGAATCGATCAAGATCGTCCCCACTGAAGGCGCCGAACTCCTCGGGCATGTCGAGACCGTGAGCTTCGTTGGTGACCGGCAAAAGGTTGCGATAAGCGGAATTGCCGCCAAACTTATCGTGGTCGATGCGCCGAATTCGGTTGCGCTCAAGATCGGCGACCGGATTGGATTGACGGTCGATCCAAGCGCCGTTCGTTTGCTGCCAGGAGATTTGCCGTGATCGGCGGAATCTCCGCGCCTAGCGTGCTGATCGCGCAGATCTCGGACTTGCACATCAAGCCGGTCGGCCTTCGCGCCTATCGGCGGGTCGACACCGCCGCGGCGCTGGCAAGATGTGTCAAAGAACTCAATCGATTTGCGCCCCGGCCGGATCTCGTCGTCATTTCGGGCGATCTGGTCGATGCCCCGTCAAAGGCCGCTTATGACAACCTTGTCGAGCTGCTGTCACCACTGGAGATTCCATTCGCCGCAGTGCCAGGCAATCATGATGATCGCGACTTGATGCGTACGGCGATACCTGATGGTTACGCGCGCGCAACCGGCGCTCTTCATTCAATGCGCGCTATACGTGAGGTCGATGTCGTGCTTCTCGATTCGGTCGTGCCGGGTTGTGACTACGGCACGCTCGATGCGGAAGCCCTCGCTTGGTTGGAGAGTGTTTTGGCGGCCTCTTCAGCGCGCGCGGCGCTTCTCTTCATGCATCACCCGCCATTCGTTACCGGGATCAGCCACATGGATCTGCAGAATTTGCGCAACGCTGATGATCTTGCCGCCATGTTGCGCCGTCATTCACGGGCGCGGCTGGTCGCAGCTGGACACGTGCATCGTGCCGCTCTGACTAGCTTCGCCGGCGCGGCAGCCACCATATGCCCCGCCCCCAATCATGCCGTGACGCTGGATCTCAACGCGCGTTGGCCGCCTTCTTTCGTGATCGAGCCGCCGGCATTTCACTTGCACGCCTGGGTTCCCGGCGGCGAATTCGGCACGACTGTCACCCATTGGGTTCCGATCGGTGATTTTGACGGTCCGCATCGGTTTTTCGATGACAGCGGCGAGCTTCTTTAGATCCTTGGGTTCGACCTCGAGCACGAACGTCACACTTTCGCTCGTTTCGCAGACGATTGGACGCGTGACTGGCGAAGGCCAGGCGACGAGGGGCGTTTGCCGATGAACGGCTCATTACTCGCGGAGCTCGACCACATTTGCGGTCAGTTCGCTCTTGCACTGCACAACTCGGAGCTTTCCGTCTACGCGATTCTCACATTGCTGCTTGTACTCGGAATTTTGTTGTTCCCGCCGCGGAACGATCCTGATCAAGCGTGACGGCCGGCGCGGAACCGCACTGGTTGTGGCGAGTTTACTGCTCAACAACTTGAGATGCGGAGCGCACATATGCTGAGCCTCGTCATTACCCTTTTGATCATCGCCATTATCGCCGGCATTTTAGGATTCGGCGGAATTGCAGGAGCGGCGGTGGGCATCGCGAAGATCGTATTTTTCGTTGCGCTGGTATTGTTTGTCATTTCGCTACTGTCGCATGGCCTGCGCGGCGGATTCGGCCGGCGGCTCTAGGCGGCTTTCGATCAACAGCCTTCGATCAGCGGACTTCAATTCCAGCCGCGCGGATCACTGTCGACCATTTTAACTCTTCCTGGTCGATCACCGCTGCATGCTGTTCCGGCGTGGTCGGTTCGGGCTCGCCGCCCTCGGCGATAATGCGCGCGCGGACCTCGTCGCTGGCGAGCGCCGCGCGTAATTCGTGGTTCAATCGCTCGATGATTGGGCGCGGCGTCCCTGCCGGCGCCAGCAAACCATAGGTTAACGTGGCATCGAAGCCGGGCAATCCAGATTCCGCGAGTGTCGGCAACGCGGGCATTAAGCTCGAATGTTTGCTCGAGGTCACCGCCAAAGCGCGGACATAGCCACCATCAAGCGCGGGCCGCGACACAGGGATCGGATTAAATCCAACTTTGACGAAACCGCCCATCATGTCCGTGATCAGCGGATTCGAACCCTTCTCGATGATCTGCTGCACCTGGACTCCGGCTTGCTGCGCGAACAACACGGAAGCGAGATAGTTGACGGTGCCGGCACCCGGGGTGGCCACTTGATAAGGCTCCTTGGCGGCCTTCATCAATGCGACCAGTTCACCGACCGTATGAACCTGTAAATCGCGATGAACGAGCAGCAGCGCTGGAGCTGACGCAATCAGCCCGAGTGGCGCGAAATCCTTACGCGGATCGTAACCGACATTACTGAAAATATGCGGACCGGTCGCCAGCGTCGAGGTATAACCGAGAATGATCGTGTAGCCATCGGGGGCGGCACGTGCGACTTCGCGCGTGCCAACCGTTCCGCTGGCGCCGGCATTGCGGTTTTCGATGACGATCCGCTGCCCAAGCGCAGCGCTCATCTTATCGGTAACGGCTCGCGCCATGATGTCGGTGGTTCCGGCGGGCGGCAGCGGAATGACAAGAACGATCGGCCGCGTCGGATAATTATCGGCGGCCATAGCCACGGAGACGGCCGTCGGCATGTCCGGCTGGATCGCGAGCAAAATCGCCGCCGCCAGTGCGCTAATCAGCGTTTCTCGTTGTGCCACGTTCTTCTCCACTTTTTCTTGCCGAACTCAGGTTTTGGTCATCGCGCCCAGTGACCGATCGACAGCGGCAATGGCGTGGGTGGTCGTAGTGTCGAACAGCGGTACGTCACTGCCTTCAAAATTGGCACGAATTCTGATCTGATATCGCATAGCGATCGTGACCGAAGCAAATCGAGCCAGCCGATCTGTTGGCGATTATCATCTCGATCACGCGGGCGCTGATACTTCCTGCCAGTCCGTGGCGCGTCCAACTCCTTCTGGCAACTTATGCAGTGGTTATTTTTGCGATATGCAAGGTCTGACATTCCCACGCTTGCTCAGCGCCATTTACGAAATAAAGAAACCTGATTGACGGCTCCAAGGCTCGCGACCGAGCCTGAGGCTGTTCGCTACGAAAATTGGTTTCTCGATCAGCCGAACGATCCCGGCCAGGTGGTTGCTATCAGGAGGAGGATCAAAAACGCCGTCAGTCGATCTGTGCAATGCCCGCCTTAGTGATGATGTCGTGATATTTCACGATCTCATCGGCCATGAATTTTTTGGACTGATCGAGCGTCATGTAAATGGCTTCGGCGCCTTGCTGGGCGAAGCGCGCACGTACGGCCGGGTCCTCGACCGCGGTTTTCAATGCGCTATTAAGCTTGGCAACGATCGCTGGCGGCGTACCGTGCGGCGCCAACAGTGCAAACCAGCCGGAGACGGCGTATTGCGGCAGGCCTGCTTCCTTCGAGGTGGGCACGTCCGGCAACGCCTCCAGCCGATTGGCGCCAGCGACGGCGAGCGCCTTCGCGCCTTTTGCCGCGAGCGCTGCCGAAATATTCGGATACCACTGAAATCCGAGTGGCACCTGGCCGGACATCAGATCCGGCATGTACTGGCCGATATTGCGATACGGAACATGGGTGATTTTCACGCCAGTGAGCTGAGCGAAGAACTCACCAGCAAGATGCTGGGAACTGCCAATGCCCACGGAGCCGTAATTGAGTTCGCCAGGATGTGCTTTCGCATAGGCGATCAGCTCCTGGAGATTATTCACCGGCAACTTGTTGCTGGCGACGACGACGATCGTGAAGGACGCGAATGGTGAAATGGTCACCAGATCTTTTTGCGGATCGTAATCGAGTTGCTTGTATAGCGTGACATTGGCGGCAACCGGGCCGGAGCCGCCGCCGACGATGGTATAGCCGTCCGGCGCGGCCTTGGCAGCATCGGCAGTGCCGTTATTGCCGCCGGCGCCGGGCCTGTTCTCGACGATGATCGGTTGGCCCAACGATTTTGACATGTGATCAAACAAGATGCGGCTAACAACGTCGCTGGCGCTGCCGCCGGCGAAGGGTACGATCGCCGTGATCGGTCGCGTCGGATAATCTTGCGCCCGCGCTGTATTGGCGGCGAGGAGGGTCATCGCCATAACAGCGCCGAGCTGGAGGGTTTTTTGCAAAGTGACCATTCGCTGTCCTTCAATGACTCGGAGGTGATTTCGGTGCGGAGCAGCAAAACCTGCTCTGCGCCCGGGCGCGCTTGTCGATCGCCGGATCAGGAAGAAGGCTGGTGGAAGTGCTTGGCCAAACCTTGCCAACCCTCAAAATAATCGTGTTGCAGCTCTGATGAGTCGATGGCATGGCGCGTGAGCCTCATGGCGTAGCGGCTTTCGAACATGAACGCCATCGTATCCTCGAGTTTGTGCGGTTTGAGTTCGGCGCGGCTCGCCCGTTCCCAGGTTTCGGCATCCGGCCCATGGGCGCTCATACAATTGTGTAGGCTGGCGCCGCCGGGCAGGAAGCCTTCCGCTTTGGCGTCGTAGACGCCCTGCAATAAGCCCATGAACTCGGTCATGGTGTTACGATGGAACCAGGGCGGCCGGAACGTGTCTTCGCCGACAAGCCAGCGCGGTGGGAAAACGACAAAGTCCACATTCGCGGTACCCGGCACATCTGATGGCGCAGTCAGCACCGTGTAGATGGATGGATCGGGATGATCGAAACTGACCGTACCGATCACCATAAAACGTGCCAAGTCGTATTTGTAAGGCGTCAAATTGCCGTGCCAGGCGACAACGTTGAGTGGCGAATGGTCCGTCTCCGCGGCCCATAAATTGCCCTGGAATTTCGCCACCACGATGCAACGCTCATTGATGTCTTCATAGGCTGCCACCGGAGACAGAAAGTCGCGCGGATTGGCAAGTCCGTTCGAGCCGAGTGGACCAAGCTCCGGCAGGCGAAACATCGGTCCGTAATTTTCGCAGATATAGCCGCGCGAGGGTCCGTCGAGCAGCTCGGCGCGAAAACGCAAGCCGCGGGGAATGACCGCGATTTCACCAGGCGCGGCTTCGATAATGCCAAGCTCGGTGACGAGGCGGGCCCGGCCCTGCTGCGGCACGATCAGCATTTCACCGTCCGCATTATAGAAACAACGGCCCGTCATCGAGCGATTGGCCGCGTAAACATGAATCGCAATACCGACCTGCATGGCCAAGTCGCCATTGCCGCCGAGCGTGACGATGCCTTCGACGAAATCCGTGGGTTTGTGGGGAACGGGTATTGGGCTCCAGCGGAGCTGCGTCGGCGTAGCATCGACATCGTTGAAGGGCGCTCCGCGGATCAGACCATTGTCGATGCGCCTATAGGGGCGATGCACGACCGAAGGCTGAATGCGGTAAGTCCAGGTCCGGCGATTTTCATGCCGCGGCGCCGTGAACGAAGTTCCGGAGACCAGTTCCGCATAAAGGCCGTGCGGCGGACGCTGCGGCGAATTGCGCCCCTCGGGCAGCGCGCCCGCGACTGCCTCGCTCGTAAAGTGGTTGCCGAAGCCAGACTGATAGCGAAGTTCGTTGGCCCTGCTCGACCTGCTCGAGCGCTCGGCGCGGCGCGGAACAGTTTGTTGTTTGCCGTCATTCATGGGAGGCCTGGATTAATCGCGCACGCAAAATCATTATTGAAAATCAGTCGCTTCGCTACCCGACACCTTGGGTCCACTTTACCGCAACGGGCTGCGGCTGGCGCTGCTTCACGGGCTCGGAGAGCTATTGGTAACAATCGTAACTAATTGCCGGCAACACGCAAGCAAGGCATCGCACTTCACTGCGTCGCAAGTTCCGACCGATCCGCGAGTTCCGCAATTCGCCTGGATGCCTCACAATATGCTCAAAAAAGCTGGCCGCTGCAGCGCCATGAGCGGGCCGCGACTGTCTCGATTCCGGCTCTGACGTTGCGGCGGGCGTTCGGCGTGGAGATCGCAATCGCAGTCATACCGAACACTTAAGGGTGGAGTGGGTTTTATCTGAATTTCCTATGCGGTCGCGCCGCCGGCCGCCGGAATTTAGATCCAACGCACTCCTCGAGGGGAAATCTCTCATCGCCGCCTCAAAATGCGAGGCGGCCCATGCGCGGCGCGCTAGCCACGACAAGCATCGAAGCGCGTAAGTTCAAACAAACGCCTCCGCTCCTAGAGCATGATCCTGAAAAGTGGATACCGGCTTTCGGAAAAGATCATGCTCAAACCATAAGCTAAAGCGAAATGTCGATACAGCAAAAATTATTTCTCTTTAGGCCGCCACCGTGGCCGTTGCGCCGCGCCGCATGGCAAGCGCCACGATCCGGTGCAATAAATCCGGATAGCTGATGCCGACATGACGTGCGGCGGTGGCGAATTCCTGGCTTTCGGCGATTTCAGGATTCGGATTGGCTTCCAGAAAATACGGTGTGCCGTCAGCTGCAAGGCGGAAATCGATCCGGGCATAGCCGTCGAGCTCAAGTGTCCGATAAATGCGCTTCGCCAGGCGCTGAATGTGCAGCGCCAATTCCGGCGCGAGATCCTTGGCGGGGCCATGCAGAATGCCACGGCGCTCCTGGTAATCGGGGTCGTGCTTGACCTTTTCGGTGGCGATCAGCCAATCGCCCTGCGGCATGTTTTTGAATTGCAGCTCCCAGACTGGAAGCACCAGCAAACGTTCATTGCCCACGATGCCGACATAGATCTCGCGGCCCTCGATATATTGCTCGGCAATGGCGGCGGTGCCGATACGTTCGTGGATGAAGTTGACGCGCTCGACGAGTTTTTCATCGCTGTCGACGACCGAGGCCTGCGAAATGCCATATGAAGCGTCTTCGTTGATGCTCTTGACGATCAGCGGCAAAGCCAGCCGGGACGGCCGCTTCACCTTGCGACGCATCGGAAACACAGCGAAGTCCGGCACTGGAACGCGGTGATATTGGACCAGCGTCTTGGACAGATCCTTGCCGCGTGCCAGCATTAAACCGCGCGGATTACAGCCGGTATAAGGCACGCGCAAGAGCTCAAGATAGCTCACGACGTTCTGATCGTAGATCGCCTCGCCGTGAAATTGCTCGAGCAAAGTGAAGACGACATCCGGCTTCCAGGCTTCGATATCGTCGCGGATCGGCTTGAGCTCGTCATGCACGCCAAGTGGCCGCACCTCGTGCCCGGCGGCACGCAACGTGTTCACCACGTCGTATTCGGTTTTCCAAACGTTGATTTCTTGTTCGCTAAAACCTTTGCTCGAGTCCGGAGGAATCAGGTCCGGGTGGACGAGCACCAGGACGCGAAGCCGTTTCATAATGCGATCCACTTGCGCCGCGACGGACCGAACAATGTATGCATGGTTTTGGCGGTCAACAGCACTGTGAATTCCATGATCAGTTTGCGTTCGTGACCGATCGCGCGCAAATTTAGCTCGCGGCAGCGCTGAATCATGTCGTCAAGCACCGCGTCAAAAGTGAGCTGATACTCCCCAGTCCATTTCGCGACCAGCTCGCGGACGCTGGCGCGATTCCGTCTGATGAAGGATGAAGCCGCCTCCCGGCGATGATGCCGCGGATCGTCGGAAAACAGTCGCCGTAAATCGCGATCATAGGTCTTGGGCGTATCGACAAGATAGAGGGAGCGTTTCTTTCTGTAGTAGTCGCCGAGCGTTTGGGTGAGCGTGCCGAGCGGGTCGACTTTTTCCCGATGTGTAAGCGTTGGCCGCTTGCCGCCGATCTCATCCATGAGTTCGTCGACATATTCGAGCTTCTTGAGCGCGGGCCAATCGGCGTACCGCGTGCGCCAGTGCGAACGCGGTCGCAGCCATACCGCAAAAGTCTCGGCGAAATCCTCGTCGGGATGGCTTTGCGCATACCACAGTCGTAAATTTTGGACATGGTTGCGGCTTGCGGGATTGGCGCGGTAATAGCGCGGATAGCGTTTTGACGATGGGCCGAACAGCTGCTGCCAACGCCGGCGGCGATAAAGCTGATAGGCGTGGGTCACCACATGTCCGCATTCATGACGCAGAATGCGCATGCATTCGGACCAGGTTCCACCCTCGACTTCGAGGATCATTTTCTTTTCCAGCTGCATCAGGCGGGGATGCGCCAGATAGAATGGAATGGCGATGCCCGGGGTGTTTTCCGGGCTGAACCATTCGCTCGAAATCCAGGCATGTGGCCGCACGCGAATATCGTGCTGGTCAAGCTCGCGATAAAGCGCGTCAAGGCAGCTCTCGAGCCAGGTTTCCTCGACCGTGACCCTGAGATCCTTGAGCCGGACCTCAAGCAGCTCGTCGTCGGTCAGAGACGCCCAGGGATATTTCCGACGCGGCATGGTGCTAAGAGACCGTTAAGAGTGACCGACCGATCGTGTCACGGCGCACCGAAGGCTACAACGGGCGACCCGGATTCTGGTGCAGTTTTGAACATCAACGACTCGGATCGGCCCGTAAGCCGAGAGTCAGATCGGTCGAGAGCCAGATCGGGATAAGAGCCGGCTGTGGCAATCCGGTGCCACCGAAGCGGGATAGCCCTCCTCACTGTTCGCAGCTGCAATAGCGACGATTTCAGCCAGTCGCAGCAGCGTGTCGGCGTGGCTTTGCCGGGTATCCGAGCCCGTTGCACCGGCTCGCGCCAGCCGGCGAGCGTCGCTGCGGAATGGATTTGCTAAAGCGGCGGCGTCGAAGTTGACCGGCCGGGTACGCATATCAGCGGCGAAGACAGGGTAACGACTCGCGGCCACTAATTCGCCGCGTTGAATGGCTTTAACCGTTTGCCCATCCCATTCGGCACCATCGGCACCGCGGGATGCTTCCCGAATCGTGTCTCGTCATAGACCAGCGCGCCTCCCGCGAGTGCGCCCAGGGAATAACTCATCGAATAGTGCATCAAATATCCCATGGAATATTTGGTTATCTGCCCGCTCATGTCTTTTCTCGCCGAACACTTTGCCGCCGAATGATAGCCACGGAGCAAGCATGCCGGACGACAAAAGGGACGATCCCGCCTTCCTCTATTTTCCGAGCAATTACCGCTGGTCGATGGGACTTTTGATCTGCCTGTCCGCAGCGCCTTGGACCGGCATCGAAATCGATGAGGTCAACCGGGTCGGCCGTGCGCTCGCGGACAAGGTGGGCGACGACACCGCTTGGTTTGAGGAATGGGCAGGGATGGGCGAGAAGATCGAGGCTCGCGGCCGCGACGCCCTGCGCGCCGGCCACAAACTGACGGCCGCCTCCTGCTTCATGCGCGCAACGCGCTATTACCAGACCGGCGAACGCTTCATTCATCCGCGCTCGCAGCGGAGCATGGACATCTACGCGCACTCGGTGAAGCTCTTTAAGGACGCGGCTGCGCTGATACGCCGCCCGCGCATCGAGCCGGTCGAAGTCCCTTACGAGAATACGAGCTTACCGGCGCTGCTGGTTCACCCCGATCCGGAAGCGGCGGGCACACGGCCGGCGCCAGCGATGGTTTTTTTCGACGGTTTCGACGTCACCAAGGAGTTGCAATACGGCTATGGCATTCCCGATCTCGCCGCGCGCGGGGTCGGTTGTCTCAATGTCGACGGCCCGGGCAATGGCGAGAGCGTCCGCTTTCGCAATCTGCCGCTCATCGCCGAGACCGAGAACTACGCAACGCCCGCCTACCGATATCTCGCCGCGCGGCGTGAGTTCGATCCAAATCGGATCGGGGTCATGGCGCTATCGCTTGGCGGCTATTACGCACCGCGCGCCGCCTCGCTCGAGCCGCGTTTTGCCTGCTGCGTCGCTTGGGGCGCCCAATGGGATTATCACGAGATTTGGGCGCGTCGTTTGGAAGAGCTCGATTCCGGCAAGGTATTGTCGCTTTCGGTGCCGCCTGAGCATCTGCAATGGGTGCTGGGCGTTTCCGATCGTGCCGCCGCGCTCAAAAAACTCGAAGGTTTCCGGCTCGACGGCATCGTGCAAAAAATGACCTGCCCGTTCTTGCTGTTGCATGGCGCCGGTGACGAGCAGATTCCGCTTGAACTGGCCGAAAAGCTTTTTGAGGCGGCAGGGTCCAAACAGAAGGCACTCAAAATCTTCAGCCGCGAAGAAGGCGGCTTTCATCATTGCCAGGTCGACAATGTCACAATCGGCGTACACTACATGTTCGACTGGATCGCCGACGTGTTGAGTGCCGGCAAATAAGCCGTCGCGGTGAATAAGACGAAGACTTTCGGGTTTCCCAGAGACAAATTACGAGCCGCGCGGTGGCGACGCACCAACAAAATGCTCGATACGACGAAGCGTCTGTTCGATCACACCCGCGGCGTGCGGACCAATGTCGAGACCTTCCTGCGCCACGTGAGAAGCGCGTAACGGTTCAAGCGGCGAGCATTTTTTGCACTTCGGTAACAAGCTCGCGCAGGTGTATCGGCTTTGACAGAACTTTGGCGTGTTTGGGAGCGCTCGAGTCCGAATTGAGCGCTACCGCGGCAAAGCCGGTGATGAACATTATCTTGATATCGGGGTCAAGTTCGGCGGCACGGCGGGCGAGTTCGATGCCGTCCATTTCCGGCATGACGATATCGGTAAGCAGAAGTTCGAAAGGTTCCTCGCGCAATCGCTGATAGGCAGCGAGACCGTTGTCGTAGGATATCACCTCGAATCCGGCATTCTGCAGCGCCTTCACCAGGAAGCGCCGCATATCGATGTCGTCTTCGGCAAGCAGGATTTTGGACATGTCCAAGCCAACCCGGCTTTCGCCGGCCCCCTGCATCCCATAAGCCGGACGCCAGGTAAACATCGGGTGAAAGAACGCCGCGGTAACCGCGATAAACGGGCGACCCGGCCGCGGCAGTGAATGGCCTTGGCAAGCCCCGGCGCGTATGGAAAATAGTCGAAACGGCACATTACGAGTCGAGGAAAGCCCCGCCAGCGTCATGCCGGAATTGCAGGACGAATTCGACCCCCCGTTCGAAGCCCTGGAGCCGGCGGAGTGCCGCGGTCCCCTATTATTCAACTCGCCGCATAGCGGGCGCGTTTATCCGCGTGAATTCTTGCTGACTTCGCGGCTCGATCTGGCGACGCTGCGGCGCTCGGAGGACTCCTTCGTCGGTGAATTGATCGAAGGCGTGGTGACGCGCGGCCATCCCGTGGTCCGGGCGCATTTTCCGCGCTGCTATGTCGACGTCAATCGGGAACCTTATGAGCTGGATCCGCGGATGTTCGAAGGCCGCCTGCCGCCGTTTGCCAATACCCGCTCAATGCGGGTGGCGGGCGGGCTTGGTACGGTCGCGCGTGTGGTCGGTGACGCCCAGGAGATTTACGATCAGCGTATTGCGGTGGCGGAAGCGATGCGGCGCATCGACGGGCTTTACAAGCCTTATCATCGTGCGCTGCGGCGGGTGTTCATGCGATTGCAACGTGATTTTGGCGCTGCCATCTTGATCGACTGCCACTCGATGCCATCGAGCACGAGCGGCCGGGATGAGCGCCCGCGGGCCGATCTTGTGCTCGGCGATCGCTATGGCACGAGCTGCGTCGGCATTGTGCCGGAAGCAATCGAGCAGTGCATGCGCGGCTTTGGATACACCGTGAGCCGCAATAAGCCCTATGCCGGCGGCTTCATCACCGAGCATTACGGCAACCCGACCGCCGGGCTGCATGCAATTCAGCTCGAAATCAACCGCGCCCTTTACATGGACGAGCGTCGCTATGAGCCCTCGGCTTCGTTCGCCAAACTGGCCTACGAATTCGAGGTGCTGGCCGACCGGCTCGTCGAAATCCCAATTGAAGAACTGCGGCCCTATCGCGCCGCCGCCGAGTAGTCGCGGCGAAGAAAAGAAAAAGGGCCGCCCACCTTACGGGAGCGGCCCAAGTCTAGGGAGGAAACGCCCAAGGAGGGCGACGGTGGCGCGAGAGAGTCTCGCGCTACCGCACTGCAGCAACATACACTGCGCCGCACAAAATTCAAGGCTGAACGGCCGCACATAAGCAATTTTTCCCACAGAATTAGGAGGAATTGTGCATATTTATCCAGCAATTGAAAAATGTATAAGTGAAATCAGCTATTTATGTTCAAGCGCCAGATTGCTTAAAACTTCGCCAGTTGTCATTTTGACACACGGCAGAGACCAAGATCCTGAATTTAGAACATTATCGCCGCCGGCGGCCAAGTTATGCGCGGCATTTCAGAGACTGTGATGACGGCGATCGACTTTACCGCCTTTGTGGACGAGCTCGCTGCCATTTCCGGCGAGACCATTCGGCCGTTTTTTCGGAGCGCCCTGGGCATCGAAAATAAAAGCCGCACCGGCGGGTTCGATCCGGTAACCGCCGCCGACCGTGCCGCCGAAGCAGCGATGCGCACGCTCATCAGACGGACATTTCCAGAGCACGGCATCGTCGGCGAAGAATTCGGCGCCGAGCATCCCGACGCGGAATACGTTTGGATCCTCGATCCGATCGACGGAACCAAATCGTTCATTTGCGGCATGCCGATGTGGGGGACGCTGATTGCTTTAACCCGCCGCGGCGAACCGATTTACGGCATGATGCACCAGCCGTTCACGCGCGAGCATTTTTCCGGCGACGGACGCGGCGCTCGCTACCGCGGACCGGCCGGCGATCGAAACTTAACCGTGCGCGCCTGCGCTTCAGTCCAGGACGCTGTGATGTGTACGACCAGTCCACTATTGATGAAGTCCGGTGACCGTCAATGCTTTCAACGGGTCGAGCACGTGGTGCGCCTATCGCGCTATGGCGGTGATTGCTATGCCTACTGCGTGCTTGCGGCCGGTCACATTGATCTCGTCATCGAAACCGAGCTCAAACCGCACGATGTGCTGCCGCTAATCCCGATTATCGAAGGCGCCGGCGGGATCATCACGACCTGGGAAAATGACCGCCCGCATCAGGGCGGACGAATCGTGGCGGCCGGCGACAAACGCGTCCACGCGCAAACGCTCGAACTATTGAATGGTTGACGCCACGGCTTCAATGCCGCGTGGCGTGGTTCGCAATCTCAATAGAGCGGCGTGCCTGGAATGAACGCGTCAAACGCCGCCCAAAATTGCGAACGGAAACGATCTTGTTCCATTAGCAATTCGTGCTGCGCGCCGACGATGACCAGATGCGAGCCGGCGCGCAACATGCCGGCAAAATCTTCAATCGCGGCGTTCGAGACCACCTGATCATTGCCGCCGGCTACGATCAGCAGCGGTTGGCGAATCCGCGCTGGATAACGTGGTTCGCGCAACGCGCGCATCGAGCGGAATGCGGCATCGCACCAAGCGACAGTCGGCGCTCCGAGCGCGAGCGCGGGCTCTGCCTCGATAGTCGCGGCGTTGCGGGCGTAGCGCACCGGATCGGACGTGAGAATGTTACCGAGAAAGGGGCGCGATTCGACGATGGTGGTGTCGGTCCTGGGAACGTACATCCCACCCAATCCGGCAAGGCGTAGCGCGCGGACGATGATCCAACCGGTCCCCATGGAATAATCTACGCCGCCGAGCGCGATCAGCGGCGCGATCAGCACCATGCGGTCGAACCATTGCCGGCCGCGATGCGCGGCGCGGAGGAGAACGTTGGCGCCAGTGGAATGACCGATGGCGAAGAGCGGCGGCGGACAATCCGGCAAGACGATTTCACGCATGAAGGTTTCGAGGTCGAGATCATATTCGGTGAAACTCCGCACATAGCCTTTGCGGCGATCGGACAGCGCACGGTCGGAGAGCCCCTGCCCGCGCCAGTCGAGCGCCGCGACCGCGAACCCGCGTGCGCGTAAATCGCGGACCGTCTCGAAATATTTTTCAATCCATTCCGAGCGACCTTGGAAGATGCACACGGTGCCGCGGCGGCCGGCCGGAGGCAGCCAGCGGGCGAAACGCAGAGTCACACCGTCAGGCGTCTTGAGCGCGCCGGCGATAAAATTGTCGGGAACCGGGTTTGCGGGAATGGAGATAAGCTTCATGAAATTTCGGGCGAGCAGTGACCTTCGCTTATAGCAGCCTGCAAAGCCGCTCAATGTGGGGCGTTACAAATAGCTCAGAGGCGGCCCAGAAGGCTCGCCACATGATTTTCCGTATTTATGAATTGCTCTATTTTGTCGTTAAAACAATAGGTTATGTGCTCTTGCGAGCTCGGAAAGGGAACCCCATATGAAGCTCGCGCAGGCCATCCAAGCTGCGCATTCAAAGGCTCGGCCCAGTGGGCGGGCCATCCGCATGTCGCTTCAGAAGGAGGATATGCCATGCGAGCTTTCGACTTAGCACCCCTTTATCGTTCCACTGTCGGTTTCGACCGTCTGTTCTCGATGCTCGATCACGGCCTCGAGGGCGCGGCTCCTGGTTATCCGCCCTACAATATTGAGCGGACCGGCGAAAACGCCTACCGCGTGTCGGTGGCGGTCGCCGGATTCAATGAGCCGGAGCTTTCAGTCGTGGCGAAAGAAGACACGCTGACGATCCGCGGCGAAAAGAGCACCAAGGAGGAAGAGAGGCGCGGTGAAGTGCTCTATCAGGGCATTGCGGCGCGCACCTTCGAGCGCGTGTTCCAGCTCGCCGATTTTGTCCAGGTTAAGGGCGCGAGCCTCGAGAACGGTCTCTTGCACGTTGACTTGGTGCGCGAGATCCCCGAGGCGAAAAAGCCGCGCACTATCCCGATCAATGGCAAGGCCAACGGCTCGACCGTGATCGAGACCCAGAAAGCCGCCTAACGGTCTTTCCTGAAAATCAGACAGGCGCCCCGGTTTTCGGGGCGCCTTTTTTGATTCACGGCAAGGCTTCAGTCACTGCCGTCAGTCGTTGATCGGGGGAGTGATCGAAGGCTTACTCGGCGAGCTCGATGGCTGCGAAGTTGGCGGAAGTGGTGCGCCGATCGCAACATCCGGTCTGGCCATCGGCTTTCGTTCACCCGCGCCTGGCGCTTCGAGACTTGCCGGCCGGGGCCGCGGCAGCGGTACGAGACCGATCCCGGTAAAATGCGACTGCTCGCTCGGTGGTGATTTGGATGCGCCGACATAAGGCGGCCGGCCGTACGTGGGCTCGTTATCATCGAGATCGTTGGGTGGCGGGTGAGGCGGCGCAGCGAGGCGCCCATAAACCAGCGGTGGGTAAGGCCCCGGAGCGTAAGGACCATAAAGCCCAGGACCGGAAACGATGCGATTAGCGTCACGAATGGCGCCAGATCGTGCGTCCACCACCACGCGCATGGCGACGCCGCGAAAATCGATGGCACGCACAACGTAGGTCGTGCCCTCCCGCAATGGCGGCGCTAACGGATCGAACCCGGCGGCGCGTACGGTCCGCAGAATCTCATATGGCGGGACGAAGCCGCGAAGCGGCGGTGACTGCGGACTTGACGGCGATGGGCCTGACGAAGATTGGGCTAAGCTGAAGCCGGCGGCCAGTACGCAAAATGCGAACACGGCTGCGAATAGTCTCAGCACGACCAAGGCCCCTCCCCCATTTACCCGCCACCCGTGAGATGAGCCTCAAATTGGGGCGACCCTTAGGCGTGTGACAGACCTTGCGCAGAGGTTGACGAACCGGTCGATGTCGTCGTCTCCGGTCGCGAACGAGGTAACAAGCCGCACCAGGACATTGTCGGCGCCGATGCCCAAGCTGTCGCTCGAGCGAACATAATAATTTGCGCCGGCCGCCTTGAGCTTGGCGTCGAGCGCGCGCGGCAGCGTGACGAGATTGGCTTCAACTGGCCACACCGGCCTCATGCCGATCGCAGTGAGTGCATCCGCCAATTTGCTGGCCATAGCATTGGCGTGGCGTGCGAGCGTCAGCCAACGATTGTCGTCGAGGTAGGCCAGGAACTGCGCGGCGATGAAGCGGTGTTTTGATAGAAGGTGACCGCCGCGCTTGCGGCGCTCGCCAAAGCATGCCGCAGCAGCCGGATCGAAGAAGATCACAGCCTCCGCGGCCAATGCGCCGCCCTTAGTGGCGCCAAACGACAAGACATCGACCCCGGAGCGCCAAGTCATCTCGGCAGGGGTGGTGTTGAGCCGGACAAGCGCATTGGCAAACCGTGCGCCATCCATGTGCACCGCGACCGCGCAATTTCGGCAAGCGCGGAAATTTCGCGCACCCGGTAAATTGTGCCGGCCTCAGTCGCCTGGGTGAGCGACAGTGCCGCAGGAATCACCTGATGCGGACTGTGCCCGCCGTAACCTGCGAGCGCCTCTCGCAAGCCTTCTGAGGTGATTTTACCGCCCTCGCCTGCGAGCCCAACGAGTTTGATGCCGTGTCCGAAGAATTCGGGGGCGCCGCATTCGTCGGTGGCGATGTGCGAGTTGGCGTGACAGAGAACAGCGGCCCACGGCGGCGAGATTTGCGCCAGGGCCAGCGCATTGGCTGCCGTGCCCGTTGGCACGAGGAAAGCGGCCACTTCACGCTCGAAGATGTCGCAGAACCGGCGCTCGAGCGCGTGCGTCCAGTCATCATTGCCATAGCCGCGTGCATAACCATGGCTCGCCTCAATCAGTGCGTCGAGAATGGCAGGTGTGACCGGCGCCGTGTTGTCGCTGGCGAAATTCATTGCGTTGGGACCCAGCGGGGGACCGCGCGTACGCGCAACGCACGGCGTGATGGCTCTTAACGGTGCCTTGTGCTCTCCTTCTCCCCCTTGCGCAAGATGGACTCCAGCCTGTTGCGATATCGGTGGCGGCTCTGCATTGCGCTCCCAGCCATCCCGTGATCCACTTCGAGAGCGGAACAGTGGTGAGCGTGACGTGTTGGGCCGAAAGGCGCCTTTTCCGCCGGCTTATTCTGCCGCGCGGCTTGTATTGACGCCGGGAATTTGCCATGTTTCGCATAGGACAGCATTGCTGTCCCAATTATGATCCCAAAGTGCGCGGTCGGTTGAAATCCGACGAGACGCGCGGATCGGCTGCCGGGTGGCGAGGGCGCGCCGGACGGCGGCAAGAGCTAGCAACCCGCGGCCGTTAAGCGGATCGAAGGTTGCCTCCAGGATGAGTTGGTCGCCCTGGCGCAGGATGCGGCAATCCTGCGCGGGCTGTTGTGCGCCGGACCCCCGACAACCGAGCGTTTCGGGGTCCTGCGAGGAGCGCGTGGACGATGACCACGTCTGGTTTCGGTTTGTTTGATCCGACGCTGGAAAAGGATTCCTGCGGCGTCGGCTTTATTGCCGATATCAAAGGACGAAAGTCGCACAAGATCATCGAAGATGCGCTGACGATCCTCGTTAACTTGGAGCATCGCGGCGCGGTCGGCGCAGATCCACGCGCCGGCGACGGCGCCGGTATCCTAGTGCAGACGCCGCATAAGTTTCTCGCCAAAAAGGCCGCCGCGCTTGGCATCAGGTTACCGCCGCCCGGGCACTACGCGGTCGGCGCATTGTTCATGCCGCACGACGCGGCGTGGCGGCAGGAGATTATGGACACCTATGCCGCCGTGGCGGCGCAGGACGGTATGGCTGTGCTCGGCTGGCGCGATGTGCCGACCAACAACTCGACGCTCGGTGAATCGGTCAAACCGACTGAGCCGGTGCATATGCAGGTCTTCATCTCGCGTGATCCCAAGGTCGCCTCGGAAGATGAATTCGAGCGGCGGCTTTACATTTTGCGCAAGACCATCTCGAGCACGCTTTACAGCAGACGCGCGCGCAGCACGTCAAACTATTATCCGGTCTCGATTTCGTGCCGCACGCTGATCTACAAAGGCATGTTCTTGGCCGATCAGCTCTGCACCTACTATCCCGATCTGCACGATCCGGACTTCGAAAGCGCCTTGGCGCTGATCCACCAACGCTTCTCGACCAACACCTTCCCGACTTGGTCCCTGGCGCATCCTTACCGGATGATCGCGCATAACGGCGAGATCAACACGTTGCGCGGCAACAACAACTGGATGGCGGCGCGGCAGGCCTCGGTGTCGTCGCCCAAATTCGGCGCTGACATCAGTAAATTGTGGCCAATCTCGTATGAAGGCCAATCCGACACTGCCTGCTTCGACAACGCGCTCGAATTCTTGGTGATGGGTGGCTATTCGCTCGCGCACGCCATGATGATGATGATTCCGGAGGCCTGGGCAGGCAACCCGCTCATGAGCGACGAGCGTCGTGCCTTCTATGAATACAACGCGGCGCTGATGGAGCCTTGGGATGGGCCGGCGGCGATCGCATTCACCAACGGCCGCCAGATCGGCGCCACGCTCGACCGCAATGGCTTGCGCCCGGCGCGCTATCTGGTCACCCGCGACGATCGGATCATCATGGCCTCCGAGACCGGCGTGTTGCCGGTCCCCGAACCAGACATCATCGCGAAATGGCGCCTGCAGCCGGGCAAGATGCTGCTGGTCGACCTCGACCAGGGACGACTCATCCCCGACGATGAGCTCAAGGCGGAATTGGCGCGCAGCCATCCCTATCAGGAGTGGCTCGAGCGCACGCAAATCGTGCTCGAAAATCTGCCGCCAGTATCCGAGGCTGCGCCGATCTCGAACTTATCGTTGCTCGATCGACAGCAGCTGTTTGGCTACACCCAGGAAGATCTTAAGCTCCTGATGACGCCTATGGCCACCACCGGCGAAGAAGCCGTTGGCTCGATGGGCAATGACACGCCGATCTCGGCGCTCTCGGACCGGCCGAAAGTCTTGTTCACATACTTCAAGCAGAACTTCGCGCAGGTGACGAACCCCCCGATCGATCCGATCCGCGAAGAGTTGGTGATGAGCTTGGTCTCGATCATCGGACCGCGTCCGAATCTCTTCGATCTTGAGGGTTCGTCAAAGAAAAAACGTCTTGAGGTTCACCAGCCGATCCTCACCAATGCCAACCTGGAAAAAATTCGGGCAATTTCCGAGCTCGGCGATCATTTCCGGTCGCTAACGCTTGATGCGACGTGGCGCGCGGAATCGGGCGCTCCGGGGATGGAGCCAGCAATCGACGAACTGTGCGCCAAGGCCGAAGCTGCAGTCCGCGACGGCGTCAATATTATTATCCTTTCCGACCGCCGCGCCGGCGCCGACCGGATTCCGGTACCGTCGCTGCTGGCGTGCGCCGCCGTGCATCATCATCTGATCCGCGAGGGCCTGCGAACATCGGTCGGCTTGGTCGTCGAGTCGGCCGAGCCGCGCGAAGTGCATCACTTCTGCTGCCTTGCCGGTTACGGCGCCGAAGCGATCAATCCGTATCTCGCCTTCGAAACGCTCGCGGCAATGAAGAATGAATTGCCGCAGAAGATTGATGAAAAAGAGGTCATCAAGCGTTACATCAAATCGATCGACAAAGGACTGCTCAAAGTGATGTCCAAGATGGGCATCTCAACTTATCAGTCCTATTGCGGTGCGCAGATTTTTGATGCGGTTGGGCTGAAATCTGATTTCGTCGCCAGGTATTTCACGGGTACCGCAACCCGAATCGAAGGCGTCGGTCTTGCCGAGATTGCCGAAGAGACGGTGCGGCGGCATCGCGATGCGTTCAGCGACGCACCGATCTATCAATCCATGCTCGACGTCGGCGGCGAATATGCGTTTCGCGTGCGCGGCGAAGAGCACGTCTGGAATGCTGCTACGGTATCCGCGTTGCAACACGCGGTGCGCGGTAATTCTTTTGAGAAGTATCGGCAGTTCGCCCGTCAGATCAACGAACAGTCGCAGCACCTCTATACGATCCGGGGCCTGTTCAGCGTTAAATCGGCCGAGGAGGACGGCCGCCGCCCGGTCGCCATCGAGGAGGTCGAGCCAGCGAAGAACATCGTCCGGCGCTTTTCGACCGGCGCGATGTCGTTCGGATCGATCTCGCGCGAGGCGCACACGACGCTCGCCATTGCCATGAACCGCATCGGCGGCAAATCCAATACCGGCGAGGGCGGCGAGGAAGCGGACCGCTTCAAGCCCTTACCGAACGGCGACTCGATGCGTTCGGCGATAAAGCAGGTGGCGTCGGGGCGCTTCGGCGTGACCGCCGAATATTTGGTCAACTCCGACGTGATGCAGATCAAGATCGCGCAAGGCGCCAAGCCTGGCGAAGGCGGGCAACTCCCTGGGCACAAAGTCGATAAGATCATCGCCAAGGTGCGCCACTCGACGCCCGGCGTCGGCCTGATTTCGCCGCCGCCCCATCACGACATTTATTCGATCGAGGACCTAGCGCAGCTCATCTTCGATCTGAAAAACGTCAACCCGCAGGGCGACGTGTCGGTCAAGCTCGTGTCCGAAGTCGGTGTCGGCACGGTCGCCGCCGGCGTCTCCAAAGCGCGTTCCGATCACGTCACCATCGCCGGCTTCGAGGGCGGCACCGGCGCCTCGCCGCTCACTTCGATCAAGCATGCCGGCTCGCCGTGGGAGATTGGACTTGCCGAGACCCATCAGACACTCGTCGCCAACCGGTTGCGCGGCCGCATCGCCGTGCAAGTCGACGGCGGTATTCGCACCGGCCGCGACGTCGTGGTTGGCGCGCTCCTTGGCGCCGACGAATTCGGCTTTGCCACCGCGCCGCTGATCGCCGCCGGCTGCGTCATGATGCGCAAATGCCATCTCAACACCTGCCCGGTCGGCGTCGCCACCCAGGATCCGGTGCTACGCAAGCGCTTCCGCGGCCAACCCGAGCACATCATCAATTATTTCTTCTTTGTCGCCGAAGAAGTGCGTGAATTGATGGCCGAGTTGGGTTTCCGCACGTTCAACGAGATGATCGGGCAGATGCAAATGCTCGATCGCCGCGACTTGATCGCCCACGCCAAGGCAAGCGGGCTCGATTTCTCGAAGTTATTCATGAAGCCGGACGTGCCCGCGGATGTCGCAATTTTCAATTGCGAGCGGCAGGACCATAAGATCCGCGATGTGCTCGATCGCAAGCTGATCGCGCAATCGCAGCCAGCGCTCGAGCGCGGTGAGCCGGTACGCGTGTCGTTACCAATTCGCAATACCGATCGCACAGTCGGCGCCATGCTGTCGGGCGAAATCGCCAAGCGCTACGGCCACGAGGGCCTGCCTGCGGACACGATCGTCGCGCGATTTAGCGGCACCGCAGGACAAAGCTTCGGCGCGTTTCTCGCTCATGGCATAACCTTCGAGCTTGAGGGCGACGCCAACGATTATCTCGGCAAGGGGCTTTCCGGCGGCCGCATCGTAGCGCGCCCCCCGGTCAATTCTGGAATCGTCCCGGAACGGTCGATCATCGTCGGCAACACGGTGCTGTACGGCGCCATATCCGGCGAATGCTACTTCCGCGGCGTGGCCGGGGAGCGCTTTGCGGTCCGCAATTCCGGGGCGATCGCGGTCATCGAGGGCGCCGGCGACCATTGCTGCGAATATATGACCGGCGGCATCGTGGTGGTGCTTGGCTATACCGGCCGCAATTTCGCCGCCGGCATGTCGGGCGGCATCGCCTATGTACTGGACGAGGACGGCAGCTTTAATTCACGCTGCAACCTGGCGATGGTTGATCTTGAACCGATGCCGGAGGAAGAGGACATCAACGCCAAGATCTTCCACCACGCGCGTGATCTCGAAGCCCACGGCCTGGTCGACATCATGTCCGACATGAGCCGTTTCGATGGCCATCGGCTGCATCATCTAATCAGCCGACATGCGCGCTTTACCGGCTCGGCGCTTGCCGCCAAGATATTGAATGACTGGACCAGCTGGTATCCGAAATTCCGCAAGATCATGCCGGTCGAATATCGCCGGGCGCTCAACGAGCTCAAGGCCGCAGCCATTGCGGCGGAGTAACTCGCACAAGATCGCCAACAAACTGCCAGCAATAGAGAGCGTCTTTGGGCAAGATCACCGGCTTTCTTGAATATCCCCGCGAGGATCGTGACTACCAACCGGTCGCTGAACGCATTCGGCACTGGCGGGAATTCATTTTGCCGCTGCCCGAGAAGGAGCTTGTGACTCAAGCAGCACGTTGCATGAATTGCGGCGTGCCTTATTGCCAGGGCACCGGCTCCCTCGCACCGGGCACGCCGGGCTGTCCGGTCAATAATCAGATCCCCGATTGGAACGACCTCGTCTATATGGGCAATTGGGAAGAAGCCGCGCGCAATCTGCACTCGACCAATAATTTTCCGGAAGTCACGGGCCGAGTGTGTCCGGCGCCGTGCGAGGCATCGTGCACGCTCAACATCGACGAGAATCCGGTCACCATCAAATCGATCGAATGCGCGATCGCCGATCGCGCCATCGCCGAAGGGCTGAAACCCGAGCCGCCATCCGAACGGACTGGAAGAAAGGTTGCGATCGTCGGTTCCGGGCCGGCCGGCCTTGCCTGCGCGCAGCAGCTTGCCCGAGCCGGGCACGACGTTCATGTTTATGAGCGCTGGGCCAAGGCTGGCGGGCTCCTGCGTTATGGCATCCCCGATTTTAAGATGGAGAAGCACCACGTCGATCGCCGCGTAACGCAAATGGAGGCGGAAGGTGTCGTGTTCCACTATGGCGCCCATGTCGGCGTCAATGTCGACGCAGGTGAATTACTTGCGCGGCACGATGCGATGGTGCTGACGGGCGGCGCCGAAAAGTCGCGCGACCTGCCAGTGCGCGGACGCGAACTCAAGGGCATCCATTACGCGATGGACTATCTGCCGCAGCAGAACCGCCGCGTTAGCGGTGAAGCACCGATCGAAGGCGAACCGATTCTGGCCAAAGGCAAGCATGTGGTCGTGATCGGCGGCGGCGACACGGGATCGGACTGCATTGGCACCGCCTTTCGCCAAGGCGCGCTGTCGGTAACCAATTTCGAAATCATGCCGCAGCCGCCGCTGAACGAGAACAAGATGCTGACCTGGCCGGATTGGCCGCTCAAGCTGCGCACGTCATCGAGCCATGAGGAGGGCGTCGAGCGCGATTTCGCCGTGATGACGACGAAATTCAGCGGCGACAACGGCGCAGTTAGAAAGCTGCATTGCATCCGCGTCGATGCCAAGATGAAGCCGATTTCCGGTAGCGAATTCGAGATCGACGCCGATCTCGTGCTTCTGGCAATGGGCTTCGTGCACCCGGTGCACGAGGGAATGATCAAAAGCCTCGATCTTGCGCTCGATCAGCGCGGCAATGTCAGCGCCTCCACCGAGGATTACCGGACGTCGATCGACAAAGTGTTTGTCGCCGGCGACATGCGCCGCGGCCAATCATTAGTCGTCTGGGCGATCCGTGAAGGCCGCCAGGCTGCCCATGCCGTCGACAAATATTTGATGGGATCGAGTTTGCTGCCGTGCTGACCGCGCCAGCGATGCTGGACACCGAAAGTCTGCTTTAACCTCGCCTCAACGCGCGCCGACGGGCGCCGGCGGAATGGGGGCGGCATCGAGATCGGCCTTGGCCGGGCGCGATTGCTTGGCGGGCGCAGTCTCTTTGGCGGACTTACTCTTCGCGTCCTTGCCGGTGTCGGCGGTTGGTTTCTGCGATGGCGGTGCCGCCGGCGTCAATGCGGCCGGCTGCGGAGCAATATCGGCCGCGGCATTCGCACCCGCGCCGGGGCGGGGCCACGAAAAATCATCAGCGCGCCCTGTTGGCGCAGACAACGGATCGCCGCGCGTGAGCACTTTGGCCGCAACCGGATCCGAGGTCGCCTGGCCGGAACGGCCGGTAGCGCCGACGAGATCGCCGCTATCCGCTTCGCTGGTGGAGAGAGGTAAGACCGGTCCGACATCGGGCCGTGCGCCAGTCGTTCCCGTTTTTGGCGCCGATTCCGGCGCCGGGAGCGCTATCGGCGCGACATGGGTCGAAATCACCCGCCGCACCTCGCGGTCGACGTAGCTTGCGAGCTTGACCGCACCGGCTTTGGTGAAATGCACCCCATCCGCGGTGCGCAGCCGGCGGGTTTGGCCTTCGAAATCGGGGCCTTGGACGGCGTAGCGTCCCTGATCGTCGACAAAACCGTCCCAGATATCGACGTAGACAATGCCGGCCTTTTCAGCGCGCTCGCGATAAAGTTCATCCAGGTAGCTTATCTCGCCGCTCGATTTCGGTCCGCGGATCGCCGGCAGTCCCACCCAGACGATCGGCGCGCCTTTGCCCTTGAGCGCCGCGATCATCTCGTCGATGCGTTTAGCGTAAAGCGTCGCCCATGGGTCGGTATGAAATTCATATAAGCCGCCCGGCACCGGCCGTTGCGTATCAGCTTGAGCAGCCGACTGAGGAGGCGCTTCGGTATCCACCGGCATCGCAGTTTTGTCTTGCGGTGCCCCGCCGGCTGGCTGATTCCCTGTCTGATTTGCGGCCTGGCTGGCAGCCTGATTTGTGCTCTGACTCGCAGCTTGGTTTGCAGGCTGATTTGCGTTCTGATTTGTCCCCTGGCCGGCTTGGGGAGGCTCCGCGGCGCGTTTTGCGTTCGGCGCCGGCGGCGGAGTTTTGTCGCGTAGCGGCACGCGATCGTTAAGGCCCAGCATCACGATGATGGCGTTCGGCTTCTCATTCGCCAGCGCGTCTTTCATCGCCTGCGGCCAATCCAGGGTATCGTTCTTGGCGTCGTAGTGTATGAGGCCCGAAGCGGCGCGGATTTTGCGTTCGACGCCGATCTCCGGCTGACCGGCATAGAGCTCATCCAATCCGTAGCCGAGCCAATCGGCCATCGAATCGCCGACGACTACCACCGTGGTGGTCGGCGGCGTTTCCAGTTTTCGCGGCGGCGGCGCCTTGCTGGAATCGACGGCCGGAGCCGGCCGCATGAAGCCGGAGAACGGGAAGAAGAAATCGCGCTGCGGGCTTGGCCGGTAATAATGATAGCCGCCGCCATTATAGCGGTCGCCGCCCCAAAATTGCGCGGTGGCGGGTTCCGCAGCGGCCAAACCACCGACCATAACAGTGAGCGCTGCAAGAACGTGTCGCTGCGCCTGCGATTTTGTCTTGTCGAGTGTCATAACCCAGCCGTCAAAAGCATGTTTAGCGCGACCGTCATTCTAGGCCAATGCGCCCAAAAAAGCTTGCTCGCAAAACGAAGCGGAAACGTGTCGGTTTGCCAAAAGGTTCCGGATTGCGGCTCAAGGCTGCCGCAAACGGTCAAGCAGATCGGCAACGGCGATAACATCGCGTATCAATTCGTAGCAAAGCGTCCAATAAATCTGCAATTATCGAGCGCCGGCCAACGCCTTGATGCTTCCCTGTCCTACTCCGTACTGAGCAGTTGGGTAGCAAAATGGTAGCAGGTCGCGAGTCCTCCTACTCCCTGGCGTCTTTGCCGATTAACGTACCCGACCGCTCGGCGCAGCCAAATGCTTTCTCGCTCCTATTACGGTGCCAGTGCCGCAAACCTAGTGCGGGCCTCGCCAGCTACCGTACTTGGGGAGCTTGTCACACATCACACCTTTGCGGTTGACCAAGCTCAACGCAATGCATGGCAGGCCGAGATTGTACATCTGCAGGAGGTCGCAAAGGCTCTGCCCGATAGCTTCTTTTTCCTAGAGTTCGCGATCCCTCGCATGGGAAAGCGGGCAGACGCAGTCATCGTCTCAGGCGGTCAGATTTTCGTAATCGAATATAAGGTTGGCGCAAATGATTATCAGAAACATGCGATAGATCAGGTTTTGGACTACGCACTTGACCTTAAAAATTTCCACGAGGGAAGCCACAGCCCAACAATCGTCCCGATACTGGTCGCGACGGAAGCCCCGCCTCGAGAATCCAAGGCGCAGGCATGGGCAGACGGCTTAATATGTCCAATCCTCGCCAATCATGCGAGATTGCTGCCCGCAATCCAAGAAGTTTGCACAAGCCACAAGTCCCAAGCAATTGACCCCGAAGCATGGGCCGCCTCCTCTTACAAGCCCACGCCGACAATCGTTGAGGCAGCTCAAGCGCTCTACCGAGGGCATGATGTCCGAGAGATCTCACGCAGTGAGGCGGGAGCCGAGAACCTCTCAAGAACGGCAGAGTACGTCACAAAAGTCATTGAAGAAGCTAAACGTCGCAGTGTGAAAGCAATTTGTTTTGTGACTGGTGTTCCTGGCTCGGGAAAGACATTGGCAGGCCTAAATATTGCGACCGAAAGAATGCGGGCCTCTACGGACGAGCACGCTGTCAATGGCCCCCTGGTCGCAGTATTGCGCGCGGCACTAGCGGTCGACGAAGTTGATCGAGCCAACCTCAAGGGAGCGGCGGTTAGTAAAAAAGATGCCTATCGTCACGCGAGTACATTCATCCAGAACATCCATCATTTTCGCGATGAATGCGTCCGAATTGCAGCAGTGCCAAGAGAGCGTGTTGTTGTGTTCGACGAAGCTCAAAGAGCTTGGAATAGAGAACAGACCTCTCGCTTCATGCGCGAAAAGAGAGGGCACCCTGACTTCAACATGTCCGAACCGCAGTTCCTAATGTCCGTAATGGATCGGCATCAAGACTGGTGTGTTGTGGTGTGCTTGGTCGGAGGCGGCCAAGAAATCAATACTGGCGAGGCCGGCCTGAACGAGTGGATTACAGCCGTTGCGCGAAACTATCCCAATTGGCAGGTACACTTGTCCGACAGACTAACGCAAGCCGATTATTTTGATGGGGGCCAGTCCCCTAATTCTCTGACCGAAATTCGTGCGCTGGTGTCCCCAGCACTGCACCTCGCGACGTCGGTGCGATCCTTCCGCGCTGAGGCGCTGTCAGAGTTTGTGGGCGCCGTTGTTGCTGGTGAAGCGGAGCGCGCATTGCTGTTGCACGGCAAGCTTATAAATTATCCACTTGTTATTACTAGACAGTTGGAAGCAGCTCGTCATTGGCTTCGGCAACAAGCGCGCGGAAGCGAACGCATAGGTTTGGTCACCTCATCCAACGCTGTGCGCTTAAAACCGATCGGCCTTCATGTGAAGGCGAAGATTGATCCGACGGTTTGGTTTTTGGCCGACAAGACTGATGTGCGATCGTCATTTGCCTTAGAGGATGTGGCGACGGAGTTTGATATTCAGGGCCTCGAGCTTGATTGGGTCGGCGTGTGTTGGGACGCAAACTTTCGTCGCGAAAAGAATAGGTGGGGCCATTACAGTTTTCGTGGTGCGCGCTGGGAGCGCATAAACGACGCGATCCGTGCTGCCTATCTGACGAATGCATATCGGGTGCTGCTAACACGAGCGAGGCAGGGGATGGTAATTTACGTTCCTTTTGGCAGCGATATCGATGACACAAGAAGACCGAGTTTTTACGAAGGGATTTATGCATTCCTGTGTGAGTGCGGAGTAACAGAACTGAATTAGCATGCAGGCAGGGCAGCGCGCGTTAATAGGAACCAATAGCGCGCAGCAATGGCGGCACCTATGATCGGCGAGAACAGGATTCGACCAAAGAGCGACATTGCTTTAGTTTGATTTGTAGTTTTGAGGAGGCGGGAGATACAGCATGTCTCGTTATGCGTTTCTGGCGGCCGCTCTGATTGTGCTCTTGCCGACGGGGCCGTGTTTTGCGGTCGATGCGAAGCAGAAAATGGCGACCTGCAAGTTCGGTGCGGACCAGCAGCGACTGCAAGGCGAGGCGCGCGAGGCTTTCCTCAAGAAATGCATGGAGAATCGGGACGATCCGCGCGGCCCGGCGCCCGTCGGAGCCACCAGCGCGCCCAAGCAATAGCGCATCCAACGTTACCGCATGAACCTGCCGCCGCCGCTGCGCACGCTATTCTTCGAAGATCTGTCTGTCGGCATGACTGAGACGCTGGAAAAGACCGTGTCGTCCTCGGATGTGGTCGGTTTTGCGCAGCTCACCGGCGATCGCAATCCCATCCATCTTTCCGAACACTTCGCGGCCCGCACCTCATTCGGCAAGCGCATCGCGCACGGGCTTTACACCGCAAGCCTGATTTCCGCGGTGCTGGGCACACGGTTGCCGGGCCCCGGCGCGATTTACATTTCGCAGACCCTCAATTTCCGCGCGCCGGTGAAGATCGGCGACACCGTTTTGGTCACGGTGACCGTGCGGGAGCTCATTGCGGAGAAGTCGCGCGCGCGGCTATCGTGCATTTGCTCGGTCGATGACGAGGTGGTGCTCGACGGCGAAGCGCTGGTCAAGGTTCCGAGCGAGAAAACGGCCAAGGGCAAGCGGCCCATTCCCAGACTCTAGCTCGCCCGCAGTGACGCGCAGGCGGAGGATTGGACTAAGTGCCGAGGTAAACTGTGAACAGGGGTAAGCAAATCGCCCGTCAGCGCCCTGCTTGACTCCTAATCCCTCCAGAATCCTTTGAACCGATCCGGCGCGTCATTTCGACCTGCGTCTCGGAGGCCAACGGTTCAACCTGAGAGTCTCTCCTAGACGAATTGCATATTCGCGTTTCCGCCCCCGCCCCATTTTTGAACAAAGTATGCACACCAGTTTTCTTGTTCCACTGGACTGAAGATTGACCATGGCCCGTTGCTTTGACCGCAATCAACAGGATCTGCAGGTGAACTTATTGTTCAAGCAAGGTTGCTTGTCGGGTATTGTTTCGAGGTCCCATGCGATTACGTGCGGCATGTTGTGAAACTCGTTTGTAACGTACAGGAATGTTTCGTTTTTCCCGAATTAGATCACAGCAATTCACAACTATCCACATATTGAACCCGAATGTCTTCATAACGCTTGATGCTCCTTTGGCCCCGCTTCAGTACGTTTAAGTCCTGAGAAACCCGCCCAAATCCCATGACCACAAAGGCATCCAATTCCGACTCGAACTGCGAAATGCGGTGTATCCAATGTGGCTATGAATTACCCGTTCCCGATTGGTCCGAATATGGCAATGACCGAGAACTGCATCATCTTTGGCATTGTTGGAAATGCGATTACCGTTTCGAAACTATTGCAAACGTCGATTCCATAGATGACATCAAGACACGAGACGATGTTTTCCCCTCATTGTTAGTCGCATAGGGTCATTCGGGTTACACGGTTGGCCGTGAGTGAAACGACCTCTTGTGGTTGGTTGAGGGAAGAAAATGTTTCCGAGATCTTTTTTGGCGCCTGTGGCTGGCATCGCGATACTCGCTGCGGCGACCGTTGCTGACGCACAACCGCGGCGGGTTCAGGTGGGCACCCTATCGTGCTCAGTTTCGGCCGGCATTGGCTTGATCGTTGCGTCGCAGCGCAATGTAAACTGCAACTTCCAGCCCGATAATGGCCCGCCGGAAGCCTACACAGGGACAATGACCATTATCGGCGTCGATGTTGGCTTTACGACAGGTTCGGCAATCGTTTGGGGCGTCTTCACCGATACAAATCGATTTGCCGGCATGCTGACGGGCACCTATGTTGGCGCGACAGCGCAAGCGACCGCGGTCGCCGGAGTCGGTGCTAACGCACTCGTCGGGGGTTCTAATCATTCGGTGGCACTCCAGCCGCTTTCAGTCCAGGGTCAGGTCGGACTCAACGCTGCTGGTGGTATCGGTGCACTCGAACTCCATTACGCACAGTGAAACAACAACCAGCTGGCAATTACGAAATATTCGCAAATCGATGTTAGATCGCTGGGGCGTCAAGCCGGTTCGCGATTGCAGCCGCGGTTACCTTGCATGGCGGATTAATTAGCGCGCTCGCGCGGCAAGCGGGCTCGGCAACTTCTTCGCCAAGATCAACTGGTCACACCACCCAACCAACTGTCCCTCAAACTGGGGACAACTAGTTCAACCACTCCCCCTGCAAAAGCGTAGCGAGAATGGGGTCGCGCGCAAGCTGCCCTTGGTCGGAAGTGTCCGGCGCAAAACGTGCGGCGTTAGCGCAACAAACAAAAAGGAGGCCCCGACACCGTTGCAAAGGTCGAGGCCCAAGTCCGAGGTCCCAGTTGGTAGCGCCTAGCCCACGCTGGCGCCTGCCGGACGCCGGGAGGATGCATGAGCAATCAGGCGCGTGGCCGTTGAATATCGTGATTCGCTTTCGTAGCGAAAAAGCTTCGACGTTTTCCTCTTTATCCACATGTCTCCGGCGCTTGGGTGGAGGATGCTCAGGATTCAGCGCTGATAGCATATCCTCTAGCGTTAATGCCCCTTCAGTTCGGCTCTAAAGCATTTGCTAAATTTGTTACTGTAGTTTCGGTGCTAGTAACCTAGGAGTATTGCATGGCCCCGCGCGCGAACTGGAAGGGCTACCTGCGGCTGTCGCTGGTCTCTTGTCCCATTGCTCTCTATCCAGCGTCCTCGCTCAGCGAAAAGGTGAGTTTCAATCGGATTAACCGGAAGACCGGGAACCGCTTGAAGCAGCAGAATGTGGATTCCGAAACCGGCGAGGAGGTCCCCCGTGAGGACATCGCGCGCGGCTATGAGATCGGAAAAGGACAGTACCTGATCGTTGAGGATGATGAATTAGAGGCGGTGCAAGTCGAGAGCACGCGGACCATCGAGATCGACCAGTTTGTTCCGCGAAATGAGATCGATGATCGCTATATCGACTCGCCTTATTACATCGCCCCCGATGGTCAGGTCGGGCAGGATGCCTTTGCGGTCATCAGAGAGACCATCGGCAAAATGAACATGGTCGCGCTCGGTCGGGTCGTACTGACCCGCCGGGAACACGTCATTGCACTTGAGCCGAGAGGGCGGGGTTTGTTGGGCATGACCCTTCGCTATCCCTATGAAGTGCGAGATGAACAGCCGTACTTCGAGGATATCCCCGAGCTAAAGCTCCCCAAGGACATGCTCGATCTTGCAAGCCACATCGTCAGCAACAAGTCTGGCCACTTCGATCCGTCTCATTTCGACGATCGGTATGAGAACGCCCTCGTTGACCTGCTCAAGAAGAAACAGGCTGGCGAAAAGATCGCGCCTGCTCGGGGTGCGCCGCCGCCGCGTGTGGTCAATCTGATGGATGCCCTGCGGGCCAGCATCGATGTAGAGAAGAAGAAGGCACCGGCACCGAGCACACAGGCGCGTCGGCCTGCTAAAAAGAGAGCCAGCCAAAAGTGATTCCCTCTAAGCCAGGGGCGGCCGACGACTGATGACGCCTGTTGAATTGGACAGTTCAGCGCTCAAAAGCTCTGTCGCCTTCACCGGCCGTCTCGCCTGCATGAGTCGCGCCGAAGCCTTCGAGGTAGTCCGCCAACGTGGCGGAACGCCTAGCCAGACGGTGACGAAGCGCACGAATTTACTGATTGTTGGCGAGCTGGGTTGGCCATTGCTGGACGACGGTCGTCCGTCGAACAAGCTTGGTCGCGCGAATGCTTATGGCATTCCGGTGGCGAGCGAGCGCCGCTTCCTTGAATGGATCGGGAAGACCATCGCAGACACCGCTCATAAGACTTACTCGGTCGATCAAATTGCCGCCTTAAGCCAGCTGTCTGGCGACATGATACGAGAACTGACGCAATTCGGCCTGCTGGATGAGCGAAGTGGTCGGTTCGGCTTTCGCGACCTGGCAAGCGCTCGTCAGATTGCGAAGCTGCTTGCCGATGGTGTTCGATTATCCGAAATCATTCGCGCGGTAAGCCAGATCAGGAAATGGTTGCCTGATGTCGGGTTGGCCAATGTGCGGCTTCATACCGGACCCCACCACAGCCTCGAAGTCGAACAGCCTAGTGGACGAACGGACCAACATGGCCAGTTTGTGCTTGCGGTGGATCGGTCCCAGAGCAATCCCGATGATTTGTTTGAGCAAGCGCAATCGGCTGAGGAAGCTGGGGACATTGCCGAGGCCGAGCGCCTCTATCGTACTCTGATGAAGAGCGATCCAACGGACGCTTCGGCACCGTTTAATCTCGGAAACCTATTACGGGCCTGTGCCCGCAACGTCGAAGCCGAAGCGGCATTGCGGGCCGCAACGTGCGTCGATCCGACATTCGCGGATGCCTGGTACAACCTGAGCGACTTGCTGGACGAGCAAGGACGCTCCGACGCCGCCATTGAATGCTTACGCACAGCGCTGCGGGTCGCACCTGACTACGCCGATGCAATGTTCAATCTCGCGCTGCTATTGCAACGAACAAACCAATATGCCGAGGCGGCAGATTACTGGCGGCGCTATCTCGCCAGCGATTGTCAATCGGATTGGGCTGCGCGGGCGCGTCGATCATTGAAATTTTGCGAGATACAGATCAACTTGATTGCCTCTGCTTGACGCGGAGGATACCCTGCTGGCGTTCAGCTCGGATTCATTTTCACCGCAAAAAGTTGGTGGTAGACTTACATTAAGGAGGTCACAATGAAGACCCCCTCAGCAATTGTCCTCACTGCGGTTGTGCTTGTGGCTGGCAGTACCCTGGCAGTCATGAATAACGCCTGCAAGAGCGGCCGCCATGGGTGGTGCGCTCCAATGTCTGCCCTACGGCAAGACATAAAACTCGAACCACCCGAGCAGTACAATCATCCGTATGATGGTCCGGTTGTCGAGCGCGTTATGCCGGTGGCTGAAGTGCGCGCACTTTGTACGTCACAGGGCGCTTCTCCCAGGAGCGTCGCTTGCTCATGGGTGAGCGACCGCACCTGCTATATTGTTTTACCGAGCGATGAACAGGCACCCGTTTCGACTTACCGCAGACACGAAACCGCCCATTGCAATGGTTGGCTGGCGAACCATCCCCACGGTTGAGATCCCCTCGAATTTCAAGACAATGTTCAAGCGCCGAGGCTGTGCGATCCTCTGAAGGCTCAGGGCGTGAAGCTCACCAGGGGATCACTTTTCGATCGCGCAGGAATTTGCCTGTGAGCTTTTGCGGCGCGTCCAGGGCGAGCCAAACGGGAGTGTCTGCTCCTTCTGAAACGTGACGCTCGGCATTGCGGCCGCCCATGTTAGTCCTGACCCATCCTGGACAGGCCGCGTTCACGGCGATTCTGCCTCGCAGTTCGGCCGCGAGCATTGCGGTAATAGCATTCAAGGCCGTCTTGGAGAGACGATAGGCGGCGTAATCGCCTTCCATTTCGGAGAAGGCGCCCATGCCGCTCGATAAATTCACGATGCGGGGGCGCTTGCTCCTTTGAAGTAGCGGCACCAGAACTTGCGACAGAAGAAAAGGCCCGAGCGCATTGGTTTCGAGCGTCCCGCGGACCGTCGTGAGTGTCATTCTTATCGATGATTCCGGCGTTATTGATCAGAACATCTAATCGTCCATAGGTTCTTTTCAAAAAATCGCGTAAGGCGTCAATGTTCTGTAGCGATGTCACATCGAGCGAGTGAAACTGCACGGTGAGATTTTGTGCGGCCAGTTTCGTTGTCGCCGCCTTGCCGGCGTCATCGTTTCGCGCAGTCAAAACGACCTCAGCTCCGCGAGCTGCAAGCTGCCGCGAAATCTCGAAGCCAATGCCGCGGTTGCCGCCAGTCACAACAACAATAGGCGCGCTCACATGGGACCTCAGGGCGTCAGTTTCTGTTCCCGATGATCGGGTCGCTAAGAACTATGGGGCGGGGGTCGTGCTGCCAATTGGAACACTAAGCCACCCCCATTGCTGAGGGCGACTGATCGGACGCGCGCATCGCCAATGATATCATCACCTGCTATCATGTGACCGTCTTCCTGCTACAGGAGGATGGTGATGATCAAACAAGTCATAGACGGCAAGGCCTACAACACTGAGACCGCAAGATGTCTCGCGACCGTGGACCTTATGGGCTACCGAACGGATGAGCGAGGCCGTTTTACTACCAACACCCCAAAGAAGGTTGGAACAACGAGCCTGTATGAAACCCGTGGCGGTGCGTACTTTCTAGTACGCGATTATGACCCCGCCTCCAACATTGCCGATCCTGACCTTGCCGGGCAGCTTCGCATCCGTGATCGCGGTGTGATCCCGCTGAAGCGCAAGGAAGCTCTCGGATGGGCAGAAAGCAAGGCGTTGGACTCCGACAAGATCGAGGAGATGTTTGGCAAGGTCGCGGAGGACAGCGATCAGACTGGCGCCATCCTGCTGCGCGTGCCACAGACGCTCAAGCTCGCCACAGAGAAGTCCGCTGCTGTAGCCGGTGTATCGACCAACACTTGGCTCATGCGCTGTGCCGAGCGCGCCATCGCGTCCGAACGTGAGCAGAAGGCAAATCCGTGAGCGATATAACAGGTCATTCGAAAGGGAATGGCCCACTCGCCTGCTGGGCTTTAGGACAGGTGCTGCCGAATTTTCGCTAGTAGCTGACGTGGGCTGAAGGGCTTCGGAACGTAATCATCGTAGCCGGCTGCGCGCGCCTTCTTTTCTTCGCCACTGAGCGCATAAGACGTGACTGCGATGATCGGGATTGAGCGCATTGCGGGATCGGCCTTTATTTTGCGCGTGGCCGTGTAGCCGTCCATCGTCGGCAGTTGGATACGGGTTTTCGAACAGTCGACCGTTCGTCCCCTAATCAGTCCCCGCTTCGTCGTCCGTCACACCCGGCATATGCGACCAGCCGCGTGCATCATCGCTGCCGTGCGCCTGATGATGATCTTTGCTCGATCTCCGATGAAATTTGGTGCAACCATTTCTCGGCACGATGTGCCCGATCTTTATAGTGTCTGACATCCGCCTTGAGAGCATTTATATGATCGTGGGCAGCTCGAATCTGATCGCGCGTGGCTCGAAGCTGATCCGCCAGTTTCTCAGCGACGTCTCGCGCCTCTTGGAGCTCAGTCTCAGTCGTCTCTCCCGCGTGTTTAACAAACTCAAAAATAACGCTCCCTGCCCGGTCCACTATATCGGCTTCCGAGTCCGTACTTTTCTCTTTCGGAGCATACGGGATAACGGTTCTGATAGTAGTCATCGCACCCTCCCAGCTCTGTCAGAGGTAATGGTTGTGGGTGAATGCGATGATGCAGACGCAGACATTAACGCAACGGATACGCGACGCATGGACGCTCCTATACTCAACAAAACACTGAATGGCCGTATACCGCTAAAGGGATTAGGACGAAACACTGTAGGCACTTGTCGTTGATGAATCTGAGAAGCTGTGATTATTCGGTCACAGACAACGCTAAATCACACCTTCTCCACGGTGATCTCCGATAAGCGAGTAGCCAGTAATCGCGGAAGCCGTACAACCCCCGCGCTTGGCGCTCCCGCTGCTGCGCTTATCATCTCATCTGAGGCAGCGCCGCCCGCAAGCTCACGCTTTTGACCGCGCGTCATTGTCCGGCTCTGTCGGCTGTCTCCCGCGCCGGCGGCGTCTCGCAACGCTGGTGACGCGATAAGTGACTCGCTTTTCGGAGCGCAATGCTTATTTGTACGTTCGGATTCTCAGGAAAGCAGAATGCACTGGAAGAAGCGCCAGAAGCAGATTCAATACCTCCAGGCGAAGCACGGCAACGATCGAAGCCTCGCCAGAGAATTCCCGGATCTAAAAGTAGAGCAGCGGACAGCGCCATGCTCGAACGGCGTGCGCGGCAGGATTGCTCGTCGAGTTCTACCGCCCGGCATGAAACAATTCCCTGTCGGTCATTGTCACAAACAAGGATATGAGCTGATTATACCCGGCACGGACTTGCAATGGATGGGAGGCAAGAAGCCGTGAGAGCTGATTTCCCCTAGTCACACCTGACTCGTACGTGCGACGCGGCCACGGCGAGCCGGCGTCAAGAGGTCAGCAGATAGTAGACATCGGTTCGGATCTGCAATGGATTCGTATTCCATTCGCTTTGCCAGTGGCCGTATATCTCCCAATTTGGACCCGCAAGTTCTCGATTGTTAGCTCGACACCACTGGCGAACTGCATCGTGCGCACCGCCCAGGCCGCTATAAGGCCCGAGATGCGTTGTCCATGCCACGGGACCAGCGGGCGTGGCGGAACGGACGACCTCTCCCGCCTCAGCGAACGGTCCATAAAGCTCCACCCCGACTTCCAGGCGAATGCTGCTGTCCCAATAGATGGCGACGTGGCGACCGGCTCGCGCTTGCTGCGCACGCACTGCATTCCAGACCAACCCACAGCACTGCGGCACGACGCGCGGAAGCTCGGATGCGCTCGCCTGCCGTCTGATGACTACGAGGGGCACACTATCGAGTTGGTCGAACTGGACTGCAGGGGGCGTCAATGGACTCTTCCTATCGCGTTAAGATGGCGTCGGCCGTCACGCCTCACCGCACTGCGGATTTGAGATCAGTTGTTTTGTGAAGGGGCCTTCACTTCCTTCGTGAAAATTCGAGGACTTTCTTCACGCGACGTTCCGTGTGAAAATCGCGCTTGGCCTCAGACCCAGCCCCAAAATTTCTACGCCGTCTTTTATCACCTTTCACAAACGAGCGTTATGCAATGACCGAAACCATCGAACGGATTGTTCTTGCCTCACGGCCGGTTGGGGAGCCGACGTTAGATAATTTTCGTTCGGAAAAACTACCAATCACCCAGCCCGGACCGGGTCAGATGCTGTTGCGCACGCTATGGCTCTCCCTCGACCCTTACATGCGCGGCCGAATGAGCGACGCGCCGTCTTACGCCAAACCTGTTGGTATCGGCGATGTGATGGAGGGCGGCACAGTCAGCGAAGTAGTTGCCTCGAATGTCCCGCGGTTCGCCAAGGGAGACATTGTTGTAGGTCGTACCGGCTGGCAGACCCATGCTTTGTCCGATGGTTCCGGCCTGCAAAAGGTCGATCCAACCCGGGCACCTATCCAGACTGCACTGGGCGTTCTCGGAATGCCCGGAATGACCGCTTACATAGGACTGCTCGAGATCGGCAAACCTGTCGCTGGCGAGACCGTGGTGGTCGCAGCAGCTTCCGGTGCAGTCGGCTCGGTTGTCGGCCAGATCGCCCGCCTCAAGGGTGCCCACGCCATCGGCATTGCAGGAGGACCAGAGAAATGCCGTTACGTCACCGAGGAGCTCGGCTTTGATGCCTGCATCGACCATCGGACATCTGATTTCGTTCGCAGTCTTGCTGCAGCCTGCTCGAAAGGTATCGACCTCTACTTCGAGAATGTTGGTGGCCCGGTATTCGAGGCTGTGTTTCCGCTCCTCAATCCGTTCGCCCGCATTCCCGTGTGTGGGCTGATTTCCATGTATAACGCGACCTCGCTGTCACCCGGTCCGATCCTCCTGCCGCACTTGATGCGGGCGATCTTGACCAAACGATTAATGATTCGTGGTTTCATCGTCTCCGATTTTTCTGCGCGTTATGGGGATTTCTTGCGCGATGTCTCGGCCTGGGTCCGCGAGGGGCGTATCAAATATCGCGAAGACGTGGTTGAGGGACTCGAGAACGCTCCACGGGCATTCATCGGCCTCTTGCGTGGGGAGAATTTCGGCAAGCTCTTGGTGCGCGTTGCGCGTTAAGTAGCAGCGGGAATGATCGTTTTATTTGTCCAATCAACCGCCCCTTTTGCGAAACGCTCGGGGTGGAACACACACAAATCGATTCCGGGAAATTCATAAGGTGCCCCTCTTTTTGGGGTGGGTAGTCACGCAAGTGATTTTCGATCCGACATTTCAGGCGCTTCCCACTCACTAGGAATTCTTAAAATCAAGCCGAGGCGATAAAGACTTCTGACCCAACATTTATATTCACTATTTGAATTATAGCCGAACTGCTCATCGGCGTTGACTCGAACAAAACGTCAAATTCATCCGGCCCTTTGACGCCGCAGCGAAATCGCGCTTTCGAGGGAAAATTCGGGTCAGAAAATAACTCCACGAGCTTTGCCATTGCCGCATCGGCCTCGGGTGATACTTTTAGCTCGCGCAGCACAAATCGGGTGGCTCGAAGGCTTCGGGCGAGCCATTCTGTCTTGCATTAAAGCGATGGAGGTCACTATGAACTTTCGCATTCGCGGCCTCGAGGCCCGCCAGTTCGATCATCTTTTCGCGCTCTCGGACGCCGAACTTGCCGCGCACGGTGCCATCCGGCGGATCGCCGATGGGCCACGCCCCTGCCGCATCAGTCTTAGCGATGCCAAGCCTGGCGACGAGCTAATCCTCGTTAACTACGAGCATCACGCTGTTTCCTCACCATACCGGATGCGGTTTGCCATCTACATTCGCAGAGGCGAGGAAACGTTCGATGCCATCGGGGAGGTGCCGGAGCAGCTTCGCAAACGCACACTCGCCGTGCGCGGCTTTGATGCTTTCGGGATGATGACGGGTTGGGAGATCGTCGACGGCACTAACGTCGAAGCGGCGATAGACCGCCAATTTGCGAATGTGGAAGCGGAGTACCTGCACATCCATTTCGCCGCGCCGGGGTGCTACGCCGCGCGCGTCGACAGGGCCGTATAAGCCGATAACGTCCGCTTTGCGTCATTAGCGGACATTCCGCTAAATCCGATCTCGCTTTACCTACGCGGACATTCGACCGAGGCGCTAATTTATGCGCTCAATGAGTGTCGGATCTTCATCAAGTGCTCGGCAGCTACCCAGAGCGTCCGGGGAGTTGTTTCACGCTGTCCGAGATAATCTTCGTCAGTTGCATTACCTGCTGGCTCAGTTCGGCGTGTTGCGCAATGTCGCGTTGAATCCGATCGCCATCGGTCTGTAGCTTTTTGTGTAACGTCTTGAGTTCGACGATGAGACTATCAATTTCACCTATCGAATTTTTTGAAACCTGGCGCAGCAAAGCGCCGAGGTACTCGCCCGACATTTCGCCATCGCTACTCTCGGTTTGCCCCTCCGGCTTGATCATCCCGTGCAAATGTGTCCCCCAATTACTTAGTGCACATGCAGTCCGAGCATCGTCCGTTCAAGACTCAACGCGGTCAATCTGTGCTGAGCGAAAATCCTCGTGAGCGTTGCCGGGAAGCAACATTAACCCCGCTTAAAGCTGCTTGTGGGCCGGCCCCTGTGGATAACAGGGGCGCAACTGCGGCCGCGCGGCAGGGGTTGCCAGACCCGGATGAGGATGGCTGTCACTTGGATCGGTCGCGGGAGCGCGTTCCGATTTGCTGTGGACTTAGAGGAATGCCGCCAGAGCGGCCTTTATTTGACGATGGGAACTGACAAAGCGGATGGAATTAGCCACGCGATGAAAGTCGGCGTGTCCAGCGGTCCGCGTTGACCGCGCCCGGCGGCACCTCGCCCTTGACGATTGCGTCCACCTGGCGGACGGTTTCGAGCGACTGATATTCGATAGCCTGCGGCGTGAGCCCGCCGATATGGGGCGTGGCGATGACATTAGGAAGCCTCGCCAAGTCCGGCGTCGGCATTTGGTCCGCCGCGCGACCGACATCCATCGCGGCGCCGGCGATGCGGTTCTCGCGCAGCGCCTGAGCAAGTGCAGCTTCGTCGACGAGATTACCGCGCGAAAGGTTGATGAAGACGGCGTGACGCTGCATGCGCGCCAGTGCGGTCGCCCCGATCAGATTTTCCGTCTGCTCGTTGGCGATGGCGAGGCAGACGACATAGTCAGACACCGCCAGCAGTTCGCCGAGCGCGACCTGCCTGATCCCCGGATCGCTGACCGACACGAATGGATCCGAGACCAGCACCTCCATGCGGAGCGCCTTCGCCAGCTCCGAGAGATAACGCCCGATGCTGCCATAGCCGATGATGCCGATCCTGCTACCCGCGAGCTGACGGCCCATCCGCACGTCGGGCTTGCGCGCGGCCTGATAGTCCGCCGTCGTCCGCGATACGCCGCGCGAGAGATCGACCATGAAGCCGAGTGCAAGTTCCGCGACCGCCTGGATGAAGCCGGGACCGGCGCGCGTCACCAGCACACCGGCCTGTGATGCTGCTTCCACGTTGACGTTGCGGATGTCGACGGCGCAGCGGACGAAGACGCGGAGTTTCGGCAGTTGCGGGAAGATTTCGCCGCGGCCTTCGGTCATGCGATCGGCCACAATAATGTCGGCATCGCCTGCAGCGCGGACGAGGCCCGCGGCATCGAGCGGTTCCTCGCCCTGATGCAGGATCACCTCAGCAAGCGCCTGTAAGCCTTTTAGACTGCGCTCGCCGTAGTAGTTCCGGCGCATCTCGGGCGTGTGAGCCAAGAGAACCTTCAAGCGAAACTCCTCTAATAACCAAACGCGCGCGGCAAGGCCGTCGAGATCGCGGGAACGAAAGCGACCACGAGCAACCTTGATCAGGATGCCCGGAATGCAGATTCGTCGGATCCCTCGAGCACCGAGAACAGTACCGGCATAATTTCCTTGGTTGTGACCCTGCCGTTCAAGTCTTTGTCGACCACGACAAGCTGCTGAGCGACGGGCAAACCGACCGGGATCACCATCCTTCCACCAGTCTTGAGCTGGTTAATCAGGGGAGGCGGGATCAGGTCCGGCGCCGCCGTCACCATCACTTTGTCGAACGGCGCGTGCTTAGGCCAGCCGGCATAGCCGTTGCCCACGCGAACTGCGACGTTGGTATAGCCCTGTCGTTTCAGCCGTTGTACTGCTCGTTGCGCAAGCTCGTCGATGATTTCGACGCTGTAGACCCTGCCGGCCAGCTCGGCCAGCACCGCGGACTGATAACCGAGGCCGGTGCCGATTTCGAGAACCGTGTCGTCAGGCTTGAGCTCGAGCAGATCCGTCATCACCGCAACCATCAACGGTTGCGAGATCGTTTTATCGAAACCAATCGGAATTGGCTGATTCAGGTAAGCGTAAGACTGGACCTCGACCGGCACGAACTCGTGTCGCGGCACCTTGGCCATTGCCCTGAGGACTCGCTCGTCCAACGCAGTCTTGCCAAGCTCGGCCGTGATGCGTTCGGCTATCGCCCTGATTGCCGCGACCATCTCTCGTCGTTGTTCCTCAAAAAATTTAGCGTTCATAAAACGCCCGCCTTGGCCCGACGCTCGCCGCATGCAGCATTTGCGGCAGCTTAAGATCGGCGATGAATTGTTCCCGACCGGTCAACAGGCGCCGGTCTTCGCGCCGAGAAATGGAACGACCGACAAAGGAAATATTAGGAAGATTGTCCATTGTTGTGGACTCAAAGTGGACTCAAAAAGTCGCAGGATCAGGTTGCAAGCAAGACGGGTATGTCGGCGTTTTCTAAAACGTGTCGGGTCGCCCCGCCGAATATCATCTGTCTCAATCGACTCTGCGTGTAGGCGCCCTTAATGAGGAGATCACAGCCCAATGATTGGGCTGCCGCTAGGATTGCCTGGCCAGTATTTTTGCCATCAAGCCCAATCCTCATCGGCTCGACAGTAATCCCGAGGCGCTGCAGGTAGCGGATAAATTGTTCAGCAGAAGGTCCCGGCACTTCTGTTCCACCAATGACTGTCAGGACTGTAACGCGATTGGCTTTTTGAAGAATTGGCATTGCCAGCGCAGTGGCTCGTGCCTGCTCCGTGCTGCGGTTCCATGCGATCAACACGTTAGTAGCAATCTGAGGTGGCGGCGCCGGCGGAGCTAATAGTATTGGCCGGCCACTCTCAAACAGGCCGGAATAAAGCGCTCTGTTGTGCGCGAAAGTCTCGGTCGCATCGGGCCGACTCATTACGATCACGTCGAAAACGCGGCCGTAGCTGCCGACGAAGTCCTCACTCTGTGGTGCATCGTCTAACCAGCCGAATGACAAAGCCTCTGTCTTCGCGGTAGATCGCGGCACATTGTGACCTTGCATGAAGGACTCAAAAATCTGCCGCGCCTGTTCCTCAACCCGAGCGGCAGCCAACCGATCCGTTTCTAACGGTGTGCCACCAGTAGGATCGAATGCAGCAAAGTCTGCAACCGACCAACGCAGCGCGAACCCCTCCATGTAACTGTCGTAGCGTCGAGCCGCCAACAGCGCGGTTTCTAGCGCCGATCGCATGGCGCTATTGTCTTCCGTCGGAACCAAAATTGTCTTCATTGAGATTGTGGCCTCTCACGGGCTCTGACCCCAGGCCGAAAACCGCATGTTACCACATCGCTGAAGTCAGAACGGCGTTGTGCGTCGGAGCAAAATCGGCCACCAATGTCCCGCGTGGGTTAAAGGTGGATGAAACGAATAATCGCCGACATCACACTCGAAGCGGCAAAAACCGCCATACACCCTGCAGCAATCGAGCGTGATCTATTTGGGCAGGTACTGCCTAATTTTCGCGAGTAGTTGACGTGGGCTGAAGGGTTTGGTCACGTAATCTTCGCACCCCGCCGCCCGAGCCTTCTTTTCTTCGCCAGGGAGCGCGTAAGAGGTGACCGCGATAATCGGAATCGATCGCAAGGCGGGATCAGTCTTGATTAGCCGCGTAGCGGTGTAGCCGTCCATGATCGGTAACTGGATGTCCATCAAGATGAGGTCAGGCCGTTGTTTCGCAATAGCCGTCAATGCCTCTTCACCATTCTCAGCCTCGGCGATTTCGTAACCTGTCCCGGCAAGCATATCGCGGATAATCTGACGACCATCCGGCTGATCCTCCACGACAAGAATGCGCTTGCTCATCCCGCCTCGACTTGCCGCTCAACGATCACTGGAAGCGTGAAAGTGAATGTGGAGCCTTGGCCAGGTTGGGACTCGACCGAAATCCGGCCGCCATGCATTTCGATGATGCGCTTAGAGATTGCGAGTCCCAACCCGGTGCCGCCCTTCTTCTTGGTGATGGCATTGTCCGCCTGCTGAAACTCCTGAAATAGCCTGGCTTGGTCCGCAGATGATATGCCCGGCCCGGTGTCCCGCACGGATACATGGAATGAGCCGTTGTGCGCTTCTGCTTTGATGGCAACTTCGCCAGCATCAGTGAACTTGATGGCATTGCCGACGAGATTGATGAGCACTTGGGTCAGGCGGCGGCCGTCGCCATGGCCGGGTGGCAGTTGGGAGGCGACGTCGACCTTGAACGCCAGCTTCTTATCGGCCGCCAATGGCTCAAGCGTGCTGCGGACGGTCTGGGCAATGTCTTGGATGCAGTAGTCGGAGAGTTCAAGGACGAGTTGACCAGCCTCGATCTTCGACAGGTCGAGCACATCATTGATCAAGCCGAGCAGGTGTTTGCCGTTGGCCTCAAGGCGCTTGAGCACGCCTAGCGACTCCTCAGACGGCTCACCGTAAGCGCCGTCCGCCATCAATTCGGTGTAGCCGAGAATGGCATTAAGCGGCGTGCGCAGCTCGTGGCTCATATTGGCGAGAAACTGCGACTTGTGCTGGCTCGCCTCTTCGAGCTGCCGGCTCTTGTCCTGAATTTCATCGAACAGCCGGACATTTTCGATGGCAATCGCGGCCTGGTCAGCGAAGGTCTGAACCAGCTCAATCTGTTTGTCAGTGAGGGGCCGCACCTCGGAGCGCGTCAGCGCTAAGACGCCGATCGGCACGCCCTCGCGCAACATCGGTACGGCCAGTACAGTGCGAAAATGGCCGAGCCGCTGCGCGTCGGCAAACTTATATTCCGGGTCGGCCAGCACGTCAGGGATATGGACGAATTTACCTTCGAGCAGCGCGCGGCCACTTGCGTCTCCGGGCTGCGGCACGACGGGAAGGTCTTTGACGTATTCCATAAATTCCTTCGAGAACCCATACGACTCCGCGCGATAAAAAACTCCACTCTTCTGTCGGGTGATGGTGGCGCGGTCCGCCTCGCAAAGGCGCGCGGCCGACTCGACCAGAGTTTGCAGCACCGTCTGCAAGTCGAACGTCGAGCGGCTGATGACCTTGAGCACGTCGGCAGTGGCGGTCTGCTGCTGCAGCGATTCGTTTAGTTCCTGAGAACGCTGCTGCTCGGCTTCGAACAGCCGGACGTTCTCAATGGCGATTGCGGCTTGATCGGCGAAGGTCGAAAGCAGGGCGATGTGCTTCTGCTCGAACGGCCGCACCTCGGTACGGAGGATCGTGATGGAGCCGAGCGCGCGACCCTCTCGGATCAGGGGCACGCTCAAGACTGTGTGCGACCCGATTTCGCTCGCGTACTGCCGCCCCAGGGCAAATTCGTCGTCAGCCTGTTGCAGGTCAGCGACTTGGATTGGCCGCATGTCGACAATAGACCGCCCTGCGATCGTGGAGCGATCCAGCGGAATCTGCTCGCCGACCGGCCACCCAACCTCGCCGAGACGCATAGCGACTCGCAAAGCGTCATTTTCAACAATAACGATACTGGCAAATTGTGCCTCGCAGAGGCGGGCAGCGTTTTCGGCCACGGAGGCAAGCACCGGCTCTACGTCGCTCGGCGAACTCGATATGACGCGCAATACCTCCGACGTCGCGGTCTGTTGCTCCAGCGACTCGCTGAGATCAGCGGTGCGCTGACGCAATTCGTTCAGCAGCCGCGCGTTCTCGATGGCGATGACGGCCTGGGCGGCGAAGTTTTGTAACAGTTCAATCTGCTTATCGATGAAGAGGCGGACTTCCTGGCGATAGATGGCGATAACCCCGATGAGATCGCCTTCTTTCATCATCGGCACGGCGACGAGCGAGCGCGCGCCGCCCAGTTCGACCAAAGCCACCCGCCGGGGATCGCGGTCACTATACAGCTGCTCGGCGGTGACGTCCTCAATGTGGACAACCTGCTTCGTGTGCGCGACACGGCCATTGACAGTTTCCGGTCCGAAGACAACGAGCGGAGTTTTCTTTAGCTCCTGCGCATAAGCTGGCGGCACGCCATGCGACGCAACGGAGCGGAATCCTTCGCCTTCTCGAATCCATAGAAGCCCGAACTTAGCCGAGCAAATGCGTGTCGCGCGCTCCAGCATCGCATCGAAAACCGGCTCTAATGCGCCTGGCGACGAGCTGATGACGCGCAGCACATCAGCAGTGGCCGTCTGCTGCTCCAGCGATTCGCGTAATTCATTGAGCAGCCGCGCGTTCTCAATAGCGATGACGGCTTGATCAGCATACGTTTTCAGTGTCGCAAGTTGCTTGTCAGAGAGCGGGCCAGGAGCGACACGGATCACACTGAGGGCGCCAATTGCTTGGTCGCCTCGCATCAACGGCACGATAGTCACCGCCCGATAGCCGCTTCTCAAGAAGTTTTTTGCGCCTAATGCCAAATCGGCCGGCGCATGCTCGACGTCGGGAATATCCAACATCTTACGGTCCAGAATCGCCCTGCTGTGCATGTATTCCCGCGTAAGCGGGAATGGAAATATACCCCGCCAAGCCTCCGCGCGAGCGAGGTCGCGATGGGCGACGGCTGCCGCTCTGACCATGTCATTATCCACCAGCGCAATGCTGACAGCCGCTTCGGAAAACAGCGTGACCCCGCTCCGCACGATGGACTCGAAGACGGGCTGAATATCGCTGAGTGAGTTGCTGATGACCCTCAGCACCTCCGAGGTTGCCGTCTGTTGCTCCAATGACTCGGCGAGGTCGGTAGTGCGCTGTCGCAGCTCATTTAGCAGCCGCGCGTTCTCGATGGCGATGACGGCTTGAGCGGCGAAATTCTGCACCAACGCAATCTGCTTGTCGGTAAATGGGCGGACCTCGCGGCGGTAAATGACAATCGCGCCGACCAGCTCCTGCTCCTTGAGCATCGGCACCACGACCACTGTCCGGATGCCGCCGAGTTCCACCGCTGCAACGGCCAACGGATCGCGGTCGATGTACGCCTGCTCGGTAACAATGTCTGCGATTTGGACCGTCTTTCTGGTCCTGGCTGCACGGGCGATAGGCGCATCGGGGTGCGGACGGAGGGTAGCCATGCGCCGCAGCTCCGTGGCGTAGTCTGCAGGCAACGCACCGTGGAGAGCGACATTGCGGAAGCCATCACCTTCACAGACCCACAAGGCCCCGTAGCTCGCCTCACACACCCGCGTCGCGTTCGCGAGCATAGCGTCGAATACGGGCTCCAGCTCGCCCGGCGAACTGCTGATCACTCCAAGTACTTCGGATGTCGCCGTCTGCTGCTCCAGCGATTGCCGCAATTCATTCAGCAGCCGCGTGTTCTCGATCGCGATGACGGCTTGGGCGGCGAAGTTTTTGATCAACTCGATCTGTTTGTCGGTGAACGGGCGCACTTCCTGCCGGTAGATAACGATGACACCAATCAGCGCATCGTCCTTGAGCATAGGCACGCAAATCAGCGATCGTGCACCAGCGAGCGTTGCTGCCAAGCCATGAACAGGTTCGGCGGCATCATCGGCGGTATGGCTCACCCGCTTTGTTCGCAAAACGCGATCGAGCTGGCTGCCTGGTGGCGGTTGAAACGGCCCGCGCCGCGTTTGCGCCTCAAGTAATGCCGGGGGCGTATTGAATTGCGCCACCGGGTGAAAGTTTTTGCCGTCGAAGCGGAACAAGGTTCCGAACTTTGCTTCGCAGATGCGTGTTGCATTCTCCAGCATCGCCTGGAACACCGGCTCTAGTGCGCCGGGCGATGAACTGATGATGCTCAGCACATCCGCTGTGGCCGTCTGCTGTTCTAACGACTCGCTCAGCTCGCGCGTGCGCTGTTGCTCCGCCTCGAACAGTCTCACATTCTCGATAGCGATCACCGCCTGGTCAGCAAAGGTCGTGGCCAGATCGATCTGTTGCGGCGTGAACGGTCGCGCCACCGAGCGCGCCAAGACCAGAACACCTATCGCCACACCGTCCCGCAGGAGCGGCACGCCAAGCAGAGTGCGAAATCCACCTACTTTCTGGCCCTGGCCTTTACCGTAATCGTATTCCGGATCAGCCAGAACGTCCGGGATGTGGACGGTTCTGCCTTCGAGCACGGCTCGACCGCTGACTGTGCCGCGCCCAGGCGAAGTCGGATTGCGGCGCACAAACTCCTGGAAAGTGGAAGAATAGCCGTAGGTCGCGACAACGTCGATGCTTGTACCAGTCACGCGCGGGATCGATGCCATGTCTGCTTCGCAGAGGCGCGCGGCTGACTCGACAAGCGTATTCAGCACAACCTTCAGATCAAAGGTCGAGCGACTGATAACCTTAAGCACGTCGGCGGTGGCCGTCTGCTGCTGCAGCGATTGCCGCAGCTCATTAAGCAGGCGCGCATTCTCGATGGCGATGACTGCCTGCGCGGCGAAGTTCGTCACCAGCTCAATTTGTTTGTCGGTGAAGGGTCGAACCTCCTGACGGTAGATGGCGATGAGGCCGACTAACTCGTCGTCCTTGCACATCGGCACCGCAAGTACGGTGCGGGCGCCGGCAAGCTTAGGGAGCTGCGGAGCGGTGTAGCCTGGCGGCGGCTCAAAATAATGAGGTATCTTCAGCACGTCGGCGGTGTGAACCGTTCGCTTGGTTGCTACCGCGCGTCCGATGGTTGTTCCGGGGTGCGGACGGATAATCGGATTGCGCCGCCGCTCTTCTACATAAGCCAGCGGTGCGCCATGCAACGCGACGACGCGAAGAGCATCTCCTTCGGAGCGATACAGCACACCGAACTTGGCCTCGCATAGCCGCGTCGCGTTCGCCAGCATTGTTTCGAACACAGGCTGAAGGTCACCCGGCGAACTGGAGATGACCTTGAGAACCTCCGAAGTCGCCGTCTGCTGCCCCAACGCTTCGGTGAGATCGGCTGTTCGCTGGCGCAGCTCGTTAAGCAGGCGCGCGTTCTCGATAGCGATGACGGCTTGGGCGGCGAAGGTTTCGAGAAGCGCCAACTGCTTATTCGTAAACGGATTAACCTCGGCTCGTCGAAGCTGGATTGTCCCGATAGCCACTCCCTCACGCAGCAGTGGAACGCCAGCTGTCGTCCGGTGTCCCAACCGTCTGGCGAAGGCGCTTCCTTCGGGAAATTCTTCCACCTCCGCCTGGACGTCAAATACATGAACCGGCTTCCGATCGATAACAGTGCGGCCTGCAACACTTCCGCGCGTGCACGGGAAACGAACGCCGATTTCTAAGGTTTCTAAGTGTGTGACCAAACCCCAGTGGGCGGCCATACGCAGATCCTGCCCATCTAGTTCGAAAATGGTTACATCGTCCGCCTCGCAAAAGCGCGCCCCACTCCTGACAACAGCCTCCAGCACGGGCCGGAGTTCGGTCGGTGAAGTGCTGATGATCTTGAGGACTTCCGCCGTAGCCGTCTGCTGTTCTCGCGCGTCGTCCAGCTCGCGAGTAAGCCGCACGACCTCGCTTTCTTGGCCGGCAGGGGAAGAACTGCGCGGGCGCACAGCTTTTGAGGCTTTCGCCTTGCGGCTTCGCGCGTTAGCCAGTTTGCTGCTTGCTCTGGAGCGCCGTCGCATCGCCCATCCAAGGCTTAGGACTACGCGGGTATCAAGGTGGGATTACAGCAGGGATTTGCGACTGGCGAAATGGGGTTCAATATAAATTTGCGCTGCAAGAAATCCTAAACGGTCCCTGTCGGCTTTCGGTCCTGGCTGCTCTCCAATTCCGGGCGCGCGCTGGCTTTGCCGGCGACGGATGCTGCGGTGCTTGGGGCTTCCGCGCTTTACGAGTGTCAGCTCCACGCGCGATAGTGATGGCCGCGAATGGGGATTGCGCACTTACTTGGTGATGCAAGCGCTGTCGCAGCGGAATTGACGGCGCCCTGAGCGCTCAACCTCGGAGGTTTTTCCCCGTGAAACGCCTTGCCGCTACCCTCGCCACGATTGGGCGCATAGCCCTGCCCTACTTTCGCTCGGAGGACCGCTGGCCGGGTCGCATTCTGCTCGGCAGCGTGATTGGCCTCGAACTGTCGGTGGTCGCCATCCATGTCATCCTGAACTACTGGTACAACGGGTTTTACAACACGCTGCAGGATCGCAATTGGAGCGGCTTCGTCCAATACATTCTGTTTTTCTGCGTGCTGGCGACGATTTACACTGTGGTCGTCGTCTATCAAAATTATCTCAATCTGTGGCTGCAGATCCGCTGGCGACGCTGGATGACGCAGACCTATCTGCGCCAGTGGCTTAACACCGCCAATCATTATCGGATGCAGCTTCTCGGCGACGCTGCCGACAACCCCGACCAGCGCATCGCCGACGACCTGCAAATGTTCGTGCAGGAAACGCTTTCGATCGGGATCGGGCTTTTGAACTCGGTCGTAACGCTGTGCTCATTTTTCTTCATCCTCTGGAACCTATCGGAAAAAATGCCGCTGCATTTGTTCGGCGTTGACATCGCCATCCCCGGCTATCTGATCTGGGGGGCGCTCATTTATGCGGTGATCGGCACTGTGCTCACGCATCTGATCGGTTGGCCGCTCATTCCGCTCAATTTTCAGCGGCAGCGATTCGAGGCCGATTTCCGTTTCAATCTGGTGCGCACACGTGAGAACTCTGAACAGGTAGCAGCGCTTCGCGGCGAGGCCGCCGAACGTGAACGTCATATCGACCGCTTCAGCCGCATCGTCGCGAATTGGATCGCGATCATGCAGCGGCAGAAGAAGCTCATGTTCTTTACGCGGAGCTATTCGCAGGCGACGACGATCTTTCCCTATTTGATGGCGGGGCCGGCTTATTTCGCATCTGCCGCCGTGCAGCTCGGCGACCTGATGCAGACCGGCTCGGCTTTCCACAGCGTGCAGAATGCAATGCTGTATTTCGTGTCAGCCTATCAAAGCATCGCCCAGTATCAGGCGGTGGTGAAACGCTTGTCTGGCTTTGAAGACGCGGTCACGGCCGGCCGTGACGCGGCGCTCACCCCGCCGATAGTCGAGGTCTTGCCGCGCGACAGTTCGAACGTGATCTTGATCGACCGGCTCAAGGTCCGCCTGCCGGACCGCGAGCCGCTGGTCAATGCCGAGCACATCGTGTTGTCGCCTGGAGAGCGCGTGCTGGTGACCGGACCGTCGGGCGCGGGCAAGTCGACGCTGTTTCGGGCCATCGCCGGAATTTGGCCGTTCGGATCGGGCCGGGTGATGGTGCCGAAGGGCGCCAAAGTGATGCTCT
>Ga0306918_10000008_pt1 | contig 58918 bp, 48 predicted proteins | sample tim00Cox0000000H_FD_203315 | JGI IMG/M metagenome (GOLD analysis project Ga0306918, IMG submission 203315) | Lab enrichment of tropical soil microbial communities from Luquillo Experimental Forest, Puerto Rico - timezero.00C.oxic.00.000.00H (v2)... | ecosystem: Environmental > Terrestrial >... | reverse complement strand
TCGCCCATCAGGTCTTTGGTGCGATTGGCTTCACCAAGGAGCATGTTCTGCATCGCTTCACACTGCGGATGCTAGGGTGGCGCGATGACTTCGGCAGTGAAAGTTATTGGGCTGCCGAGCTCGGCAAGCGCGTTGCGCAACGCGGGGCGGAAGAGTTTTGGCCGATGGTAGCGGCGCGATGAGTACGAATTTGCAATTCGATCAAATTCGCCTACCTCCTGAATGCGACGCATTACGACAAGAGGTGCGCGCGTTTCTTGCCGAGGAAATCGACAAAGGCACCTTCGATCCATACCGGTCAGGTCATGGCGACCCGCACGACCGCGCTTTTAGCAAACGTATCGGCGCCAAGGGCTGGATCGGAATGACATGGCCGAAAAAATATGGCGGACACGAGCGCAGCTTCCTCGAACGTTACGTCGTGACAGAGGAATTTCGCGTCGCGAATGCGCCCGTTCGGTCGCATTTCGTAGCGGACCGGCAAAGCGGTCCTATTTTGCTCAAATACGCACCCGAACACGTTAAAGCGAACATTCTGCCGCGTATCTGTCGAGGCGAACTGTGCTTCGTCATTGGCATGAGCGAACCAGGCTCTGGCTCGGACCTGTTTGCCGCCAAAACCAAGGCAACAAAGGTTAACAAAGGCTGGCTTATCAACGGCACCAAGATTTGGACAAGCAACGCCGATATGGCTGATTACATGATCGCCCTGTTTCGCACTTCGCCGCCGACCAATGAGAATCGGCGCCATGGTCTCACGCAATTTCTGGTGGACATGAAGGCGAGCGGCATCAAGGTCAATCCGATCTATCAGATGAGTGGTCAGCGCGATTTCAATGAGGTTGTCTTCGAGGACGCTTTTGTCCCCGATGATCATGTCTTGGGTGAGATTGACGGCGCCTGGAAACAGGCGACCAGTGAACTGGCTTACGAGCGCAGCGGTCCGGAACGCTTTCTGGAAACATTTTACGTCATGCTTGAATTGATTCGTGCCGTTGGGCCCGAGCCCGACATCCGCTGCGCCGAAGGCCTTGGCCGACTGGTTGCACAGCTCCACACCTTGCGTCGTATGTCGGTCTCGGTGGCCGGCATGCTGCAGGCCGGCAAAGAGCCTGTGGTCGAGGCCGCGATCGTGAAAGACCTTGGGACGATCTGGGAACAGAAGCTGCCGAATCGGGTTCGCGAGCTCACGGCATTTGTACCACCCGAGATCGCCAATCGGGTGACGCTGGAGGAGCAGCTAGCGTTCGCGACGACCATCGCGCCGAAATTCACCATCCAGGGCGGCACCACTGAAATCCTACGCGGCATCATCGCGCGCGGATTGGGCCTCAGGTAGGCTTATATGGCTGACATTGGAAAGCTGCTATGGCCGCAATCAGTCGCTGTCGTTGGGGCCTCGTCCGACGTGCAAGGACTACGCGGGCGAATTCTGCAAACGATTTTGAGTCATCCCTTCGCTGGCAGGGTTTATCCGGTCAGCCGCAGCGCGACTGAGGTTCAGGGACAAAAAGCGTATCCATCGGTCGACATTCTCCCCGAACTTGCCGACCTCGCAATCCTAATTGTTCCTGCCCAATACGTGCCGACGGAGCTAGAGCGTTGTGGCCGTGCGGGTATCAAAGCGGCGATGATTCTGTCCTCTGGTTTTGCCGAGGAGGGGGAAGCGGGCGGGCGTATGCAGGATGAAATCTCTGTCATTGCGCGCCGCCATGATATGGCCGTTAGCGGCCCCAATTCAGAAGGGTTCGCCAACATCGCTGCGTCCCTCTGCCCAACCTTTAGCCCCGTAATGGACAAGAATGCCGGTCCGATCAAACCTGCCCAGGCGCTCGGTGCAGGCCAAATATCAGTAATTTCGCAGAGTGGCGGGTTAGGCTTTGCGGTTTTCGATCGTGCTCGCCCGCGCAACCTCGCCTTCCAGCATATCGTCAGCACGGGCAACGAAGCTGCACTCGAAGCGTTCGACTTTGTCGATTACATGCTCGACGAAGGAATGACCGACGTTTTTCTGCTGTTGCTTGAAGACGTGAAGACACCTGAGAGGTTCAAGCGTGTCGCCGAAAAGGCGCTGCACGCTGGTAAACCGATCATCGTCGGCAAGATTGGTCGATCAGAAGCAGGAGCGCGCGCAGTCGCTTCCCACACCGCGGCACTTGCCGGTTCGGAGGCGTCCTATCGCGCGATGTTCGATCGCTATGGCGTGATCGAAGCGCGGGAACTCGATGACATGATCGACCTCGCGGTTGGCTTCCTCGCCTGTGGGGATCGTATGCCAGTGGGCAAGCGCATCGGCATCTGTACCGCGTCTGGTGGTGCCGGCGTATGGATGGCGGATGCATGTGTCGCGGCAGGTTTGGAGGTGCCGGTTCTCGACGAGGCGACGCGCAAATCAATCGACGTGCACATTCCTTCGTACGGGACATCTCAGAATCCAGTCGATTGCACCGCGCAGGGAGTTCACAAACTTGGCTACGCGACTTTCGCAAACCTGCTCGCGCAATCTCCTTTGATTGATGGAATCACGGTGGTCGTGACCGCGCGGCGATCCGCCTTCCTCGAAATCGACTTGCCGAAACTTGAGGACCTAAAAAAGAATACCCGCAAACCAATATACATGTGGACTTATACTTTGCCGTCTGATCGCAGCGTAGAGATTCTCAATGCGGCCGGTTATCCGCTGTTTACAAGCGCATTTGGCTGCGCGCGTGCCATACGCGCCATGGGCGATTACCGCGCTTCACGGGAGCGGACATTAAATAAGCCGCAAACCGCGTGCGCACCCCACCCGGCCTGCGAGAAGGTCCATGCGGCACTAGCAGCAGGTGCCACCGTCTTGAGCGAATACCATGCACGTTCACTACTCGAGGCCTATGGCATCGATGGCAATCTCGGCACCCTTGCAGACTCCGCTGCAGAGGCTGAAGCGGCTGCTAGGATCATTGGGGGACCCGCGGCTGTAAAAGTCCAGTCCGGCGATATCCCGCATAAGACGGAGGCCGGCGCTGTCGCACTAAATGTGCGCCCTGAGGACGTGCGAGCCGCCTACGAGCGCGTGTTGGAGAATGCCAAACAGTTCGCACCGGCCGCGCAGATTGAGGGCGTCCTGGTGCAGGCCATGGTTCCAGCCGGACGCGAGGTAATTGTTGGTGTCAGCCGCGATGAAGTTTGGGGCCCGCTGCTCATGCTTGGCCTCGGAGGTGTCATGGTCGAGGTAGTACGCGATGCGGTGTTCGCGCCAGTGCCACTCGATCACGAGGCGGCGCTCGCGCTGATCCACCGCCTGAAGGCCAGTGATGTTTTTGGCTCTTACCGCGGCATGCCGCCGGCCGACACCGGGGCGTTAGCAGATCTCATGGTCAAACTTTCGCAATTCGCATTCGATCACGCAGATGACGTCGCTGAAGTCGATCTCAATCCCGTCATCGTGCATGGCAAGGGTGATGGTGTAACCGTAGTCGACGCCTTGATCGTCAGGCGCACTGTACGACGGGGAGAACGCCGTACCGCAGCTGAGTAGGAGACAGAGCCATGGGTGATATTGGCATCGAAAAGAGCGGGCACGTGGCTTTGGTCGAGATTCGGCGACCACCGAGCAATTTCTTCGATATACCATTGATTAAAGAGATTGCTGGCGCTTTCGAGAGCTTCGATGACGACATTCATGTTCGGGCTGTTGTCTTGGCCGCTCAAGGCAAGGCTTTTTGCGCCGGCGCCAATTTCGGTGATGGTTCGACTCTTGATGCGCAGGGCCGCCGTCCCAACGAGCCCGGTCCGGGTGTCGCCCCACTTTACGTCGAGGGCAACCGACTGTTTCGTACCAAAAAACCAATTATCGCCGCGGTACATGGCGCGGCCGTTGGTGGTGGCCTCGGGCTTGCGATGGTGGCCGATTTTCGCGTGACCTGTCCGGAAGCGCGCTTCTGCGCCAACTTCACGCGACTTGGCTTTCACCCCGGCTTCGGTCTTACCGTTACTCTGCCGGCGGTGATCGGCCAGAACAAGGCCGCCCTGATGTTCTACACCAGCCGCCGCGTAACTGGTGAGGAAGCCTACAAGATGGGTCTTGCCGATGTGCTGGTGCCGCATCAGCAGGTGCGTGATGCCGCGATCAAGCTCGCCAGCGAGATCGGCGAGAATTCACCACTGGGACTTATCGCCACCCGAATGACCATGCGCGGCGATATCGCCGATCGAGTGCGCGAGGCAACCGACCATGAGTTGGAAGAGCAAACACACTTACGCAAGACAGAAGACTTCAAGGAAGGTGTGAAAGCGGTCTTCGAGCGGCGCCTCCCAAATTTCACAGGTCATTGAGCCCATAATAGCTATCGCTACGATGTCCGCTTTACCCCCGAAAAGCAGACATCCGTCAGCGCGGTCTCGATGTCCGCTTTGTGCCCACCTGGTTGCCGGTCTCGTTACTGAGCGGCCGTCTCGCGCTGCTACTTCTCTGGGAACAGAAAAGTGAGTTCAGCGCGCAACTGCCAGTTTGGTGAACCGGTTGGATGAACGACATTGTAATAGGCGGCTATGTTTGCGCTCACTGGCTGGTCGCCGATTTTGAATATTCGGCCAAAGCCGCCGCCAACCGGCACGACCCACTGCTGACCCGGTGCCGCTAGCCAGTTCGCTGTAACGAGTGGCGACGAGGTTAAATACCAGCCGTGCGCCATATTGTAGTTGATGAATGGCTGCGCGAGGAACGTGTTCACAGAGGGCAACAGCGGATTACCGCCTACCGACCACTGATTATTGAGCAGTACACCCATCACCCAATGGCCCGGGGTCGTCAGAAAGACGGCTGTAGGGCCGAGCAGCACGCGCCCGGTGCCGAGGATCGGATCGGTCGCGGACGGAATGGTAAACACCGGGCCGACGCCCCAGATCAGTGCACCAGAGTGCAGAGGCGAGAAGAACAATTCTTCTGTGATGTCGCCAATTCCATTCGTGTTGCTGTCTAATATCGGGTTGGGTTGACTGATTACCGGCACGATGGTGCGAGCGATCAAGTTCCAGTCTGCGCTGATGTGCAGTGGCACGACCGGCTGGATGTTCAGTACTTCCTGCGTGCGGTTGAACGGCCCAGCGTTGAAATTGGTATTGCTCTGGAATGGAACGCTGACGAGATCCGCGATTGGATTCTGAGATTTCTTCGCCAGATCTTCATCTTCCGAAGGGTCGCGAGAATAGCCGCGGCTTGTCGCGGCGGCCGCATCGGAAATGCCGCTCTCGAACTTGTAGTTGATGCCGGCCTTGACCAGTTGAACGTCGCGATTTAGCGCCACGGCCGGAACCGTTGCCGAATTCCAACTCGCCAACCCGATGAACTCATACTCAAGGTTAATCGTCCAATGGGACTTGAAACCGTATTCGAGACCTGCGCCGACAAGCCAGCCGTCTTTCGTACTGGACCCGTTCCAAGTTTGGCCATAAGCATTCACCTCGGCGCTGCTATGTACCCAGCCACCACCCAGCTTGCCGTAGACGAGCCAACGATCCTGCACCACGCCAACACGGGCTGCCGCTGTCCCAATCCAGTGCTGACTAACAGAACCGAGGGTCAGGGTTGGCAGCGTCGGGTGATCGAAAGTCGCCCAGTCGAAATCACCTTCGACGCCATACAGGAAATTTCCGGCTTGAAAATTGTATCCAGCCTGGACGCCGCCAATGAATTCGGTGAGGCCGCCGTAGAAGTTGTTGCCTGGAATGTTCAGATTGCCACTGGTCCACGCGCCGCCGAAGTTCCCACCGACATAAAGTCCTGACCAATTGTACGGCGCTACGGAAACGGTGGGTGGCGGCGCTTTGACTGCCATGTCGGCGGCATACGCGGGAATGCTCACGCTAATTAGCGCGACGCTTCCGAGAACCAAGCCTTTCATTTGCTTCAACTACGGGGCGTTTTGGTCAACATCGGCGGCGGTGAAGATGCGGAGGACGGCGGTGCCGGCGACAGCACAAACGTGAGCCAAACGTTCCAACCATCCGGCCGGTTGTCGTTGGCGAACTCCCCATAGCCCTTCAGGTTCACGTATCCCTGCATGCCCCCGACTGGAAAAATATATCCGATCTGCGGGCCGATGCCGATGACGCGGGATTCGAAGGGACATAACACCGGGGCACAGCCGCTGTCTGGCGAGAGCTGTTCGTAGAAATAGCCGACAAGGCCGACCTGCAATTGTTTGGTCAAAAACTGCGATGCGCCCCAATCTAAGTGGAAATCAATGCCGTTGGTGTAGTTTGTCGAGTGATTCTCGAAATTCCCTGTCAAACCAGCAACTGCTGAAAATTCGTGGCCGGTCTTCGGATCGAAATAAGTGTAGCCGACGCCGCCGTCGATGGCGCCATGGCCGAGGCCGATATTCGCCAGATTGCTGGAGCTGTACAGGCCGACTGGAATGTCGCCGGTCAGATAAACCATGTAATTGTTGACACCGGCGTTCCAGCGATCGGTGAACATTGGAATGAGATCGGTAAAGCCCGTCGTGTCTTGCTGGAGCGCTACCGATCTTGTGATGGACAGTGGAGGATTGTCGATGGTCGCTGTCGCAGACGCGTTCAACGACGTGTCGTTATTACCGTAGCCAAAAAGGAGGAAGGCCGACGCTTGGCCGCCTAAGAACGGGGTCGCGAACGTGTAGCTTGGAGCGAGAAACCCGATGGTCGCGTCTGCGTGGACGTTGGCACTGACGCTGATGTTGATCGTAGGATTGAATCGTCCGATCGTGATTTCGCGGGCCACGGCGGCATTGCCGCTCGCCGAAACGTTAGTGTTATAGAGGATCGACGTCAGCGACCATCCCGGCTGCTGCGGAGCGGCAGCCAAGCTGCCGAAAAAGCCCGGTATCCAGAAGCTGACGCCGTCTTCGTCGGCCAACGACATCGTCGTTGTGAACGCGACTGCCGCGAAGGCAACACAGGCCGTGAGGACGCGAGCCCAAACGTGCGATCGACAAAATGAGCCTGTCTGTCTCATGATACCCCCAACCGCTGGCTCGCCTCCTTAAGCATTATTTTAATAAGCCTGATCGGTGACGTTTCGCGCCACCCATCAAATAATCCCCAGATTTCCGGTCTTTTGTAAGAAATTTGCTGCAGGCGTGCTTTGCCGGTCACAGCATATTGTGACTAGGGCAGTCTGGCCCGCCTGATCTGCGGCGCGCGCACCGGCTTTGCCATAGGCTCGAGCTTCAGCGGCGGTGCCGATCATGATGGCCATCGTCAGGGGTCTGGGGGCGGCCGTGACAGATCCTGGCGCTGAGTTGAAATTCCCGAAGGTCGAAGCATAGACGAAGCGGAAACGCTATGAACGGCATCCAACCATTGCGATGAGCGACGGTCGCAACGATCCTGAGCAGCAGACCGAAGAAGAAAGGATCTTTTTCAACGAAGTCTTAGACGAGTAACTGGAAGCGGTCGCCTCCGGCCCGATTGCAACATTCACCTTAGCGATTGTTCTCTTTGCTTGTCGGTTTTGCTGAGTTTTTAGGTGCTGAGTTTATGTTCGCGTCCTTGATCTGAATCAAATTCAAAGCTGCCTCCCCGGACTTATCGTCGCAAGGCTTCTGGGGTTATTTGACGCAGGCGCCACGGCGCAGAGTGGCCGAGATGACCTGTTTGTTCCCGAGCGCCGGTAACGTGAAGGTGCGAATGGGCGAAAGCGTTGTTGCGTTAGTCGATCGGCCGGAACAATCGGCGCCAACAAATATGATATGGATTCCAGGCGCTACGTGCCGCATGGGATCCGATCGGCATTACCCGGAAGAGGCGCCGGTCCATCGCGTCACTGTTGACGGCTTCTGGATTGACCGCACGCCGGTCACCAACCGGCAGTTCAAGCAATTCGTCCGCGCCACCGGGCACGTCACCTTTGCCGAAATTCCGCCGAATCCAAAAAGCTATCCCGGCGCGCTGCCGCATATGCTCTATGCCGGGTCGCTGGTTTTTACGCCGCCCAATCATCCAGTCGATCTGAGAAACTTCGGCGAGTGGTGGAGCTACCTGAAGGGCGCGAATTGGCGTCATCCCTATGGTCCGAAGAGCAACATCAACGGGCTCGACAATCATCCCGTCGTGCACGTCGCTTATTCGGATGCGCTCGCCTACGCTAAATGGGCGGGCAAGGACCTGCCGACCGAAGCCGAGTGGGAGTTCGCCGCGCGCGGCGGCCTCGACGGCGCCGAATTCGCCTGGGGCGACGATTTCACGCCCGGTGGACAGCATCGCGCCAATACCTGGCAGGGAAATTTCCCGCACGAAAATAAATGCGAGGACGGATACGCGCGCACCTCGCCGGTGATGGCTTTTCCGCCGAATGGCTACGGCATCTACGACATGATCGGCAACGTCTGGGAATGGACCACGGACTGGTGGACGGCCAAGCACGCGCCCGATGCGGCGAAGCCGTGCTGCATTCCGGAAAATCCGCGCGGCGGGCCAGTCGAAGGAAGCTACGACCCCTGCCTGCCGGCGGCCAAGATTCCCCGCAAGGTCATCAAAGGTGGCTCACATCTGTGTGCGCCGAACTACTGCCGTCGCTACCGGCCGGCCGCCCGCCATGCCGAAGACGTGGACACGTCCACAAGCCATCTGGGATTCCGATGCATCGTTCGAGGGACGGGTTGAGGGGCGATTCATGTCTGCGAGAGGAGGACTTTGGCCATGAAAGTATCGCGTAAGTTATGGCTCGGGTTGCTGGCGGGGGCCGCCGCCGTTTCAATGGTGAGCGCGCCCGCATCCGCACAACAGCAACAGAAACCCAACATCCTGTTCATCATGGGTGACGATATCGGCTGGATGCAGCCGAGTATCTATCATCGCGGTTTGATGGTCGGTGAAACGCCAAACATCGATCGAATCGGCAACGAAGGCGCGATCTTCATGGACTATCTCGCCATGCAGAGCTGCACCTCCGGGCGCAACGCGTTCTTCACGGGAATGTATCCACTGCGCACTGGCATGATCCCGCCGCAGCTGCCGGGCAGCCCGTCTTATCTGCAACCGGGCACACCGGCGCTCGCCAAGTTCCTGCTCGATCTCGGCTACAACACGGGCGAGTTTGGCAAAAACCATTTGGGTGATCACACGGCGGCACTGCCGACCGCGCACGGCTTCCAGGAATATTGGGGCTATCTGTATCACCTCGATGCGATGCAGCAGGTAAGCTTCCCCGACATCAACAAGAACACGACCACGCAGACCGTGGCGCCGCCATGCAGGAACACGCCAATCCCCGGCATTGCCGAAGTGCCCGGCGCCGTCGATCCGAAGACCACTGTTTGTCTGACCCCTCCGCGCAACGTGCTGTGGTGCAAGTCGTCCGACGGCACGGAGAAGAACCAGATGTGCAGCGACCAGGGCCCACTGACCCTGGATCGCTCGAGAACGGTTGACGAGGAGATTTCTGCCAAGGTCGTCGACTTCCTCGACCGCAACGATCCAAAGAAGACCGGCAAGCCGTTTTTCGTCTGGTACAACCCGGCGCGTATGCACGTTACCACCATGCTGTCTCCCAAGTATGAAGCCATGCTGGGTGAGGCGGGTGGCAAGGATTGGGGCATCGAAGAAGCCGGTATGAAGCAGCTCGACGACAATATCGGCGACGTCCTCAACAAGCTCGATGCCATGGGACAGACCAACAACACCATCGTCGTCTTCACCACCGACAATGGTGCAGAAGCGATCAGCTTCCCGGACGGCGGCGTTACGCCGTTCAAGGGTCAGAAAGGTGAGGCCTGGGAAGGCGGCTATCGCGCGCCACAAGTCGTCCGCTGGCCTGGGCATATCAAGCCGGGCACGGTGAGAAACCAGATGTTCGCAGCGCTCGACTGGCTGCCGACACTCGTTGACATCGCCGGCGGTCCGAAAGGCGACGGGCTTAAGCAGCAGATCGAAGCCGGACAATATCCCGGCATCGTCAAGACCACGCTGGATGGCTTCGATCAGCGCGACTATCTGGAAGGAACCTCGGACAAGTCGGCGCGCGATCACTTCTTCTATTACTCGGGATCGACGCCGTCCGCGGTTCGCTACAAGAACTGGAAGATGTACTACACCATGTCGCAGCCCGGTCCGGCTGGCTGGATCATGCCGCTCGTTCCGTTCCACTTCACTTTGGTGCAGAACATCAAGCGCGACCCGTTTGAGCAGTCTGTCGGCATCGACCAGAAGACCGCGATGTCGCTTGGTGGCGCACTTGGCGGACCAACAACGGCCTTCATATACGACTGGAATATGTTGCCGATCGGCCAGCAACTGTGGCTGGCAGAACTGGAGTCGTACCAGAAGTTCCCGCCGCTTCAGGCTCCCGAAACCTACAACCTCAGCGGCATCCTTGCCGAGGTTAAAAAGAACCTAGCAAACCACCCGAGCGACTAGGGTACTCGTTCTTCGGCGCCGCGCTGCTTCTCTCTGTGGAGGGGACAGCGCGGCTTCTTTTTCTTTGAATCACCGGAGACCGCCATGAAGGCAAGCCTACAGGGCTCTGGCATCAACCGTCGTGTTTTTGTCTCAAGCCTGGCGGTGCTTCCTATCCCTGCAGTACTCCGCAGCAGGGCCGCGATAGCGCAGGACGCACGAGGTCAGCTCGCTTCGTGGAATGACGGGCCGGCAAAACAGGCGATCATCGATTTCGTGCGAGTCACGACGGATTCTTCGAGTTCTAAATTCGTGCCGCCCGAAGAGCGCATTGCGACCTTCGATCAAGACGGTACGTTGTGGGTCGAACATCCTATGTACACGCAGGTTGTTTATTGCCTGGAGCGTGTGCCGGTAGTGGTAGCGCAGAAACCGCAGCTTAAGAACCGCGAGCCCTTTAAGACGGTGCTTTCCGGCAATCGCGAGGCGATGGCTAAGCTGTCGCTGCGCGACCTTGAGGAAATTCTGGTGGCGACATTGACGGGTATGCCAGTGGAGGTATTCGAAACCGAAGCAAAGAAATGGATTGAAACCGCCAAGCATCCACGCTGGGAGCGTCCCTACACTGATCTGACCTATCAGCCGATGCTGGAAGTCCTGCAATATCTGCGTGAAAGCGGGTTTAAGACCTACATCGTGACCGGAGGCGGCCAGGACTTCGTGCGGATTTACTCTGAGAGAGTCTACGGCATCCCGCCCGAGCAGGTGGTTGGCACAGCAAGTGGCACCAAATACGGCTACGACAAGGACGGCAGGCCATTTCTGACCAAAGAACCCAAGCTTCTCCTCAACGACAATAATGCCGGTAAACCCGAGGGCATCCATCTGGAGATCGGCCGCCGCCCGCTCGCGGCATTTGGCAACTCGACCGGCGACCGGCAAATGCTGGAGTACACGGGGGCAGGCAGCGGTTCGCGACTGATGATGGTGCTGCTGCACGACGATGCGCAGCGCGAATACGCCTACGGTCCCGCGCAAGGGCTTCCCGATACCAAGGTCGGCATCTTTACCCAGGCGCTTTACGACGAGGCGAAAAAGGACAGCTGGACTGTCATCAGCATGAAGAACGATTGGAAGCGCATCTTTGCCTTCGATTAGACGAGCGACATTGCTCTATGGCTGATTAAGCCGCAAAAGCCTGGCTTTCGCCCCGCCTGGCGCGAATCCGGCGGCAGGCACAAAACTGTGCGCAATTTCATTTCCCTGTGGATGCGAATTCTGTGGGCGGTGTTTGGGTCCGCCACCTGAGTAATTATTGGCATGGGGTATGCATGGTCATCTTTGTCAGGGTGGGCCATGTCAAATGGGGGCTGACAAATGCAGCAAGGTGCAATCTGGATCATTTACACGCTGATGTTCGGTTATCCGGTTCCGACACACGATGAACACGAATTCACCAACCGAACCGCTTGCGAGATTTACAAGCATTCATACAACGAACAGGTCGTCGACGCGTTCAAGCTCGTGTGTTCGACAAAATAGGCGACAGCGCGAGGTTGTCCGAGTTTTTCAGGGCCTCAAAAGCGCTGCTGATCTAACGTGCGGAACGGCGACCCCGGCCCGCGCCGGCTTTTCATTTCCGATCATCGCATCAACAGAGATCCGGCGAGCAGACATCCGGCGAGCAGGCGCGCGCTCGGTCTGCATTCGGACTTGAGCGAACCAGGTTTCAACCATGAGGCTGGTTGCGGATCAGCGCAAGCCAATATTTGGCTGCCTAAGAAAGTAACACTTCTTTGACTTGCGGATTTCGCAATGCTCCCGGTTTACAACGGGATTCTTGATCTGAATCAAATTCAAGATCGCCGCACTCAATCTAACGTCAGGTCTCGCAAAACACGTGCCGTGGCCGCCGGGTGGTGAGCAATCGGCGCAAAGCGATGTCGTGGCGTCATAAAAAAGAGAGGAGAGCGTGATGAAGGCCATGGATGAATGCGACAGCAAAAACTTAATGAATCGCCGCAATATGCTCTTGGCCGGCACGACGTTTGCCGCGGCGTCGGCGCTTAGTTCTAGCGTGCAAACGGCGGTCGCACAGGCACAGCAGGCGGCGCCGTCGGGTAAGCCGAATATTTTGGTGATCATGGGTGACGATATCGGCTGGTTCAACATCGGCGCCTACCACCAGGGCATCATGTCCGGCAAGACGCCGAACCTCGACAAGCTCGCCGCCGACGGCATGCGCTTTACTGACTATTACGCCGAGGCGAGCTGCACCGCCGGCCGCGCCAATTTCATCACCGGCGAGATTCCACTCCGCACTGGCATGACCACGGTCGGCCAAGCGGGAGCCAATGTCGGCATTCCGGATGAGGCTTGCACCCTCGCGACCGCGCTCAAATCGCTCGGCTACGCGACCGGCCAGTTCGGCAAAAACCATCTTGGCGACCTGAACAAATTCCTGCCGACGGTGCACGGCTTCGATGAATTCTTCGGTTATTTATACCATCTCGATGCGATGTCCGATCCGTATTGGTTCGACTATCCGCAGGATTGGATCGACAAATACGGCCCGCGCAATCTGGTTCACTGCTATGCGACTGAAACTGACGATCCGACCGAGATGCCGCGGTGGGGCAAAGTCGGTAAGCAACGCATTGTCGATGAAGGGCCGTTGAAGCCCTTCAAGGATATGAGTGCGGACCATCAGATGTGGCAGAAAGGCCGCGACGCCAAATACGACATGGAGACGTTCGACGCGGTGCTGGTCGAGAACAGCAAGGCCTTTATGGATAAGGCCAAGCAGGCCGGCAAGCCGTTCTTCATTTGGCACAACACCACGCGGATGCACGTGTTTACGTATCTCGCTGCGAAGTATCAGCAGAAGATGAACTCCCAGAGCAATTACGGTCTCGAAGAAGCCGGCATGGCACAGATGGACGACGACATCGGCGACCTGCTCAAACATCTCGACGACATCGGTGTCGCCAACAATACCATTGTCATCTTCACCACCGACAACGGCGCGGAAGTCTTCACCTGGCCGGACGGTGGCATGACACCGTTCCGCGCCACCAAAGGCACGGTGTTCGAGGGTGGCTTCCGCGTGCCGTGCATCGTCCGCTGGCCCGGCAAGATCAAGCCGGGAACGGTCGAGAACGGCTTGATCTCTGGGCTGGATTGGTTCCCGACCCTATGTGCAGCTGCGGGCAATCCAAACATTACTCAGCAGCTTCTGGAAGGCGTCAAGCTCGGCGACCGAACCTACAAGAACCATCTCGACGGGTACAATCAGATGGACTTGCTCACCGGCAAGGGACCCTCTGTACGCCACGAGCTGTTCTATTTTGGTGGACCGACGCTGGGCGCTATCCGCATCGACGACTTCAAGTTCCAGTTCTACCAGCAGCCGTTCGGCTGGCCGGGAGAAAAAACGACGACCGACATGCCGACGATCGTCAATCTGCGCCAGGATCCGTTCGAGCGAACGCCATCAATTCGTGGCGAGACGCTCAACAACATGGGTGGCGGGTACATGAACGACTTCTATGCCCGCGAGTTCTGGCGCTTTGTTCTCGTCCAACAAGAGGTTGCGAAACTGGCGGAAACGGCAATCAACTATCCACCGATGCAGGCGCCGGCCTCATTCAATCTTGAAGCCGTCAAAAGGCAAATTGACGAAGTGCTAAAGAGCCACGAAGGGCAATAGCCGAACAACGAACGCGGCGGGAGCGTCATCAAGCGCGCCCGCGCAACACTCGAAAAACGTGTTTAATCGAACCATCGGAACTCAACAAACCGATGAAATTCGAAAGGGGGTTCCGATTGGAGCTTTCGGACGGACCAAGATGATCACGCTGAGAGTAGCAGCGGGCGGCGCTTTGGTTCTCGCTCTGTCGATCTCGATAAGTAACGCGGGTCCGTGCGCGGGCGCCATTGACGCCATGCAAGCCCGCATCGACGCCAAGCTTGAGGCAAAAGCCGCAGCCGGGCCGACTGCAAAAGAGGGCGTAGCGGCCGGCATAGGCCTGCAACCGACGCCTCAGTCGATCGCGGCGGCGGAAGAGAAGCTCGGCGATATATCGGCGCGGAAAGTTAAGGCTATCAAGCGAGGTATGGCGCGTGCGCGAGCTGGAGATAAGGTCGGCGACAGGCGCGCATGCAATAAGGCTCTCGCCGCCGTGCAGCGCGTGCTCGGCCCATAATATGTTTAGGACTATATTGTTCTTGATCTAACAACGAGGGTGACATGCATCTCCATCGCTTGGTGCTGATGACGCTGACGTCGATCGCACTGTCTTGTCTGCCAAGTGCGGCGCAGGCGCCGCAGTCGTGGGCGCAGGTCGGCGCGCTCACGTGCACGGTCAATCCAAATATCGGCTTCATCTTAGTTGGCCACCAGCCGATGGAATGTACGTTCACCGCGACGCTGACCCCGGCGCCGCCGCAATACTATGACGGCGCAATCAACACCGTCGGGATCGATGTCGGCGTCAGCGCGGGAAGCGTACTCGCTTGGGGCGTGTTTGCGCCGACGAGCGGCGTGCCGCAAGGCGCGCTCGCCGGCGAATACGTCGGTGCTTCGGGCGACCTTGGCATCGGCGTCGGCGCCGGCGCCAATGTTCTCCTCGGCGGTTCTGGGCGCACCTTCGCCCTGCAACCACTGTCGTTGCAAGGCTCGCTCGCTTTCAACGTCGTGCTCGGCGTGTCGTCATTGAAACTACGGCCAGCCGCCGGCAGATGATCCGGTGCGCATCATCTCGACAGCGGCCACGGCCACCGTTTTATTGCTCACGGCTCGATCGGCGCACTCGCAAGCGATTCCCGATTTGAACGTCGATCCGGTATGTCGCGGCATCGCTCAACAGGCGGCAAATCCGTCTGAGAAGGGCGGCCCCGATCTTGCCTTCTCGCAATGCGTCCAGAGCGAACAGGCGATGCGGCAAAAACTTGTGGGTGAATGGTCGACGTTTTTGCCGAGCGAAAAGACCAACTGCATCGGCGCGCAAGGGGGAGGATTGGCGAGCTATACGGATCTCCTCAGCTGTCTCGAAATGGCGAGAGACGCCCGCCAGCTCAATATCAATAAAGGTAAATAAAAAACAACGGCACCACGGCCGCGCGCGGGTGCCGTATTCGCGGAAGGCTCGGCACCAACAATCCAGGCCGTGTGCTTTACATGTTTTCCCCGGTTTTCACGGGTGTGGCAGAACAGTCACACCGAAGTAAATCTGTGACCCGCCTTCGCCTCGACCGATTACAGCCCCGGTTCTGCCCCGATCGGCTGTCGAATTTTGCGTGGTTGGGGGTGGGGTATGCCTGTTGGCCCTTGGGGCACAGTCCGTCATGGAGACCTTGCATGCATGATCGCGCCAAAGGCGCGGCCAATGGCGCGATCATTGCTTGCGTTCATTGCGGTCGCCCCGTTACTCGCGGCGCTCGGCGCCTGCGCGCCGTCGCCATTCGTTCAGAATAGAACGCAGTTTGCTACGCCGACGCCGGCGCCGACCGAGCAAGCAGCGCTCGATCTTCGCACTATACCGTCCAGTCACATCGCCCGTCACTCGGTGGTGAGGAGAAAAGTATCGGTCGCGAGAAAATACGACCCAGCGATACCGGCGGTGCTGAATACGCATCACCACGCCGCCCGAGCGAATTCATCGTCCTATGGCGTGGCGAGCTTCTATACCGAGGACGAGTGGACGGCGAGCGGCGAAAGATTCAATACGCATGCGCTCACCGCGGCACATCCGACGCTGCCGTTTGGCACGCGCTTGCGGGTGACGAACGTCACGAACGGCCGCTCGGTCGTTGTCCGCATCAATGACCGAGGACCATTTGTTCACGGGCGTGTCGTCGACTTGTCGGGCTCCGCGGCGGAATCGTTGGGAATGGTCGAACGCGGCATCGCCAAGGTGAAGCTTGACGTGGTGCAGAAGAATTCGACCAATTAGTTCAAAACTATTTCATTACTTTGCAAGCCCGAGTGCGGTTTTCGCCGCCTCCATAATCGTCGTATCGAGATTCATGCGGCAGTAATCCTCGACCTTATCCTTGTTCTTTGCCATGGTGCCGAGGTCGACGACCGTATTGTTCTTCAATCCATTGAAATAGCCGCTCAGCCAATTCGCGATCATGGGCGCTCGCGGACTGAACGTCTTATCGAACAAATATTGCCGGCAGGTGATCTTGGCGACGTCGACGGCCATTTGCGCACTTGCTTCTCGAGTGCAGAACATCGACAGCGCAACAAACGCGATCAACCAAGCTTTCATCGGGCGTCCTCTCGTTTGACCCTAGTCATCGACTGTCGAGACCGGACGCTTGCGTGATCGTTTCCGGCGCTGCTTGCGGCGCAGCTTGCGGAACCGGCGCGACGAAGCCGCCGGCTGCCGCGTCGGCAAGGCCGGCGCGGTCGAGCTGCTCGTCGTGTTTGTAGACGTCCTCACGAAACTCGACTGTGCCGTCGCCCGTCACCCAGCCGGTGAGATAAACCCAGGCCACCGGAATCTTGTGCGGCAGGTTGATGATCTTGGTCTCGCCGGTGGCGATGCCGGCGTCGATCGCGGCGCGATCCCAGCCCGTCGGATTGTCCTGCAAGATCCAGGCGGCGAGATCGCGCACATTGTCGACGCGGGTACAGCCGTGCGAATCGAAACGATAATCGTCGGCGAACAATTTGCGCGCATCGGTGTCGTGCATATAGACCGAATACGAGTTGGGCATGTCGATCTTGAGATTGCCGAGCGCATTCCAGTTGCCGGCGTCCTGGCGCACAGTGAAATTCGGCGATCGGCCCATCGACCAATCGACGGACGATGGACTGATTTCTTCGTCATGCGCGCCAAGGAGCCGCATGTGCATGCGGCTGAGATAGGTCGGATCCCGGCGCATGTGGTTGGCGATCTCGGTCTTGGTGATCGATAGCGGCACGGTCCAGGTCGGGTTGAGATCGACCGCGGTGATGGTGGCGGTCAGCGTCGGCGACGGCTTGTCGATTTTGCCGACGATGACGCGATAGCGGCGCTCGACCGTGCCGTGGCCCACCGCCTCGACGAAGGCTGCCGGAATGTTGACGACGACGTACCGCTCGGCAAACAGAAAATCCATGCCGCGCAGCCGTTCGAGCGAGGCCTCGAGCTGTTTGATGCGGTCCCCGACCGACACATTGAGCGCCTTGAGCGTCTGCGCGCCGATGGTGCCGGTGGCGTCGAGGCCATGACGTAATTGGAATTTCTTCACCGCAGCGGTCACCTCGTTGTCGTAGCTGTCGCTTAAAGCCACGCTCGCCTGCAGGTCGCCAGTGATGACGAGGTGGTTGCGCAACACCGCAACCGCGGGACCGCTCGCGCCGGGGACGAGTGTCGCATTGGCGGGCACGATCGGCCAGCCGCCGCGCACCGCGATGTCCGAATAACTCAGCAGCGTCTGTTTGATGCGCAGATAAGTGCCGTCATCGAAAACCGGCTGCGATGACGTCGCCAGCTCGGCCGCGGACCGTGATTCGGGCGTCGAAGCCGCGGGCGCTAGCTTGCCGGGTTGCGCTGCTGGCTTTAAGGGGAGGGCGGGTTTGCCGGGGACGGCCGGTTTGCCCGGCACCGATTGCGGCGGCCGGTTTGTTTGTTGCCCAGTAACCCGTTGATCGGAGTTTTGGGCAAGCGTCACACCCGCGATCAGGGTGGAAACAAGCCCGCCAATAAAAAAGCTTCGCATGTCAGCCGTCGCCCTCCCAGCTTTTAACGAACTGCTGCCCGAACGCCGAACTCTCCGCGTTACTCGACCGAAACATTGACGTGGATCAAAGCACCGGATCAGGGCATAAACCAGAGGCCGGACAAAATAATGGCTTCGCCTTTCAGTCTCGGAGAATGCGGGATAGCGCGCCCAGGGATCGGCATTCTGCACAGCCTTACAACATCTTCTGTGGTGCTGATTTTTCCTGCGCGATGGCGCTTCGGTACTTACTGCACAAGTTTAAGCATGGCCGCCATTCTTTCGTGCCCTGGCAAGACGTTACGCAGGAAATCAGACTCGCGGACTGTGCCGGTGGCGCGTTTCACCTCCGCGTTGCCACCTCAACGCTTATCGACCGGCGGTGGAAACGCTGCGTCCAAATCTTGAAGCTCCTGCGGCGTCAACGTCAGCGTCAGCGCGACAGCGTTCTCCTTCACATGGCTCACCGAACCGGATTCCGGAATCGCAATGACGCGGCCACCGCGGATCGTCCACGCCAGCGCAACGGCAGCCGCGGAACAACCGTGCGCCGCGCCAATTCGCGTGAGCGTCGGATTGCGAAGAATTCCAGCACCGGGCCCGCCAAGCGGCGAATAGGCCATCACCGGCACGTCGTGCCGCTCGCACCATGGCAGCAAATCGCGCTCAATGCCGCGGTCGTCGAGACTGTACGGGACCTGATTGATCGCGCAGCGATCGCCTTTCGGGAGGCGCAGCAGTTTTTCCATGTCGCCGACTTTAAAATTGGACACGCCCCAGGCGCGGATCTTCCCAGCCGCTTGGAGATCCTCGAACGCGTTAACGACATGAGCGAAATCGCTGACCCCGTTCGGCCAGTGCAGCAAATAAAGATCAAGGTGATCGGTTCCGAGCCGAGAGAGGCTTGCCGCGCAGGCGCGCGTGATGCCGTTTCCCGCGACATGGCTGGGCCAGACTTTGGAAACCAGAAATACGCGCTCGCGTTGTCCGGCGATCACCCGGCCGATCAATTCCTCGGAGCCATATAGTTCCGCCGTGTCGATCAGCGTCATGCCGAGATCGATGCCGGCGTGAAGCGCCGCTTCTTCCTCGGCTTGAGGGTGCCTGCCATGGCCGAGCCGGGCCGATCCCAATCCCAAGGCCGGTACGACGCGGCCGTCGCGAAGTTTCACGGCCCGCTCGCCACTTGCTGAATCGAGCGCACAAGCTTGCGATGTCATCATAGACGCACCTGCCGCCACGCAGAGTCCACTGAATTCCCGCCGGTTTAGGGCTATTGTACGCTTCATGTGGCTCTCTTTTTTGAGCATGATCTTTTCCGAAAACCGGTGTCCACTTTTCGGGATCATGCTTTAAACACCGCTTGTGCACGAAATGTGAAAGCTGTGGCCGCGTAGTCAAGAGGTCGTCGGACCATGCGAGGGTTCCGAGGCAAATGTTCATGATGCATCTGCGTGCGGCTTTGGTTTGTGTGGCTGCGGCCATCTGCGGGGCTTTGACCGCGCTCGCGCCAGCGACGCCCGCACCTGCCGAGCACGCCGTGCTCCTTGATATTGACGGCGCGATCGGTCCGCCGATCGCCGATTATATCGCGCACGAACTCGAAGCCGCGCGTTCGAGCGACGCCCGGCTCATCATTCTGCGGATGAACACGCCGGGCGGGCTCGACACTTCGATGCGCAAGATCATTAGCGCGATACTCGCTTCGCCGGTGCCGGTCGCCACTTATGTCGCACCGAATGGCGCGCGCGCCGCCAGCGCCGGCACCTATATCGCCTATGCAAGCGCGATCGCGGCGATGGCGCCCGGCACTAATATCGGCGCCGCCACACCGGTTCAGTTCGGTGGCAGTCCGCTGTTCCCATCCGACCAAAAATCACAAAAGGATCAAAAAGACCAAAGCGAAACCAAATCGGCTGAGTCATCCGATCCCGAGACACGCAAGATCATTAACGACGCGGTCGCCTACATTCGCAGCCTCGCCGCGCTCAACGGCCGCAATCCCGATTGGGCGGTTGAAGCTGTGCGATCTGCCGCGAGCCTGCCGGCGACCGAGGCGCTCTCGCTTCACGTCATCGATGTGATTGCCGACGACGTGCCGGATCTCCTACGCAAGATCGACGGCCGCGAAGTGACGGTCGGCGGAAAACCGCAGCGGCTCACGACCGCAGGACTTGAGGTCGAGACCCGGCCGCCGAACTGGCAGACCGAACTTCTGATGCTCGTGACCAACCCGAACGTCGCTTTCATCCTGATGCTGATTGGGGTCTATGGCTTGATCTTCGAATTTTTCAACCCGGGGGCGGTTGCCCCGGGGCTCATTGGCGCGATCAGCCTGCTCGTTGCCTTTTACGCGCTGGCGTTCATGCCGATCAATTATGCCGGCGCGGCGCTCGTGCTGCTCGGCGTCGCGCTGATGCTTGCCGAAGTGCATATTGGTGCCTTCGGCGCGCTCGGCGTCGGCGGCATCGCCGCCTTCGTGATCGGCGCGGTGATGATGTTTCCGGCGCAGGTGCCGGGCTTTACTTTGTCCGGCGGGGTGATCGCTGCCACTGCGCTCGGCAGCGCGGCGCTCTTGCTTTTGGCGCTCGCGGCGGTGTTGCGGCGGCGGCGGCCGGTGGTGACCGGGCATGAAGCGCTGATCGGCGCCGAGGGCGAAACCGTGTCCTGGCAGGGCAGCGAGGGCCGCGTGCGCGTCAAGGGCGAAATCTGGCTTGCGCGTTCGGATGCTGCGCTCGCCGCCGGCAGCCGGGTGCGGATCGTCGGCCGCGACGGGCTCGTCCTTCGCGTCGAAGGCGTCCGGTCGGCGTAGCTATTTAAGAAAAGGAGCACCGCCATGCCGTTGATTGCCGCCGTCGTCGTCGCCGTATTGGGCCTGACTTTTATCTGGTCGTCGATCCGCATCTTGCGCGAATACGAACGCGGCGTCGTCTTCACGCTCGGCCGCTATACCGGAACCAAAGGACCGGGGCTGTTTCTGCTGGTACCATTTCTCCAGCAGATGGTGCGCGTCGACTTGCGCGTGGTTGTCGACGAGGTGCCGCCGCAGGACGTAATTTCCCGCGACAACGTCTCGGTCAAAGTCAGCGCCGTCATTTATTTCCGCGTTGTCGATGCCGAGCGCGCCATCATCGAAGTCAGCAATTACCTCGCCGCGACCAGCCAGCTCGCCCAGACCACGCTGCGCTGGGTGCTCGGCAAGCACGATCTCGACCAAATGCTGGCGGAGCGGGACAAGCTTAATGCCGACATCCAGGACGTGCTCGACAAGCAGACCGAGGGCTGGGGCATCAAGGTTTCGACCGTGGAGCTCAAGCGCATCGATCTCAACGAGAGCATGATCCGCGCCATCGCCCGCCAAGCCGAGGCCGAACGCGAACGCCGCGCCAAGATCATCAATGCCGAGGGCGAGCAGCAGGCGGCGCAGAAGCTAGTCGATGCCGCCCGCATCCTCGCCGGTAGCCCGCAGGCGATGCAGTTGCGTTATCTCAACACATTGTTCGATATCGCCAGCGAACGCTCGTCGCTGATCGTGTTTCCGTTTCCGATCGATGTGCTGCAGGCGTTTGCGGGGGGTCAGAGGTCGGATGCCAGTGATCAGACGACAGAAGGCAGATGATGCTCCCTTTCTGTCGTTGTCTGTCCTCCGTCTAAATCGTCTGGTTATACTCGCCGACCTCTTTGTGCTGGCGGAGCACGGCATCCATCGCCTTGAACATTTCGCGCATGCGTGCTTCCGATGCCGGGCTCTCGACCACGACGACGAGTTCCGGCTTGTTGGAAGAGGCGCGCACCAGTCCCCAGGTACCGTCGGCCACAGTCACGCGCACGCCATTGACCGTGACCAGATCGCGGATCGGCTGGCCGGCAACCTTGCCGCCGTTCTTCGCCTCGCGCTCGAATTGTTTCACGACGTCTTCGACCACGGCGTATTTGATCTCGTCGGGGCAGTGCGGCGACATGGTCGGCGACGACCAGGTCTTCGGCAGCGCGTTCTTCAGATCGGCCATACTCTTTTGCGGATTGCGATCGAGCATGTCGCAGACCGCGAACGCGAAGATCAGGCCGTCGTCATAACCGCGCCCGAGCGGCTCGTTGAAAAAGAAATGGCCGGATTTTTCGAAGCCGGCGACTGCGCCGATCTCGTTCACCCGACGTTTCATGTAGGAATGTCCAGTTTTCCAGTAATCGGTGCGTGCGCCGTTCTTGATCAGCACCGGATCGGTCGCAAACAGCCCCGTCGACTTCACGTCAGCGACGAACATTGCGCCTTTGTGCTGCGATGAAATATCGCGCGCGAGCATGACGCCGACTTTATCGGCGAAGATTTCCTCGCCCTCGTTATCCACCACTCCGCAGCGGTCACCGTCGCCGTCGAAGCCGAGCGCGACGTCGGACTTGCTCGCGAGCACCGCATCGCGCATGGCGTGCAGCATCTTTAAGTCTTCGGTGTTGGGATTGTATTTCGGGAAAGTGTGGTCGAGCTCGCAATCGAGCGGCACGACCTCGCAGCCGATCTTTTCGAGCGCCTGTGGCGCGAATGCGCCGGCGGTGCCATTGCCGCAGGCGCAGACGACTTTGAGATGCCGCTTGAGTTTAGGCCGGTCGGTCAGGTCGGCGAGATAACGCGCCGGAAAATTTTCGACGAACTGATAAGCGCCACCGGGTTTGAACACAAACTTGCCTTCGAGCACGATCGCTTTCAATCGCGCCATCTCGTCGGGGCCGAAGGTGAGCGGCCGGTTGGCGCCCATCTTCACGCCGGTCCAGCCATTGTCGTTGTGCGAAGCCGTCACCATGGCGACGCAAGGCACGTCGAGATCAAACTGCGCGAAATAGGCCATTGGCGTGAGCGCGAGCCCGATGTCGTAGACTTTGCAGCCGGCGGCGACGAGCCCATTGGTCAGCGCCATCTTGATTGAGGCCGAATAGGACCGGAAATCGTGCCCCGTGACCACGCGCGGCTCGACGCCGAGCTCGGCAATGAGCGCCCCGAGGCCGAGCCCCAGTGCTTCGACACCCATCAGATTGATCTCGTTGCCGAACAGCCAGCGCGCGTCATATTCGCGAAAGCCGGTGGCCTTCACCATCGGCTCGGATTCGTAGGCGTAGGTGTTCGGTTTGAGCGACGGCTTCGGCTTGGGAAACATTGGCGGCAGCGCTTGTCGAGGTTGGAAGGCAGTATCCTAAACGAACGAGGATGGGAATAGTTGCGCCAAGACGGAGTGGGTAAACACGATCGATAAATCTAGCTCTTCCTTGGCTTCGCTCGCCGCGTGGCGGTTGCCGCAATCGGATCATCCGGCCAGGGATGTTTGGGATACCGCCCGCGCATTTCGGCGCGCACGGCGGCGTAGCTGCCGCGCCAAAATCCGGGCAGATCGCGCGTGGTCTGCACCGGCCGCTGCGCTGGCGACAACAGTTCGATTGCGAGCGGCACCTTGCCGCCGGCAATCGCCGGGTGGCGATCGAGTCCGAACAATTCCTGCACGCGGATCGCGATTTTTGGACCGCCGTCGCCCGCATAATCGATCGGCACGCGCGAGCCGGTCGGCGCTTCGAAATAAACCGGGGCCTCGGCATCGAGCCGCCGCCGCAGCGGCCAGGGCAAGAATTCGCCGAGTGCTGTCGCAAATTCATCGGCGGTGAATTCGGCAAGCGCGGTCTTGCCGGCGAGCGCGGGGGCGAGCCAGGCTTCCGCGCTGGCCGCAAGCGCTGCGTCGGAAAGATCGGGCCAGCTCGCACCCTCGCTTTGCCGCAGAAACATCACGCGGTCGCGCCACTGGGCCAGCGCCTTGGTCCAGGGCAGCCGGTCGATGCCGAGAGCGGCGATGCTTTCGGCAAGAAGGTTTGCCGTGTTCTCGTCTGGCATGACCGGCACCGGCTGCTCGCCGAGAACGAGCGCGCCAAGCCGGCGGCTGTTGCGGCCGCGCAGCGAAAGGCTTGTGGCATCGAAAGTAATGTCCTGCCGCGCGGTGATGCGATCGGCAAAGCGCGCTTCGATTTCGCCAAGCGTGATCGGCGCAGCGGAGAGAATGCGGCCCTGTGCGGCGCTGCCGGCGAGTTCGGCCACCGCCAGGAACGGCTCACGCGCGAGTGGGGAGGCGGGATCGAGATTGGCGCCGCGGCCGTTCGCCAGCACAAACGCGCCGGCCGCGCCGCCGCGATTTTTGGCGATACGTTCCGGAAAGGCCAGCGCGATGAGCGCGCCGACGCTCAGTTCACTTTTTACGCGGCGAAGAGGAGCTTCCACCACCGCCGCCCACCTTTGCGCCATGGCGCGTGCGTCGCGCGCGCGCGGCGCGCGATCGCGGTGAAGCGCGCCAAGCCGTTCGCGCATGTCGACATCGTCGCCGCCGAGACCGCGCTCGCTGATCAGCGCAGCAATTTCGGCGGCGATCATGCCCTCGCCAAGCCGCGCCGCATCGACCACCATGCGCGCAAGCCGCGGCGGCAACGGCAGCCGGCGCAATTGCCGCCCCTCTTCGGTGATGCGCCCGTCGGCGTCGATGGCGCCCAGCGCGGTGAGGAGCGCCTTCGCTTCGGCGAGTGCCGCGTTGGGCGGCGGATCAAGAAAGGCGAGCTTGTCGGCATCGGCGCCCCAGGCGGCGAGATCAAGCGCGAAAGCGGACAGGTCAGCGGCGAGGATTTCCGGTCGAGCGAACGGTTCGAGCGCCGCGGTTTGCGGCTCGTCCCACAGCCGATAGCACAGGCCCGGTTCGGTGCGCCCGGCGCGGCCGCGGCGCTGATCGGCGGCCGCACGCGACACCCGCACAGTTTCGAGCCGCGTCACGCCGACATCCGGCTCATAGCGCGGCACGCGGGCAACGCCGCTATCGACGACGATGCGTACGCCGTCGATGGTGATCGAGGTTTCGGCGATCGAGGTCGCCAGCACGATCTTGCGGCGGCCGGGCGGCGCCGGTTCGATGGCGCGCGCCTGCTCGTCGCCGCCGAGCGCGCCATAGAGCGGGACGATATCGGTCGTCGCATCATTGATGCGGTTTTCCAGCAAGGCTTGAGCGCGGCGGATTTCGGCGGCGCCCGGCAGAAACGCCAGCAGCGAGCCAGGCTCGGCGCGCATCGCGTGCAGGATCGTGTCAGCGACTTGCGGCTCGATCGGCCGCGCATCGCGCCCGACATAGCGGGTCTCGACCGCAAAGCTCTTGCCCTGGCTCTCGATTACCGGCGCGCCGCCCAAGACTGCGCTACCCATGAGCGCGGCAACGCGCGCGCCGTCGATCGTCGCCGACATCACCAGGATTTTTAGATCCTCGCGCAGGCCTTGCTGGGCGTCGCGCGCCAGAGCAAGCCCAAGATCGGCATCGAGCGAGCGCTCGTGAAACTCATCGAACAGCACCGCAGCGACGCCTTCGAGCATGGGATCGTCGAGGATGAGACGGGTGAAAATCCCCTCGGTGACAATTTCGATGCGGGTCCGGCGCGACACTTTCGAGCCAAAGCGCACGCGCAGGCCGACGGTTTCGCCAACCCGCTCGCCGAGATTGTGCGCCATGCGCTCGGCCGCGGCGCGCGCGGCGAGCCGGCGCGGCTCGAGCACCAGGATGCGGCCCGGTTTCTCCGATCGTTTCGCCCACGGTTCCGCGGCAAGAACGAGCGGCACCCTCGTGGTCTTGCCGGCGCCGGGGGGCGCCACCAGAACGGCGGCATTATTGGCGCGCAAGGCCGCGGTCAGTTCGGGCAGCGCGGCATCGATGGGAAGCGGCGAGGAGTCCACAATGCGACCATGAAGATGCTAATACGATGCGAGCGCTTATATATTGACCATCATGCCCACAGCACAAAAAGCTTCGCCGGCGCCGCAAAAGGCGCCGGCACAAGCCAAGAACCAAGCCAAAAACCAAGACAAGAGCGAGTCGGCCAAGCCGTTGCAGAAGGGCGACCACCTCTTCCTGGTTGACGGCTCGTCCTACATTTTCCGCGCCTATCACGCGCTGCCGCCGATCAACCGCAAGTCGGACGGCTTGCAGCTCAATGCCGTATTCGGCTTCTGCAATATGCTGTGGAAGCTTCTGCGCGACATGAAACCGGAGGACAAGCCCACGCACCTCGCCGTGGTGTTCGATCTCTCCGAGCGTACTTTCCGCACCGAAATGTATCCCGACTACAAGGCGCACCGCCCGGACCCACCGGACGATCTGCGACCGCAATTCCCGCTCATCCGCGAGGCCGTCAAGGCGTTCGATCTGCCCTGCCTCGAACAGCGGGGCTTCGAGGCCGACGACCTGATCGCGACCTATGTGCGCGAAGCTTGCGAGGCTGGCGCCACCGTGACCATCGTCGCCTCGGACAAGGATCTGATGCAGCTCGTGCGCGACGGCGTGATCATGTTCGACACCATGAAGGACCGCAAAATCGGCCGCGCCGAAGTCATCGAGAAATTCGGCGTGCCGCCGGAGAAGGTCATCGAAGTGCAGGCGCTGATCGGCGATTCCACCGACAATGTGCCAGGCGTGCCGGGCATCGGCGTGAAAACTGCGGCGCAGCTCATCGGCGAGTACGGCGACCTGGAAACGCTGCTCAAACGCGCCGGCGAGATCAAGCAGGAGAAGCGCCGGCAGACTTTGATCGACAATGCCGAGAACGCGCGGCTGTCAAAGAAACTCGTCACGCTCGACGATCACGTCAAGCTGGACGTGCCGGTCGGCGCGCTCGCTGTGCACGAGCCCGACCACAAGCGGCTGATCGCGTTCCTCAAAGCGATGGAATTCAACGCGCTGACGCGCCGCGTCGGGGAGTTTGCCGGGATCGATGCGGCCGACATCGCTCCGGAAGCGCTTCTTGGCGGCAACGGCGCTCCATCTGCCGCACCGGCCGCAGCAAGCGTCCAAGTAACGAGGTCCGCCGGCGGCGGAACGTCACCGCAGCTGCCGCTCGGGCGCCCGCCGCAGCCGGCTGACGCTCGCAGAGCCAAAGGCGAGGAGGCGAGCACGCTCACGCCTGCCGCGCTCGCTGCGGCGCGGTTCGGGGTTGCGCGGAACCAGAAATTCGATCGCTCCAAATACGAGACTGTGCGCTCGCCCGATCGTTTGCGCGCCTGGATCGAGCGCGCGTGCGATGTCGGTTTCGTCGCGCTCGATGTCGAGACCGACAGTCTCGATCCGATGCAGGCGCAGCTCTGCGGTTTTTCGCTCGCAGTGGTGCCGAACGAAGCCTGCTATGTGCCGCTGTCGCATCGTCAACAGGGATCTGCCGGCGAGGACAATCGCGGCGGCTTGTTTGGCGGCGGACGTGCGGCAGATCAAATCGAAGAGGCGGCCGCGCTCGCGGCGATCAAGCCGCTCCTTGAAGATTCCGGCGTGCTCAAGATCGGCCATGACGTCAAATTCGACTGGCAGGTCTTCGCGCTCCGCGCCATCGAGATCGCCGCCTACGACGACATCATGCTGATGTCCTACGTGGTCGATGCCGGCCGCGCCAGTCACGGCCTTGACGCTTTGTCGGGGCGCTATTTCAATCACCAGACCATCGATCTCGGCGAGATTACAAAACCCGGGAAGAACAAAATAACCTTCGACTGCGTCGACATCGGCAGGGCGACAGAGTTTTCCGCCGAGCGCGCCGACGTAACGCTGCGCCTGTGGCAAGTGCTCAAAGCCCAGCTGCCGGCCGAGCGTGTGCTCAATGTCTACGAAACTTTGGAGCGGCCGCTAGTGCGCGTGCTGGCCCATATGGAACGGCATGGCATCTCCATTGATCGCCAGGTGCTGTCGCGGCTATCGGGCGAATTTGCCCAGGAAGCCGCCGGGCTTGAGGCCGAGATCAACAAGCTTGCCGGCGAGCCGGTCAATGTCGGCAGCCCCAAGCAGATCGGCGATATCCTGTTCGGCAAACTGGGGCTACCTGGCGGCACGCGGACCAAGACCGGGCAATGGGCGACCGGCGCACGCATGCTGGAAGAGTTGGCCGAGCAGGGCCACGCGCTGCCGCAGAAGATTCTCGATTGGCGGCAAGTCTCGAAACTCAAATCGACCTATACCGACGCGCTGCCGGGCTTCGTCAATCCAACCACCCATCGCGTGCATACCAATTACGCGCTGGCTTCGACCACGACCGGACGGCTGTCGTCCTCGGAGCCGAATCTGCAGAACATTCCGATCCGCACCGAGGACGGCCGCAAGATCCGCCGCGCTTTCATCGCGACGCCGGGCCACAAGCTCGTCTCGGCGGATTATTCGCAGATCGAATTGCGGCTACTCGCCGAGATCGCCAGCATCGAGCAATTACGCAAGGCTTTCCGCGAAAACCTCGATATCCATGCCATGACGGCGTCGGAAATGTTCGGCGTGCCGGTGAGGGACATGCCCGGTGAGGTGCGCCGCCGCGCCAAGGCGATCAACTTCGGCATCATCTACGGGATTTCGGCGTGCGGCCTCGCCAACCAGCTTGGCATCGGCCGCGAGGAGGCCGGTGCCTATATCCGGAAATATTTTGAGCGCTTTCCAGGTATCCGCGATTACATGGAAGCGACCAAGGTCTTTGCGAAGAAGCACGGCTATGTGCTCACGCTGTTCGGCCGCAAATGCCATTATCCGGAAATCGGCGCGTCCAATGCCTCGATCCGGGCATTCAACGAGCGCGCCGCGGTCAATGCGACGCTGCAGGGCAGCGCCGCCGATATCATCCGCCGCGCCATGATCCGTATGGACGATGCATTGGCGCAAAAGAAGCTCAACGCGCAGATGCTGTTGCAGGTGCACGACGAGCTTGTGTTCGAAGTGCCGGACAGTGAGGTCGATAAGACGCTGCCGGTGGTCACCAAAGTGATGATCGATGCGACGCTGCCGGCGGTCTCGCTCTCAGTGCCGCTGCATGTCGAGGCGCATGCCGCCGACAATTGGGACGACGCGCATTAGAAATTTTCCTTCCCCGTGTAACGGGGGAGGATGATTTGGTGTCGGGCACCACGGACTAACGTGATGAATGCGAGTTACCCGGCGACCAACCGTAGATGCGCATGAGCGTGCCGCCCATCAATTTGACCTTGTCGCTGTCCGAGATGCGGTCGGTCGCCCGGAAGGCATCGACGCCTTGGGCGTAACTGAGAAACTTCACCGCGCGGGTCCAGTCGGTGCCCCATAGGCAACGATCGATCCCGAACGCGTCGATGACGCGGCAGACCGGATCCCAGATGTCTTTATAAGGAAACGGTTCGCGGGACAACGTGCAGGCGCCGGTGATCTTGATCGCGACGTTTTGCAGTTTTGCCAGCGTCAGCACTTTCGGCAGCTCGGCCCATGGCTCTTTCGGCAGCGGCGGCTCGTGCGGTTGAACCAGGCCGAGATGATCGACGATGATCTGGGTATCGGAATTGCGGCGGATGAGTTCGATTCCCTGGTCAAGTCGCCCGGCGATATGCAGATTCATAGGCAAGGATAGACGTGCGGCCGCCGCCAGTACGCGATTGAGCCCCGGATCGGCGGGATCTTCGGTGAGGCCGCCACGGATGAGCAACATGCGGGCAGCGACCGCGCCGGGCGTGCGCTTCCAATCCGCGATGATTTCCGCGGCGGCCGGATTGGCGGGATCGACCGGCTTGACCACGGCAAAGCGGTTGGGATGGTGCTTTTGCACCACGACCGCATAGCTTGCGTCGTAGCGGTACATCGTGAACGCCGACACCAGGACCGCGCCATCGACGCCGACCGCATCCATTTCCGCCACCATCTGATCGCCGGTGACCTCGGACGGTCCGGTCAAGACGGCGTGCCAGGGGCGGCCGGGATGATTGCGCTCGTAAGCATGCACCTGCGCGTCAATGGTCAGCATGTTTGCACTCTCATTATTTCCCCCGTGAAACAGGGGTAGGATGATATTTACTCCGGCACCACGGCCACGGCCTCGATCTCGAACAAGGCGCCGTCGCGGGCGAGCTTCGAGATTTGTACCGCGGTCGAAGCCGGCGGCGCCTTGTTATTCACGAAGCGGTCGCGCACCTCGAAGTAGGTCTGCAGGTTGGCGATGTCGGTGAAATAGACCGTCACTTTGACTACGTGCTCGAACGTTGCGCCGGCGGCGGCGAGCCCGAGCTTGAGGTTTTCGAAGGCCTGGGTCGCCTGGGCGCGGAAATCGCCAGGACCGCCGGCGAATTTTCCGTCCGGCGTCATGCCGAGCTGGCCGGCAAGATAGATCGTGCGCGACGGCCCGCGCGTCTCGACCACATGGGTGTAGCCGCGCGTCGCGGGCATAGTCGACGGATTGAGAAACTTATGAGCAGGCACGTCGGTCCTCCCGGGCGTTGGCGTGTTCACGCCGCCATAATGCAAATCACCAGAAGGATCGCAATCCGACGCGCTTTCTTTTCCCGCGCCACCACGGGAGGGCGTAAAAACGGTTGTCACTGTCCCATTGACAGCTGTTGGCGAAGGTTTATCAATATCTGACCTGAAACCGCGCCTATTCTGATATTCGAGTCCCTCGCGCGCTCGACCATGCTGTCCTTGAGCGCAAAGTTCATGGCTACGGTCGCATAATCGGCGTTGCCTTCGCGCCAGGCTTCCGCCAGGTCACCTCGTAGCAGCTTCACGTCAGTGACACGATTGATCAGTCCGCGACTTGCATTGGTCGCCAACTGCTCGGAGAAATAGGACAGCATTTCGGGCGTGACCTTTGCCCGTAGGGTCGAAAGATCTTCCGTCGAATAACCGGCCTGGATGTCGCCGAGCGATCGTTCGAACGCATCATAGTCCGACTTGGCGATGGCAAGATGTTCGCCTGCCGGTTTGGCGCCGCCCAACATTCCACTGACACCGCCAAAATTATGTCCAGTTACTGGATGCGCGGCCGCATAGGCGGGCTGCATATTACGCCGCCGCCACCAGGCGAGAATCAACCGGGCGACAAACACGACCAGCACGACTTGCAACAGCAGACCGATCATTGAGGCAAAGCCCGCCATGCCACCGAAAAGTCCGTGCCCGAACAGCAAGCCAAATAGACCTGCGCCGAGGAAGCCGGCAGCAAGCCCGCCGAACAAGCCGCCGCCGAACAAGCCCGGACGGCTTCCAGTCTGGCCGTTGGGCGCGACGTTGCCAGGTCGTGTGATCGAGCGCTGAATGGGCGCGGCGCTAGGCGCGGTGGGGGTGGCGGGTGGCGCCGAGAACGTGCGCATGCCTCGGCTCCCCCCTGAGAAGCCGCCGCCTACGCGCGCATGAGAATTTACCTCCCGGCTTATCCGCACCTACGGAGCTAAATAGTAGGTACGCGCTGGACAACTTATAAGGGGTCGGCAGACCCCGGCGCTGTCCTGTCACATGCAATGGGCTGGTACTGGAACTAGCGCAATAAGCGATTGCTGCGCAGAGCTTGAATCTCCGCGAGTTGGCTATTGCTGGAAAGAGGACCTTGCCCGGCCAGCGTCAAGCATAACAATTTCCTAACCAACATTCAGTAGTTTGATTGTCTTCCAGTCAATTTTATCGAGAGTGCTCTCGTCCTCGGCATTCTTTGGATGTTCGTGTCATGCGAACAATGATGAGAGTCGTCTTGGCGGTCGGCTTTATCTGGGCAATCACGGTTGGGATGCCCGTGCCTGTGCCGGCGCAGTATTATTCGCCGCCGCAGGATTACGATGCGCCGCAAGATTACGATGCGCCGCAAGATTACGATGCGCCGCAACGAGACCACGTTATTAGTGTCGATGTCCCGCCGCCGCCGTTACCAATCTACGAGCAACCTATCATTCCGGGACCCGGTTATTTATGGGTCCCCGGCTATTGGGCCTGGAGCGACGACCTTGGGTACTATTGGGTGCCAGGAACCTGGGTCCTAGCCCCCGAGCCAGGTCTACTCTGGACGCCAGCTTATTGGGCTTGGAACGACGGGGAGTATGTATTTTACCCCGGCTATTGGGGACCACATGTTGGGTTTTATGGAGGTGTGAACTACGGCTTTGGCTATACAGGTGAAGGTTACGGAGGCGGCTACTGGAGAGGCGGCTCCTTTTTCTACAACACTACAGTCAACAACATGCGCGACGTTTCAATTAGAAACGTCTATACGAGGACCGTTGTCGCAAACAACTCATCGAATGTCAGCTATAGCGGCGGACAGGGTGGCATCACCGCAAGGCCAACAGCCGAGCAACTTCTCGCAGCAAAGGAACACCACTTACCGCCACGTCCCGAGCAGGTTCGGCACCTGGAAGCGGCCGCCCAAAATCCCTCGCTTTTACTTTCAAACAATCACGGCCATCCTGCCGTCGCAGCAACGTCATCTCCCGCGCTGTTCAGAGGTCCTGGAGTTGTCGCCGCCCGGCCAGGCAATCCGATCCACGCAGCGCCTCTGAGGGGACTAGGATCGGGCAATCTGGCCCCGCTGCATAGCACTGACGAGCACAGATTGCCCGCAGCTGGCTTAGGCATAACGACACAGCCAGCGTTTGGGACCAACGAAAGGAACTTGCCGAGGCCCGGAGCCAATCTGACAGAGCCGCAGCGGGAAAGGTCGCTCTCTGCATTTCCCTCATCCCCATCCCCACTCGAACGGCACGGGCCGCCGCCATCGTTCCCGCGGACACCACAGTCCTCTGGTCCCTCGCCCTATCCGAATGCTCCGCTCGAACGCCACGGGCCGCCGCCATCGTTCCCGCAGACACCACAGTCCTCTGGTCCCTCGCCCTATCCGAATGCTCCGCTCGAACGCCACGGGCCGCCGCCATCGTTCCCGCAGACGTCACAGTCCTCTGGTCCCTCGCCCTATCCGAATGCCGCATTCAGGCCGCCGGCACCCGGGCCCACAGGTCAGCTTCCACATCCTTCTGGCCCCCCGCCTGATCGGCGACCACCTCCGGGCAACGCAAGATGTCCGCCCGGGCAACAGCATTGCTGACCGGGTGCCGGGGCTTCCGTCTCGGCGCAAAAACCACTTGGGCGAGGTAGGCCGTGAGGCTCGACAGGAGGCACCCGCCGCCCCTGACTGACTGTTGCAAGAAGGTACGCATCTCCGGCAACTTTTGGCCACGAGTCGCGGGTTTGCAAAGTTTAGAGAGGCCGCCTCACAGCGACCCCATGATTTTCGGCAGGATGAGACGTAGAGCGACCCCGAATTGTGCCGGGGCAAGATCGTCGGCGAAATCGGCTCGACGAAGCTCGACACGGAACGAGGCCGAAAAACGGCGTCTCTGCTCGACCTCAAAAACTCGCTTAGCGAGGGAGGATTTCGTCTAATACGTCCGCGTTCCGTCAATCACCTCTTTGAGTGCGACATATTCCTTGCACTCGGTGCCGCAGATCAGGCGGACCTTTTCAAGGTCGTCTTTCGCCTTAAGCACGTTGCCCTGTTCAGCATGCCACATGCCGTAATAGGACCAGGTCAAAGCGTGGTTGGGATCGGCGGCGAGCGCTTTGTCGTACCAATATTTGGCGTCGGCATAGCGGCCAAGCTTGCGGCACGCATAACCGAGCAGCGTTGCCACATCCGCGTTGTCGTCATAGCCCGTGGCGCGCAGAGCGGTGATGCCGCCTTCAAAGTCGCCCTTGTCGTAGATGAGCGCATAGGCGGCGTGATAACGGTCCAGGAAATCCTTGGCCGAACCGCTCTTGTCCTTCTTGGTCTTTTGCTTGGTGGTGGTCGAGCCGGACGGCTTACTGCTTTGCGGTGGCGTGGGATTGTTGGAACCCATGGCGGCGGCAAATTCAGGAGCACCTGAGACGGCGGCGGCAAATATCACGGCTGCAAGCAAGGGTGTTTTGCGCATGGTTCCTCCTGTTTTGGCTGCCAAGTTCCCTGGTCTCTGACTCTCTGCCTGACGTTGAGAGTCTCTACTCCAAAGTTTATTCCCAGAGTTCCCAGAAAATTCGATCCAAGCGGGCCAACACCTCACCTTAGCATTTCTTCCCGCCGAGATGCCGGACATGCCACGATCAGCTCGCCTCGCGCCAGGCGCCAGCGGGTAGCAGTCCCTCCAGCGCTCCGTCGTGTAATCGAGCGGGATCGCGTTCCCCCCTCGATCGCTAAGTGCAACACAGGGCGCGCTAACTCGTCTGGCTTCACTGTTTTGTTGCCCGTCGACTTGAGCGTCAGCCACGCCTCGTCGAAAGCAGTCTCCAAAAGCACAAGCGTCTGAGGATCGAAGGCGCCGTTGCCGAGGCCGATGATTTGCATGATTGGCTTGGACCAGGTTGTGACCCTCGCTGGACGATCTCACGACCGAGCGATCAACTGGTTTTGAGCACGACTATGCAAACCAAGTCGCGTCATGTTCGCTGACCTCCTCAGCTTCTTCGCGATCGATGGCGTCGCAAAGCGGCTCAAGCGAAATTCAATGTTCCAGGTTCAGCCTTGAGATAGCCATCGCGGGCCGTCCTCTCTTCCTGCACGACGTCGCACGCTGGAGTGGAGCAGAGTACCCGATCAAAAAACCAGCAGATGTGTGCGGTAGTGCCTACTCAGACCAACCATTATTTGAGCTAAATCAAATATTTTGAATACGGGCGGGTGTGCAATCACTTGATGTTCCTACATTGGTAGAACTGTCACAAATGACGTGAAGCGCCACACTTCAGTATGAAGGGGGTAAGTCATGCGCCTCGATGAGTTGCCGAAGAGCGCGAGGATTGAGGATCGACGCGGCGTCACTGTAGCGCGCGGCGGCATTGGGATTGGCACAATCGTAGTGCTCGGCTTGATCGGTTGGGCCTTGGGCATCGACCCGCGCCTCCTCATCGGGGGCGCCGAGATGATGTCCAGAAGCGGCGCGCCACAGCAGCAGGCGGACGCAGGTTCAACGACAAGTTCTGGAAGCCCGTCAGACGCAATGGGCCAGTTCGTCTCGGCCGTCCTCGGCAGTACAGAGGCGGTGTGGACCGACTATTTCGCGCAAGCTGGACAAACCTACAAATCGCCGACGCTAGTGATGTTTTCCGGCGCTACGCAGTCTGGCTGTGGGTTTGCACAATCTGCAATGGGGCCGTTCTATTGCCCAATCGATCAAAAGGTTTATCTCGACACAAGTTTCTTTCAGGACCTCGAACGGCGTTTTGGTGCTTGCAATGTCGGCAGCAAGACTTGCCAGTTCTCACAAGCGTACGTGATTGCCCACGAGATTGGTCACCACGTGCAGAACTTGCTCGGCCTGCTACCAAAGGTGCAGCAGGCGCAGCGTGCCATGGATCAGGCCGAGGCCAACAGCTTGCAGGTCCGAGTTGAGCTGCAAGCTGATTGTCTGGCTGGCGTCTGGGCTAACCGAGGTCAAGCAAAGTGGGACTTTATTGAACCAGGAGACGTTGACTCTGCATTGCAGACGGCATCCGCCATCGGGGATGATCGATTGCAGCGACGGTCGCAGGGCTACGTTGTGCCGGACTCTTTCACGCACGGCTCTTCGGCACAACGCACGCGGTGGTTCACGACCGGCCTAAAATCGGGAGACGTCGCGAGTTGCGACACGTTTCGTAATGAGCAACTCTGAGAGTGCGATCACCCACAGCAGTAAGATCACTCGTATTCGAGTTTGCGCGAGAACGGGCGTGCGACACGCAGCCAATAGAATCGAGGAGATGCAAAAACTCCTTGTCGGCTACCGCGACAACATGCGAGTCGAGGTCGAAACGGGTATCGCGGTAACGGCAAAAACCGTGGCGGATCTGCGCGCACTACCGGCTTGGCCGGACGGTTTGGTGTTAAACATCCATGTAGATCTTGACCCCCGATTGAGCGTTGTGAGGGTCGAGCGGGCGTCCTGAGCCGCACCATTCCGATCGTGTTCGTGACCGCCACTGATCCGGTCGGCAGCGGCATTGTCTTCACTGGCGATCGAGGAGAACGCTCGATTCGAGGGAACGTCGCGACGACAAGGAAATATGGTCGATGCGTCGTCGCGGGTTCTACCGAACCGTCCCCGTCCTCAGGTCGGGTCGATTGACGGCAACGGTAAGGGCAACGGCTCATCCGACGGGGTCAATCCGTAAGCTGGCGGATCGGTGCAGATGTCCGCTTTCGTCATTTTCCGACGACCTGAGCCGTGTCAGTTCCTTCCCGATAGCGCGTAACCGAGGTGCGTGGCTTCTCGCGCCTCAGTGGTTTTTACACCATAGATCGCCTGACACGCTCATGATCTGACGCCCCTCGATTTCAAATCGACTGGGCCGCACGAGCCTGTGGAGGTCGGTGGAAAACTAGCAGATAAGCAGTGGAAAACTTGTTGGTTGACGCAAAAATTCGCGTGGCGTGGTATTTATTTGGTCGCCGCGCCGAAGAACGCGGAGCGTGTCGGCTTGTGGATACGGCCCTGTCTTTTAGATCCTTCAGAACGATTTTAAGCAGGGCCGTTTTTCTTAATTCAGGATAGGCGTTTGGTTTCAGACTTTTGCGGCACGGGTCTCGAGCGATAGTCCAAGACTAAAGGCTTTTTGCCGCGTTGCTCCCTCGGTTCTCCTCAACCTCCGGGCGATGTTGGCCGCCCGCGTCCTTCTGCCTGCAAGTTTCTTCAACTCACGAACATCTTTTGCTGTCCAGACTCGCCTTTTCATCGTTCCGCTCCCAATCAGAAAAATGAAGGCTGTACTTCTTGTACTAATAATAAAACTTGATCTCGATCAAATTGCGTATTCGATTTTTACTTCTCGAAACTCGGCTGATCCAACGAACGCGATGTTCCCGCGATGATTTAATCAGGTTTTTTTGCGATGGAGCCGGCAAGGACAAGAGCGTTTCACGAAGGCGCCCGCCAACCCCCTGGCCACCACCCGCCCTCGTTGAGCGAAACTGGCGTCAGGCCGTCTGACTAATTTACGGTCCCAAAAACACTCCAGCTTGGTTGGCAGCGCCCGACTAGTGACGAGAGGATTCCTGCTGATCCCCCAATAGAAAAAAGGTCCGTGCCCGCCCGATGCTCTTGATATCTGTCGTTCCGCGCTCTTCAAAAATGAAGCCACCGTCCGTCATGGCACGGAACGCCTCGCTAACGTGGATACGGTTCGGCACACCATGTGATTCCATACGAGCGGCAACATTCACGGCATCACCCCATACGTCATAGGAGAAGCGCATGTCGCCGATAACTCCGGCCGTTGCGAGTCCACAATGCAGTCCCACGCGTAATTGCAAGCACTGCCCGCCGAGCAGCCGACAGCGCCGAGGGGTGTCCAGCATTGCCAGTGCAAGCCGGCCGATTGCCCTTGCGCCCCCTGGTCCGTCGCCGTCGATGCCTGCCACCGCCATGTAGCAATCACCAATAGTCTTGATCTTGGCAGTGCCGAATCGCTCACACAATGCATCGAAGGCGCACACAAGCTCGTCGAGGTAAGCGACAACTTGATCGGGGGGCAGATCATGCGCTGCTTTTGTAAAACCGACTAAATCCGCAAATAGTATGCTCAGGCATTCGATGCGATCAGCTATACGCTGATCGGGCATCAATTTGAGTCGTGTTGCTATTGACGTCGGCATCATCGTGGTGACCAGCGCCTCAGAACGCGCATATTCATTCTCCAAATTGACTTCGGCACGACGCAACGCCGCCATTGCATAAAAGATGATGACGCAGTTGACAGTGATGGTGTTGATCATCGCCTGATTGGTGAGCATGTCGCGTAGCGCGGTGTCTTGCGGCATGATCAACCCGTCGTGAGGCGCGTAATTCACCGTCACGAGGAGAGCCATTGTGAACAGCACAAAATAAACCGAAAATAGCTTCCAGTTCTGCATTCCCACAAAAAGCAACAGAGCGCCGATCAGTGTGAAATATATTTGAAGATGACTTGCTGTGCCGAGCAGCCAGACGATAGCCAGTGTTCCAAGCAGAACGAGAGTCGCCAGACCTATGGCTGCGGCATTCTCCCCATAACGGTGCAGGTTGGGAATCAAGAGGGCCAAAAAGGCGAACACCCCGTTGAATAGGTGAACTATAACAAGACCACCAGCATCGTGGACCGCATTGACAACCACATGCGCGAGCGTGGTTCCAGCAGCGACAAAAGCACCGATGTTCGTGATCCGTTGTCGCCTCGCTATCTCAGGATCTCCGGTAACTATGCCAATCGACGCAAGACGTTCAAGCCAGCGCGGCATCGACAGGCTATGTTTCGATTCACCACGAAGAAGTTCGCTCAGCCGCGTCATTTCATGACCATACAAAGTCGGTTACATTCAACTTGGGTCTGAATGAACTACGACTTCGCTGAATGGGTTTTGGTCCGATCATATGTTACAGAATGGCTGGTCCCCAGACGACAGTGCCGCTCGGAGGCAGATATGACCGCCGGCACCGATATTTTCGCACTTTATCGTGAATTTACTAACGTCATAGACGGAAGTCCTTGCGGAAAATGCAGGCAGCCTAGTGCGCCGTGGTCGTCTTGCGAGGGCGCACGCTGCCGTTAAGAGGCATCCCAATTATAACGAACATGAGTATTTCTTAGCGGTGGAGGCCGCGTTCAACATCGCAAGCGCAGTGATCGACTTCGAGGCTTGACACCAGCATTGCCGGAAGGCGTTGCCGCTCAATGAGGCAACCGCGACTGCGGAGAGTTTAGAATTTTCGTACGGCAGACTTTCGATTACCGCTCGCATCTGCTGCGCCGACACCCCGATAGCAAGTGGGATTGAGCGAGCACCAAGTCGACCGCTGTGCGACAGGTGGCTAACTAATTGAGGGTTCCTTAATTAAGCCTCGGTAAATGCCAGATCGCCGCTTTCGACGTTGAGTGAGATTTGGCCGCCGGGGGAGTGATGACTTGGTGGGGAGAGCTTTTGGTGATTTGGCTCTTGGCCAGCGTTGTTAGTGCGGCGTTGATGGCATTAAGACCCCAGTAGGCTTTCTAATTCCCACTCAAACAAGAACTTACGTTTGTTGCAGTGCAATGTCGTCCGTTTAACCCAATTCTTTTGTTGACAATAATCAAATTGTTGAAATCGTTGGCGCTGTTAAGTTAAGGCCGGTTCTCGCCCACGAGAGTCCGGCCCCGATCCTCTGTCCCTCATCCCCCAAGATGTGCCCCGACGAGGTCGGGGTCGTCATTTCCCAAAGTAGTTGTGGCGTTCAGTGGGCGCGGACATAATTATCTTTTAGAATTACTCTCGTCAGCGACCGAGCCGAGCCACAGGGAGGAGTATCATGCCGACGTTTCTCTGTTTTTTGAATTGGACTGACCAAGGTGCCAAAAACACAAAAGACGTCGTCAAACGTTATCAAGCCAGTAAGGCAGTGGCGGAGAAATTAGGAGGGCGGTTGCTCAGCGCCTATGTGACGACAGGTGAGTATGACGTTGTCGTCACGGTCGAAATGCCGAACGGCGAGACGATGACGAAGTATGCCATGGCAATTTCCGCTACGGGGAATGCGAGGACCACGACCGTACGTGGCTATTCACCGGAGGAGTTTTCAAAGCTCGCGGCTGAGGCACCCTCGATGTAACCTTTGCGTCGGGCCAATCGCGGTCCCGGATTTGTTGATCCTTTGCCATGGTAGTCTCCTAAATATCGCTGATCAGGTTCAACTCACGAACCTATGCGTTAGTGCCGCGTCACACTCAGATTTTTTTACGAGGTTCCCCAGCTCGGTCGTCGTCGCAAAAGATGCTGGCAGCTTGCGATATTCGCCGCAATCCGCCTCGCCTCATCTGGTGCAGAGCTTATCAAGCTCTAAAAGTATGGACAAAAGTTCTTTGCCTTCACTGGAAGTCAGGTCCACTTGTTCCAATCCCTCTGCCATTTTGAGGTATTCGGGACCGAGTTTGTCGACCAGCGCATTGGCTTGTTTGGTCAGCGCTTCGATGTTGGTATCGTTCTTTTGCTCAGCCGCCTCAACCTGATCGTAGAGCTTTGTTAAGTCGCAATAGGCCTGCGTTTTCGTGTTTAGAACGTACACACTAAATTCAAATCGATTTTGGTCATCGTAATTGACGCAAACAATCGCCACGTTTGATGAAAAACTAGCGACAATTTTAATCAAAAACATTCAATCGCAATTCGCGCATAGACGCGCGTTAACTACAAACAATCAGACGAATGGCATTCATCGAACCGCATTCGATAAAAAGCGCGGGTTACGACAGCCACCAGTTTGGTCGGACTTTGCTCATGAAGACCGAGAAGGTAGGTCACCACGAGGCCACGCAGGCTTTAGTGCTTTCTGTGGCGGGGGTAATGGCCATTATGCTGGTGGCGAGTTTGATTTTGCTGATCTTGTATTGAGTACGTCGCTTGCTCAAAGAAGGAAGCCACCAAAGTTGGTTGGCCTTGCTTATTCGCGTCATGCGGAGAACCACCGCGCCTTGTTTACGAACGACGCGGCTCATTAATCCGATCGCAGGATCGCACTCACTGGTTGTCGGTGGTAATACCAAACCCAACAGTCGCTGTGCGACGCGCCTGCTCAGACAGCAAAGCCGCCCGCGTCCCCACGCTTAGCGGCTTTGCCTTCGTCCCCCAGTTCGTGCCGTGTTCTCGGACGGCATTCGTTGGGTTATCGAACCGGCAGTGAAGTGATGCGCCAAACTTCACCTTCGTCCTCAACCTTCCGTTCCAAGGTGGCGGGACGCCTCAGTCCGACGGGTAAGCATAGCGTCTGCGTTCAAGGCCTACAGATGCTTGTGGGGTTTATCCACAACAGGCAGCACATCAGCCGCGCAAAATAATGCCCCGACAGGGGACGTTTGTCGGGGCATCTGATGAGACACCTTTCGGGGACGAAGAAAGGGATCTCAGTGACTAAAACCTTAAGCCCCTGCAGTGCGGATTTCCGTGACAGGCGTCACTTGTTGCACAGAAAAAGTCCGCCTATTGATAACTTGGTAGATGGGTTGCAGGGACATGGCGGATTGGTAGCAGGGTGCAGCACCACGGAAGAGCCTCGCCCAAATATTTGTGTCAAAACACGCCGAGCCGGACAAACTTGGCTCCTGATGAGCGCACGAACTCCTTTATCTTTGAGATGATTAAGCTCGGAGGGGAAAAAGCCGTCTCTTCTGTTACAAACCGGCGCATAGCGCTCAGTAACAAGTCGTCTTCCACTTCGTAGATGGCCACTTCAAGTCTGTAATGCTCATTCACTAGCTCGGTATCTGATATTTGCGGGTCATTACTTAATCGTTCGTGGAGTGCTGTGCGAGCCTGTTCGTAAATTGCATGCCGAGCCTCATCGGCTGTACTCGGCAAGTGAGAAACCGCGCGAGCAATAATAGAGTGATAGTCACCCATTGATGGCCTACCCTCAGAAGGACTGCAAAAGAGGGACGTCTCACTCCGACCGAGTAAGATTAGCGCCCACGCGGGCGCGCTCAAGCCGCAAGCTGTTGATAACTCGTAGGATGGGTTGCCGGGACTCAGCGATCGGGCATCAATGTATTGTAGACCACCAACCGGGACGGGGCGGATCATGGCCAAGCGTAAGAAGCAATCAAAAGCGCAAAAGAGAAAAGCAGCGACAGTACACGGTAAGGCACGCAAGGTAGCCAAGTCTGCGAAAGCGACCAAGCGAACCGCCAAGCCCAAACCCGCACCAGTAAAGAAAGCTGCGCCGAAAGTGAAACAGCCTGTCGCTCCAGTAGTCGAAACCGTCGCTGCTGAGGTGATCGAGCAACCCGTAGCTGTCATGGAAGTCGAAGAGACACGTAAAGCGAGCTGAACGTGCAGAGGTGAGCTACGACGAAAATCCAACGCCTAACGGAAATCGAACGCATAACTAACGGAAAACCACGTTACCTCGACATGGACGAGGCATTCTGTGCCCGAATGCATGCGGCCATAGCAGCTGGGCTGGAAAGTGCGCCGATTGGTGTCATCACCACGCCTGGGACTAAAAAGCCCAAATACGTCTCTGAGCTAACCGCGAGATACCGTCGCCCGCGCAACGAGCGGTGACCAAAAGTCAGCGGAATTGCGCGCCATTCTGTGCGCAGCCATCTTTTCATCATCGGCGCTACGCAATTCTGCCCTGTCTCTAACTTCTGATCGCGGCGTTGGGGATAGGGGGGAGCGACCAGTCGTCGGCCTTGACTTAGGTCGGGTCATCGAGCGTCGCGGACTACGTCGGATTGAACCCGACGTGCAAAGCGGGCGATCTATTTGTGCTCAATGATAACGACGTCGTTGATTTGCTGAAGGCCGCAGTTAAGCGCGAGGGAAGTCAATCCGCCTTCGCGAAGAGCCATGGCGTTAATCGCACCGAACTCAATTCGATTTTAAACGGCAGAAGGCGCATTAGTGCCTCTCTTGCAAAAGCCCTTGGGCTTCGCAGGGTGTATGTCGTCGAGGAAGAAGCGAGGAAGCATAGCGAGCGATTAAGTTCGCTCGCGGCTTGTAGGCTGGCCTAGCCGGTTGGGCGCGAGTAGGCGACCGGAGGTGGCTCCACACGTCGCCCTAACTCATCGCGGCGGATTTGGTAAATCCGGCCGAGTACGAAGCCGATCGCCATCGCGACTGCGATTTCGAAAACCATCAAGAACACCAAAATCATCGGCGTGTTCCTTGTGCAGCCCAGAAAGGCCTCGGCCCGTTCTCTGGGAGCGCGGCCGGAGCTTGGGCTTCTGTGCGCGATTAGTGGAGCCCGCCAACGGGACTGGCGGTGCTGACGGCGGTTTGACCGAGCAAGCGCGATCAAGCCTCGCTAGTTTCGGCTCAGCAGTGGCAGCTTGGCGATATTCACCGCAATCCGCCGCGCCTCAGTCGCGCGTGAACAGCTTGGCCGCTGAACCTATCGGCCTATCCTGCCCGTTTTTGCTATTATTGTCCCCGAAGAAGACGGCCTATCTGGGAGTAAGGTAATGGAATGGTTCAAGCGGAAAACATCGATAACGGGATATCAAATTTCTAACTGGATAATTGTTCTGGGCGCGATCTTCATAGTCTTGCTCATCTTTCAAAATTCACACTGAGCGGGGCAGGCGCTCCGGCCTCATACGACGCACGCCTCCAATTCCTCGACGGACCAGGGCGGCGGGAAACGGCGGGGATCATCTAGTAGCCGCCGTTGGGAAGGCCCGTCTTTGGACCTTTCTTACTGCGCGCTGACATGTACATTCTCGGGAAATAGTGCTTTGTCTCGTGGCGACGAGCAGTTCGAGCCGGGATAGGTGTTGCGTTGTCTGACGCTGCCGCGACTGGCGGCCGATCGTTGATATTTCCACCCGGCAATTCGTTGGCGGTGGCACAGAACGGTCCAGCTCCGCCCACCAGCAGCGCGCTGACCATCACCAGACTTTTCAGGGTGGTCATTGATTCCTCCAATGCTAGGGCCGCACGCTTCGCGTCCGTAGGCTTTCAACGAGCATCGTGGGTTCTTGGTTCAGCGGGAGCCGACGTAATAAACCATCGGATCGCCGAATGGCGGCTCCGGCCTTTCTGCCCGGCGGCGCTGTCCGTCGCAACAAAACAGGCATCCAATTTCTTGACTGACCAAGGCGGCGAGAGGCGGCGCTCGCTGACCAAATTTCCGCTGCGCGATTTATTATTGTCTAAAGGGTAATTATCGCGTCAGCGTCTGTTCCTTGAACGCGCTGGCCATGTCCAAATCAGAAAAACACCACCGAAAATAGATTTGGCCTCTCTGACAATTCTCCGTCCATACCGCGCCTGAATTTTTCGCGACCTGTGAAAGTCCATCATCCGGCGGCTCACTTCGACATCCAATTCATCATCAACGACGAGAAGCTCGACGATGTAGGGATACTTTTGCTCGGTTGCGACCGCCTTCCTGCGAAGTGGTTGGCGCACCATATCACGCCCGCCAATGACCAAGATGACCCAATCGGCCTACTTGCGAATTAACACCGGTAGAGGGCGGCCGGAAGCGGCGGTGGGCCATGGGATTAACAAAGCTTAATTTTATATTGCGCTTGCATAAGACTACAATTCTGAATCTCGGGGAGATGGGGATTCACAATGCTTCGATATCCGCTAACGTTCGGCTTGTTTGCGGCAGGCATCCTCTTATCGACCGCTCCATCCGCATGGGCGTTTAGTCAGCAAAACGCTGGATCCAGCGGAGACGGCAACTCGTCATTCACTGATCCAAACGCCCAGATTACGAACAGTTTAGGCGTCCGACCGCTCGATTCGAACGAGCAGTCGATGCAGCTCGGTGTCCAGCAGCAAAGTACATTTGACCCCATTTGGTGGGAGCAATCGTTACACGGCTACGGCCCTTATTATCAGACGCTCCGGCCTGGCAAGTGAGCGCCTCGCGCCGAATTTGCCATGGCTCGCTTTGCCCACAAACTCCATGTCGACAAGCAAAGGATCAACGGCGTGGAGTCGGCCGTGCTGCTCTTCATTATTGTCGGTGGCCTCGCGCTCTGTGTATTAGGCGCAGCAATCTACGATATCGGACGAGCGTTTTCTGTCTGGTAAACATCGCCGCGCAAGAGCGCGGCTCTTTGGGGTGGCGTGTGGCGTTGTGGTCTGGTAGCGACGAGCCGCCGCCATTCGCAAAACCGGTTTTGATTCATTTGTGTAGCCGGGGCCTCACGCGGCCGCGTCGGCGAGGGCCTGTCATCTCCTGCTTTAATGCGCTGCACTGTGCCGGTGCCGACGCCGACCTCGCGCGCGGTGGTGTTCATGCCCTTCCCCCGGCACGCGTTCCCCTGTAGTTCGCACCAACGGCACCCGCGATGAGGCGCGACGGATCGCGACCAACGTGGGCAAAGATGCCGGAGCAGTTGCGGAAGGATTAGCGCGCGGCAAGCGATGCAGGTCGCGAACGAGGCCCACGGGACAAAAGGTGCGGCGCCCTTAACCTGTCAGAAACCGAATCGCCAGCTATCGTGTTGTAGGGCTGCTCCCACACAACATGGCCCACCTGCTGCCCCGGCCTCGGTACGCGCCATGACGTTTATTTCTTGCACCCATTTCTATGAGAGCGCCTGGCCGCTTGATCGAGAATGACGGCCCGCCGCTTCCCGCCGCCGCCTTGGTCCGTCGAGGAACAATCCGCCTGCTTTGTCGTGCGCGACCGCAACGGCCAGGTGCTGGCGCATGTATATTTCGAGGATGAATCCGGCCGGCGACCGGCCGCCGAGCTGCTCACCAAAGATGAGGCGCGACGGATTGCAGCGAAATTTGCCAGGCTGCCGGAGTTACTTCACCCAATCCTTGCTAATCCTAATTCTCAGCATTGCTAGAGAAACGCGCGGCAAGCGGAGCCGACCGCGCGCCCTAATCGCAGGCGTTGGCTGCCCGCGTTTTCTCTACTCGCCCAGCACTCGGCGCCGATGCTCCTCACGCGTTCGTCGGCGATGCTGGTCCTTGATAGCCGTACACGCCTTGTCGAGCGGCTCGAGTATTGTAGCGATCGCCCGATAATCTCGGGAACCCTTGTCGACGTCCATAAGGCTCTTAAGAATCAGCAAAGTACGTCGCGTTTGTTTACATAAATGAGGTCAGGAATGAACGTTGTCGCACTGCCGGTCGACAATGGCTACGTCACGCTCGGGCATTTGGTCGAACACGTTGTCGAGGCCATCCGCACGGATGGGACGCCTCTCGGGCTGTTCAGCAGCGCGGTCGCGGCCGCCGCAGCGCTTGTTGAGGCTGCACGAACTGCACAGCAGGCTAACGACGCAACGCCGCACGTGCGATACTAGCGAGGCGCCGCGAGGTAAAGATCCGGATTACGCGACCTTTGCATTCAGATGCGGGAACATGGCCTGCATCGCCTCGGCGTCCATCTCGGTCTTGAACTTGTGCCGATCTTTGAGTGCCGTGGCCTTCTGCGCCGCCGGCCGTGCACTGATCTCATCAGCCAACCGTTTCAAGTTCGGGAATTTCTCCCAACCGCCATCGCCGAGCACAGTCGGAATTAGCCGCGCCCAGCCCCACACATTCATGTCGACGATCGTATAGGTATCGCCGAGCATGTACTTCTGTTTGGCGAGCCGCGCATCGAGAATGCCGGCATGGCGCTGTGCTTCAAAGACGTAGCGATTAGTGGCGTAAGAAATCTTCTCCGGCGCGTAAACGCGGAAATGCACCGATTGACCAAAATAGGGGCCAACTCCTGACGAGACAAAGAACATCCACGACAACAGTTCGCCGCGCGCTTTGTCGGTCTTGGCGGGGAGGAATTTGCCGGTTTTCTCGGCGAGATAAAGCAGGATGGCGCTCGAATCGAACACCTTAACATCGCCGTCGACGATTGCAGGCAGCTTCGCGTTTGGATTGATGGAGAGAAATTCTGGCTTGTGCTGCTCGCCTTTGCGTGTGTCGATCGGAATGGGGTCGTAGGGCGTGCCCGTCTCTTCCAGGAACAGTGCAACTTTGGTGGGATTAGGTGCGCCGCTGTAGTAGAACTTCAGCATTTGTCGTCTCCTTAAACTGAACAAACCGGCAATCGGCCATCTGGTCTAGGCCAATTGCCGTTCTTAGCGGTCCTTGTCAACCGAGGAACACCGAGTATACCGGCGGGCGTTCAACAGGTGGCTCTGGAGCGATATCGTCAACTCGGCCATGAGGCCCGGGCTTACGGGCACGGCACGGGATACATGTCCGATGGCTCCGATTTCCTGAAGAAATGGCGCAATTCGGCCGGTCAGCATCGATGCGGAGGGGGCGGAACTGGTGGTTAGATTTAATTTCATTTTGTCAGTAGCCGTAAGCTTCGTCACTGCATTAATGCTGGCTACTTGCGCGTCGCCTTCGCAAGTAGTGTGGGAGTACTACGATCAATGCGCTCGGGAAAACCTATCGTTCCTTGCGATGGCGGAATGTGGGAAACAAAAGCGTCTGGCAGGGTGTGTCCGTAACAATACTTGTTGGCCTGAAGGTAATATGTTCGTGCAGTACGTAGACACACTAGTAGTCTCAGTTAAAAAGAAGGAACTGACTGAAGCCGAAGCTATGCAGCGTTACACCGAATATAAAGCCGGTGGAACGCCGTCGCACCCGTAGGCCGCGACACCGTCCACGTACTCGCCTATCATCGCTCCTTACGCTGCGTATGGGTGGGCGAGCGAATCCCAAGACGGACTTCGATGACAAGGCCTTACGCACGTTCTCTCACTTCGGCTTGGTCATCGTAATGCCTGTGAGCGCCGCCAACTCACCCTGACGTTTAGTTTCGCGGCGCATGTAGTCGACAAGGAGTTCTGGGGTGTTCTTGGTGGGTACGGTCATGCCCAGTACCTCCATGCGGCTGCGGAACTGTGGCGATTGGACGACTTCATTAAGCTCTCTGTTGAGGTAAGCGATGATCGATGCTGGAGTCTTTGCGGGCGCCGCCAATCCTACAAAGCCCCGATAATCAAAGTTGGGAAAACCTAGTTCTTGCATGGTCGGCACCTCCGGCCAGGTCACGATCCGATACGGCATCGCGATAGCGAGCGCACGAACTTTGCCGCCATCTGCGAGCGGCTTGGCCTGAGCGTAGAAGGCGAATGCTCCTTGAACTCCGCTTGGCGACACGTTGCGAGCCGCCTCGCCCGAGCCGGCATAGGGCACGCCCGCGATTTCAGTCTTGGCAAGAGCATTAAGCTGCGCGAGTGCCATCGCTGGCGATGTTGCTGGTCCAGACGTGCCGAAGCTAATCTTGTTCGCATTGGTTTTGGCGTCGGTAAGCAATTCGGTCAGCGACCTGTATGGAAGCTCTGCATCGATGATAAGGACCAGTGGTGGACCTTCGACGATCATCCCAATCATCGCGAAGTCGTCGATTGCGCTATACGGCACGGGAAGAAAATATAGATTTTGCGCATCGGCGATCGAGTTGGCGAAGAGCGTGTAGCCGTTTGGCGCGGCACGGGCCGCATAGGCCCCGCCCAGGGTGCCCGAACCCCCCGGTTTGTTCTCGACCACAATGGTCTGGCCGATGCGCTCCTGTAACATCGCGGTAAGCACACGCACCGGGACATCGGTCAAGCCACCAACAGCGAACGGCACGATCACGGTGATCGGATGCTTCGGGTAGTCCTGGGCCAGCGCATTCCCTGGCAAAAGCGCGCCGATCACCAGCGCCGAAACGACAATAAGACCAAGCCGCAATGAAGTAGCCATGTTGTTGTTCCTGCGTACCACCTTCCCAGCGTGGCGCTGCAATGCCACAGTCCAGGGCTCCGTCAGACGAGCCCACCATAGCATCACCAAAGAAATCCGATGCCCAGGAAACTAACTTGCGCCGTAGAACCGCTGCTCCCGGTCGAACTCGGTCAAGGCAAGATCAAATTCGCGCAGGGCATGAAGGCCGATCGCTGGGTCTTCGCAACGGGTTTGATGGCGCAAGACTTCATCAACGGCATCGCCCCGGACGTGCTTTCAGAGCATGCGCCGCACTCCGGATTGCCCAAGCGCGAGAAAGAAGCACTTCGCATCTTTGCAAATCTCGACGCCGTGCTGCACGCTGCCGGCACCGATTGCACCAACCTTGTCCGCACTGATCAGTATTACACGACTGTGAAGGCTGTGCCGCCGTATCAGCAAGTTCGGCGCGAATTTCTTCGTGGGCGCATTCCGCCTTCGACGTCGATCGCGCAGCAGGGGCTGCTGCTACCGGGTGCCGATATGAACATCCAAGCCATGGCTGTCATCCCCAAAAAGGGATTCGAGGTTGAGCACCTGAGCCACGCGCAACTCAAAGGCCGCCCGACCTCAGGCTACTCTCCGGCGCTCACAGTTGGCGACTTTATCTTCATCCCCGGCATCACGTCACTTGCAATTGGCGATGAACCGCGGCGCAACGGGGTCGCTACGGCCGCGTTGATGGCCGAAGGCACGCAATGGGGTGGTCAACCGATCAAGCTCGAAGCCGAATTCATCATAACCAAGCGGATGGTGGCATCGCTCGCACTTGCTGGTGCGAGACTAGAGGATGTGGTCCACGCGCAAGTCTATCTCACAGACCGCGAGGACTATTCGGCCTTTAACGAGGCCTGGACACGGCTTTTCGGCGAAACGGGCCCGAGCCGGTCTATCATTCCCTGCATCGAGCATGGACTTGCGCCTTATGACGGCAAGATCGAAATCAACGTGATTGCGGCGAAGCCCGGTAGCGCGGCCAGCAAGCGGCATGTTGACGCCGGAGTTGCGACTGCATTCCGCCATCAGCCCCAAGCGGTCAAAGCGGGCGATCTTTTGTTTATTCCCGCGTTGATGGCGACCGACCACGATGGGCTTATGCCTTCGGCCATCTTAGATCCGCGACAACCGCATTTCTCGTCATCGCCAGAGGTGCAGGCTGAAACAATTATACGTAACGTCGCGCGGCTTTGCGACGCCGCCGGGACCTCACTCGCCAACGTAGTGCGTGTGCTGCTGTTCCACACAGACATTGAGGAGTTCTACCCGGTCTACAGGGTATGGGAGCGACATCTCGATGGGCACCCATTGCCATTCTCAGCGGTGGAGGTGCCGGGGCCCCTCCCTATACCGGGTGCTACGGTGATGATGGAGACCTGGGTTTATGCACCGTGAGTTTTTATTCACACCGAACATGGGATTTTGTCCGCCACTCCCCTCGTTTCCGCTCCACATTGAGCGGTCAATTCCAAAGCCGGTTTGTCGCCAAATCAGCTCCTTGCCGCATGGCTTTGAACTTCTCCCACACGACACTGGGGTGCACTTCGGTCTTATAAAGCGCCTGAGAGGAGAACCCACAGTCCGCCCCGGCCATCACATTCTCCCGTCCGACCAGCTTGGCGAAGCGAATGAGCCGCTCAGCAATCCATTCGGGATGTTCGACGATGTTACTTGCATGCGTGATGACGCCTGGGCAGAGCACTTTCCCCTCGGGCAGTTTCACCCGCTCGAACAGGTGATATTCGTGTTCATGTCGCGGGTTCGCAGCTTCGAAGCTGAAAGAGCCGGCATTGATCTTGAGAACGTATTCAATGATCTCCGGCAGATTCGATTCGTGGATACGGGGTCCCTCATTAATGCCGTAGCACGTGTGAAAGCGAACACGCTCGGCCGGAATGCCGCTCAGCGACTCATTCGTTGCTTCAACATAAATCTCCGCTCGCCGCTTCTTCTGCTTCTCATCAAGCCCTGGCTCCACAAAGATATCTGGCAAGAAAGGATCGTCCACCTGTAGCAGAATGCCGGCGGCGATGATGGCCCGATATTCCTTGTTGAGCTCGGTAGCGAGCGCATGAAAGTACAGTTCATCGTTCTTGTAGTACTCATTAATGCCAACGCCTGACGGCGCTGTGGCTGGCAGAAATACGTGATGGTCAGGCACGCCCGCGGCGTTGGCGGCGGTCTTCACATTGGCAATATCGATCTGCAGCTTTTCCTCTCCCTTGTATTTTATCGGTTCGGTGCAGACGACCGGAACAATCGGTAGGATGGCGCCACCCATCATCGCTTCCTTGAAGTACTGGGCATAGTATTCCGGGAATGAGGCGACCTCCTTCTGGAACAAAACGAGCTTTTGATTGGGCCGAGATTCAAACCCATCGAAGCGCTCGCGAATGTAGGTAAAGAAGCCCGGCTTGGAATATTCGCCGTCAGTTACGATCTCGATGCCGCATTCGACCTGCTTATGCACACACTCCGCGACTGCTTGCGCCAGGGTCGAATTCAGCTCCGTTTCGTCGTAGGGCTGTCTTCCGTATTTCGCTTTCAGTATGTCGAGCAGCTTATGCGGCCGTGGCAAGCTGCCGATATGTGTGGTTTGAATGTGATCTGTATTGTGCTGCATCGCCATGGCCTGTTACTCCCGGAGAGGTGCTTCTACTCATTTGCTGATGTCCGCTGTTTCCTCAAATGGACATTCGCCAAAGTGATCTCCCGAAGTGGACGTAGGCGGAGGTTCAGGGCTTGATCAGTTGGCGCAGCTTATAACGTATAATTTTGCCTGATCCGGTTCGCGGGATCTCCGCGATCTTCTGCACGAGATGCGGCATTTTGTACGCCGACAGTTGCGCGCGGCAATGGAGGAGCAGTGCCTCGTTCTCGAAAGTGTAGCCGGGGCGCGGGACGACAAACAGTGCTGGCACCTCGCCGAGATGCTCGTGCGGGACGCCGACCGCGGCACAGTCGAGCACGGCCGCGAATGTGTTGACGACTTCTTCGATCTCAGCTGGCGCGATGTTCTGGCCGCCGCGGATGATGAGTTCCTTGAGTCGGCCGGTAATGGTCAGAAAACCGTTCTTATCCGATTTTGCCAGATCACCCGTGTAGTACCAGCCATTGCGGAGGGCATTGTGTGTCTCTTCCGGCTTATTGTGATAACCGGGCATGACGTTGGGACCATGCACGATTAATTCGCCCTCTTGCCCCGGCGCGACATCATTACCTTTCAGATCGATGATGCGAACGGTAAGTCCCGGTACCGGAATGCCGCAGGAACCCATGACGCGCGTACCGGTCGGCCAGTTCATGGTCACCATGGTAGAGGTCTCGGTGATGCCGTAGCCGTCTAGTAAGGGCACGCCGAGATGGCTCTCGAATTCGCGGTTGAGCGTTGCTGGCATGATGGCGCCGGCGGAAACGCAAACCCGGAGATTGGGAAAGCGGCTATCCACATCGCCGCGTGTCGCCTGCAGCAGATAATGAAACATTGTCGGCACACCGGGAAAATAGGTGAACGCGCTGGAACTCAGGAGGCGCACTGTTTCGCTGGTGGAAAACTTCTCCATTAAGTAGGCGCTGGCGCCGGTCGCCAGAATGCTCATGACCGACAGATTAAGCGCGTACGAATGAAACAACGGCAGTGGCGATAGCACGGTATCGCGTTCGCTCAAGCCCGTGATCGGAGTCCAGCAGGCGGCAGTTATCCATAGCATCCCGTGCACCGTGAGCCGAACGCCCTTCGCGCGGCCGGTTGTGCCGGAGGTATAGAGAATGTAAGCCGTCTCGTGCATCAGCTCCGGATCGCGCGGCCGCGATTTTGGCTGAGCGCCGATGAGTTCGGCATAATGGAGGGCTTTCGCCTCGCAGCTCCCGCGATCCGTCACCACAATTGTCTTCAGATTGGGCGCTGCATTTTTCAAGCGCGCGAAGAGATCGCCGCGCTCACTGGTCGTGATCACCGCCTTACAATAGGCATCGGTGAGCCGATACAAGATTTCGGCTTCAGTCGCGTCATAGCTGATCGGTACGCCGATCCCGCCGGCACGCGTGATCGCAAAGCAGCTTTCGACCCATGCGACCGAATTGGGCAGCATGACCGCGACGGTGTCGCCCGTCGCGACACCATTGTCGCCTAGATGGGCCGCCAGCCTGCCGGTGCGATCGTAGAGTTCTGCGTAAGTAATCGCGGTCTGCGCGTCGCGAAAGGCACATTTGCTGCCACGTGCCGCAGCTTGGCGGCGTAGCAACTCGGGAATAGGAGCGATCAGATCGGTGTGCAGCATGACGCTCCTCCATCAGACCATGCTGTACCCGCCAGAGATGCTGAGTACTTGGCCGGTGATCCAGCCGCCATGCCGTGAAACCAGCAGCGCGACCATCGGCGCCACATCGTCGGGCCGACCGAGGCGGCCCAGCGGATAAAATCTAATGAGCTTCTCCCGATTGGCTTCAACCCAGTCCTTGTCGTGCGCCGTTTCAACGAGGCCGAGCGACAGTGCGTTTGCGGTTGTGCCGGAACGGCCGAATTCGCGCGCCAACGATTTCATCAATCCAATGACTCCGGCGCGAGCGGCGGCAACGATAGCGAGACCAGATTCACCGACGCGCGAGGAATCGCCGATCACGCTAACAATCCGACCGTCTTTGGCAGCCTCGAGATATGGCGCCGCGGCATGGCAACTGTGTATTGCGCCATAGAGCGAGGCATCGATCTGTGCGTGCCAGTCCTCGGGCGTAGTCTCGACGAACCGTTGGCGCTTGGCGAGACCGGCATTGTTGATGAGGATGTTGAGTCCGCCAAAATCCTTGACGACGGCCTCCGTCATCGCCTTCACCGCGGCGAAATCAGCAACATCGGCCCGATAGGCTTTCGCGCTGCCGCCTTTCGACTTGATCTCCTTGACAATGACCTCGGCTTCGGCGGCGGAGCCACGGTAATTCATTGCGAGCGAGGCGCCTTCCGCCGCAAGCTTCAGCGCGATTTCGCGACCGACACCGCTTGTGGCGCCGGTCACCAAGGCGATCTTGCCTTTCAATCCAAAATCCATGCTCGGTCTTCCTGTTTTGAGTCGCCTAAGCTTCTTGTTTGGCGCGAGCTTCTTCGATGAGGCGGTAAAGCCGCTCTGGCGTCGCCGGCAATTCGTTGATTTCGATCCCGAGCGGCGAAAGCGCATCTGCAACTGCGTTGGCGATCGCGGCCGGCGCGCCGATCGTGCCGCCCTCGCCCATGCCGCGGAAGCCACCCAGGGTCGTCGGCGACTCGCTCTCAAGATGAACGAGCTTCATGGACGGAATTTCGCAGGCCGATGGAACGAGGTAATCGACGAGGCTTGCGGTCTGCATCTGCCCCTGCGCGTCGTAGATGACTTCTTCGTAGAGCGCGGCGCCGATACCTTGTGCGACGCCGCCTTGTACTTGGCCGTCGACGATCAGCGGATTGACGAGCTTGCCGCAGTCTTCAGCCACCGCGTAATGGCCGATGCGGATCTCGAAAGTCTCCGGATCGATCTCGACTGTGGCGATGTGCGTGGCCGAGCTGGTAGTGCCGAAAACCGGATCATAGGTCTTGCTCGCCGTAAGCTCGTCTCTGGCATCAGCAGGCAGGCGGCCGATCTCCGAATAAACAGCACGCGCCACATCCTTGAAGGTGACGGACCGATCAGTGCCGATGACAGAGATTTTGCCGCCTTCCGCGATCAGATCAATAGCCGCAGCTTCAAGAAGATGCGACGCTGCATTGAGCACCTTTTCGCGTACCGCCTGCGCGGCAAGTGTGGCGGCGCCGCCCGCCAGAACCAGGCTACGGCTCGCATACGTACCGGTGCCGCCGGGGACGGCCGCGCTGTCGCCGTGCACGATCCTGATGTCTTCGATCCGCGCGCCGAGATGTTCTGCAACGATCTGCGCCAGCGTGGTTTCGAGTCCCTGTCCGTGCGAAGCCACACCAAAACATGCTGTCACCGCTCCCGTCGCATCGATGCGCACGATCGCGGTTTCGGTGCCGGTATTAATTGGCATCCCGGGCGCTACCGAAATGCGCGATCCGATACCGGTAAGCTCCGCATAAGTCGCGATGCCTATGCCGCTCCATTGGCCTGCCGCCCGCGCCCGTTTCTGCGCCGCCCGCAACTCATCGTAATGGATCGCGTCACACGCGGCGTTAAGACACTCTTCAAAGCCGGATTTGTCCCAGACAATCCCGGAAGCGACTTTGTAAGGAAATTCTTGAGCACTGACGAGATTACGCCGCCTGATCTCGCGCGGGTCGATGCCGAGCTTGCGCCCGGCCATGTCCATCAACCGTTCCATCACGAAGGTCGAGGTCGGCCGGCCGACGCCACGATAGGGACCGACCGGCGCTTTTGAGGTGGCCACCCCACGCACTCGCCCTTGATAGTTTGCAACCCGATAAGGCCCAGGAAGGAAGCTTATGACCTGGATCGGCTCGAGTGCCGCCGTCCACGGATAAATCGAATAGGCGCCGACATCGCCAATGACATCAGCGCGCAGTGCCAGGATCCGCGCCTCGCCATCCAGCGCGATTTCGGCATCAACGATTTCATCAAAGCCCTGGCTATTGGCAAGGAGGTCCTCCATCCGGTCGGAGGTCCATTTGATAGACCGCGACAACCGTCGCGCCGCGGCGCAGACAAAAATCTCTTCAGGATAGACGGATCCCTTGCCGCCAAACCCGCCGCCCACATCCTGTGCGACGACACGCACCCGATGGCCGGGAACATCGAGCGCTTCGGCGATTGCGTCGCGCACGATGCTCGGCACCTGGGTCGCCGAATAAAGTGTCAGCGCCTCTCGACCCGCGTCATATTCGGCGAGACAAGCGCGCGGCTCGATCGCTACTGGCGTCTTCCTGTGCATACGAAAACGCGCGCCGACGCGCACGGGCGCGGCGGCAAACACAGTATCGACATCGCCGCGCTTGAATTCGCGGCTCACGAGCACATTCGTCCCGGCGGCCTCATGCAACAGCGGCGCACCATCCTGCACCGCTTGTTCCGGTTCGACCACGACGGGCAGCGGCTCGAATTCAATGTCGACAAGCTCGAGCGCGTCTTCGGCCTGGTATCGGCTTTGTGCAATGACGCCAACAATGGGCTCGCCGACATGACGCACCTTGTCGCGCGCCAGCGGTAAGAACGGTGTCGGGTGATAATTCTTCATTCGTGAGGTCGCGACCAGTGGCTTGACCTGATCGGCCAAATCTTCGGCGGTGAAGACGGCTACCACGCCGGGGGCGGTACGGGCCCCCGTGCAATTAATGGCGCGGATTTTCGCATGCGACTGGTCGCTGCGGCGGAACGCGGCGTGGAGCACACGCGGCGTCTGACGATCATCGGTATAGACGCCGAGTCCGGTCAATAGCCGCGGATCTTCGGTGCGCTTGATGCGCGCGCCGACGACTTTGGGCCGGAGATAGGCTTCGCGCGCGTCATTCATAGGCTTCAACCCCCTTGCGCAACGACACCCATTGCCTGGCATCATGGCCGCACAGAATCTGCACACCGCGCGCCTCTATGCGCCGGATCTCGGCGAGCGACCTTAAAAGCGCCTCCGCATTCCAGGTGTTCTTCGGGGCCACGCCAGTATCGAGTGTCGTGCGCAGAGACACTGTGTCGGATGCGAGAAAGAAGGTGCCCGATCGGTCGAGCGCAACGAGTGCGCCGGTCGTGCCCGGCGTATGGCCTGGCAGCGGCAGCAGTACCATGCGTCCGTCGCCAAACACGTCGCGCTCACCGTCAATCATATCGAGCGGTGCTTCCTGCTCCCATTCTGCCGCGAGATAGCCCTGCGCCTGTGCGCCCGGCGCGCGGGCAGCCTCAACTTCGTTGCGATGAATGATGAAGGTCGCCCGCTTGAAGAAGCTATTGCAGCCGCAATGATCGGGATGTAGATGCGAGCATACGACGAGATCAATGTCGTCGCAGCTAAGCCCAAGACCGGAGAGCTCATTTACGACATTTTCACCAGCCGGCATGCTCGGCGTCATCAGCCGCGCCAGCCCGCCCCAGCGCGCCTCGGCCTGTTCGAACACCGTCGGGTGGCAGCCGGTGTCGAACAGCACGTTGCCTCGGGCATGGCGAATGAGCGCGCACGGAACGGATAATTCGATTGTTTCGCTCTTGTCGGCATCGGGCACAAAAATATTCTTGCGCATGCGCAGCCGGCCGCCAGAGAGAAGATGCATTTTCATGGGTTCTCTCCCGCTTTGACGACAGCGCGGATCGCTTTGACAATGTGTTCGTAGCCGGTGCAGCGGCAGAGATTGCCCGACAGCCCTTTGCGGATATCATCATCCGTGGCTAGCGGATATTTGCGCAGAAAATCAGTAGCAGTCATCAGCATGCCTGGGGTGCAGAAGCCGCACTGCAACGCGTGATGCGCGTGAAACGATTTCTGCAGCGCGTTCATTTGCGCGATGCTGCCGAGACTCTCGACCGTTTCGACATTGCGGCCGTCGGCTTGCACCGCAAGCATCAGACAGGAACGTGCGCTGTCGCCGTCTACCAAGACCGTACAGGCGCCGCAGACGCCGTGCTCACAGCCGACATGGGTGCCGGTGAGCCCGAGCGTGTGGCGCAGAAAATCAGCAAGGAGCAGTCGCGGCTCGACAGCGGCTTCGTAGACGGTGCCGTTCACGGTCACGGCGATCTCGCACGTCTTTTTCATGTCGCAGGCTTATCCGCCGCGCCCGCGCCGCCAGGCAGCAGCCAACGCGCGGCCGGTGAGCACGCCGGCCAAATGCCGCCGCAAATCAGCTGAGGCGTGCAAATCCGTTTCGGGCGAGATCGCTTCGCGAACCGCTTCGATGGCGCGCCGGCGGCGGCTTTCATCAAACGCATGCCCGACCAACAGCGATTCTGCTTCTGCGGCTCGCAACGGGGTCGGGCCCACGCCAGTCAAAGCGATGCGCGCCTGCACGATCTCGTTGCCGGATAAAGTCAGCGTCGCGGCCACTGCGGCGAGGGCGAAGTCGCCCTGCCTTCGCACGATTTCCTCAAAACCCCACCCGGTCTGCGGAGGCAGTTTCTGTAGGACGATTTCGGTAAGGAGTTCCGTACCGTCGAGATCCACCGTCATAGTGTCGAGAAAGAAATCGCGCGCAGCAACGGTGCGCGAGCCCGCAGCTGAAGCGATGCTCAGCGTCGCGCCAAGCAGGAGTGCCATCATCGGCAGCTCGGCTGCCGGATCAGCATGCGACAGACTACCGCCGATCGTGCCGCGATTGCGGATCGCAAGATGCCCCACATGCGCAACGGCGTAGGAAAGGACTGGAAAATGCTTTCCGATAAGCGGCGAGGTCTCAAGCTGGAAATGCCGCGTCAGCGCGCCGATGCGGACACTGTCCGGCATCTCCTCGATAAAACCGAGGCCAGGGATGCGATTGATGTCGACGAGAATAGAGGGCCGCAGTAGACGGAAATTTAGCATCGGCATGAGACTCTGCCCGCCGGCAAGAATCTTGGCGTCGGCGCCTGCTCGCGCCAGGGCCGCAACGGCCGTGTCACAGTCACTTGCGACGATATAGTCGAAGGCCGGCGGCTTCATCAATCACCTCGAAACCGTCTAGTAATAACCAAAAGTCGAGCCGCCATCGACAGCTATTGCGGTGCCCTGAATGTGTTGCGCTTTCTGCGAGCAGAGAAACAACGCGAGTGCAGCAATGTCGGTCGGTTTGCCTAGCCGACGCAGGCCGTCTTTGGCGGTGGCCTCTTGCTTTAGTTGTTCTACCGATTTTCCCGATGCTTTCGAGCGTTGCTCCAACAGCTGATAGAAACGCTCTGTCTCGGTCGCGCCGGGGTGGATGACATTAACATTCACGCCATCACGCTTGCCGAGCTGAGAGAGCGCTTTGGAAAAATTGCCCATAGCCGCATTGACGGAAGCGCCGATCGAAAAGTCGGCGCCTGGTGAGCGTGCCGCGCCACCCCCAATATTGACGATTGAACCTTGCGCCGCTTTGAGCAGCGGCCAAAACAACCGACACAGACGCACGCAGCCAAAAAACTTCAGTGCATAGCCATCAATCCACGCCTGATCTGGTAATTCGGTGAAGTTGCCGGCGCGTGTGGCTCCAGCCGAGCAGATCAATGTGTCACAACGATTAAATCTGTCCCTTACATCGTCGAAAACGCGCTGACAGCCCTCGAGCGTTCGCAGATCCGCAGCGATGGTCAGGGGCGCTAGGCCTGCCGCGGCGATCGTCTTGGCAGCTCTGGCGAGATTGTCTGCCGAAGAAGAAACAATAACGGTCTGCGCGCTCGAGCGCGCAAATTCAAGCGCGATCTCACGGCCGATGCCGCGACTACCACCCGTAACCACAGCCACTTTGTTCGAGAACTCCTCCGACATGTTTCCGTCCTTTCAAGAATGGCGCATTCGTTCGACCCCAATGGCGGACGTTAGCTGCTCTCTTTCGGAATCGCAAAGTGCCACTAGCATTTGTTCATTCCAACAAATCGGTAGTAAACTCCTATTAGAAGGCGTTTAGCTGGCGTCAGCTTGGTCAAGTCAGCTCCGCGAAATTCCGCGAAATAGGAGGAGAGCGATCATGGCCTACACGATGGATCAATTTGCCGCCGATTGCCGGGCCGCGCTTCTTAACGATGCCGGCCCAGCCGGTCGTGAGCGCGTCCGCCAGTTTACCGAGAAGGCGTGCACCGATCGGGACTTTATTGCCAGGCACCTCGGCCCCAACGTGGATGCGGAACGCACGATTCTTTACGAGGATCCCGACCTTCATTTCTGCATACTCGGCCACGTCTATAAGGGCGCCAAAACTAGCGCTCCGCACGATCATGGGCCGAGCTGGGCTATCTATGGGCAAGCGACCGGTGAAACCGAGATGACGGATTGGCGGCTTGTCGAA